>Ga0075436_100001692_pt1 | contig 15094 bp, 14 predicted proteins | sample RhiMethybrSRZTD5_FD_75303 | JGI IMG/M metagenome (GOLD analysis project Ga0075436, IMG submission 75303) | Populus rhizosphere microbial communities from Tennessee, USA - Rhizosphere MetaG P. TD hybrid SRZTD5 | ecosystem: Host-associated > Plants > Roots > Rhizosphere > Soil | place: USA...
AAGCCAACGTAGCACAGCAAAAAGTGGGGCGCAATACGCACTAACCGCTATTTAGGCGTGAGTCTGGTTATCCGACGATTCGGCTTTTTGCAGGTGCGCGAGGACGCGCTCGGCGCTTTTTCGAGAGACGATTTTGCTGAGGCCTTCAACGCCGGCGCGGCGAACGTTGGCGACGCTGCCGAATTCGCGCAAGAGACGCTGCGTCGTTTTTGGACCGACTCCCGGGATTTCCAGAAGCGCGGAAGTGGTTTGACGTTTGCCGCGGCGCTGGCGGTGAAACGTGACGGCGAAGCGATGCGTTTCGTCGCGGATTTGCTGGATGAGATGAAGAACCGGCGAGTGGCGGTCGAGAATGATGGGCTCGTTTTCCTGGCCATAGACGTAGAGAATTTCTTCTTTCTTGGCGATGCTGGCGAGCGGCTGATTGATGATTTGCAGCGAGTCGAGAGCTTGGGCGGCGGCGTGAAGCTGACCGATGCCGCCGTCAATGAGAATTAAACTTGGCAGCGATTTCTTTTCTTCTTGCAGGCGGCGATAGCGGCGCGAAACGGCTTCGCGCATGCTGGCAAAATCATCGTTCTGCCAGCGCGCGTCGTCGATTACACGCAAAACCTCGGCGCGTTCTTCTCCGCGAATAATAAATTTGCGGTAGTCGGATTTTTTCATGCGGCCTTTTTCCCAGACGACCATGGACGCGACGGTGTCGGTTCCCTGCATGTGGGAAATGTCGAAACTCTCGATGCGAGCTGGCTCGTCGGGAAGATTGAGCGCGTTCTGCAAAGCTTCGGCGATAGCCTTGGAATTTGGTTTGAGGACGCGGAAACGTTGCGTAAAGGAATGTTCCGCGTTGCTTTTGACGAGATCGAGAATGGCTTTTTTGGAGCCACGCTGCGGCGTGAAGATTTCGACTTTGTGCTGGGCACGTTCGGTGAGGAGTTCTTCGAGCAGTTCCCTGTCTTCAAATTCTTCGGGGACATGGATTGCTTTCGGCAAATAATCTGCTTCGAGATAGAGCTGTTTCAGAAGCGCGGGGACAAATTCGGCGGGATGAAATTCTTCGAGATCTTCCCAATAAAATTCGCGGCGGTCAACGACGCGGCCACCGCGCAAATGAAAGAGATTGGCGGCGACGAGTGGCGGTTCGGCGTAGTAGGCGAGGACGTCGGTGTCGTCGCCTTGCGCGGACGCGATGCGCTGGCGCTCTTCGATGTCTTCGAGAGTTCGGAGAAGATCGCGGTAGGCGGCGGCTTGTTCGTAGAGTTCTTTTTCTGACGCGGTTGCCATGCGCTGTTCGAGACTTTTTACGAGATCGTGGCGGCGTCCGTCGAGAAAGAGGCGAACATCGTGGGCGGCTTCGGCGTAGCGTTCGTCCGTGGTGAGGCCGGGGACGCAGGGGCCGAGGCAGCGATGAATGTGATATTGGAGGCAGGGACGAGGGTGCGGTCGAGTGAGATCGACGGTGCAGGATGGAATCAAGAAACGTTTGTGAACGAAGTGCAGGATGCGGCGAGCGAGGCTTGCGGGAAAAAAGGGCCCGAAGTAGAGCGAGCCGTCTTTGATGACGCGGCGAGTGAAATAGACGCGGGGAAATTTTTCGGCGGCGGTGAATTTAATGTAGGGATAAGTTTTATCGTCCCGAAGCATGATGTTGAACTTCGGGTGGTATTGCTTGATGAGATTGTTTTCGAGCGCGAGAGCTTCGCGTTCGTTGGCGACGACGATGGTTTCGAGATCGGCGATTTCGCGGGCGAGGGAGCCGGTTTTGGCGTCGGTCCAGCGTGATTCGAGAAAATAGGAACGAACGCGATTGCGCAGAGCGCGCGCCTTGCCGACGTAAATGACGTGGCCGCCGGCGTCTTTGAACATGTAGACGCCGGGCTTTTCGGGAAGCTGCGCGGCTTGTTCTTTGGGCTCCATGGGCGAGGCAATTCTCTCAGTCGTAAGTTTTAGGTTATAGGTTTTGAGTCAAGACGGGAAATTCTTTTGGTCGATGAGCGGGGATTGGCCGCTCTCAAGTTGGAGGCTGATAACTTCCGAATTGCCGACTACGAGCCCGCAACCCAAGGCCGGCTCGCTCACAATCCCCGCTCTGTGGTGTTCAGCCGTCAAATTATTGAGGGGTTTTGTCGTGGGTCTTGCGGTCGAGGCAGCTTTGCACCATAGCCTTGACCTCCTTAGGATCCTGGGCCTGCATCTTCGGAATGGCAAAGAGCGGGTCCTCGGCACTCTTAACAATCTGCTGATCGAATTCCTGCGACGTTTCGGAAGCTGCGCCTGGAAATCCAAACATGGCACCGCCTTTCTGCAGTTCAGCTCTGTAAGTAACATCGAGGACGACATCAGCCGGAATTTTTTCCCTCAGCCTCAAATCCTGAGGTCCGAGATAAAGGAACGCATCAACCAGGTCTTCGATCGGTTTCTGTAGCATCGGTGGAAACTCTTGGTGGAAATTGCAGTCCTGATCAATCCGCGCGGGCGGCGGAAGAAAGTGGCTAAGGTCCAAAGCGCCGAGCCATGTTCCCTTCGTGCGTGCAATAGCGGGGATCGGCCAGCCCACAAATTTGCTTTCCGACAAAGTAGACAAATTCGTATCGAAAATGCCAAGCTCGCTAATGACCAGCGTGACGTTTGGATAGTCTTTTTCATAGAGCGACACGGCGCTGCCATCTACTCCGTGCATTAGATGAAATGTACCGAAGAGCATGAGAGCCTTTCGATGCTTTGACAAAACTTCTTTCTCCATCACGGAAGCGATGCTGGCATCGCGGTGAACAAGTCTTACGATGTCGTCCATGCTCTTGATTTGGTCCCAGTCAACGGGAGGATCACCTGCCAAAATCCGCAGGCGCCTTCGCTGCGGGAGCTTCTGATTCAATGCCCGTACAAGAGGGAAGAATTGCTCAACGAACGCCGACGCTCCCAGAGCGGGCTGGCCGTCTTTCCGCCATACTTTCTGTAGTTCCGTGAACGGGACATTCTCTCCGGCTATATAGCGATCCAAGATGGGCTGGTACAGCGAATTGCCGAACTCGACTTCAATGTCGTTCACCTTTTCCGAAAACGCCGGGTTGCGGATCAGCGTAAGAATGAAATCATTCAGGTCTTGCATTCCGTGGCCCTGCGGCATGGCCACAACTTCGTATTTGTCGAAGGCAGCAAGGATGGCGGGTACCGCAGGTTCTGGGACCGGTTCGGAACCTGGTGGCTTTGTCTGCAGTTGCGTCTGAGCTCGGTTCGTCGCCGGAATCGCTAACATAATTATGAAAATGATTGCGATCCAGGCAACGCGAGGAGCGGAACGCTCCCAATTCTTGCCGCAATGTTTGGCCCCCTTTCGCTTTACAGGGGCTTCGACGGAATCAAACAAGAACAAAAAGAACTGGCAAACTTTTTGTAACATATCGCGCATACGTATCTCCTTTGTGTGTACATCACCGATGGTGTGGGGCACATCGCTTGCTCATTTTTCTAATCAGCGGATGTCGACGGGCATCCTAGGTGCGAATGTCCAAGTAGAGAGCTACGCCGCACGCATTAGTGGCGTGCCGAGCGTGGCTCTAATGTGGAGGAGCGACTTACCGGTTGGGAGGGGCTCGCGGTGAGAGAACAGCTATCGCGAGCGATTGGTGCGAAGGATCGTCATCGGGAATGTCGGCCAGTTGGACGAAAAGCGAGAGCGGAAGGATGGACCACAAAACAACAAGGATGGCTAAAGTGTAGCTGGCCACACTGGGCGTTAACGCTGCCAGCAGCAAAAGCACTAAACACAAGAACGCTGCTAGACGCTGAATTGGTGGAGCGAACCGCATACTTCCTAAATGATACGCCGAAGACTTGTTGGCGCAAGCGGTTTCCCACTCAAGAAAGACGGCACTGCTTACATCCTCGGCTGATCGAGGTGCGGTGATCTCGGTGTTGGGTAGACACGAGCGACCGAGCCACGATCCCTCACGTTCGTTCGGGATGACAAGTAGTTTTGGATTGTGGCCAAAAGGAGAAGGGCGTAGGCCGGCGACAAACGGTAGAGAACGAGAATTGTGGTTGGGCACGACAAGATTGTTTCATGCTATTGCAGCAGACGAAGAGAATCAAAGATCCGGTCCGTGTCGGCGACGAAGGGTTCTCCAATTGGAGCAAACGACTGAACGGCAAAAATCCTTCCGTTTGCCAGGTAGTAGCGCTCTCGCCGATGAAGGCCACCGGATTCGATCTCCATCTCGACTCCGGGGTGGCCGTCGAGCGAGATTTCTTTTTCCGAGATCAGCTTACTCGACGTTCCTTGCACGCTGAGATCCTTGAGGCGTTGTAGTTTTTCTTTGTCTGGCAGATTCTCAAACATGTCGAGGGGGCCCGCGGTTATCAGTATTTCCGAGCGGTTGGGGTACTTGATGCCATAGGCTTTGGTATTCGGCTCGTCGGGGGATGCCGGTAGTGGAATGGGCAAGAACGGCGCGGAAATCGCAAAGCCAGCGTCGCGATACTTGTACTCGTCCCATCCATCGCCCTTTTTACAAGCGGTGACAAAACAACAGCTCAACAAGGCCAGCAGAGTGAGAATCGAATGCCTTTTCATCTTGCCCCCTTGCTTGCAAAGCGCGGTGTCTCGAAAGCTTTCGTCATTTCTGAATTTGCCTCAGCGTAGCTTGAGCGACCAAATCTCAATCTTCGCCGTTGGCGGATCTGGTTCGCCGGGATGGAATATGCGATAGGCAAAGGCCACGCTGCTGTCACTGGCCGAGGCGTCTACGGTCTCCAGCACACCGTGCTTAGGAACGCTCAGCACATTGTCGGTTTCCTTGTGGCGTTCCGTTCTCAACAATCGAATTCCGTTGGTCTTCTCATCGATGGTCAGGAGCCAGCGATCATCCAAAGTGAAGAAAAGTGAATTCGCGTTCGGAGCGTATACGGAAGTGTTTCCCCGAGCGGCGGAAGCAGTGCTTACGTAGCGGACGATTTCCTTTCCGCTTTCGACGTCCCAAACAAAGACGTTGCCTTCGGAATTGTTGGCAGCCAAGCGCGGGAGGTTATGCGCAAAGATTACCGAGACGGCTTGCGGATACGCGGGCGCATCATCCGGGGAACGGGGAGCTGGTTGCAGCGATGGACCCACGGAGAACGTGCGAACCAAATTCAGGTTTGGCACTTGCCACAATTCCACTTTGCCATTGCGCTTTGCCGTGGCCAGCAGGTCTCCGTTTGAATTGAACGCCATGGCTTGTATCACACCATTCACCAAGCGTTCCATTTCCACCTGCCGGATAATTTCTCGGGTGGACGGATCGACAAGGTATAGCGTCGTGTTTCCCGCGACGGCGATGAACGTTCCGGCAGGGTTGAAGCTGGCGCAGCATACGGGCCAGGAGAGATTATCCAGGCTGGCCAACCGCTGCCCCGTGGCTGGGTCCCAGAACAGGAGATGGCCGGCGCTGTCCGAATTTGGAGTGTTGCTGGGGGTCACCAGCAACGAGCCATCGGGCGAAAATGCTGGGCCGTAGATCCACTCCCTCTCGCTGCTTTCGAATATGTGAACATCGGTTCCCTGCCGAGGATCCCAGATCCCGATCCTCTGATTGTCTCTGACGATGGCCAGCAGCTGACCATCCCGAGAGCGCGCCAGTCCGGAAAACTTGCCGCTTGCCGGCGACTGCATTGTCCCTTCCGTTTGTTTTTCGGCGGCTACGACTGGCGGCGCGTTGGCGTAGCGAAGCGCCAAGTATCCTCCAATGCCGAGGATGCCAAGTAGGCCGACTACGAGGAGTATTGGTTTCAGTTGCATGCTGCGGTTCCTTTAAATTCTTGCCAAAACCCGCGTGCACGAAATTGTCTTTGATGGCAGAACTCGATCGAACATAGCAACACTCTAGAACAGCAACCTTCTCACGTCACAAACAGCTTTTCTCGCGTTGCCAAAACAGCCAACAGAATCCGGCAAAGATCTGATGCTGGCTTACGACCATCCAGAAATGCGAAGTGAGGCAAAAGCGAAGATGAAGATCCCAAGCTTGATCGAGTTGCAGTGATCTCAGTGGTGAGTGGAAGGGAGCGATTATGCCACGATCCCTCACGTTCGTTCGGGATGACAAGTGCCATCGATTTGCCCTGAAGACAAGGGTGCCGTGGGCGGGATACCACGGGATGAAAAGTGTTGTGGCGCGGGCGCAAGCGCAAAAGGCGCAAAAGGCGTGTAGTTGTCAGCGAGACGCGGAATGAGTTAGTTTGACGCACTCGGCGCGAGTGGGATTACGAAAAATCTACGCGCGACGGACGACAGTGGGCAGCGGAGGGAAAATGTCACGTGGTGAGGTGAACGCAAGGAGACCGACGGTAACGCTGCATGTGGTTGCCAGCCTTGATGGGTTTATCGCGAAGAAGGACAACAGTGTTTCGTGGATGGACAGTCCTGGCGACGTTTATGAAAAAGGGGTGACGGAAGGCAATGCTGACGACACGGTTGCTTCCATCGACTGCTTTGTGCTCGGTTCTCGAACGTATGAGCACGCGTTGGAACTTGGCTGGCCGTATGGAGATACGCCGACGGTGGTGGTGACAAATCGAGAACTGCCGTCGACAAGGAAGAGCGTGGGGTTTTATTCAGGCGACCTCAAGAAATTGGTGGAGGAAATACTGGCGCCTCGATACGGAAACATCTGGATGGTGGGAGGGGCGGTGCTGGGGCAGAGTTTCCTCAGGCTGGGCTTGGTGGATGAAATCAGATTGATGATTGCGCCTGTTACGTTGGGTGAAGGACTGCACCTGTTTGGAGATTCCGGCGTTGAGCAAACGTGGCATTTGAAGAATGTAGTCGGATATAAAAACGGTTTCGTGGAGTTGGCGTACAAGCGGCCGACAACCGAGCACTCATAACCGCCGACTGGTCATCTCGACCGGGTTTGGAGCGGCAATTATAATGAGGGCATGGGACTTCTTCGGCATCTGTTCACTGTTGTGGTTATCGGCGTCGTTTTTCGTTGGCTGTGGAAGTCGTCTCCCGACGAACGCGCGAGTTTTAAAGCCGGACGGACGGTTTTCCCTCCGACGCGTGCCATTCGCCTTCTTGTCGTAGTTCTTGGTGTCGCATTTACCGCGCTTTTTCTCTGGTCTTGGTACTCGGCGCGCAAACCGGATGAGTGGTGGGTGCCGTATCTGTTCCTTGGTTTTCTTGCGCTCAGCCTATTTATTTATCCGCCGGTTTTGTCTCTCGAATTGGACGGTATTGGATCGCGTTCCTGGTGGGGAGGCGAAAAGAAGATTCGCTGGGAGGATGTGGCGAGCCTGCGGTACAACACCGGCAACAGGCAGTTCGTTGTCAGTGCGACCGATGGCCGCAAGATCACTCATGGAGGCTTCAACGTCGAACCGGGTCAGTTTCAGGAGGAGATTCGAGCGCGGACACGTTTACCGCTGAAGCTCACGCGGCCAGGAACGTGGAAGACGGAAACGATCGAAGTTCCTTACGAAGAAGTTGAAACGGAAGAATGACGCTCGCAGCTGCGCTCTGCTCCTGAAGAGTGCGCAAAATAGTCGCGGTGGAGGAATCGTGTCGCGGGACGGCGGGATTATCGGGGTGTCGGATCATGGGGGTTGGGCGGTGCTGGTGACGGTGGAGCGTGACGGGACGATGCTCGACCGGCGGCGCGTCGAATTGGTCGATGGAGATTTGCCGAAGATTCCGCATCACAGCGAAGGGCAAGGGCTTCCGCTCGGCGAAGCCGTGAAGCTGGTGGAGCGCGTGCGCGCGTCGGCGGAACGGCACGCGAAACTTGTGTTGGATCACGTCGCTAAGACGGTACGAGGGCCCATCGTCGGCGTTGCGCTGCGCGAGTGTCCGGAGCTTCCGCCAACTATTGCCGAGCGGATTACTGACTATCGCGCGCAGAACGTGGCCGACTGGGTGATGTACCGCAGAGCGCTGGCCGCGGCGGCCGAGGCGCGGGGTTGGGCCGTCCACTGGTACGACACGAGAAAAGTATTTGATGCTGCGAGCAAGGCGCTGCACATTGCGGACATCGAGGCGCACTTCGAGAAGATAAGGAAGGCCGTGGGGCCGCCGTGGAACAAGGATCATAAGCTGGCGCTGGCTGCGGCGATTGTCGCGGTGAGCCGTGTTGATTGAGTTTGAGTTTCAACCCTTGTGTGACGATTTACGAAACTCACGACTCATTGACAGGGCGAGGGCCGCTGGATCCGGGAGCGTTTGGCGTTACGATTTGGATTAGCGATCGTAGGAGCGCAAGCAAGAGTGCCTACGCTACAAGAGCCGAGGCGGTGGGAGAGGCGAAGGCCGGCTTCAGAGAGCCGACCCTACAACAGCGAGCTGCCCGCCGAGTGGCACGTCAGTTTTTGCTGTAAGATAAACTGAGATCCAGCCGCAACGAAAAATCGAAAAGTTTGGTGGAGGTTACGGTGAATCACTCGAGACTGAGGGTTTCAAAGAGCAACGCTGCTGGCGAACAGACACGCGCGCGAAATTTCATGGGTCGAACCACGTGTGGGGCGACGGTTGGCACCTTCGTGCTGCTTGCGTCGCTGTTTTTAGTGTCATGCGGCGCTCAAACAGGTTCTGGGCAACATGCGACGATTTTGATGCGCGATGGCTCGACGCTGACAGGTACGGTGACGGCGACTTCGCCGACGGAAATTACCGTGGCAGGCGACGACAACGCGAAGCATACGATTTCGATGACGCAAGTAAAGTCGATTGAGTATGACGACGCAGCGGCGCAGACCGCGGCTGGGCAGGCTAATTCTTCGACGCCTGCGAGCGGCGGGAATACGAGCGGCGAACCGCACCGGCGAGCGTCGAGAGCAAGGTCCGATGCGATGCACGAGGAACACTATCATCCGACGCAGGAAGAAATTCACACGAAGACTTACGTGCTGGCCACAGGCACGAAGGTTCCAGTGCGAACGGAAGAGACGATCGATTCGGCCAGCGCGGTCGAAGGGCAGACGTTCGCGGCGGAGATTGCGGACGATGTTGTGGATGCGAACGGCGACGTGGTGGTTCCGCGTGGAGCCAACGCGCAGATCGTGATCCGATCGGCTTCGAAGGGAGGACGATTTAAGGGAGCGTCCGACCTTGTGCTGGATTTGCAATCGATTTCGGTTGGAGGCAAGGAATATCTAGTGAGCACGACGGATTTGACGCAGAAGGGGAAGCAAGGATTTGGCGTGAACAAGCGGACTGGGGAATTTACGGGCGGCGGAGCGGCGCTGGGCGCGATTATCGGTGCGATTGCCGGCGGCGGAAAAGGCGCAGCGATCGGAGCGGGAGCCGGCGCAGGGGCCGGTGCTGTGACGCAAATCGCGACGAAGGGCGGTGCGATTAAAGTGCCGGCGGAGACGGTGCTCACGTTCCAGCTCGATAAGGCAGTGCAAGTTGTTGAGGCGAAGTGATCCGAAAGGGGCGTGCTGAAGCGCGCCCGTACAAACCCTACAAAGAGGAAGAGACCGTCCGGCTATTTTGCGAAGGCGGCGCGCAGGGCGTCGTAGGCGGGTTTCTTCTGGTAGGTTTCATCCCACAATAAAGCCCAACCGTGGCCGGGAAAGGCGCGGGGAATCCAGGAATATTTGTCGGTGAGGCCCCAGGTCTGAATGAGTTTGCAGGAGGGCTGGCGCACGCAGATGGATGCAACTTCGCCGTAAAGTTTGGCTTGGGCGGTGAAGGAGGCCGGCGTCGCGTCGTCGAGACGAACGTCGAGCTCGGTGATGTGCAACTCGAGGCCGAGCTTGGCGAAACGCTCGAGATTCCTGGCGAAGGATTCGAGTTTCGCGGGCTCATCGAATTTCAAAGTCAGGTGGGACTGAAATCCGATGCCGTCGAGCGGGACGCCTCGTTCTTTGAAATCTTTGGCCATGGCATAGATGGCGTCTGATTTTGCGTTCACGTCTTCCGCGTCGTAGTCGTTGTAAAACAATTTCGCAGATGGATCGCCTTCGTGCGCCCAGCGGAACGCTTGCTCGATGAACTTTGTGCCGGTGCCGGCACCGATTCCCGGCTGGTTGTACCAGAGCGTGTTGCGCAAGGAACCGTCCATGTCGAACGCTTCGTTCACGACATCCCAGGCGTAGACTTTCGACGCATAACGAGCGACGACGGTGCGAATGTGATTGTGCAAGACATCGCCAAGCTGTGACGCGGATAGATTGCTGTTTGCGGCCCAGTCAGAAACTTGTTTGTGCCAAACCAAAGTGTGGCCACGCACGAGCATGTCGTGATCGTGCGCGAAGGTAACGAGAGAATCGGCCAGGGCAAAGTTGTACGGCTGTGGGTCAGAATCGGGGCGCGGGTGAATTGTGGCGAACTTCATTTCGTTTTCCGGCTCGAGCTGACTGAATTCCGAGGCGAGGATGGCGGTGTATTGCGCATCGGAGAGAAGACGGGCGGGGACCGCAGAGCCGATGGTGATGCCGCGTGCTTTGGCGAGAGTGCGCAGCGCAGGCAACGTCGAAGCAGGCGCTTGTCGAGGAGGAATTGCGAACGCGAAGGGCAGACTCGCCACACAAAGAGCCGCGATGAAACCGAGGGAGCGAGTACCGCCGAGGCAACTCGGTGTCGAAATTCGAGCCATGAGCCAATTCCTCGCCGTGCATTTTACAGCGAACTGGACGAATCGCCGCTTCTTACGTACAACCTCGCCCATGCTAAAGTGAATCCGAAGACGATGAAGCGAATGAAGAATATCAAGACATTTAGAATTGTGGCGCTCGCGGCGATGATTTTTGGGGGAGCAGCTTTATTGCAAGCGCAGGCGAGCCAGTCGGATGAGCCAGCGAAGCCGAAAGCGAATAAACAGACGGATACGGCGACGAAGAATGCGGAAGATCAGCCGAAGTGGGATCCGCTGCGAGCGGAAAAGGATTTAGAAGTTGGGCAGTACTACATGCGGATTGGAAAGATTGATGCGGCGATGGACCGGTTCCAGGATGCGATTGACGCGAAGCCGGGATACGCGGTTCCCTTCCTTTATTTGGGAGAAGCGCAAGAGAAAAAAGGGATGAAGCGGGACGCGGTGAAATCGTACAAACGGTATTTGGAGCTGTATCCTCACGCGGAAGACAAAGAAAAGGTACAGAAGAAAATTGATAAGCTGCAGGCGGAAGTTGGGGATAAGCGAAAGACTTAGCGTCTGGGGTCAGACAGTCGCGTTTGAGTTGGCGGATGGATTCCCGATGAGCGTATAGCGGGAACGCGAGATTGATTGCAATCCCGCCGGCAGACGGCGGTGAGCGCCAGGTGGCAAAGGCCGAAGGCATGGCCATCTCCAGCGAAGCGTGCATGGAGTAACAGTCTACTTCCGCCATAGTTCGGGATCGGGCTCAGCTGACGTACTGGTTTGACCGTAAAGACTATTTTTCATTTTGTTCGTCCTTTTATAAAGCGAGGACGACTGTGATGACTCTTGCCCGCAGTGTGTTTGTCGTGTCACTCGTTGTGCTGACTCACGTAAGGGCCGATGGGCAGCAACAGACGCCTACCGTGGCCCGCCAAGCGGCAGAAAAGGCGATCTCCGCACTCGAAGAGCAAGCTTGCACGGCATTTGGCGCAAAAAGTCCGGACTTGCTACGAAAATTGCTCTCCGACGACTTTGTCATGTCCAGAGATTTCGATCTGCAGGACCGCGATTTCGTGTTGCAATCCGATGAGATGCCCGGTCCTGCATGCCAGCAGGCTCAGCTGGAAGTGAGTACATACGGAACCGCCGCGAGCGCCTACGGCTTTCTGCTCGACACTCACGGCGAACAGGAATTAATCAGCGATAACTGGGTCAAAAGCGGCGACGAATGGAAGATGGCGTTCCGCCGGAGCGCGCGACTTGAGCCAAAAAGTTACGTCGAACATGCGCTTGACCTGATGCAGAGGAATTCGTGGAAACGCAACGAGGTAAACTGGCCCACATTGCGCACGGCGACACTCAAAATGGCGGTGAGCGCCAAGAACTCACTCGATACTTACGGCGCGTTGCGTTTTGCGCTGACCAGCCTGGGCGACCATCATAGCCATTTGCTGTTATCGCCCGCGTTGCAAGGGATGGAAGCAAAATCGCAATCCGGGAGGGGCGCGGCGGGAGAATCCGCCGCGGTGCAGAGCGATGGCGCGGCGCCGCAGTCTGTGTATATCGGCCGTTATCAGCCTGAAGGCCACATCGAATCGCAGGGTGACAGGAAGTTTGCGTTCGTCGTTGTGCCGAAATTTCCGAGTTTGGATGCTGCGGAAGGGATGCGCTATTCGGAAACGCTACAGCGAATCATCGCGGAACTCGATTCAGCGACGCCTTCGGGATGGATTGTCGATTTGCGCGGGAACGTGGGCGGGAATATGTGGCCGATGCTTGCAGGCGTCGGACCGCTGCTCGGGGAAAGCTCGAATTTAGGAGGGTTCCGAGATATTTCCGGCGCCACTGCCAATTGGACGTATCGCGACGGGATTGCAGGGCTCGTGATGAACGGGAAGGAAAGTGGCCAGACTGGCCCGCTGACCGGAAAAGCGTATCGATTGCGAGAGGCGCCGGCTGTCGCCGTTTTGATCGACTCAGCGACAGGAAGTTCCGGCGAAGCGGTTGCCATCGCATTTCGTGGACGGTCGCGGACAAAGTTCTTCGGAGAACACACGGGCGGATTTTCGACGGTGAATCAATTCTTTGTGTTGGTCGATGGAGCGATTTTGAATATGACAGTGGGCGTGGATGTCGACCGCAATGGGATCGTTTACCTCGATGGTGTCTCGCCGGACGAGTTGCAGGGCCAAAGCGATAGTGCTGTCCGCGGCCAGAAAGATCCGGTAATCCAGTCCGCTATGCGATGGCTTCGCCAACAATAGGCCCCGTGTCGCCGTTGCTGTTCCGCGGATATTGGGTTCGCAAAGCCGGCGACGGACTTTTTCGAACACGCGAGTGCGATGATGGGGCGTAGGGAAATCGTATTCATCGACGATCGCGAATCCTAGCGCAGCGGGCGCCCGAGGCATTTGACTGAATAAGCTGAAAGCTAACGTGCGAGGCGGTCGAGGAAGCGGCGGGCACGTTCGAATTGGGGGAAGAGTTTTTCTTCGGCACGGAATTCACGGGAGTGGGAAATGAGCGAGCAGCCGGCGCGGCGCGTGGGATGTTTGACGTGGAGCATTTCGTGGTAGAGGACATATTCGACGACGAACTGCGGAACGCGCGGGTGGTCCATGCGGCGATTGAGAAGGATTTGGTTGGGGCCGGGATCGTAGCAACCGAATTGGCGGCGCCAGCCACGATTGCTCCAGCCGAGATGAGGGCGAGCGAGCGTGCCGCTGAAAAATTTCTGGTTGAGCGATTCGAACATGGGAGAAAGGTCGAAGTGGAGACCTTGCGGGTTGGTGGCGGCGGGACGGACACGTGAACGGCGCATGCGTTGAATGCGCTGGCGGGTGCGTTGCGAGCGGGTGTAGTCGAGATAGGGCTGGACAAGAGATTTGGGCGCGCGACGACGATAGATGCGAGCGAGAAGGAGCGCGGCGCCGCCTTCCAGGATGGGCAAAGCGCATTGGCGCATCAGGTCAGAGAAGCGTACATAGACGGCCTCTTCGCGGCGGCGAATTGTTAGAACGAGATTGGTGTAAGGATAAAATTCGACGTGGAAGCGCGGCGGGCGGCCTTCGCAGCCGAGACGCGTGAACATACGTTGGAATAGGGCGGCGCCGCCTGGGAAGAGGCGGTCAGTTTTTTTCATTGCGCCTCATGTGTCGCGTTCTTTGTCTTCGCGCGCGGACGATTCTGAACAAACCTGAACCACACACAGGTCGGCCCACTCGCAGGCCACGGCAACGCCTGTGGTAGCGGCGACACCGCGGCGCAGCCAGGAGTGGCTACGCTACTAATTTTTTCGCCGTGTGGGTGGAGGAGCAACGCTCTTTTTCGCTTTCTCGGCGTCATTGATGGCATCCTGGGTGCCTTCGATGGCGTCGTCCAAGTTCAATTTATAGATTTCGATTTCTTTGGCGTCAGCAGAAATTTTCTTGAGCGTTTCCAGGAATTCCTTGGCCCTGTTGGCCATGAGGTCGACTCCGGCGCGAACGTTTTGCTGCTTTTCAATTCCCTCTTGAATCAGATCGCTGGCGTCGTCTACGCAGCCGATGTAGGAGTTCATGAGGTAGTTGAGCATTTCCGCGTGGCGGGAAGCGGACGGGTGGTCGAGCTCATATTGGAATTTTTTCAGGCGCTCATCGGCGAATTGAACGAAAAGTTTGATGCGCTCGTTGGGCGTTTCCGCGTCGCGTATCTTGTCGGCCTCGTAGTCGGAGAGATAGTCCTTTTTAACGGTCTGCGCGCTGACGCTTGCGATGCAGAGAAGAATGAGGGAGACGGCGAGAAAGATGCGACAAAAGTGTTTCATGGTTGTTTCTCCTGACTTGGCGGCGTGACGGCGGGCGGAGCGTCGGCAGGCGGCTTAGGCGGCAAAGGCTTTTCGCCCGGACGGCGCGGGAAAAGACGGTGGAGCGTTTCCTTGTCGAGTTCTAGCAGGTCGGCCTTGACGATTTCGAGCGGAGGCTGGTACGGCTCGGGTGCCGCGGTGAGAAGATCCTGTACTTCGCGAAGGCCGCCTTCGATATGCATTTCGAGTTGTTTGTAGCCGTTGGGATGGCGTTCGCCGTCAGGATGAGCTTTTTTTACGGCATCGAGAGCGGCGCGTACATTGTCGCGATATTTTTCCATAATTAACGCCGCCGTCGAATAATCACCGGCTTTGGCGGCTTCGCGTTCACGGACAAACTGCGCGTCGCCGAGCTTGCCGAGCATTTTGGCTTTATTGACTCCGTCGGCTTCATTGTCGAAGCGGCGCTGGAGTTCTTCGAGCGTGTCGCCGGAATTAACCGTACGCGCAGAAGAAAAGGTCAGCAGCAGCGAAAGAGCAAGGCCGAGCGCTTGAGCCGCGGTCCCCATTGACCGTTACCTCTTTAGTTTGACGGTGGCTCAATTTGAATTTCGGCTCTTTGTTTCACGAACAAAGAAATTCAGACTGAGCCATTATCTTTTTTTTTCCAAGACCTTTTTCAGGACGATGCTGCGCTGCTGCGCCTGCCAAACCTGGTCCGGATTTTTGTCCTGGTCGAGTTCCAGAAATTTCT
>Ga0075436_100001693_pt1 | contig 15088 bp, 14 predicted proteins | sample RhiMethybrSRZTD5_FD_75303 | JGI IMG/M metagenome (GOLD analysis project Ga0075436, IMG submission 75303) | Populus rhizosphere microbial communities from Tennessee, USA - Rhizosphere MetaG P. TD hybrid SRZTD5 | ecosystem: Host-associated > Plants > Roots > Rhizosphere > Soil | place: USA...
CGGCGGTCTTTGGCGGGAACAACCGCAACGGCAACGGACTGCTCGCCCTGTTCGCCGCGATCACGGCGCCGATTGCCGCGATGCTCCTGCAGCTCGCGATCTCAAGGTCGCGGGAGAGCCGGGCCGACGAGGTCGGAGCGCAAACGATCGGGGACCCCAACTCGCTCGCCGACGCCCTCGAGAAGATCGAGAGCGCCAACGTCCGTCGACCGATGGAGTTCGGCTCGCCCGCGTCGTCGAGCCTCTACATCGTGAACCCGTTCCGCGGCGCCTCCTTCGCCGCCCTCTTCTCGACCCACCCGCCGATCGAGGACCGCATCCGGCGGCTCCGGGCGATGGCGTCGGACTTCCAGTACCGGCCCGCCGTGCGCGGCCCGCGCCTGCGGCCCGGCGGCGGGATCGGGGTCCGCAGCGCGAGCCGGGAGTAGGCCGGAGGGCGACGGTTCGTGGCACGCTGCCCCGCCTGCGGATTCGACGACCCGTCGGACGCGAGCCAGTGCCCGCGGTGCCATTTGTCGAGGTCGCTCTTCGACGCCGTCACCGAGGCGGCCGGGGGTCCCGACTCCCACCCCAGGTTCCTCCAGGCGATCGGGGAGATCCTCGCGGCGGTTGATTCGCCGTCGTTGGGCGAATCGGTCGGCGAGGACTCGGCCGCGCTCCTCTCCTCCCCGTCGCGGTTCCTCTCGATGCCGGCCGCCGTGCCGGCCGTTCCGGCGGCCGAGCGCGAGCCTTCCGCGCCGACCGGATTTCCCGCGCTTCCGCCGGGGGGCGACGTCCCCGTCCTGAAGCGGCAGATCAACGACTACCTTCAGCTCGCGCGCCGCCAGGGCCTCGACCTCGCCGACTTCGGCGAGCGGGCCCGCGCCGCCGTCCTCGCCCAGGACCGCGACACCCTCGAGGTGCTGGGGCGCGACCTGTTCGTCCACCTCGCGGCGTCCCTCACCGAGGAGTACGAGAACGCCCTCGCCCGACGCCACGAGCTCTCCGGTCTCGTCGCGACCGCCTCCCCCGATGTCGAGCTCGAGAGCTGTCGGTCGGCGCTCGCGATGGGCGACCTCGCCGGCACCCAGCGGCGCCTGCGGCACATCGAGCAGGAGCTGAGCGACCTCGAGGACCAGTGGGCCACGGTCCAGATCCTCGTCGCCGAGTGCGACCTTATCGCCGCGACCGTCCGCGACCTAGGGGGAGACCCGACGCCCGCGCTCGGTCCGCTCGCCGAAGGGCGACGGCTCGCGCGCGACGGCGAGCGCGAGCTCGCCGAGCCGGTGCTCGCGCGGGCCGCGCTCGCCCTCTGGACCGTGCTGGACCCGATGTTCCTCCGCGAGATGGCGCGGATCCGCGACGCGATCCTGCGGCGGCGCTCCGAGGGGCTCGACACGGCCGCCGCCGTCGTCCACCTCCGCCAGCTCGCCGCCGACCTGCGGCACCGGAACTTTGCCGCGGCGATCGGCGCGTACCGCCAGCTGCGGTCGATGGCCGAGGGCGCGGTCGCCCCGCCGACCGCGGCCGCGGTCGCGCCGGCGGCCGACGCGAACGGTCCGGAGTAGACTAAATACGGGGCGACCCGTCGGCCCGCGCGTGCCGTTCCAGCCGCTGCAGGGGTTCCGGGACTACCCTCCTCCGGACGCCGGCGCCCGCTCGGAGCTGCGTCGCCGGATGCGCAGCGTCGCGCGGCGGTGCGGGTTCGTCGAGCTCGAGACCCCGTCGGTCGAGAGCCTCGACCTGTTCCGCGTGAAGAGCGGCGAGGGGATCGCCGACGAGCTGTGGGCGTTCGAGGACAAGGGGCACCGACCGGTGGCCCTCGTCGCGGAGACGACCCCCTCGCTCGCGCGGTTCTTCGCCGAGCGGGCGGCGGCCGAGCCGATGCCCGTGAAGTGGTTCACGGTCTCGAAGCTGTGGCGCTACGAGGAGCCACAGGCGGGTCGGACGCGCGAGTTTTCCCAGTTCAACCTGGACGTGCTCGGCGTCGCCGGGGTCGAGGCCGAGGCCGAGCTCCTCGCGTCGGCCGCGCTCGTGCTCGACGAGGCCGGCGCCGAAGGGCTCTACGCGTTCCGGCTCAACGACCGCGGCCTCGCCGAGGGGATCGGCGCCCGCTTCGGCGTCGCGGGCGACCCGGCGCGGTTCTTCCGGGCCGTCGACCGGTTCCGCAAGCTCCCCCGCGAGGGGTTCCGGGCGGAGCTCGAGGCGGTCGGCGTCACCGCCGAGGGCCGCGCGCAGCTCGTCGCGCTGCTCGAGAAGAGCGGCTCCGGCATACCGGCCGCGAGCGTCCCTCCGTTCCTCGACGAGCTCGGCGCGCTCGGGCTCTCTCCGACGGGCACCGCCGGCGCGCAACGCCTCCGCGCCCTCTTCGCTCTGCTCGACCGCCTCGGTCTTTCGGAGCGCGTCGTCCTCGACCCGACCGTTGTCCGAGGCCTCGCCTACTACACGTCGACCGTCTTCGAGGCGTTCGCCCGCGACGGTGACCTGCGGTCGCTGTTCGGGGGCGGCCGCTACGATCACCTCGTCGAGCTGTTCGGCGGCCCGCCGACGCCGGCCTGCGGCCTCGCCATCGGGGACCAGACGCTCGAGCTTCTCCTCCGCCAGCACGGCCGCTGGCCCGAGGGCGAGCCGCCGGTCGACACCTACGTCATCGCGGTAACGCCCTCCGAAGTGCCGCTCGCCCTCGAGTGGGTGCAGCGGCTTCGGCGCGCTGGGGTGAGCGCCGACGGGGACCTGATGGCCCGGTCGATGTCGAAGCAGCTCAAGGAGGCGGCGCGTCGGCGGGCGCGTCGGGCGCTGATCCTGGGGCCGAAGGAGCTCGCGCGTGGGCGGGTCGTCGAACGGGACCTGACGACGGGGACGCAGCGTGAGCTGGCGCCGGAGGAGGTGCTACCACCGGCGTGATCGCCTCGATCGTGGGCCCGTCCCACAGCAGGATGCCGGGGGGCGACTCCGCCCCGTCGACGAACCCGTACCAGTAGACGACCGCCCCCTCGCCGAACATCTCGGTGTACGGGGCGAGCTGGCGCTTGAGGTTCTTGCGGAGCTCGACGTCGTCGCCGAAGTTCGCCTTCGACTCGATCCACTGGAGCTTCTGGCCGAAGAAGATGATCGGCCGGTCCAAGAGCGCGTCCGGCGTCTTCGCGTACTTGCCGCGGAGGTCCTTCTCGGTGCGGTAGCCGATCCCGTGCTTCTCGAGCCAGTCGTAGAGCCGCGCCTCGCCTTTCCGCCCCCGCTCGCGCTGGAGCTCCATGCCGTGGGGCGAGTAGATGAGGTCGGCGTCCAACAGCGCGGTCACCTCGCGCCGGATCCGGTCGTCCGGCGCGGTCTCGGGGTGGAGGAACGTCCCCCAGACCTTCTTGCGCGGGATCTTGAGCTCCTGGAGGAGGATCTGGCCCATCAGGACCGGCGGGAACTTCCACTCGCGCGCGAAATCGAGGATCGTCCTCCCGTGCCGCCACGCCTGGGCGATCCGCGGGATCTCCCGCTTCACGACGTAGAACCGGCGGGTGGCGTCCCGCGTCACGCGGTGGGTGTGGATCACGAAGAGAAGCTCTTCGTCGAGGTGCTCGCTCTGGGCGATCCGTCGGACGTCGTCGACGGTGGCGAGCGCGTCGTACAAGCGGCGGTAGGTGGCGCGGTCCATCGGAAGCGAGGGCGGTCTGAGGGCCCCCTCGGCCCCCGTCCTTCCGCGGGCCGAGCGAGGTCGGGGCTATAGCGTTTGGTAGGGCGAGGCCCGCCGGCGGGGCGGAGCACGGGCGCGGTCGAGGGCGCGACGCCCTCAGTCGTGCCAGTCGATCCCGACGGTCCGCGGGGAGAGCTTCGGGATCGGGGGCGGGCGGCGCTTGTGCCGGTTCGCCACCACGCGCCGCTCGATACCCTCCACCTGCTCGGGGCGAAGGCCGGTCGCGGCGACGATCTCGTCGGTCGAGCGCAGCTCCTCGACGCCGCGGAGGATCTGGTCGATCGCCCGGTACGGCATCCCGAGGTCCTCCTCGTCGGTCTGCCCCTCCCACAGGCCGGCCGTCGGCGGCCGCTCGCGGATCGGGGCCGGGAGGTCGAGCTGCTCTGCGAGCGACCAGACCTCGGTCTTGTAGAGGTCGCCGATCGGAAGGAGGTCGACGCCGCCGTCGCCGTACTTGGTGAAGTACCCGAGGAGCAGCTCCGACTTGTTGCCGGTGCCGGCGACGAGGCGGCCGCTCGACCGCGCGATCGTGTAGAGCACGATCATCCGGACGCGGGCCGTCGCGTTGCCCCACGTCGTCCGGTCCGTCTCGTCGGGCAGGAGGCCGTGGAGCGCGTCGAGTACCGGGTCGATCGCGTGCGCCTGGGTCGCGACCCCGAGGGAGGCGGCGTACTCGCGCGTCTCCGCGAGCAGCTCCGCCGGATGCGATCGGTCGGGCAGCGCGACGCCGAGCACGCGTTCCGGCCCGAGCGCGTCGCGCGCGAGCCGCGCGACGAGGGCCGAGTCGACGCCCCCGCTGAGCCCGATCACGACGCCCTGGCCGCCGGCGGCCGCAACGTGCGCGCGGAGGAACTGGTGGATCGTCGCCTCGGCGTGGGGGGGAAGCCGAGGGAGGAGCGTCATGCCTCGACGCCCAGCAGCTCGAGTTCGCTCGACGCGACCCAGTCCGAGCGGCAGGAGCACGCGAGCGCCTCGAGCCCGTCGAACCGTTGCGAGAGGCTCGCCTCCTCGATCGCGGCGAGGACGTCGCGGTCGCACGTCCCGCAGTTGTGCGGACCGCGCGGCAGACCTCCCGCCGTCGGGAACGAGACGAGGCGGGTGGTGCCGCGGGTGGCCGAGCCTCGCGCGATCGCCTCGGTCAGGCTCCACAGCCACGGGGGCCGGTACCGGCCGCGCTGGAAGAGCCACTCGACGACCGTCCCGCCCTGGATGTGGACCGGATTGATCGAGATCGCGTCGAACCGGGGCGCCGCGACCTCGACCGACCGGACGACGTCCTCGATCGCCTCGCGCTCGGTGAGGTGGGGGGGCTTGAGGAGCAGGTACGCCTTCGCCCGCAACCCCAGACCCCGGACCCGGTCGGCCGCCTCGAGGTACTCGGACGGCGGCGAGCCCTTGTTCACGAATCGCTGGAGGATCTCCGGCTGCGTCGATTCGAGGCCCATCGCGACCTCAAGCTCTCCGGCAAACGCGCTCTGGAGCGGGGCGAGGGTCGCCGCGGTCGCGAACTCGGGGAGGGTCTCGAACAGCAGGCGCCGCGCACGTCCGGAGAACGCGCCCACGATCCGCGCGCGCGAGGCCGGGTCCACCTCGCGGTCGTCGAGGAAGCTCCCCGAGGTGTAGAACTTCACGTACGGTTCGTCCCGGTAGCGCGCGAGCGCCGCGTCGAGCTGGTGGCTGAGCTCCTCCGGCGTCGCCGAGCGGCCGAGCGTGTCGCGGGAGTACCCGCACATCGAACAGCCCTTGACGTCGGCCCAGTAGCAGCCCCGCGTCTTCAGGATCACGACGAACGCGCGGACCCGCTCGGACCCGATCGCCTCGGGCTCGGACCAGAGGTTCACGTACCGGCTCGCCGCGTCGGGGGCCGCCGGCGGTGGCCGACGCGCCTGCGCGACCTGGTGGGCGACGGAACCGCCGAGCGTCACGACTCGTCGACCTCGACCTCGACCGCGTCGCCGTCCTTGACGCCGAGGGCGCCGCGCAAGAACTCGGGGGCGATGAATTCGACCACGTCCTTGTGGTGGGTCCGATCGGGCACGATCAGGTGGCACGCGCGCCCACCGAGGCGCGCGGTGTAGCAGGTGGCGCCGCCGAACGTCCGCCCGCTCGCCTGGAACCCGTCGATCCGGATCCCCTTCCAGTCCTTGACCGAGGCGACGCGGACGAGGTCGGCCGGGCGGACGTGGACGTTCAAGGTTCCGAGGTAGGGGGCGTAGCCGAGACGCTCGGAGAACTGGAGAACGTAGCCCGGCTGGCTGAGGTAGTAGCGCCCTTCGCCGAGGCCCGAGCAGACCTCACCGGTGAATCGGATCTGGGCCGGGCCCTCGAAGATCCTGCGGTACGCGTGGTACTCTTTGCGCAGGACGCCCACGGCGTCCGGGGTGAGGAGAATCCGCTGGCGCCGGTGCGCGATCGTCCGCTGGATGAGACCGGACTTGTCGAGCGCGACGAGGTATCGGTCGGCCGCCTGTTGGCTCACCCCGAGCTGCCGGCCGACCTCGCCGGAGGTGATCACGACGGCGGCGTGGGCGCCCCCCTGCGCCGCAAGGAGCTGGAGGACGGCGCGTTCCTCGCCCTTGACCGTGGGCACCGGAGGCGGTGTCGGTGGTGGTGGGGCCTTGGGCGGGGCCTTCGACGGGGCCCGCCGGCTCGGCGTCACTTCGCCGTCCCGGCGGAGGAGGCGTCGGGGGCGTTCAGGCTCACGATGTTCGAGCCGCGTAGCACGACCCTGCCGAGCCGGCGCTCGAGCTCGGTCGTCTTCTCCTGGACGTCGTCGAGGACGAGGTTGAGGTGCTCGTCGGCCCCGATGAGTCGGCCCGTGAGCTCGCGACCGTCCTTGAGGCGCAGCGTGACGCGTTGCTGCGCGAGCCGGTCGAGCATCTGAGCGGGAGGCGCCGCCACGACCGTCGGACCTGAACGATTCGCATAAGCTTTGTCGCGCCGAAGGCACGGCGTATCCCTCGCTCGCGCTCCGCTCCCGTTCGATCCGGGAGCGCGAGGACGCAACGATAAGTGGACGGCCCGATACGGAGCGACGCCGCACGATGGTCGACGCTGCCGCTCCCCAGAAGGGCCTCGAGCACGTCGTCATGGGCGACTCGCGGATCGCGCTCGTCGCCGGCGAGACCGGTGGCCTCGTCTACCGCGGCTTCGACATCGGCGAGCTCGCCGGCCGCGCGTCCTACGAGGCGGTCGTGCACCTCCTCCTCTACGGCGACCCACCGGACGCCGCTCAGCTCGCGGACCTGACCGCGGCGCTCCGCGACCGACGCGCCCTATCGCCCGGGTTGGAGCGGGCGGCCGACGCCCTCCCCGCGGGGCTCGCCCCGTTGGACGCGTTGCGGACCCTAGTGTCGTCGATGGGCGACGCGACCTTCCCCTACCCGCCCACGATCGCCCAGGGCCTCGAGCTCATCGCGAAGGCCCCGACGTTGCTCGCCCGCGCAGTCCGGCGGTCGTCCGGGGCGGCGGCCGTGGCGCCCCCACTCGGGCTCGGGCACGTCGCGAACTACCTCTATCTGCTCTCCGGCCGGCCGCCCACGCCGGCGCAAGTGCGCGCGCTCGAGACGTACTTCGTGCTCCTCGCCGACCACGGGATGAACGCGTCGACGTTCGCACTGCGGGTGGTCCTCAGCACGAACGCAGACCTGATCGCCGCCGCGTCGGCCGGGCTCGCCGCGCTGAAGGGTCCCTTGCACGGGGGCGCCCCCGCGCGGGTCAGCGAGATGCTCGATGCCGTCGGCACGCCCGATGCGGCCGAGACGTGGGTCGCGGCCGCGCTCGCGCGCCGCGAGCGGTTGATGGGCTTCGGCCACCGCGCGTACAAGACCGAGGACCCGAGGGCCGTCATCTTGAAGCGAATCGCGCACGAGGTGGCGGAACCCTCGCGCCTCCGCCTCGCGCTGGCGGTCGAGCGCGCAGCGCTCGACGCTCTCCATCGGGCCCGGCCCGACCAGCGGCTCTACACGAACGTCGAGTTCTACGGCGCCGTCGTCCTCGAGGCCGCGGGACTGCCCCGCGAGCTGTTCACGCCGACGTTCGCGCTCGCGCGCACCGCCGGCTGGACGGCCCACGCGCTCGAACAGGCGGGCGACAACCGCCTGATCCGCCCGGAGGTCCGCTACCTAGGGCCCCCGAGCGGCCGGCACTGGCCGGACGGGCTCGGCCCGCCGGCGTGAAGGGATCGCCTAGCCGCCCTTCGCCTCGCCGGGCTCCTTGTCGACGACCTTGAACTCGGCGTCGACCGGGCCGCCCTCGGAGGCAGGGCGATCGCTCTCGGAGGCGCTCGGCGCCGCGCCCGGGTCGGCGGCGCCGGGCGGCGGCGCCTCGGACTGGGCCGATTGGTACATCCGGGTCGCGAGCTCGTGGAGGGCCCGGGTGAGCTCGTCGGTCTTCGACCGCACCGTCGGGTCGTTCTTCTCCTTGAGAGCCGCACGGAGGGCCTCGACCTTCGCCCGCACGTCGGCGGCGACGTCCTCGGGGACCTTCGCCTTGTTCTCGGTGAGGACGCGCTCGGCTTCGTAGGTGAGCGACTCGGCCCGGTTGCGCAGCTCGATCGTCTCGGCGCGCTGGCGGTCCTGGTCGGCGAACTGCTCGGCCTGGTGGACCATCCGCTCGACCTCCTCCTTCGACAGCTTCGTCGACGCCGTGATGGTGATCCCCTGCTTCTTGCCCGTCGCGAGGTCCTTCGCCGAGACGTTGAGGATCCCGTTCGCGTCGATGTCGAACGACACCTCCACCTGCGGCGTCCCGCGCGGGGCGGGCGGGATCCCGGTGAGCATGAAGTCGCCGAGGGCGACGTTGTCCGTCGCGATCGGGCGCTCGCCCTGGTAGACCTTGATCTCGACGGAGCTCTGGCTGTCGGCCGCCGTCGTGAAGATCTGGCTCTTGCGGGTCGGGATCGTCGTGTTCCGCTCGATCAGCTTCGTGAAGACGCCGCCGAGCGTCTCGACGCCGAGCGAGAGCGGGGTCACGTCGAGCAGCAGGACGTCCTTCACCTCGCCGGCGAGCACGCCTCCCTGGATCGCCGCGCCCATCGCGACGCACTCCATCGGGTCGACGCCGCGCTCGATGGGGCGACCGACGGACTGCTCGACGAACCGCTGGACGATCGGCATCCGCGTCGGGCCGCCGACGAGGACGATCCGGTCGATCTGGTCGGTGGAGAGCTTCGCGTCGCGGACCGCCTGCTCGACCGGGCCCTTGCACCGGTCGATGATCGGGCGAATGAGCTCCTCGAGCTTCGCGCGGCTCAGGGGCAACGCGAGGTGCTTCGGTCCCTCCTGCGTGGCCGTCAGGAACGGCAGGTTCACCTGCGTCTCGAGGGTCGACGAGAGCTCGATCTTCGCCTTCTCGGCGGCGTCGCGGACGCGCTGCATCGCCATCTTGTCCTTGCGGACATCGACGCCGCTCTCCTTCTGGAACTCGGAGGCGATGTACTCCGTGAGGGCGCTGTCCATGTCGGTCCCGCCGAGCTGCGTGTCGCCGCTCGTCGAGAGAACCTCGAAGACGCCCTCGCCGAACTCCATGATCGTGACGTCGAGCGTCCCGCCGCCGAGGTCGAACACGAGGATCTTGTGGGCCTTGCCGCCCTTGTCGAGCCCGTAGGCGAGCGACGCGGCGGTGGGCTCGTTGATGATCCGGACGACCTCGAGGCCCGCGATCGAGCCCGCGTCCTTGGTCGCCTGGCGCTGGTTGTCGTTGAAGTAGGCCGGGACGGTGATCACGGCCTTCTCGACCTTCTCACCGAGGAACGACTCGGCGTCGCGCTTGATCTTCTGGAGGAGGAACGCGGAGAGCTGCTGGGGGGTGTACTCCTTCCCCTGGAGCTTGTAGCGGAAGTCGGTGCCCATCTTCCGCTTGAAGGCGGTGACCGTGCCCTCGGGGTTCGAGATCGCCTGCCGGCGCCCCGGCTCACCGACGATCAGCTGACCGTCCTTTGTGAACGCGACGTAGGACGGGAACGCCTTGCCCCCGCCGACCGTCGTCCCTTCGGCGCTCGGAATGATGACCGGTCGACCGCCCTCGAGGACGGACGCCGCGGAATTGCTCGTGCCCAGGTCGATCCCGATGATCTTCGCCATATCGCTGCTCTCTTCGGCCCCCGCGCGGTCGCCCCGCGCCGTCAGCCGATTACGGCAGTCCTATGCCTGCGTTACTATAAAAAGACACCGTATCCCGACGTCGTCGCGGCACCCCGTTCGGCCACCGCGGGGGGCCTCCTCGTCGTCGCGGCCCGGACCCCGAGGGGTGGCCCGGTGGGCCCGCTGCATCGGCCATCCGTTTCCCCGTCTTATAGTCAACCGCTCCTTAGCTACCGATGGCGCGGCCGGTCGGCTCGTGGGCCCGCGAGGCGCGGCAGATCCTGCCCGCCCTGCGGGCCTGGAGGGCGGCCCTCCATCGGGAGCCCGAGCTCTCCAACGAAGAGACGCGGACCCAGGAGCGCGTGGCCGGCTGGCTCCGCGAACTCGGTCTCACGCCCAAGGTGGAGCGGGGATTCACCGGCGTCTCCGCGTTGATCGGCGAGAAGCGCTCGGGGCCGGTCGTGCTACTGCGCGCCGACATGGACGGGTTGCCGGTTGACGAGGCAACGGACCTGCCGTTCCGTTCCCGCCTCCCGGGGCGGATGCACGCGTGCGGCCACGACGTCCACATGGCCTGCCTCCTCGGGGCGGCCCGGATCCTTCTCCAGCACGAGTCCGCCCTCACGGGGCCCGTGAAGCTCCTCTTCCAACCCGCGGAGGAGGAGGGCGAGACCGGCGGCGCCCTGCCGTTCATCGAGCGCGGTTGTCTCACGTCGCCGAAGGTCGATTTCGTCGTCGGGCAACACGTCGAGCCGGGGCTTCCGGCCGGAACCATCGGATGGAAGTCGGGGCCGATGATGGCCGCCGCGGACCACCTGATCGTCAAGGTCCGCGGGGTCGGAGGGCACGCGGCGTACCCGCACCGGGGCGCCGACGCGATCCTCGCCGCGTGCGAGACGATCGCCGGTCTCCAGTCGATCGTCAGCCGGCGACGCGACCCGCTCGACCCCGTCGTCGTGAGCGTCGCGATGATGCACGGAGGGAACCGCCACAACATCCTGCCCGACGAGGTCGTGTTCGAGGGAACGGTCCGCACGTTTCGGAAGGAGACGCGGGACGCGATGGAGCGGATGGTCAAGGAGCGCATCCGCCTCATCGCCCGGAGCCTGGGGGCGCAGACCCGCATCGAGTACCGCCGCGGCTACCCCGTCCTCGTCAATCCACCGGCCGCGACCGGCGTCGTCGTGCGCGCCCTCGCCGAGGAGTTCGGCGAGGGGGCCCTCCGCGAGCTCGACCGCCCCGTGATGGGGGCGGAGGACTTCGCGCGCTTCCTCGAACGCGTCCCGGGGACGTTCCTTTTCTTGGGGGCGGGTATTCCCTCGAGGCCGTCGACCTTGCACAGCGCCACGTTCCAGCCTCCGGAATCGGTCCTCGTCACCGGGGCGGCGGCGCTCGCGGCCGCGGTCGAGGGTCTCCAGCGGGGGTAGCTCGATGGGGTTGGGATCGCTGCACCGCCAGTTTCCGGCCCTCCGCGCGCGGAAGGACCGTCCGACCCCGCACTACCTCGACTCGGCGTGCATGTCGCTCGTGCCCACCCCCGTGATCGCGGCGATGGAGGAGTACTACCGCGACTTCCCCGGGTGCGCCGGTCGCAGCCTCCACCGGTTCGCGACCGAGGTGTCGCACCGCTTCGAGGCCGCTCGCGAGGGGTTCGCCCGGTTCCTCGGGGCCGCCGGGCCCTCGTCCGTCGTCTTCGTGCGGAACGCGACCGAGGCGCTCAACCTCGTTGGGCAGGGGCTCGACTGGCACGCCGGCGACCGGGTCCTCATCTCCGACCAGGAGCACAACTCGAACCTAGTCCTCTGGCAGCGCCTCCGCGACGAGCGCGGGATCCGCCTCGAGGTGCTCCCGCTCCCCGACGGAGGCGGGTTCGATGGCGAGGCGCTCGAGGCGCGGCTCAAGCTGGGGGTCCGCCTCGTGAGCCTGTTCCAGACGTCGAACTTGGACGGCCGATCGCTCCCCGTCCGCGAGATCGTCGAGCGCGCGCACGCCCACGGCGCGCTCGTGCTCTTGGACGGCTGTCAGGCGGCGCCCCACGTACCGGTCGACCTCGCAGGGCTCGGCGTGGACTTCTACGCCCTATCCGCCCACAAGATGCTGGGGCCGACCGGGACGGGCGTGCTGACGGGTCGGCCCGAGGCGCTGAACCAGCTTCGGCCGCTGCTCGTCGGCGGCGAGACCGTCGAATGGTCGACGCTCGAGAGCCACCAACTCCGTCCTGTGCCGCACCGCCTCGAGGCGGGGCTGCAGAACTACGCGGGCGTCCTCGGCGCCCACGCGGCCGTGAAGTTCTTGGAGGGGATCGACCGCGGCGAGATGGCCGACCACGACCGCCGGCTCAACGCGCGCGCAACGAAGGCGCTCCGCGACGAGCCGCGCGTCCGCATCCTCGGGCCGGAGTCGCCGTCGGAGCGGCCCACGATCTTCGCGTTCACCCTGCGCGGCGTCGACCCGCACGACGGCGCGCTGTTCCTGGACGAAGGGTACCAGGTCCTGTTGCGCTCGGGGCGCCACTGCGTGCACTCCTGGTACGACAAGCGCGGGATCGTCGGCAACCTCCGCGCGTCGTTCTACCTCTACAACACGACGAAGGACGTCGACGCCCTCGTGGCGGGGGTGCGCGAGCTCCTCACGCGGATGCCCGACCCGGGCGACGCGGCGAGCCCGACGACGGCGCCGGCCGCGGCGTGAGCCTTCGGATCGGCGGGCGCCGACCTACCGGTACATCGGGGGCGACGCGACCGACGGCCGGTCCAGGTGGGCCTTCTCCGTCGCGTGGCGCTGGATCGACAGCAGCTGCTGCTCGATCCGCTCGGCCTCCGCGTACAGCGGCACCGCGTCGAGCGGGGTGCGCAGCAGGATCCGGTTGATCGTCTCGATCACCTTGGCGGCCGCGCGCGCGTCGGGGTAGTCCGCCTGCGCCTCGGCGAGGAACGTGAGGACGTCGACGCCGCGGCGGCGTCCCTCGTTGAGGAGCACGCCCGCGATCCCGGTGATGACGCCCTCGGTGAACGGGAGGGTGTTGGGCTCGATGTAGAGCTCGCGGGCGCGCCGCGTGCTCGCGACGCCGTAGACCTTCACGTCGGCGAGCTTGGGGGTCCGACCGCGGTGGCCGGCCTCGTTCGACCGCTCGACGACGAGCCCCTCGGGCGAGACGACGAACCCGCACCGCTGCTCCTGGACCCAGTCCATGATCGCGGTGGCGAGCGGGTGGATGATCTGCGGGGCCGGGTGGAACTCCGAGACGAACGCGACGATCTTGTCGGCGACGCGCCCGGCGCGGTCGTCCGGCGGGTGGCCGGCGTAGATCCGGACCGGGTGCTGCGGGATGCCGTTCCGCACGAGCGAGACCGTCGGGAACGCGGGCGACTCGACGATCCCGATCTGCTCCATCTGGAGCGTGTCGATGAGGTAGTTCGCGACGATCGAGCTCACGAGCCCGACCGAGGGGAACCCGTCGATGACGATCGCACCCTCGACATCGACGCGCTTGAGCTCGTAGATCCGGACCTGGTCCGGCCCGAGCGTCATCTCAGATGGACCTCTCGACGATGTGCCCGAGCTCGCGGCTGATGAGGTCGACGACATCCTTCGTGAGGGCGGCGCGGATGTTCGGAGGGACGGCCGCGATGCCGAGGCGCGCCGTGCACGTACCGATCTTGAGCACCGCGGCGTACTCGAGGGCGCGCGCTTCGAGCAGCGCGCGCACCGCGTCCTTCAGGTCCTGGGCGAGGACGGGGTCCTCCCGTAGGGTCTTCTCTAGGTGGTGGCGGATCTCCTCCTTGACGATGTCCCGGGTGGCGTCGCGGACCAGTTCCTCGGGATGGAGGAGGTCCTGCGTGCTCTTGAGGAGCATCTCGATGGGCTCGCCGGAGGAAGCGCGCTCCGTCATCGCGGGCGGCGATGCCCGCCGGTGGGCATAACGGTTGTCGTCAGCGGGCACGCGCGCGACGCGGGTCGGCGCCGCGCGGAGGAGCGGACTTCCTGACCGCTGTGGGTGAGCGCAGCTCGAGGCGCATCTCCCACGTACGCTCGAACCCGAGCCGCGCATAGACCGGTCGTCCCATCTTCGAGCCGTGCAGCGTGATCCGACCGAAGCCGTGCGCGCGGGACCACGCGACGGCCGCCCGGACGATCGAGCTCGCGACCCCCCGACCGCGGTACGACGGGTGCGTGTACATCGCGAGGATGTACGGACGCCGCGTTTCGGGCATGCCGGGCCTCGGCAGGGATTCGACGAGCCAGACCATGCCGCTCCCCGCGAGCGTGCCGTCCTCCCCCTCGACGACCCAGCCGACGAGCCGTCCCGAGCGGAGTCGGCGCGACGCCCACCGGCGGTAGCTGATCGCCTCGGCACGGATCGCGCCGGCGCCGAATCCGCCGATGTCCTCCCACATCGCGGCGCGGTGGCGGACGAGGGCGGGGAGGTCGTCGACCCGCGCGCGGCGCAATCGTAGCCCCGAGGCGTCGCGGACCGGGCCCATTCTTCCCGGGGACCGCGCGCGCCCCAAAACGTTCTCGGGGCGCCGCGCGCCGCCCGCGAGTAAACGCTTATGGGCGGGCGCACCTCGGAGCCCCGGTTTGGGCCGGTAGATCAGCCCGGAAGATCGCTACCTTGGCAAGGTAGAGGCCGCGAGTTCAAAGGGCGGACGGTTTCGGCCGTCCGTCGGAGAGTCTCGCCCGGTCCATTCCACCCCGTGCTCGGACCGATGGGTTCGGCCGTTGTCGAACCCGATGACCGACATGCAGGCGCACCGATTTATACGCCCCGATTCCTCGGACCGGCCCGTGGAGGCCGAGCTCAAGGAAAAGATCGCGGGGGAGGTCGTCCTGTCGGCCCACCCCGGGCGAACCCTCCGCAAGTGGCGCGAGGATTTCGGGGTCTCCCAGCGCGACCTCGCCCACACGCTCGAGACCGTCCCGTCGGTGATCAGCGACTACGAGGCCGAGCGCCGCGCGAGCCCGGGCGCCGGCTTCATCCGTCGGTACGTGCAGGCGCTCGTCGAGCTCGACGAGCAGCGCGGCGGCCGCGTCGGACAGCGCCTCGGGCCGCGGACCCACTCCGACGGCATCCTCGGCATGCGCGAGTTCTCGGTCGCGGTCCCGCTCAAGGCGCTCGCCGAGACGTTGACCGCCGCGAGCGTGAGCCGCGTCGACCTCCATCGCGACGTCCACAGGTTCACCCTGTTGGACGCTCCCCGCGCGATCCTCTCGATCGACGCGTCGCGGTTCGTCGAGGTCTACGGCTGGACGACCCAGCGCGCGCTGATCTTCGCGAACGTGCGCTTCGGCCGGTCGCCGATGGTGGCGATCCGCGCGCACCCGCTCAAGCCCGCGGCCG
>Ga0075436_100001694_pt1 | contig 15087 bp, 11 predicted proteins | sample RhiMethybrSRZTD5_FD_75303 | JGI IMG/M metagenome (GOLD analysis project Ga0075436, IMG submission 75303) | Populus rhizosphere microbial communities from Tennessee, USA - Rhizosphere MetaG P. TD hybrid SRZTD5 | ecosystem: Host-associated > Plants > Roots > Rhizosphere > Soil | place: USA...
GCGCAGGCAGGCCTGCGGGAACGCGGCGATGGCGCCCGCCAGCTCGACGGCGCGCGCCAGGCTGCGGCCCGCGGGCACGACCTCGTTGACCAGCCCCAGGGCGAAGGCCTCGCGGGCGTCCACCCGCCTGCCGGTCAGGATCAGGTCGAGGGCGCGGCCGAGGCCGACGATCCGCGGCAGCCGCTGCGTGCCGCCGTCCACCAGCGGCACGCCGTAGCGGCGCTCGAGGCAGCCGAAGACCGCCGTCTCGTCGGCGATCCGGAGATCGCACCAGCAGGCCATCTCCAGGCCGCCGGCCACACACCAGCCGGCGATGGCGGCGAGCGTCGGCTTGCTCACCGTCCGCCGCGTGAAGCCGAGCGGGCCGTCGTCGCCGATCACCGCGGGAGCGAGCCCCTCGAGGTCCATGAGATCGGCGCCGGCGCTGAACGCCGCATCCCCGCCGGTGAGGACGCCGACCAGCGCCGCGGGATCGCGCTCGAACGCGGCCCAGGCGGCGCCGAGAGCGGCCGCGGTCCGCCGGTCGACCGCGTTGCGCCGCTGCGGGCGTTCGATGCGGACGATCTGCACGGCGCCTTGCCTCCAGGTGCGGACCGGCTCCTCCGACGTCGCCATGGTTTGTCCCTTCTGCCGTGGACGATTGTATCTTCTGGCACACCTCTTGCGGTCTCTTGAACCAGGAGGAGTGATGGAAGACAACATTGGAGCTGCGGAGCGCTGGATTTCGATTGTAGCTGGTGGAGCCCTGCTTGCCTGGGCGTTGGCGCGCCGCCCATTTTCCGCCACCCGCGCCGTGATCGCCCTCGGAGGCGCGGTCTTGCTTCTCCGCGGCGCCATCGCTGCCGGGGAGCCTGAAGCTGTCCTGCCCGGCGGGACCATCCGCTCCGGAGGGCGTACCTGGCCGCTGCCGGAGGGGGCGCGGCCGATAGGGCCGGGCCCGGAGGATCGCGATGTGGTCGAGGAGGCGTCCGAGCAATCCTTCCCGGCCAGCGATCCTCCCGCCTTCGCTGGCTGAGCTCGCGCCGGCACCTGTCCGGTCTGCGCCATCAACATCACAACGACCGTTGGAAGGTTGCGGTGCAGAGTCGCAAGCTTCTCCGGCGCCGCGCACCGCCGGAGCGAGCCCCTCGAGGTCCGTCGGGTCGGCGCCGGCGCTGAACACCGCGTCCCCGCTGGTCAGAACACCGACGAGAGCCTCAGGAGGCGATTCTATCTCCTGGCACATCGCTTCCCGCCTGTCCCTTTCGACAGGTAAGGCTGCACTTCCTTTATTGGGAGTGCCTCGTTCTCCCATCCAAGCGATTCTACGCAAGCGTCCAAACGTTCGATTCCCTGAAGAGGAGGAGACACCATGAAGCGGATCGCAATCCTGATGTGCGGCGTGCTGCTCGCAACCGCGCTCGCGGCGGGAGCTCAACAATGGCCGCAATGGGCGCAGAATTCACGGCACACCGGAACCTCCACGGCGACCGGACAATCGCCCAACAACATCCTCGATGAAGTGACCTTCGACACGCACGCGACCGAGGAGCAGAACGACCCCATCGCAACCCCCGATCTGCTGGTCCACTACCAGGCGCCGTTGATCGACGGCAATGACGTCTATATGGAGCTCAAGACCGGCACCTATACCAGCATCACGACCTGGGAGACTCAGATCTGGAACGAGCAGAGGCTGCGCTGGCAAGCCGGCCATTTGAACACGGTGTGGACCTTCCAGAGCGACTGGAAGCCGGTGCCGTACAGCAAGTATGCGACCGGGCCCGCCTGGGAGCCGGTCTTCCACGCCGCGCTGGCGGGGAATTTCATCTACGTCCCCGGCGCCGGCGGGACCATCTTCAAGCTCAACAAGTCCGACGGCTCCCAGGTGGCGCGCATCAACCCCTTCGGCTCGATCGACGTCGACACCTTCACCACCGGCCCGCTCACCGCGGATTCGAGCGGCAACATCTATTACAACGTCATGAAGCTGGTCCACGGCCAAGCCTGGCACGCGGACGTCGTCGGCGCGTGGCTGGTCAAGGTCACCCCTGCGGGCACCGCGACCTCCGCGACCTACGCCTCGCTGACTCCGGGCGCGCCGGCGGGCAACGACAAGTGCCCGGGCGTCTTCAACATCAACCAGCTCCCCTGGCCGCCGGCGCCGGACGCGGTGGCGCCCACGGTCCAGTGCGGCTCGCAGCGGCCGGCGCTCAACCAGGCGGTGGCGGTGGGGACGGACGGCACCATCTACACCATCAGCATGGCTCACCTGACCAGCCGCACCGGCTACCTGGTGGCGGTCAATCCCAACCTCACTCCGAAGTGGCAGACTTCCCTGCGCGGACGCCTTCATGACGGCTGCGGCGTGCTGCTGCCTGCCGATCCCACCAAGGGCGGCTGCCGCGCCGGCGCCACGGTGGGCGTCGACCCGGCGGAGAACCTGCCGGGCGCCGGCCGCGTCCTCGACGACTCGACCTCCTCGGTGGTCATCGCCCCGGACGGCAGCCTCTTCTACGGCGCCTACACCCGCTACAACTATGCTCAGGGGCACCTCATGAAGTTCAGCTCCACCGGTGCGTTCCTGGCTGCCTATGAGTTCGGCTGGGACGATACGCCGTCGCTCTACGTGCACGACGGGACCTACTCGATCGTCACCAAGGACAACCACTATGGCGACACCGGCTCGTACTGCAACACCGAGGCCTGGTGCCCGGCCGACCGCACGGCCAGCAACCCCGCCTACCCCGAGCAGTACTTCATCAGCCGGCTGAGCGCCAACCTGACCCTGGAATCGCGCTACCAGAACACCAACACTCTGAGCTGCACCCGGCAGCCGAACGGCCAGGTCACCTGCGTCTCCGACCACCCCTTCGGCTTCGAATGGTGCGTCAACGCGCCGGTGGTCGACGCCAACGGCGTCGCCTACGTCAACAGCGAGGATGGCGGCCTCTACGTCCTCAACACCGACAGCTCGCTGCGCGGCCACCTGTTCCTGCGTCTTGCGATCGGCGCCGCCTACACGCCGCTGTCGATGAGCAGCGACGGCAAGATCTTCACCGAGAATTTCGGCGACCTGTTCGTCGTCGGAAATTGAGCTCGACCGCGCGCCCCTCCCTGTCCCCTTCCGCAGGCGAGAGAGCACCCTCCCTTAATGGGAGGGTGTCTCCCTCTCTTCACTGAGATTCCTGCAAGGAGGGTCAAAATGAAGCGGAGCGTAACTCTGTTGTGCGGTGTGCTGCTCGTCTATGGTCTTGCGGCACAGGCCGATGAGTGGCCTCAATGGGGACAGAACGCCCGGCACACCGGCACCTCGAGTGCGGTCGGCCAGCGGGCCCGGCAAATCTTCGCCGACGTGGTTTACGACCCGTTCGTGGACATCGAGAAGAACGCCGACAACGGCGCGGGCGACCTGCTCGTCCACTACCAGGCGCCGCTCATCGACGGCAACGACGTCTACATGATGTTCAAGACCGGCACCTACACCAACATCACGACCTGGGAGACCCAGACGTGGGGCGAGAAGAAGTATCACTGGGGCAACGGCCAGTTGAGCGAGGTGTGGAGCTTCACCAGCGACTGGAAGCCGATCCCCTACAGCTTCGCCCCCGACGGCCCTGTATGGGAGCCCGTCTTCCATCCGGCGGCGTCGGGCAGCGTCCTCTACGTCCCAGGCGCCGCCGGCTCGATCTACAAGGTGAGCAAGTCGACGGGAGCGGCGCTGGCGCACATCCAGCCCTTCGGCTCGGACCCCGACACGTTCACCATCGGGCCGCTCACCGTCGACCTCTCCGGCAACGTCGTGTACCAGGTCGTCAAATTCGACCACGCGGACCCCTATGGCAACGACGTGGTGGGCGCCTGGCTGGTGAAGGTGTCGTCCGGCGGCTCCGTGCAGACGGCGACCTGGGCCTCGCTGACGCCGGGCGCTCCGCGGGCCAATGACCGTTGCCAGGGCACGTTCAGCACCAATCAACTGCCCTTCCCACCCCGCCCGGACGCCAAGGCGCCCACCGTGCCCTGCGGCTCGCAGCGGCCGCTGAGCGGCCTGGCGCCGGCCGTCGCCGACGACGGCACCATCTATGTCGGCTCCGTCGCCCACCTGACGGAGCGGACCTCCTTTCTCGTGGCGGTCAACCCCAACCTGACGCCGAAGTGGCTCTCCCCGCTCATGGAGCGGCTCAACGACGGCTGCAACGTAACCGTTCCCCCCAACGGCACGCCCGGCGGCTGCCGCACCGGCGCGCACACCGGCGTCGACCCGGCCACCAACCGGCCCGGCAACGGCCGTCTCTACGACGACTCGACCGCCTCCCCCATCGTCGCTCCAGACGGCAGCATCATCTTCGGCGTCTTCACCCGCTACAACTTCGACCAGGGCCATCTCGAGCGCTTCAGCTCCAGCGGCCAGTTCCTCGGCGCCTTCCTCTTTGGTTGGGACACCACGCCGAGCATCTGGTCGCACGATGGCACGTTCTCCATCGTCCTCAAGGAGAACCACTACAGCGGCCTCGGGTCGTACTGCAACGACGACGTCATCTGCCCGCCGGACCGCACCGCCACCTACCCCAACGATCCGGAGGCCTACTTCCTGACCCAACTCTCCCCCAACATGAACGTCCAGTGGCGGTGGCAGAACACCAACCAACTGAGCTGCACCCGGCAGCCGAACGGGAGCGTCACCTGCGTCTCCGATCACCCCCAGGGCTTCGAGTTTTGCGTCAACGCGGCGGTGGTCGACCGCAACGGCGTCACCTACGTCAACAGCGAGGACGGCAACGTCTACGTCGTCCGCCAGGGCGGCACTCTGCGGGAAAGCCTGTTCCTGGACCTCGCCATCGGCGCCGCCTATACGCCGGTGTCGATGTTCGCGGACGGCAAGCTCCTCACCCAGAACGACGGCCACCTGTTCGTCGTCGGCGACGACGACTGAGCGGACGGAATCGACCGCCAGGAACCAGCGCCCCGGGCTCCCGCAAGGGACCCGGGGCGTTCGTTTTTCGCCTTGACTTACGCCTTGCTAGCGCCTAGGCTGGGGGGATGCCGGCCCGCGCCGCACAAACCAACTACGTCGAGCTCCACGCCGCCTCTGCCTTCTCCTTCCTGCGCGGCTCGTCCCTCCCCGAGGACTTGATCGAGCGGGCCGCTGCAGTGGAGCTGCCGGCGGCGGCGCTGGTGGACGTCAACGGCGTCTACGGCGCGCCGCGCTTCTACCAGGCGGCGAAGCAGGCCGGCGTGCGGGCGCTGGTGGGCGCCGAGGTGACGCTCGACGAGGCGGACCCGCCGGCGGGCGGCCGGCGCGGCCCGCTCGGGCTGGTGGCCTCACCTGGCCCGCTCTCCCATCGCCCCTCCAACGACCGGGAGAGGGAGGACGAGATCGGCGCCGGCCCGCGGGTGACCGTCCTGGTCGAGAGCCGCGCCGGCTACAAGAACCTCTGCCGGATGCTCACCGCCGCCGCCCGCGGCCGGCCGAAGGGCGAGGCCCGCGTCTCCTGGGACCTGATCGCCCAGCACGCCGCCGGTCTCCACTGCCTGACCGGCGGCGACGAGGGTCCGGTGTCGCGCGCCCTCGCCGACCCCGGCGGCGGCATCGACGCCGCGCGGCGCGTCCTCGAGCGCCTCGCCGTCTGGTTCGGCGGCCGTGTCCACGTCGAGCTGCAGCGCCACGGCCTGCGCGATGAGGAGCACCGCAACCGTGCCCTCCTCGATCTGGCGGCGCGGCTGCGCCTCCCGGTGGTGGCCACCAACGGCGTGCGCTACGCGCGCTCCGAGGACAAGCCGCTCCACGACGTGCTGACCGCGATCCGCCACCACACCACCCTCGACGCGGCCGGCGCCCTCCTCGCCTGCCATCGCGAGCGCCACGTGAAGAGCGCGGCCGAGATGGCCCGGCTGTTCGCCGACCTGCCGCAGGCGCTCGCCGCGAGCGTCGACCTCGCGCATCGGCTCGACTTCACCCTGGAGAACCTCGGCTACCGCTTCCCCGACTATCCTCTGCCGCCCGGCGAGACATCCTCTTCCTACTTACGTCATCTCACCTGGAACGGCGCCAGGGCCCGCTTCCGCCCGCTGACCGCCAAGGCCCAGGCACAGATCCAAAAAGAGCTCGACCTGATCGAGAAGCTCGACCTCGCCGGCTACTTCCTCATCGTCTGGGACATCGTGAGCTTCTGCCTGCGCGAGGGGATCCTCGCCCAGGGCCGCGGCTCGGCGGCGAACAGCGCGGTCTGCTACGCCCTGTCCATCACCGCCGTCGATCCGGTGAAGATGGACCTCCTGTTCGAGCGCTTCCTCTCCGAGGAGCGCGGCGAGTGGCCGGACATCGACCTCGACCTGCCGTCCGGCGACCAGAGGGAGCGGGTCATCCAGCACGTCTACCAGCGCTACGGACCGCACGGCGCGGCGATGACGGCCAACGTCATCACCTACCGCGACCGCTCGGCGAGCCGCGAGGTGGCCAAGGTCTTCGGCTACTCGCCGGAGCAGGTGGACAAGATCGCCAAGCAGCTCGGCTCGTGGAGCTGGGACGTGGCGCAGGGCGATCCCAAGTCGCTGGCCGCCGAGCTCACCGCCGCCGGCTTCGATCCGCAAGAGCCGCGGATGCAGCTCTTCGCGGAGCAGTGGGTGCGCATCCACAACCTGCCGCGCCACCTCGGCCAGCACTCGGGAGGCATGGTGATCGCCGCCGGCCGCCTCGACGAGGTCGTGCCCCTGGAGCCGGCTGCCATGCCCGGCCGCGTCGTCGTGCAGTGGGACAAGGACGACTGTGCCGACCTGGGGATCATCAAAGTCGACCTCCTCGGCCTCGGCATGTTGAACGCCCTCGAGGAGATGGTGCCCACCATCCGCGCCCACGAAGGCGTCGCGATCGACCTCGCCCATCTGCCGCCCGACGATCCCAAGGTCTTCCGCATGCTCCAGAAGGCCGACACCGTGGGCGTCTTCCAGGTGGAGAGCCGGGCCCAGATGGCGTCGCTGCCGCGCAACCATCCCGAGAGGTTCTACGACCTGGTGATCCAGGTGGGGATCATCCGTCCCGGCCCCATCGCGGGCAACCTGGCGAGCCCCTACTTCGAGCGGCGCAACAAGCGGCAGCCGGTCACCTATCCGCACCCGAGCCTGGAGCCGATCCTCGCGCGCACCCTGGGCGTGCCGATCTTCCAGGAGCAGCTCCTGCGCGTCGCCATGGTGGCGGCCGGCTTCTCCGGCGGCGAGGCGGAAGAGCTGCGGCGGGCGATGGGCTCGAAGCGTTCCGTCGAGCGGATGAAGGCCATGGTCGAGCGCCTGCGCACCGGCATGACCGCGCGCGGGATCACCGGCAAGGCGCAGGACGAGATCGTCCAGGGCATCACCTCCTTCGCCCTCTACGGCTTCCCCGAGTCCCACGCCGCGAGCTTCGCCTTGATCGCCTACGCCAGCGCCTGGCTGAAGGCGCATCACCCCACCGCGTTCTTCCTCGGCATCCTGAACGCCTGGCCGATGGGCTTCTACCACCCGGCGACCCTGGTCCGCGATGCCCAGCGCCAGGGCGTCGACGTGCGGCCGGTGGACGTCCAGGCCTCGGGCTTCCGCTGCTCCTGGGAGGAGCGCGAGCTCGCCCTCGGCCAGCGCGATCCGCGCACCGGCGCCGCGCCGCCTGCCGGCGCCATCCGGCTTGGCTTCCGCTTCGTGCGCGGCCTGCGCAACCGCGCGGCGAAGACCATCGAGGAGGAGCGCCTCCGCGCGCCCTTCGCCGGCGTCGACGACCTGGTCCGCCGTTGCAGCCTCCACGCCGACGAGCTCGACACTCTGGCCGAGATCGGCGCCTTGGCCTCCTTCGGCCTCACCCGCCGCGCCGCGCTCTGGCAAGTCGCCCGCGCCGCCCGTCCCGCCGGGCCTCTCCTCGACGAGCTAACCGATCCGGAGCCGTCGCCGCTCGCGGAGATGACCCCGGTGGAAGAGACCCTGGCCGACTACGCGGGCATCCAGATGACCCTGGGTCCCCATCCGATGACCTACCTGCGTCCGCAGCTCGCCGAAAAGGGAGTCGTCGCCGCCGCCGCCCTGGAGAGGATCCCCAACGGCCACCGTGTGCGCACCGCCGGCTCCGTCATCGTCCGCCAGCGTCCCGGCACCGCCAAGGGGCTCCTCTTCCTCACCCTGGAAGACGAGACCGGCATGTCCCAGGCCGTCGTCTCCCCCGACCTTCTCCAACAGCACCGCAAGCTGATCGTGGGCTCACCCGGCCTGATCGTCGAAGGCGTCCTCCAGAAGCGCGACGGGACGCTCTCGATCAAAGGCGAGAAGTTCTGGTCCCTGCGCAAGATCGCGGCGGTGCCGAGCCACGATTTCCGGTGAAGAGTGCCGGCGCCGAAAGCCTTTCGGGTCAATCCTCGGAGGGATCGAGCCGTAGCAGCCGGTGGCCCTCGAAGACGGTCAGGATCTCGATTTCTCGTTCCTTCAGGCGATAGATCCTGAAGGGCCCGGCGAGACCAGCGGACCCTCACTTCGGCTCCAAAGGCCCAAGCTCCTCGTCAAGGATCCGTTCGACATCCTCGTCCTCGACAAGCCGTCCGGCCTCGGCATCGGCCAGCCCTTCGCGAATCGCTGCGAGGAAGCTCTCGCGCTCATGCATGCGGTCGAACTCCTCTGGGGTGATCAGGACCGCTGCCGGTCTCCCATTCTGCGTGATCACGACAGGCCGCTTGGAGTCCTTGAGTTGGCGGAGCACGCGGGAAGCGTGCGTCTTGAAGTCGCCCAAGGGAAGGATGTCCTCGGCAAGCTGAAGCGGTTTCATAGAGCCTTCCAGGTCCACATTCGGACCGAAATTTAGGTCTAGTATAGCACTGTGATTGGGGACGCCAGCTCGAAGCTCAGTTGGGCCGCGCCGTGACGCATCTTCCGTTGCCCGCCCGTTCCCCGTCTGCTAGGGTAGCGTTCAATCCATTCTCGAAGCTGTCCCGAGAGCGCTCCGAAAGGGGGAAACCATGGCGAGGCGAGGAGGTTTCAGGACGCAGGCTCCCAAGCAGCTCACGCTGGGGATCTCCGTGGTCCTGTGGCTGATCGGTCTGCTGGCCGGGCTCAGGATCCTCAATGTGCCCAACAATCTCGGATTCTGGGCTCTGGTCGTCGCCGGGCTCCTCTTGATCCTGGGATCGCTGCTCGACGGTCTCTAGCCCGCATTTCTCACCAAGAGGGTAGGTCGGTCGTTTTGGCGGCCAACCTTCAACGGGTGCGGCGGGCTACAGCCGATCGACAGGCGCCGCGTGTCATTTCTGAGCGTTAATCGAGCGTAAACGAGTGGCTGATTCAGCGCCAAATCGTGGGCGTTTCGCGGTGCAGAGACACCGATCCTGCGTTCTGGAGCGCGAGCACACTTCGGCGGTCGATCAGACCATCGCTGGAGGGCCTGCCGCAATTGGCCAACGATCTGAGCAAACAGAGCTGCGTAAGGGTAGGAGCTGGACAAATGAACCCAGACCTTACGCACCGTCACCCGCACCTGCCAAGGGCCAGCGACGTTGGCCTCGCCAGCAGTCTCCGGCTCGTCGCGCTCGGCGAGGAACTCGGGGGCGAAGACGTGCGCGGGAAGAGAAGGGCGGGACGGACGGATGCTACGATCCTTCGCGGTGCGCATGGGAATAGTCCTCCTGTGTGCGCCAGGGTCCGGGTGAGCTCCTACTCACTCGGGCCCGCCTTTTCGGGAACGCGCCGGATACGCTCCGGCCGCATGAGCTCCCTGGAAAGAACGACGAACGGCTACGACGACTCAGCAGAGTCGTATACGAAAGTCAGGCGTAAAAGCAAGCCCGATGCGAGGCGAGACCCAATGCGAGCCATCAGCCTCAGCATCTAAGCCGTCTGGGCGAGCGGTACAAGGATCTCCACCGACTCGAAGGGTACTGACACGGTTCCGTCTTCGGCTCGTTCGATCAGACCAAGCTCCTCCAGGCGTGCTACGTCGGTGTGCACGTTCGAGTAATTGCGTTCGGCTGCCTTTGCTAACGCATAGACGCTGCACGGACCCACTCGGCGCAGTGTATCGAGAAGATCCAGGCGCGCAGGCGTAAGCTCCGCGAACAATGAGCGAGCGGACTCAAAACTCAATCGAAAGTCAGGGATCTGCCCCTTCTTTGCGCCAGCGAGTTGCTGCGCAGCCGCTTGGAACACCGAGCCCTTCCTCGATACCTCGATGACGGCCTTCATGGCTACCTCCAGCGTTCTACATCGGCCCGAAAGTCTTCTAGCAACTGCTCGACCGAGGTGAAGACGTACTCCTGCTCGTCTTCGCCAAGGTGGCGGTGATCGCCTTTGCCGCGTTCGTTGTCATAGCGAACGCGGCTTATTCCTTCCGCCCCGTAGTACAGACGGTATTTGTAGCTGTGGCGACTTGGTGGCAATGGCTGAAGAAGCTCCCAGATGACGATTTCCACGATGGACCCGTCGTCTCGCACTTCCTTGGCGCGAGCGAGCAGGATCGCCGACATGTATTGCATGGTAGCAATATGTCGAGGGCATGTCTATCGATGCCCCCTTCCGTATCGCCGTCGTACTCCCTTAGTTTAGGATGTCGGTCGACGTCCAGGAAAGGGAAACCATGCACCGCCGTTGGCCGGCGCTGATCCTTACCGGCATCCTGCCGCTTCTCGCCTGCTCGCCAGGGTCTGCGCCGCAAGAGGGGCTGACCGTGGAGTCGCTCGGGCCGAGCGGCGCCGGCGCGCGCTCGGGCCTGCAGGTGGGAGACGTGCTGCTCTCCTGGCGCCGGGCGCCGGCGTCGCGAGCGTTGGCTCGGCCATGCCGTCGCCTGCGCCGTCTGCGCCGAGGAGCTGCTGCGCCAGGAAGCCTTCGACGCGCCGGAGCCGGTCGCCGGGCGCCGCCTCGACGCCGCCTGGGCGCGCTTCGGGGAGAGCGCGTCGGCGCGCGCGCGGGCACGCCGCCGGCCGGCGTGGCCCCGCGCCGGTCTCGCACTGGCCGCGACGCTCGCCGTCGCGCTCCTGGGGATCGGCGTCTGGGCAAAGTTCTATGCTCCGGAAGGCGCGGACGGCGTCTTGCGCGGCGGCGCTCAGAACGGACTGTGGCGGCCCTCCGGCCTCGTCGCTCCGCCGGCGGAGTTCGTCTTCCCCGTGCCGCCGGGAGAGACGCGGCGGGTGTTCATGCACGACGCCGACCATCGCTACACCTGGACGAGCCCGCCCACCAGCACCGGCCGCGTCGCCTTCCCCGCCACCGAGAGGCAGCGGCTGCAGAAGGGCGTCGACTACTACTGGACCGTGGTGGACGACAGCGGGGCGGAGGCGCAGAAGTTCCGCGTGCAATGAGTCTGTTCCCGCGGGGCGCCGCAAAAAGAAAAAGCCCAGGAGCTTCCCTGGGCCAGTCAACCTCATCCTCCACCGGAACAAGAACGAGACTCACGACGACAACAAACGAGCCCTACGTTTCCCCTCCATCCAGCAACCGACAAACCTTCAAATCAACAAGGCGAAGGATAGCGGACCGTTTCCCAAAGATCCTCAAACCAGCGCTCAAACTTCCTCAAAAAACCTCAAAATAGCTCCCGAAAACCCTGCATTTACGCGGACTTACGCCCCGGCCACGACCCCGGAACAGTAGCGCTGCTACTGCCGCCCACCCGGACGGAGGTGGAGGAGGCGGACGCGCCGCGGCAGCCCGCGATCGGGGACGCGCTCGAAGTTCGCCTCGAGATAGCTCCACATTTCGGGATGGGTCTTCGGGAACACGAGATCCGGATCGTCCCCTTCCTCCGTGTAATCGGTGTACACCGCCCAACGCACCCGGGCCGCCCGGACCTCGCGCAGCATTTTCTCGTCGCGCTCCCCCTGCGCCGGCCAGATCGGGTAGAAGTCGGAGATCGGCGACTCCCGGCCGATCACCGGATACAAGCCCGGCAGGTGCGGGATGAGGAGCACCGGCTCGCCCGGCGGCACCAGGAGCGCGATCTGGCGCTCGATCTCGGCGAAGACGTTCGCCGTCCGCGCCGGCAGCCGCAGCTCGTCGCCGCCCACCCGGAAAGGAACGAAGGAGTCGAGAGGACTTTCCGGCGTCAGTGCGGAGTAGAGCGGCGTCTGGGGCACCGCCGCGAACAGGGTGAGAAACGCCAGGAGAGGGACCACAACGGCGACCGCGGCGCGCCGCAGCGTCCGCCGGTCCGTTCCGTCGAGGGCCGCCGGCAGCCCGAACAGAGCGAGCAGCGCCGGATGGATGCTCTGGGTCAGGTGGAAGCCGTCGGCGCGGGAGAGGGCATGGTGCAGATAGAAGAGGCCGACCACGCCGCCGGCGATGAGGAGGGCGCGGCGGCCGGCGTTCTCGGGCGTGGTGCGGGGCAGGCTCAGCAGCGCCACGACCACGGCCGCCGGGAGGAGGAGGAACCCGAGGCCGAGGGCCAGCTTTTGGAGCGCGTCGTCCCAGGCGAGGCCGGCGTAGCTCCCCACCCAGGGCCAGGGCACCGGCAGCCCAAAGTTCGTCTGCCGCTGGCGGACGAAGAACAGGGCGGAATCGACGTAGGCCCTGAAGAAGCCCGGCACGAATGCCATCATCACGAGGAGCGGCAGCGCGCCGAGCGCGATCCCGCCGAGCCAGACGACAAGGTCGTGCCTGAGCCGGCCGGGCGCGATGCGCACCATATGCAGCCAGACGATGAGGAGGAAGAAAGCGATCAGCGTGTAGGCGCCGTGGTTCTTCCCCATCACCCCCGCGAAGCCCACCAGCGCGCCGGCGAGGAGGTGCCGGCGCGGCGAGGGGCGCTCGATGAGCAGCACGCCGACGTACACGGCGGCCATCGCCAGGGCCGGCTCGAACAGCTTGTGCCGCGGTCCCATCCAGACGACGAGCACGACGCCGGCGAGAGCGAGCTGCCAGAATCGGGGCAGGGCGCGGCGGACGGCGAGCAGCCCGCAGAGGAGCCCGCCGGCCTGGAAGATCGCCGACGACAGGCGCAAGGCCAGGATCCCCTCGCCGAACAGCTTCGCCCACGCCGCCGCCCACAGGTAGCGTCCCGGATCGTAGGAGTAGAAGTCGCGCAGCGGCACCTTGCCGTGGGCGGTCAGGATTACCCCTTCCCACAGGAACCCCTCGTCCGCGGCGTTGAAGTCGATCCGCCATTGGACGAAAAGCACGGCCGCGGTGAGCCCGACGGCCAGCAGCAGGGGGACCAGGACGTCCCGCCGCGCCGAGGTCGAGGGCTCAGCCAGCATCGAAGGAGCGCACCGCGTCGATGATCCGCATCTGATCGTCCGTGGACAGATCGTAATAGATCGGCAGCCGCACCAGGCGGTCGGCCACGTCTTCCGTTACCGGGCAGCTCTGGACGCCGCCCAGCTTCCGCCCGTGCTCCGAGAGGTGGAGCGGCACGTAGTGGGAGACCGCGAGGATGCGGCGCGCCTTCAAGTGGCCGATGAACGCCTGCCGCGCGTCGAGCCCGGGGAACAAAAGATAGAAGATGTGCGCCGGGTGGACACAGTGCGACGGCACCACCGGCAGGCGGACGCCGTGCTCTGCGGCCCACTCCGCCAGCTCATCGCGGTAGCGGCCCCATTGCGCCAGCCGCCTTGCCTGCACCTCCTCCCGCTTCTCCAACTGGGCGAGGAGATAGGCGGCGAGCAGGTCCGAGGGGAGGAAGCTCGAGCCGAGATCCACCCAGGTGTAGCGGTCCACCTCGCCGCGGAAGAACTTGGCGCGGTTCGTCCCCTTCTCGCGCACGATCTCCGCCCGCTCCGCGAAGCGCGGGTCGTTGATCACCAGCGCGCCGCCCTCGCCGCAGGTGAAGTTCTTCGTCTCGTGGAAGCTCAGCGTCGACATCGCCCCGAAGCTGCCGAGCAGGCGCCCGCGGTACGTCCCGAAGAGGCCGTGCGCGTTGTCCTCCACCACCTCCAGGCCGTGGCGGCGGGCGACCGCGAGAATGGAGTCCATCTCGCAGCCGACCCCCGCGTAGTGGACCGGAACGACGGCGCGGGTGCGCGGCGTGACCAGACCCTCCAGGCGGGTCTCGTCCAGGTTCAAGGTGTCCGGCCGGATGTCCGCGAAGACCGGCCGCGCGCCGCGCAGGGCATAGGCGTTGGCGGTCGAAACGAAGGTGAACGACGGGAGGATCACCTCGTCGCCCGGCTGCAGGTCGAGGAGCAGGCCCGTCATGTCCAGGGCGTGCGTGCAGTTGGTGGTGAGGAGAACTTTCACCGCCCCGAGCTCCTGCCGAAGGAGAGCGTGACAGCGCTGCGAGTAGTCGCCGTCGCCGGAGATCCTGCCGCGCTCGACGGCGTCCGCCATGTAGCGCATCTCGTCGCCGACGATCGCCGGCCGGTTGAACGGGATGTCGTACGGGCTCATCTCGACCCTCTCCAGCGATGGAACCAGAGGCCGATCGAACGGGTGAGGAGGCCATGCGCCTGATAGAGGCGCTGCGCCCGCACGTTGCGCCCCTGGGTGACCACGCGCACGCGCACCGCTCCTCGTTCGGCGAGCCAGCGGAGGGCGGCTTCAACGAGCGCGCCGCCCAGGCCGCGCCCCTGGGCTGCCGGGGCCACTGCGAGAAGACCGATCTCGCCTTCTGGCCCCTCACCCCCCTGGCCCCCCTCTCCCATCCCCTCCCGCCGGCCGGGAGAGGGGGGAAGAACCTGGCAGGAGATGTAGCCGAGCGGTTCCCCCTCCTGGCCGTCCACCAGAACCACTGCCACCGCGGGGTCCGCCCACTGGGCGCGACAGCTCTTCTCGATCCAGGTGGCGTACAGCTCGTCGCAGCGGGCGCGCTCGAAATGCGGATCGGCATAGAAGCGGGAGTCGTGATGGCTGACCGCCGCGATGCGGCGCAGCGCCGGCACGTCGCCCGGCACAGCGGCCCTCACCCCGGGGAGAGGGGAGAAAAGCAAGGTTCCTGCTTCTTGTCTCCCCTCTCCCGGCGGGGGCGCGGGCGGGAGATGGGAGAGGGGCCGGGGGTGAGGGCGCTGCTCTCCCTCCAACGTCACCCGCAAATCCGCCAGCCTAAATCCCGCCTCCTCGGCGAGAGCCGCGGTCGCGGGATCGCCGGCGTCGGCGAGGAAATACAGGCAATCGATCGCTTCGGCGCGGCACCAGGCGTCCACCGCGGCGAGCCGCTCGCGATCCAGGCAGCCGCCCCCA
>Ga0075436_100001700_pt1 | contig 15064 bp, 13 predicted proteins | sample RhiMethybrSRZTD5_FD_75303 | JGI IMG/M metagenome (GOLD analysis project Ga0075436, IMG submission 75303) | Populus rhizosphere microbial communities from Tennessee, USA - Rhizosphere MetaG P. TD hybrid SRZTD5 | ecosystem: Host-associated > Plants > Roots > Rhizosphere > Soil | place: USA...
GACAGAGTAAGATCCATCCTTGCTGGTCGCAATAGACCTGAACTCATCAACCTTGAAGACGAGCCAGCGGCCTTTCGGGTCGGGACCAAGGAATTTGCAGGCCTCCGCGTCGCAAGTCCGCTTGACCCGGTAGATGTTTATCGTGACGGGTTCACCGGATACGTTCTTGTATTGGACCGAGATTCTTCCCGAAATGGGCTGGTATTTCTTTGAGGCCCCCAGGGGCGTAGCGATCGAGTAATTCATGCCGCCAGTCAGGTCGGTGGCCTGAACACAATTCATCGTGCAGCGCTTAGCCTGTACGGCCAGCCAACCAATCTCCACCTCTTTGGTGGCCTGAAGAGTGATGGTGGACGCCTCGCCGGGTTTCAGGACAACTCCCGATTTGATCGGAATGTGCGTGACTGCTGCGTGAGCTACACCAGCCCAGAAGATAAGGAATAGCAGTTTTAGAGACCGCATATTCGGGATTGTAGGGCCATGTCAACCGGTTTGAAATTACCTTCGGGGTGACGATCCAGAAAACGTGAGCTCCGCGTAACTGGTGAGAACTCGCCGCAGCACTTTCATTGTTCCGGCAGCGGCAGGGAATTGCGCCGAAGCCGTGCAGTATGCGAATCCGTCCTCTGCGCGACGAAGGTTGCTCGCGGTGCCGGTCCCCCGCTATGCTTGTCGCGTATGTCCACCCTGGTTGAGTGCGTTCCCAATTTTTCCGAAGGCCGCGACAAGACCAAAGTTGACGCCATCATCGAGGCCATGAAGGTGCCCGGCGTTTACCTGCTGGACCGCGAGATGGACGCCGACCACAACCGCTGCGTCATCACCCTGGTGGGCGACCGCGAATCCATTCAGGAAGCGGCCATTCGCGGGGTGGGCAAAGCGGCCGAACTGATTGACCTGACGAAGCACCAGGGCGCGCATCCCCGCATGGGCGCCGCGGATGTTGTGCCCTTTATACCGATCGAAGGCGTAACTATCGAGGATTGCGTGGCCATGGCGCGGCGCGTGGGCGAGGAGATCTGGAAGCGTTTTCAGATTCCCATCTACCTCTACGAAGCCGCGGCCACTACGCCGGAACGGCAGAATCTGGAGAACATCCGGCGCGGGCAGTTTGAAGGCTTGCTGAAGGAAGTGATGACCAATCCGGCGCGGCGGCCCGATTTCGGCGAAGCACGGCTGCATCCCACCGCGGGCGCTACCGTGGTGGGAGCGCGCAAGTTTCTCATCGCCTACAACATCTATCTGAACACCGCCGACGTGGGCATCGCCAAAAAGATCGCGAAGGCGGTGCGCTTCTCCAACGGCGGGCTGCGCTACGTGAAGGGGGCTGGGTTTCCGGTGCGCGGCCAGGCGCAGGTCTCGATGAACCTCACGGACTTCGAGCAGACGCCCATCGCGCGCGTTTTCGAGTTCGTGAAGCGGGAGGCGGCGCGCTACGGGGTGATGCCCACCAGCAGCGAGATTGTCGGCCTCATCCCCAAGCAAGCCCTGGAAGACGCCGCAGAATGGTTTCTGCAGGTGGAAAACTTCGACTCGTCGCTGATCCTGGAAAACCGGCTGGCAGCGGTGATGGCCGGCAAGATGGCGGTGGGTGGCCTGCGCGCGGGCGTGGAGCCGTTCGTGGAGCAACTGGCTGCGCCCACAGCTACGCCCGGCGGGGGCAGCGCGTCGGCGGCGGCTGGCGCCATGGCGGCCGGCCTGGCGCACATGGTGGCTGCGATGTCCCGCGGCAAAAAGAATTATCTGCCGTATGAGCGCGAGCTCAGCGAAGCCATCGCCAGGCTGGCCCAGCTGCGGGAAGAGTTGAAGGCCGCAATTGATGCGGACGCCGAGTCCTACAACGCGGTGGTGAAGGCGTATAAGCAGGCGAAGGATTCGCCCAATGGCGCGGTCACGGACGCGCTTAAGGGCGCCACCAACGTCCCGCTGGGCGTGGCGGAGCGCGCCCGCGAAGTTGGAACCGTCGCGGAAAAGCTGCGTGGCATCACCAACCCGCGCATGGCCTCCGATCTTACCGTTGCCGCGGCCCTGGCGCGCGCCGCCGTGGAGGGCGCACTGGCCAACGTGGAGATCAACCTGGAATCGCTGACCGACCAGGACTTTACTCGTCAAGTTCGGCAGAAGGCCTCTACGCTGCGGGGTTAAACAGCGGTCCAATGTTATTGTGCCCCCCGCAATCCCTTTGGGGGCCCATTTAGTTGACAAGTGCTTTGAGCCGCGCATACTCTGCCTGCGCATAATCTGCTTTTGCAGGCACTCACTATGAAAATTACTGTCCTCGCATTTTTAGTTTTCGCCTTGCCGTCGTTGGCTGGCGCCCAGCAGTTCACGCCCGCTGATCGGACCGCCGCCGCGGCGGCGATGAAGCAGGTCCGGCCGCAGGGCATTCGCGCGCACATGCGGTTTCTGAGTGACGACCTGCTGGAAGGCCGGGGCACAGGCACGCCCGGGTACCAGATTGCCGCCAAGTACGTGGCTTCCGAGATGGAAGCCATGGGCCTGGAACCCGCCGGGATGAACGGCACCTGGTTTCAGCCAGTGAAATTTCGCGGCGCCAAGTTGGCCAGTGACCAGAGTTCTTTAGTCGTTGTGCGTGATGGCAAGGAACAGCCGTTGAAGGAGGGGGTGGATTACGAGACCTCGGGCAGCCAAACTTCCACCGACGAAACGGTGGACGCGCCCGTGGTGTTTGTCGGCTATGGGGTGAGCGCGCCGGAGCGCCATTACGATGATTATGCCGGCGTGGACGTACGCGGAAAAATCATTGTCACGCTGCATGGAGCGCCCGCCAGCTTTCCCTCAACTGAACGCGCCTATTACTCAGATGGCATCGTGAAAGCGGCTAATGCTGTGGCTCACGGAGCGGTCGGTTTGCTGGCCATGCTCTCCCCGGAAGAGACCAAGCGCTATCCCTGGCAGTGGATTGCTCCGCAGATCCGTTCCGGTTCGCTGCGCTGGCTGGATGAAAAAGGAAATCCACACGACGTATTCCCCCAGTTGCGCGCAGGAGGCCTGCTGAGCCAAAGCGGCGCAGAGGCCCTGTTTGCCGGCGCGACCAAGACTCTGGATCAGGTTTTCGCCGCGGCCAAGGCCAGTGAACCGCAGGCATTTCCACTGGCGGTCTCAGCCAAGCAGCACACCGTGAGCCAGCACGAGGAAGTCGAGAGTCCCAACATTGTGGGGGTGCTGCGCGGCTCCGACCCCAACCTGCGCGACCAGTACGTGGTTTATACGGCGCACGTGGACCATCTGGGACGCTGCCATCCGGTGGAGGGCGATGACATCTGCCATGGTGCTTATGACAACGGCTCCGGAACGGCCGCCCTGCTGGAGGTGGCACGCGCCTTTACCAGCCTGTCCCGCCCGCCGCGCCGTTCCATCCTGTTCGCCTTTGTTACCGGGGAAGAGAAGGGCCTGCTGGGTTCGGACTACTTTGCCAACCATCCCACGGTGCCGCGCCAGGACATTGTGGCCAACGTCAACATTGACGGGGCCCCGGGGCTGCTCTATCCACTCAAAGACATCGTGGCCCTGGGCGTGGAACACTCTTCTCTTAGCGGCGACGTGCAGCAGGCGGCCAAAATGATGGGCTACCAGATCAGTCCCGATCCCATGCCCGAAGAAGTGTTCTTTATCCGCAGTGACCAGTACTCGTTCGTGCGCCAGGGCATTCCCGCGGTGAACGTCACCGATGGTCTGCAGAGTTCCGACCCGAAATTGAATGGGGAAAAGATCGTCAAGACCTGGATGACAACGCTGTATCACACACCCAAGGACAACATGAACCAGCCTTTCTACTACGATTCGGCCGCCCAGGGCTCGCGGCTGAATTTTCTGATCGGCTATGATGTGGCGGAGCAGGCGCAGCCGCCGGAATGGAACCGCGGCGATTTTTTTGCCGAGAAATTCGCGCACGGCTCCGGCGCCAGCGCGGGGAAGTAACTGGACTGTAACGCCTCGGCGACGGAAACAGGCTTCCGTGAGGGGAAACCGGCGGATATAGTGGGAATGTCATTTCGCCGAACTGTGCCTGCTCTGCTCTACTTATCGGGTGCTGATGTAGTCTCGGCCGCGCCTGCAGCGGCTGAAGTCATCAATCTGGTGGCGCTGGCGCTCACGGAAAAAGCGCACGAGCGCGTGCACATGCCGCCCAAACCCACCATTCACCCCTACCCTGGCGCCTTGCTGCAAGCCATGCCGGCGTGGGTGGAGGCGGCGCATGCCGGCGGTATGAAGTGGCTTTCCGCGTTTCCGGAAAACAAGACGCGCGGGCTGCCGGCGCTGAGCGGGCTCATCATCCTGAATGACCCTGAAACCGGCCTGCCCGAGGCCATCCTGGATGCGGCCTGGATCACGGCGGCGCGCACCGGAGCGGTCACGGCGGTGGCGGCGCGAGCCCTGGCTCGCCCCAATTCGCAAACTGTCGGCGTGCTGGGCGCGGGGGTGCAGGCGAGGGCCAATGTGGCAGCGTTGAAGCAGGTCCTGCCCGGATTAAAGCGAGTGCTGGTTTATGCTCCGCGAGCCGAGGCCATCGAGAGTTTCGGCCAGGAGATGAACGCGTACGGTCTTAAGGCGCAGGCTGTTGCCTCGCCGGAGCTGGCAGTGCGCGAAGCCGACGTGGTGCTGACTGCCACTCCGTGGCCGCGGGTGACTGGCGAGCCGCCAATTTCGCCTGATTGGCTGCGAGCGGGTGTATTTGCTTCGGTGGTGGACCTGGATGCCAGCTGGACCGCCGCTGCCGCGGCGCATTTCGACCGTCGTTTCACCGATGATTTGCCCACCATGGCCGCAACCCGCGAGAAGGGCACGTTTCGCGCCTGGCCGGAACCGGAGGATCTGGGCCGTGTGATCGCCGGCCTGCGCCCGGGACGCCAGCGCGACGAAGAGCGGCTTTTGACGATTATCCTCGGGCTGGGGATCTACGATGTGGTTGTGGCTCGGCAGGTGGTGGACGAAGCCCGGCGGCGCGGAATCGGCACCACGCTGCCGTCCTGATCTGCGCTGGGTGAGTTGCAATGCATCCGCCGTGGCCGGCATGGGATCCAACCTGGAAAGGGCTCACCTATGCACAAGCTGCTCATAGAAACCCACCGCAAGCGGGAAGTGGTTGACATCACTGACGAGGTTAATCGGGTGCTGAAGAAGTCTTACCGCGAGCAGAGCGGCATCTGCTACTTGTCCATCCTGCACACCACGGCGGGGCTGACCACCGCCGATCTGGATCCTGGAACCGACCTCGACATGCTGGACGCCTTTGAAGCCATGATCCCCAAGCTGCGTTACCGCCACCCTCATAACCCAGCCCATGTTCCCGATCACATACTGTCTGCTTTGATCGGCACATCGGTGGCGCTGCCGGTGGAGCGGGGCAGCCTGATTTTGGGCACGTGGCAGCGGGTGGTGCTGATGGAGTTCGATGGCCCGCGGGAGCGGCAGGGCGTGCTCAGCTTGGTGGCAGCCAGCTGATCGTTGCCGAATCTGCGTCAGCAGCACACTAAGCGGTGGCTTTGAAATCTCAAAACTTTGCAAGGTGAAAGGTTTGAAACCTTTCTTCGCGGTGGGCACATCCCATCAGGAGTAACAGTACCCCAGGACCGAACTCGGGGTTGCCGGCCGAGGAGGAAACGGTGTTTCAAGACCGTGCGGAAGCGGGCCGCGCGCTGGCCGCCAGGCTGATGGGTTTTGCCGGCCGGGGTGATGCGGTCGTGCTGGGGCTGCCGCGGGGTGGGGCCGTGGTTGGGTATGAAGTAGCCCAGGCGCTGAATGCTCCCTTGGACGTTTTCCTGGTGCGCAAGCTGGGCACGCCGGGCCAGCCCGAGTTGGCCATGGGCGCGATTGCATCCGGCGGGGTACTCGTTCTCAATCCAGACATTGTTCACGGCCTGAATATTTCTGATGAGACGATTCGCGCCGTCGCCGCGCGAGAACAGCAGGAAATCGAGCGCCGCGAGCGCGAGTACCGCGGCAACCACCCCGCTCTGCCGCTGCGCCATCAAGCCGTCATCCTGGTGGACGATGGATTGGCCACCGGCTCGACGATGCGCGCCGCGGTGAGAGCCGTGCGCAACCTCGATCCGTCTTCCATCATTGTGGCGGTTCCGGTGGCCGCCGCGTCCACTTGCGACGAGTTACGATCCGAAACGGAAGTGGATCACGTGATTTGCCTGGCTACTCCCGAGCCGTTTCGGGCGGTGGGACAGTGGTACCGCGAGTTTCCTCAGGTCAGCGACCAGGAAGTACGGGAGCTGCTGAATCGCTCGGCTGGCGAGCAGCGACCGCTGCGAACAGCCTGACGTTCTCCTGCTGCGCTTGTGAGGAGCGGAGAACCTTTTTGGGAAAATTTGAAAGGAGCAGAACCATGGCGGAAGAGCGCAGGCAGGACAATCAGACCAGTGGCGGAATTGCCGGCCCCGGGCCGGAGCGGGCCGAGCCGGTCAGCCAGGAAATTCCCCGCGGAGAGTGGCTGTCATTTCTCGACGGCTTCAGCCGCCAGCACGAAGGTTGGCTGGTGACCGTGGAAGTAGCCGAAGGCCAGGGCGTGAGCGGGGTGGAAGCCGAGGGCCTAAAATTTGAGGGTGTCACTCCGGAAGAATCTGAAGGCCACGATCGTATCTCGATTGCGCTCGGCAAGGATCCGGATGATCACCTGACGCATTTTGTAACCGATCCGCTGCGTCTGCTCTTTCTAGAGACAAAGAGCGGCGGCCACCTTGGGTTGCAGATCGAGGCGGCGGACGGCAGCCGCACCTGGATTCGTTTCCGAGGGCCCGGCAAGCCTGAAACCCTGAACGATGTTGCCGCCTGAGCTGGGCCTAGATTACGAGGGGAAGGCGGGCGGAATCGTGATTGAAGTCACCATACCGGCAGGCTCGGTGGAACTCGAGGGCGAGCTGGCCGTGCCGGAGTCGGCTCGAGGCTTCGTGCTGTTCGCACACGGCAGCGGCAGCAGCCGGCACAGCCCGCGCAATCGTTTTGTGGCCAGGGCCCTGCAGGATGGCTCGCTGGCCACGCTCCTGATGGATTTGCTAACACCTGCCGAGGAGCAGATTGACTCGCGTACCGCGGAACTTCGCTTCAACATAGAGCTTCTTTCCGAGCGGCTGATTGCGGCTGTGGACTGGGCACGAAAGCAAGCTGCCACTCGGTTGCTCGACATCGGTCTGTTCGGCGCCAGTACCGGAGCGGCGGCTGCCCTGGTAACCTCGGCCGAGCGCCCGGACCAGGTGAACGCGGTGGTGTCGCGTGGCGGACGTCCTGACCTGGCCGGCTCAGCCTTGCCCCAGGTACGGTCCGCAACCTTGCTCATAGTAGGTGGAAACGATTTGCCGGTTCTGGAGTTGAACCGCGCGGCATTGCAGGAGCTGCACGCGGAGAAAGACTTGCAGATGGTTGCTGGAGCGACTCACCTGTTTGAAGAACCCGGCGCGCTGGCTGAAGTCTCCAAACTGGCCCGGCAATGGTTCGAGACTCACCTAAGGCGCAAGCACATCAGCGCCGCCTAGCTGCTCTCTCCGACTACAACAAGCGGCGGTCAGGATTACGCGTCAGGTGGTATTCCGCTTTAAGGCTTTTTCCAGGTCAGACCGCTTCAAGCCGGTTCGCTCCCAGAAATACCAACATTCGGGGGCTCCCGCCAATTTTCCCAGAGCGACGTAAGCCTGGCCGGGAGGCTCATTGATGCCGCGTTCCCAGCGGGAGACGGCCATCGCCGACACTTGCAGCAACTCGGCGAAAGCAGTCTGGCTGAGCTTCAGCTTGTGGCGAAGTTCCTGAATCTTTCTCGCCCATTCCGGATGTGCAAGTTTGGCCCCAGTTCGCATAATTCGTTCCCGCAACATCTTGCTGAACTTTCGATGGTCAGTGGGGAACAGTGTTGTGTCACCAACGGTGACAGTCTGGGAATGCTACCAGAATTTCCAAGCCGATTCCAATTGGCTGCCAGGGAAATGCGCACCCGGCATCACTGCCGGTCAGGAGGGACGTGCGCCAGCAGGATAACGCGAAACCGTTAGCCGCGCCAGGGGAAGGGAAGCTACTGTTCTGACCAGGCGCGGGAGCGCGCTACGGCTTGGTCCCACCGTCTGCACAATTGCTCGCGTTGCGGCGCCGGCAAGTGGGGGGTGAATTCGCGTTCCAGCGACCAATGGGTGGAAATCTCCTGCCGGTCTTTCCAGTAACCGGTGGCCAGGCCGGCCAGGTACGCGGCTCCCAGGGCCGTGGTTTCCAGCACCGCCGGCCGCCGCACGGGCACGTCCAGCAGGTCAGCCTGGAACTGCATCAGGAGCGCATTGCAGGCGGCGCCGCCATCCACTTTCAGGTGGGGCAGCCGCAATCCGGCTTCCTCCTGCATCAGGCGTAGCACGTCAAACGTCTGGTAAGCGATGGATTGCAGCGCAGCGCGCGCGATGTGGGCTTGGGTGGTGTCACGAGTGATTCCGATAATCGTGCCGCGGGCGTAAGGGTCCCAGTAGGGCGCGCCCAGGCCCACGAAGGCGGGCACAAAATAAACGCCGGCGGAATCGCGCGCCGACGCCGCCAGGGCTTCCACCTCGCCGGAGGTGGCGATGATCCGCAAACCATCGCGCAGCCATTGCACCACCGCCCCGGCGATGAAGACCGCGCCTTCCAGGCAGTAGTTGACTTCAGCTCCGATCCTCCAGGCCACCGACGTGAGCAGGCCTTTTTGCGAGGCTACCGGCTTCGCGCCCGTGTTGAGCAAGGCAAAGCAACCGGTGCCATAAGTGTTCTTCGCCATTCCCGGCTGGAAGCATGCCTGGCCAAACAAAGCGGCCTGCTGATCTCCAGCCACTCCGGCGATGGGTACGGGCGCGCCCAGCACCGCGGCCTCGGTCTGGCCATAAACTTCGCTGCTCGAAAGCACCTCCGGCAGCATGGCGCGCGGCACGCCTAGAATTTTGAGCAGGTCTTCGTCCCAGTTAAGGGTGCGGATGTTGAAAAGCAGGGTGCGGCTGGCATTGCTTACATCGGTGGCATGGCGGCGCCCGCCGGTCAGCCGCCACAGCAGGAAGCTGTCCACCGTGCCGAACAGAACTTCGCCCTGCTCAGCGCGAGAACGCAGACCAGGCACGGTATCCAGGAGGTGCTTGATTTTCGTGCCGGAAAAATATGCATCCAGCACCAGCCCGGTGCGCTCGCGAAAGGTTTTCTCCAGGCCTTCCGCCTTCAGCCGGTCGCAAATGGGCGCGCTCACCCGGCTTTGCCAGACGATGGCATTGGCCACCGGGCGCCCGGTGGCGCGCTCCCATAGAATCGTAGTTTCGCGCTGGTTGGTGATGCCGACGGCCGCGACTTGGCCGGCCGAGATGCCGGCCCGCTGCAGAGCTTCGCGGGCCACGCTCAGCTGCGAATTCCAGATCGCCTCAGGATCGTGCTCCACCTCGCCCGGGTGCGGGTAGATTTGTTCAAACTCCTGTTGCGCCAAGCTGAGAATTTGACCTTCGTGGCCAAAAATGATGGCCCGGCTCGAGGTTGTGCCCTGGTCGAGAGCGAGGATGAATTTTTCGCTTACGCTCATCAGCGGCTAAAGCCGACTTCTTTAAAATCCGACATCGGCACGCCTGAAGGCGTGCCCTGATACGGATCCCCTAATAGGGATCCTCCTGGTACGGATCCCCCTGATGCGGATCCTCCCAACCCGGATCGGTACCGACGTTTGTCGTTGCAGATCAGTTGGGAGTTAAACATGAGGTCGTTACCAGCGACATCTCTGCCAAGTTTCTGGGCTAGTCAGCTATTCCAGCTAAAAAACAAAGCGGCGACCGCAGCCGCCGCTCTGTCTGCCGCAATGCGCTAGCTTCGGATGTTTTTTGAAGCCTCATCCCAATAGACGGTCTTCTTGCGGAAGTACGCTTCGTTAGCCATGTGGCAGGCGATCGCCGCATGGTTGCCGAACACCGCATCTTCCACCACCGGCTTACGCGATTTCACCGCCTGGAAGAAGTTCCACAAGTGCGGCTTCACGTCGTCCCAGTCGTGGCCGGCGTAAACCGTGGTGGGGTACATCGGCTCCTTGCCCAAAGGCGGATCGTTCTTGGCGTGCCACTCGGCAACGTATTCCTCGCGCATCTTCTGCGGGAATCCGGAGGAGTAATAGCTGGGCGCCAGGTCAATGCCGGGCTGGAAATTATGACGCAGTTGGAACTCGCCCGCATCCAGAATGCCCTTCGGCCCCATGAAGCGTGCCAGTTCTTCTGACTCGCAGCCGAGATCCAGTCGGACGTATACCGGAACCCCGTGATAGTCGAACATCACCACGTGGAAGTCCGGCATATTACGGCCATCGTTGAACCGGAAAATGCCGCCCAGGGCTTGGGCGGAGCGCGGCGCTTCATTCCAGCCCAAGGTGTACATCATGCCGCTGAGCAGGTGCACCATGAGGTCGCCGGCCACGCCCGTGCCGTATTCCTTCCAGCAGCGCCAGCGCGCGAAGTGGTACTTGTTGAAGGGAATCTTGGGGGCGTCGTTTAGCCAAGTGTCCCAGTCCAGGGTTTGCGGCGAGAGATCGAAGGGCGGCGGATACTCCCAGGCGCCGGTGGGATCGTTGCGGCCCAGAGTCAGTTCCACCATTTCAATGTCGCCGATGGCGCCGTTGTGGTACATCTCGCGCGCCTTGGCGGCCAGGTTGGAGCTGACGCGCTGCGAGCCGATCTGCACGATGCGGTTATTCCTCTGCGCCGCCTCCACCATGGCGAAGCCGTCGGGAATGGTGTGCGACATGGGCTTTTCGCAATAGATATCTTTGCCGGCGTTGCAGGCGTCCACCACCACCCGCTTGTGCCAGTGGTCGGGCACCGCGGCCACAATGCAGTCAATGTCCTTGCGGTCCAGCAGGTCGTGGTAGCGGCGGGAAGCGGGCAGGCTGGGATTGTTGGTGATCTCTCTGGCCAGGGTGTGGCGGCCGTCATACAGGTCGGCGGCGCCGACGCACTCCACCCCCGGCAGGGTGATGGCGTTGGTGAGCAGTCCGGAACCCTGCATGCCAATGCCGATCATGCCGAAGCGCACGCGGTCGCTGGGCGCTACCGGCTTGGTTTGCGCAGCCAGCGGGTCCGCATCGAGCAGGATGGTGTTCGCGGCCAGCAGGCCGCCGGCGGCCACCGCGCTGGTTTGTAAAAATTGACGACGGGAAAAATCATTTTTCATGGCGAATATCTCCTCCGCTACTCCCTAATCAAAAATATTTCGCCGCGCTTACTTGAGCGGCTTGATGGCTACTTCCTTGAAAAATACAACGTCGTTGTCGCTGTGATTCTGCAAGCCGATGTAACCGAAGTTAGGCCGTGGCCCGTGCTGCGGCTCGAAATCGAATTTCTTGGCTGGCACCGGGTCTCCTTCCTTGTAGTCCACTACCTTTTTGCCGTTGAGCACCACGATGGTGCGCGGCCCGTCCAGCGTAATGTCCATGGTGTTCCACTCCGGCCCCGGTTTCCAGGCGTGCGGCACCAGCGGCTTGGTCAAGGAGTAGAGCATGCCGGTCTGGTGGTATTCGTTCTCCGGGGGCTTGGAGCGTTCCGGGTGGTTATCAATTTGCACTTCGTAACCGTAATTGACCGGCATCCATGGTTCGGTCGGCGCGATGGGAATGCGGATGAAAACTCCGGAATTGTCATTCTCGTCGCGCATGCGCCAGACGGTGTGCAGGATGCAATTGCCGATTTTCCCTCCCGTCCAGTAAAGCAGGCCCATGCCGCCGTGGGTGTGAATCAGGCCGTCTTTCTCAACAGTCATGTAGCCAGGGCCAACGTGCTTCCAGCCCTTCAGGTCCTTGCCGTTATAGATTTGGCGCCACTGGTTGGGATTGCCCTGGCACGCATTCTGATCGTCAGAATCGGCGGCCAAGCCAACCGCCGAAAAGAAGGCCAGCAGAAAAATACATAGGGTAAGCCGTTTCAGCATAATCGCCTCTGGAAATTAAAAATCGAAAGCAAACAAAACTGGCGTCCGGAGGAAATCGCCCGCAGGCGAACCGCCGCGCTCGGAATTTACAGAGCCCGCCATAATACTCGGAACGCAAGAAAAAGTAAGTGCCTCCTTGCACTTTTTCAGTTGCAACCGGTCGGGCTATGGCAGTAGGGTCGTTGCGCGTTAGGCACCACCAGGGGCAAACATGAACCGACGGGAGTTTTCGCGCGCCGCCGCGAAGGCCGCCATGGCAGCCGCGGCGTTTCCCGCTGCCGCCCGACTGGCGGGCGCCGCAACCCTCAGCGTGGCGGAAGATGAACAGGCGCCGCCGCCCCGGCTTTCGGTGATGCTGTGGACCGTGTTCCGGAACATGCCTTTCGAACAGCGCCTGGAGAAGGTGGCCGAAGCCGGTTACCGCGCGGTCGAACTGGTGGATGAATTCAAAGCTTGGCAAGCCGCGGATTTCACCCGCGCTGCCGCCCGCCGGCGCTCGCTCGGCATTGCCTTTGACGCTACTGCTGGACTCTCCACCGGAATCGCCGATCCCGCCGAGCGCGGCAAATTCCTGGAAGAAGTGGGCAAACTGCTGCCCATTCTGCAGAAGCTGGAGTGCCGCCGTCTGATCGTGCTCTCCGGCAACTTGGTGCCCGGGCTGAGGAGGGAAGCGCAGCATGAGAGTTGCGTGGAAGGACTGCAGCGCGCCGCCGACCTGGCCGCGCCTCACGGCGTCACCTTGCTCCTGGAGAACATTGATCCCGAGGAGAACCCCAAGTACTACCTGACTTCTTCGCGCGAAGGTTTTGCCATTGTGCGCGAGCTCAACCGGCCCAACGTGCAATTTCTCTACGACCTTTACCACGAGCAGATCGCGGAGGGAAATCTGCTCGAAACCCTGGAAAAGAATTTTGCCCAGCTGGGACTGGTGCACGTGGCCGATGTGCCCGGGAGGCACCAGCCAGGGACGGGCGAAATCAACTTTGACAACATCCTCCGCAAGCTGGCCCAACTCCATTACGGGGGCTACATCGCCATGGAGTTTCTTCCGCAGGGAGATGGGGTAGCGGCGCTGGCTGCCGCCCGCCGTCTGGCGATTAGGTCGTGGCACGAGCCATTCCCGGGCCTCGCCCGAAGCAAAACGTAAAGATGCGAAAGGCCGGGTATTTGACTTTGCCGGCTTCGCCGGAGTATCTTGCGCCCACAGCTTACCGAGGTCTCCCGGCTCGGATCGGCAAGCCGCGCTCGCATCGGCCTCTCAGAGATAAGGGCTCTCGGTTCGCCACCGATTCATGAAACGACGCGACGCACTCAAGCTGATCGCCGGCGCGGCCGCCCTTCCCGCTCTCTATTCCCAGGACCTGTTCGCTCTGGGCCGCCAAATCCATCAACAACTCGGTTCGGCCACCGCTCCGAAGACTCTGAACCCTCACCAGAACGCCACGATTTCCGCCATTGCGGAAATGATTATCCCGGCCACGGACACGCCTGGCGCCAAAGCAGCGCGGGTGCCTGAATTCATTGACCTCATCCTGACCGAATGGTGCACCGGAGACGACTGCGGCCAGTTTATCAGCGGCCTGGCGGAGACCGACGCCCGCAGCCGCAAAATCTTCGGCAAGGATTTTGTGGGCTGCGATCCCCAGCAGCAAACAGAACTGCTCACCGCACTGGATGAAGAGCTCACGCAATTGCGCGAGGCCAATGTGCGCGGCCGTCCCCACGCCAGCGCCGCCCGCCGCGAGGTTGAAACGCCGGTGGAACGCAATTTCTTTTACGTGATGAAGCGCCTCACCCTGATCGGCTACTACACCTCGGAGGTTGGCTGGACCAAGGAATTGGGCCGGCCTCCGGTCCATATGGGGCCCTACCAGGGCTGCGTTCCTCTCGCCGATGCTCCAGGAAAGACGAATGCCAGCTAACACCTACGACGCCATCGTGATCGGCTCCGGCATGACCGGCGGCTGGGCAGCCAAGGAACTGGGACAAAAAGGGCTCAACACACTGGTGCTGGAAGCCGGGCGTTCCATTGATCCGGCCAAGGACTACTGCGAGCACGTGCCCACCTGGGGAGTGAAGTTTCGCGGGTTGCGCGACCGCCGCAAGGAACTCAAGACCCAGCCCATTCAGCGCACCTGCTATGCCTGCGATGAATGGGCCGCGAAGTTTTTCGTGAACGACCTGGAAAATCCCTACACCACGCCTGCGGACAAGCCGTTCAGTTTTATTCGCGGGCGGCACGTGGGTGGGCGCTCCATCATGTGGGGAAGGCAGACCTATCGCTGGAGCGATCTGGACTTTGAGGCCAATGCCCGCGAAGGCATTGGCGTGGACTGGCCCATCCGCTACGCCGATATCGCTCCCTGGTACGACTACGTTGAGGAGTTTGCCGGCATCAGCGGACAGGCGGAGAACTTGCCGCAGCTGCCCGACGGCCGTTTCCTTCCCCCGATGGCGATGAACTGCGCCGAGGTGGTGGTGAAGGATGCCATCGCCACAACCTGGCCTGGCGAGCGCCTGATGACCATCGGCCGCTGCGCCATCCTCACTCGTCCCCATAACGGGCGCATGGCCTGCCATTATTGCGGCGAGTGCCATCGCGGCTGCATATCGCGCGCCTACTTCAGCAGCCTGAATGCCACCTTGCCTGTGGCGCTGGCGACGGGCAAGGTGACCCTGCGGCCCTACAGCATCGTTCACGGCCTAAACTATGACGGTCAGACAGGCCGGGTGACAGGCGTGCGCGTGATTGACGCGCAAACCCGCCAAGCGCTGGAGTACCGCGCCAAAGTCATTTTCCTCTGCGCTTCCACTCTCGAGTCGGCGCGCATTCTGCTGAACTCCCCCACCTCACAATTCCCTAATGGCTTGGCCAATTCCAGCGGCGAACTTGGCCACAACCTCATGGACCATGCCATGGGCAGCGGCGCTTCCGGGATGATTCCGGGCTACGAGGGCAAGATTGACGTTGGCGAGCGGCCCAACGGCATCTACGTACCCCGCTTCCGAAATGTGAAGACCAAATCGCCCTTCCTGCGCGGCTATGGCTACCAGGGAGGCGCAGGGCGCTCAGATTGGGAACGTGGCGAGAATCTCGCTGGTTTCGGCGTGGAGTTCAAGCGTTCCTTGAAGAAGCCCGGACCTTGGC
>Ga0075436_100001701_pt1 | contig 15058 bp, 14 predicted proteins | sample RhiMethybrSRZTD5_FD_75303 | JGI IMG/M metagenome (GOLD analysis project Ga0075436, IMG submission 75303) | Populus rhizosphere microbial communities from Tennessee, USA - Rhizosphere MetaG P. TD hybrid SRZTD5 | ecosystem: Host-associated > Plants > Roots > Rhizosphere > Soil | place: USA...
TCTTGGCTTGCTCGGCCTGCAAAACTGAAGACTCAACGTTTTTGACGTACGTGTTGTAGGTCCATAACATGACCGCGACGATCGGCATCATCGCGATAAAAGCGTAGAAGCCGACTACGCTGATAAGCTGCACCGTCAGGGCGGCGGCCGATGCGCCCGCGAAGTACGTTATCGAAGTCCAGACGTAATGTTTCTTCCACGTGCTCCAGATTGGCCGATTGACTCTAAGCGCGCCGGCAACCGCCACGATTCCCGAGTTGAAGACGTACTGAAGCAGGGCCATCGCGCAAGTCAGCTTGATCAAAGCCGGTGTCACACCGCTTCGTGAAACGTGCAGCACCGGACCGAAACAAAATCGCAGAGTCCAAACCATCACGGAGGTCGAGCAAGCCATGCTGGCGGAATTGAACAGCATCGTGAGCGGCCGCTTCGTGATTCTCAGAGACGAGCAGAATCCTTCAAGTGCCGCCAGCAATATTGCCGCCTCGCCGTCGAACAATAGGACCGCGAGAAAAATGAAGATGTCCGAGATCGAAACGGAGGATTCGAAGCGGAAGAAATTCACGACGTTGCGCGAGCCAATCGCCAGCGTGACCACGGTAAGCAAGGCAAATTGCAATCCAAGCTGCGAATGCGGGGCCCAGTACAACGCAAATAAACAGGCCATCGTTCCCGCGCTGATGATCAGCCACATGTACGGCTTCACAAAACCGGCGGTAGTTTTCGAGTTCGATGGCTTCATACGAAGATCGCCCTGTAACTGCCTGTAGGTTTGTACCCGACCTTGTTGTAGAGTCCGCGCGCCTGAAGATTTTCCTCGCGGACGAGCAGGCAAACTGATTCCGTTTCTTCCAGAAGCGTATTGCTCAATTGCGAGACAAAACGCGAGCCGTAACCCTTTCGACGCTCGTTGTCCGTAACCCAAATGGCTTCGAGGTAGTTCACCTCCGGTGTGTCCGTGACGACTTCAGCTTTGGCGATCAATCTCTTGCCTTCGGTCCATATCCACGTTTGACCTCGCTGAATACGTTCCGCGCATCGATGAAGAAAGGATTCCTCGTCGGGTTCCAGATGGTCGCCGCCAACTTCTTCGAGGATTGATTGAGCATGGGCCGCGGCAACAAGGTTCAGATCGTCTTGAGTCGCTCTTCTCAATTCACGTACCGGCTCAAACCTGTCGTCGTTACTTCGTTGCTTTACCATCAAGAGATAGTGATGTGATTCAAAGGGTCGATTCCCCGAGCAATGCTGCCAAAAACTTTCAACCGGTTTCTCTTCCCCGAGAACAATTCGAATGTCCGGGCAGTTGTCGGCCAGTCGCGCAAAGGTTTTGATTGTAATTTCTTCTGATGCCGACCGGCGGGTCTCGAAGATCGTGCAGTATCCGATCAGCGCCACTCCTTCGATCCGGCCCTCACGATCGCGACAGGCATAAAACGTGCCGCGATTGTTCGGGCTTACCAGACCGTTGGCTCGGATGACTCCTACTAAACCGAATGTGCGAGCAATATTGTTGTTGAGGAAAGAGAGGACCTCGGGTTCATCACTGGCAGCGAGCTCATCGATGAGGAACTCCGGGATGGCAGCCATCCATTCGGGCCTGATGGCCGCCAGTTTCCCGGTGTGCAAGTAAGTCATCGGCGTTGTCTCCGCAGGGAAGCTTCTGCTGAAGCGGGGGCCGGACTGAACTAACTATTTCTTCTTGGTAACTGCGCTCACCGTGTTCGAGTAGTCCGTGTTACCTGAAGCAGTCACTGCGTACACTTTGTAGTAATACGTCGTGTTTGCCGTCAGGCCGGTGCTCGAAAAACTAGTCACGTTCGCGCCCGTAGTTGCTATCGTTGTGAACGTGCTGTTGTTCGTTGACCGCATGATCTTGTATCCGGTCTCGTTCGTGCAGTTATCTTTCCACGTCAGATTGATTTGGCTTGCCGACATAACAGTAGCCGCCAGATTCGTCGGGGTTGGATCCTTCACGACCTTCATACAGACAGTTTTGTCGCCTAACATCGCCGCAAGTGCTGCTGTCGCAAAGGCCGAAGAGGACGCGATCACACAGTCTGACAATAGCGTGCCGTCTGCGAGTAAAGTTCCATCGGCGAGCAATGTTCCATTCGCCAGGAGCGTACCATTAGCCAGCAACGTACCGTTTGCCAGCAACGTGCCGTCTGCCAGAAGCGTGCCATTGCTTAGGAGCGTTCCGTTCGATAGCAACGTGCCGTTTGCGAGAAGGGTCCCGTTGGCGAGAAGCGTTCCATCAGTAAGCAACACCCCCGTGCCGTAGATACCTTGATAGGAAGTAATCAATGAGCTTCCATAAACAAAGTCCCACTTCTGGATTATGCCGCCACCCCACTGAAAGCTGGCGCCGCCTATCGTTGTCCACTGGGTCGGCGCGCCGCAGGTGCTGCAAAGAAGCGGCGAGCCCAACACACAACTTGATAAGTCTGTTCTTACCAAACCAGCGAGTCTCACTGCTCCTTCGACGTTCAGCAAGCCGGCTCCCTGCTCCAGCGTGTTGAAGCCGGCCAGCGGGTCTGCCGTGTATTCCAGAATCGCTTTCACAAGATTTGGCGTCAGGCTCGGATTCCTCTGTAACAACAACGCCGCCGCGCCGGCTACAACTGGCGTGGCCATCGATGTGCCGCTCAGAAACATTTGGTCTTTCTGACTCGCATTGCTTACGTTTCCTTCCAGCGTTGGATAGTAGGTGACCAAGTAGTTGCCGGGTGATTCTGCTTCAACGAGTAAATTCCCCGGCGCGATCAGGTCCGGCTTGATCAGATCGTCATAGTGGTTAACTCCCAGCGAATCGGTCCAGTAGCCTCTCGTAGGTCCGCGTGAGCTGTAAGTGGTCACGACATCGTCTGTGCGATAGTCGCTGCCGAATGTGTTTGCCGCTCCCACTGTGATTGCAGAGGGCTCGATCCCGGGCGAGACTATACCTCCGTAAATCTTGTTACCAAGATCATCCTTGCCCATGTTTCCCGCGGCGACACAAACGACTATTCCGCTATCGAATGCGCGCCGAACCGCGAGACATAGAGGATCATTAGAATAGGTATCAACGGCAGTAGTGCCGAAGCTGATGTTGATCACTCGAATGTTGTAGGCCGCCTGGTTCGTTATGCACCAATCGATGCCGGCTATGGCATTAGAGGTCGTTCCCTGTCCCGTCGAATCGAGAACTCTTACGTTGATGAGGTTTGCATTCGGGGCGATTCCCGTGTAGGCGCCCCACGAAACGCTGTTGTTAGCCGCAGCGCACGCGGCGACGTGTGTGCCATGACCGTAAGGATCATCAGTTCGATTCTCACCTGTAAAGTCTATGCTCGTTACGACTCGCGTCTTCGAACCGCCAAATGAAGAGTGGTTGGTATAGATACCGGAATCGAGGATCGCGATTCCAATACCTGTGCCGTCGATGGTGCCCGTGCTGGAGGTTCCGTAGCTTCTTGCCTGATCGGCGCCTGTAGTTGTTTCCAGGTGTCCCGTCGACTTCGTAGGTCTGTCGATCGAAACGTAGTTGACATCGGACCTAGCGGCGATGGCGGTAACCGCCGACGCAGGTAGATTCAACGTTATCGCCTTGATGTTTTGGAATGTTCTGGCCACACTGCCGGAACTCTTCGCAGCAGCGATCAATTGTTTCGAAGGAGCCGCCGGCGTTCGCAGGATCACCTGAATACGATCTTGCGGGCCTGAGTGGTTTATCTTGTCACGCAGGTCCGCGGACATTTTTGAGGATGAATTCGATTGGGCTACGACCTTGGACGAAAGGTCGAGGAATGGGATTGCTGCCATATGCGAAAACACCAAAACGATAGCCATCACAATCCTGGACGTCGATTTGAGGTTTCCAGCGCTCGTCACTGCTCTCGCTTTCGCTTTACCTTCCGAAAGGAGGTGGCCGGAGAATACATACTTGCGTGATTTCGAATTCATCAACATTAGTCGCTCCATCTATGATTGTTGCTTTAGCGAACGTCTTAGCTGTTGTAACCCTGGAACCCTCGGCTGGCTCTTAGTCAAGAACCGTGCCGCTGACTTATCGCGTTGTATTGATTCAATCCGCAGTGGCGTTGCAAGACACAAAATAATCTTTGCTAATTGAAGAATTCAGATTGATTGGCTGGCTTGTATTTGGATTTCTGAGAAGAGTGATGGGAGAAGTAAGCGTTTACGCTTCAGCGATCGGTTCGCCGTTGCTCGCGAAGCTAAGGCGTTTCAAGCGGTCACTCTGACCGAAGTTCGCGCCGCCGTTCAATCAGTTTGTCAAAGTAGCGCGAACGGTTAAGATGGGTTACGACTCAGCGTTGTTTTTGCGAATTGCTGATGTGATGAATGAGGATTCACGTGCGGTTCAATGAAAGGAGGAGATGAGGCAATGTTCAAAGAATTCAAGGAATTTGCGATGCGTGGCAATGTAGTCGATCTTGCCATCGCGTTGGTTATCGGAGCGGCCTTCGGCAAGATCGTGACTTCCTTCGTAAGCGATATCCTGATGCCGCCTCTCGGGCTGATATTTGGAAAGATGGACTACAGTAATCTGTATATCAATCTGTCCGGAGGCCACTACGAGAGCTTGAAAGCCGCGAAGGACGCAGGCGCCGCGACCATTAACTACGGCGTGTTTATCGGAACTGTGATCGACTTTGTGATTATCGGCTTTGCGATTTTTCTGATCGTTCGGCAGATCAATCGAATGAAGCGCAAGCCCGAAGCTGAAGCTCCGTCGACGACCGACTGTCCCTTTTGCGCGTCAAGCATTCCGATCAAGGCAGTAAAATGCCCGCACTGTACATCTGATTTGAAAGCGAAGATAGCTTAAGAGCGGTTCGTTGGGCGTTGCGTTTTGAGATGAACGGTGTCAGCGTTGTTGTGTGGAAATCGACCGCTTCAAATACACAAAAAACCGGGAGGCATTATGAGGAACGCACGAAAACTTAGAGTACTTACACCCATTGCAATGATGATTGTCTTGATCCTGACAGGTCTAGCGCCGATGTTGGCTGCTGCGCAAAGAAGAACGACTTCCACGAAGCGCACATCGCCGCCGAAGCTTCAGACCCCATTTGCCCAGGGTTATGTGAAGGGCTATAACGACGGCTTCGCGCAGGGCGAAGCTGATTGGAGCAACAGCGCCCCGCACGATTTCAGACGTTCGGATCGATGGCAACAGCGCGATGCGACCGCCGCCGCCGAGTACCGCCAGGGCTACGACCTTGGGTTTGAGCTTTCGTATTCGGATGGCTATTACGGACGAGCTCGGAATGCCGCGGTGCCTCGCAACGCCGAAACACTCGCGCGAGCGGCGTCGCTTGCGGACAAACAACGAACTCAACGTGAGAACTCCGATCTCGATCGAGGACAGCGCGACGTTGATAATCAGCGAGACACAACGAGATCGAGGACGGTTGCTCCGATATACGTGCCAAACGGCACTGAGCTTCGGATCAGGTTGAGCACTCCGATCAGCACAAAGAGCGGACGTGTTGGCGACACGTTCAAAGCGACGGTAGTCTCTCCGTCAACATACGAGAGCGCAATAGTCGACGGTCACATAGCCACTCTCAACAAATCGGGTCGCGTGAGCGGTAAGACTGAAGTCGGGCTCGCGTTCGACACGTTGACGCTCCCAGACGGGCGTCAAACGAGAATCGATGCGGACCTGATCAAAGTCTACGAATCTGAGAACGTCAAGAAGGTCGATGAGGAGGGCCGCGTCGAAACAGGAAGCCGCACCAGAGACTCGGAAGTGCGAGGCGGAGTCGGCGCCGTTGCGGGCGCGGTTCTCGGCGGCATCATCGGAGGAGGCAAGGGAGCGTTGATCGGGTTGATCCTTGGAGGCGCAGCGGGAGTCGGCAGCGTCTACGTCGAGGGCAACAAGGACTTGATTCTCGATCCGGGCACTGAAATGATGATCCGCACCGTAAGCAAGGAACGATAGACTAGTCTTCAGAAACTGACCTTAACGAAGGCGGCGGCGATAACATTTCGCGCCGCCTTTTTTGCTCGCTGCACTTTTCGTTTAATGATGTAGTCATTGATATTTTTCTCAAAGTCGTTCAAGACTATTGACATTCGGATAATCCCCGGGATAGATGGGCTGCCTCATTGAATCCAGGTAGTACGGTCAACCCATGATTTCTACTCTCAAATTCTTGCCTAACGCTTTGGCGTACTTTTGGATTGTCGACAGACGTATGTCTTCGGCGTGATTTTCTATCCTCGAAATCGCCGACTTCTTAGTTCTCAATCTCCGCGCAACGTCGTCTTGAGTCATCCCGGCTTTCTCGCGCGCCTGTCTGAGCAGAACGCCGACTTTGAAATTGGAATAGCCAATCTCGAATCCTTCAGCGAATTGAGGATCGGTCCGCTTACGTTTCTTAACGTATCTTTCAAGTTCGCTCATTAATTCTTGCTCCTGTTGAGATAGTCTCGTCGTCGTTGGTCGGCCAACGCAATCTCTCTCGCTGGAACCTTCGTGGTCTTCTTTGCAAATCCATTGGTCAATACAAGAGAGCGCGAGCCAAATAGAAATCCCAGCAAACGTATAGTATCACTTCCCGACTGCACCCTGACTTCCCAAATATCCTGTGTGCCGACGAGCTTCTTGAAGTATTGCGCCGGAACAAAATCAATTTCTTCTATAAGTCGTAAGACCCATGCGACTCTTTGAGCTTGTTTGCTCGACAGCCAATCGAGAAAGTCTTCAACCGGCGACCCACCGGATTCCGTTCGATAGAATACGATGTGCCGCACAGAGTTACGTTAGCATAAAGGTGAATGTAAGCAAGTGCGTCTCGATTCCGCCGCAGGCAGGCTCATTCGTGTCCACGCTCCGGTCTGGTAAGCGGCAAATCGAGTGATTCTAATAGCGCTTTAGTTAGGTCAATCACTACCTCTTCAAGCGGCTGCTGTAGCGGACTTCTGCGCGGACTTTCGTTCGTGCGCTGCTGAGCGCAACATTGAAAGCGCCGTGTAGACAACTACGACCACTACCAGCCAGCGAACATAATAGAGATCCAGGGACTTGACGATGAATGCGGCGATAAGCACAGCGGGGATGCCGCCGATCGCCAACCCCAGAGACGCGCGGACATCATAGCTGCCCTTGCGGATGAATCGTGCGCTTCCCACTGGCATCAGGAACGCGCACGACCCCATCATGATCGGGAATGCCGCTCGCGGATCCATACCCAGCAGGCTGATCATTATCAGGCAAGGGCCATACAATCCGATTCCCAGAGACATCAACGCTCCAAGTGAGAAGTTGCCGGCGATGCCCGCCCAAAGCTTGACCCCTCTCAACTCGAGCGCCGAACCGCCCGCAGCCTCCTTGTGAAAGATAGTCATGAGAAACAACGTAGCGGCCACCAACAGCGCGATACCCATTCCGATCTGAATGTAACGACGCGGCCACCGGCAGACGACGCCAGCGCCCAACCACATGCCCAGCACAGAAGCCACGATCAGCAGAATCAGCGTCTTCATATCGACCTCGACGATCGATATATAGATTAATGCCTGCGTGATTGTTGGGGGCGTGATTCCGACGTTGAGCGTTCCCGGAAGAACTTCGTCCCTGACCAGATTCCGGAGCTTGAATATTGAGGTGATGGTTGCGAATGAACCTATGCCCAGAGTATCGAAGAAGGTCGTTACAAAGCCAATCGCGCCGAACAACGGCGTCGGCGCAGTTGATTCCGAGATCCGGTCCCCTCTTCGTGCAGCGACCCAGGTGATGATGTAAAAGGCACCGAAGCCGCCCAGTGCTATGAACAGCCACGCTTTAGTAGTGAGCACGCCGGACATCCTATTTCGCTGTCCGTGAAATAAGCAAACTGATAGCAATGAGTTTGCATTAACCGAGTATCCGGCGCTTGAGGTTTTCAACCCGTCACCGACGTTCCAATGCTACGAGTTTGCAAGAGGTAGTAATGACCCCTTAGATCCTTGGATTCGGAAGTGAGACTCAACTGTCGCTACGTGACGATCATGACTTGTTGTTTTGTGTCGCGGCGTTGAAACGCGGACTAAACTCTGGCGAAGAGCGGGCCAAATCATTGCGCAAAGCATCGCTCTTTGTGCTAGCATGGCCTCACCTCGGAGTTGGTTCGCTGCCAGCATTGAGTCATAAGAGTGCCCTGGGAACATTGATGACAGTTGACGAGTTCCATAAGGCTTTTGAAAAAGACATCAACCAACTCCTTGCGCGCATCGAGCGGCGTTATTCTGTCACTGAAACTGAAATGACCGGCGTCGTATTTGCCTCGGCAAGGAAGTATCTCAGTAACTCGTTGGAGCAAACCTCGGGAAATCCCGGACCTACCGCCGAGTCGCGCAATGAGGCGCAGTTGTTTCTCGCTTCGCTTAACGCCGACGATTTGTGCCTGGCCGCTGCCTGCGCTAAAGGCGACGACGCTGCATGGGAGGATTTCTTTCGCGAGTATCGAAGCTATCTCGTCAGCGTCGCTCGAACGATGACTCAGGATGCGGGCGCGGCCGAACAACTGGCCGACTCGACGTTTGCGGAACTCTACGGACTTCGCGAATCGGGCGGCGCTCGAGTAAGTAAGTTTTCATTTTATTCGGGCCGAGGATCGTTGCGTGGCTGGCTTCGCGCGGTGGTCTTTCAGTTGTCTGCAGATCTTCACCGTCAATCCAGCCGGTTAGTGCAAACGGAAGAGCCGGAAGAGATGGATCGAATGGCTCACGCAGCTGAAAAGATCGATCGACGGACGGCCCCCGATCTCGATTATGTGAGCCAGCGTTATCGCGAAGCGGTCGCGCAATCGCTTCGCCGGGCGATCGCTGATCTTGAGCCTCGAGAGAGACTACTGCTGGCTTACTATTACTACGACGAGATGACGCTTCGAGAGATAGGGCATCTGTTTGACGTACACGAGGCGACAATCAGTCGATGGCTCGCCAAGGTTCAAAAGCGAGTCCGAAAGCTCGTCGAAAAAGGCCTGGCGAGGGATCATCGCTTCAACCGGCGCGAGATCGCCGAAGCTATTCAGCTCGCCGCTGAACAGATGGACCTGACCGTAGGCGACTATCTTTTGGAAGCGGTTTCAACCGACCGCGAGCAATCACGGACCGCCGAGAGTGCAGGCCGAGTAATGGCCCGGCGTTGAGCAGAGAAACCGCGCAAGCGTGCGGCTTCTCGGCGTTCTAACCTTGGAGTTAAGCAGAAGGATGAAGCTTTTGGGGAAAAGCAAGGATACAGCGATTGATGGATTGTTGCGAGCGTACGTGTCGCGCTCCGAAGCCTTGCATCGGTCGTGTTCGGAATTCGATCCCGATCTGGCCAACGCATACGTCGAGCACAGCCTGCCCGCGAGTTCGAGGTCGCGCTACGAGCAGCACATTTCTGAATGCAGTAGCTGCCGGACGAATGTGGCGGCCCTTGGGCGGCTTGCAGGAGCGGACGGGGTTCCAGCGGTTCGAAATGAGGTTGGGCCGTCTTTGAGCGGCCGAATCTGGCAGGGCTTGTCGAGTTTGAGTGCGCCTCAGTGGGCAACAGCCTTCGCCGCGGTGATCGTCCTCGCAATCAGCGTCCCGCTTTTCCTATCGCGACACGAAGCTCATCGAGATCAAGATGTGTCGACCGCGGCCGTAGAAAGCTCGCAGCCCGAACCTTCCGTCGGAGATCATATCGGAACCACCCCCGCGCCCGGCTCTCTTCACAAAACGCCCGCTGAAGGTGTCGCGACAACGCAAAAGGAGCACGAGAAGCGAGAGACAGACAAAGCTGCTTCCAACGATGCGGTGGTTCAGCAGCCACGGTCCGTTGAAGCCGTAAGCGTCACCGGAGCAGACAGTCTAAAGACGAAGGCGGCCCAGACTGCCGACGAGGTTCAAACCAAGGTCGATCGGCCGGCTTCGGATGTTGCGAGAGGCGCGGGATCCGCAGGCGGCACTGAGGTCGCGAAGAACGAATCTGACAAGAAAGCTGATCAGTCGAGTGGAAAGGATTCAACTCGATCAACTGAGTCTAAAGTTGCGAGTGATAGCGAACAACCGGCAAAGGAAGTCGCCAGCGGCGAAATGCCTCCGCCGCCTGCTCCCGCAGTGCGTTCGACTTCTGAGTCTCCGCGGCCTCGAAGAGGAACGAAGCAGCCGGGCAAGCTCGGGCTTCGCGACAGCGCTGCAGGTGACGTGGCGACGCTGCCGGAAAGAAAGATCGGGGGCAAAACGTTTCAGCTTCAGGAAGGTGTGTGGACCGACAGAGGTTTCGATTCAAATAAGAATATGCCGGTCGTCAACATTGTCCGAGACAGTAATGTTTATAAGGAGCTGATCGTCAAACAGGCGGGGCTGAAATCTTATCTTGATGCCTTTACCGAAAGCGAACGTGCGATCATCGTCTACAAAGGCAAAGTCTACAAATTGATACCGCAGTAGACCCTGCAATCACTTGTACCAATCACAATCGAATTGATCGAAGCCCGTTGTTCAGCGATTCGGACGGACGCTATCCCATGTGCGAGGTGCGTTCCGGCTTGATTTTATAAAGTACGCGAACTTCGCCCGGTTGACGACCTGGATACTTCTCGACACCCATGTATTTTTTCGCCATCTTGTCGATGTGCTGATCGGCATTTTGTTCGGTGATTTCTTCGACGTGACCGCGCACTTCGAGATAGCGGTAGGGGTTGTCGGGATCCTGAATCGACAGCGCAACCGCGCGGTTGGTTTCCATGTTTTTGTCTTTGCGGCGTCCGCGCGCCGAATTCACCAACACGTGCGAGCCATCGTAATCAACCCAAACCGGGGTGACTTGAGGAGTGCCGTCTGAATTCAGAGTTGCCAGGTTCGCGAAGGCTTTTTTGTCGAAGAGATCGAGATACTTTTCCGGAATTACTCCCGCCATGGTGTGTCTCCTTAATATGAACGCCGATGAGCGGCGTGATGCGTCCGTTTTTGATTGTGACCGAGTGGCAGCAATTTGTGAAGCGGACTCATGGACTGAAACGTGATGCGTGAAACGTGATGCGTATAAAACGTGCTGTGGTGTTGAGGGTCGAATCCCAGAAAAAGCGCGACTACCAATTGTGCCGCGCTTCACGTTTCACGCATCAAGTTTCACTCCTGTCTCCTCACTCTTCCTCTCACGCTCTAATTCGACCGGAAGCCCTTCGCCCCATCCGTATTTTTCGTTCGATAGTCGTTGCGCCAATTCCCATGTCGTACGATCGCCCTCAGGATCGAGCACCCGCGCCGTTGCATCAAATTGCGCGAGACCAAGCCGCACTCGAACGCGCGGATTGCGCTCGATATTCTTCACCCAGTGCGCCTGTCGAAAATGTTCTGCAAGCACATAAAACCTCCCTTGCGACTCGACGAACCAGATTTCAATCTCATGAGGCTGGCCGCTCACTCGCCCGACGGTGGTGAGATAAAGGTATTTGCGCTCCTGTTGTGGATCACTCTGCGGCATGGTCTCTCATCCTCTCATTGCTGTCCTGGATTGTATCGGCGAAGACAGCCTGTATCCAACGCGAACGCTGCTCTAATTGACGAGCTTGCTCCGCCGCCGTAACCTGACCATTGAGGATCATAGTATGAGCGATGTAATACAACTCGATGCATTGGCGATTGGCGCGCACCCCGATGACGTTGAATTAGCCTGCGGCGGAACGTTGTTGAAGCTCATTTCACTGGGCTACAAAGTTGGAGTGATGGATATGGCTCGCGGCGAAATGGGAACCCGTGGGTCGGCTGAGATTCGAGCTCGCGAAGCCGAAGCCGCCTCGCGCGAATTGAACCTGACCGTTCGCGACAATCTCGAGCTTCCCGACGGACACATCTGGCTCTCCGAAGAATCACGGGTAAAAATGGTTCGCAAGATTCGTCTCTATCGCCCGCGAGTGATTTTTACTCATTACTGGGAAGACCCGCATCCCGATCACGCTCACACCTGTCAAATCGTTCGCGAAGGCGCGCACGTAGCCGGGCTTGCGAAGTATGACTCCGAAATCGGTCAAGAGCGCTTTCGCCCGCACACGATCGCTCATTTCATGTTTCCCCGCACTGCGACGCCGACCTTCGTCGTGGATATAAGCGATTTCGCTGAACAGAAGCATCGCGCCATCCAGTGCTATCGTTCGCAGCTCTTCGATCCGAAGAGCACCGAGCCCGAAACAAATCTAAGCACCGAAGCGTTCTTGCGACGTGTCGAGGCGCGTCAGCTATTCTACGGATCGCTGATTGCGGTCGAACACGCGGAAGGATTCATCGTTCGCGAGGCGCTGAATGTTCACGATCCGATGGAGCTTCTTTCGCGAAAGATGAATATGTACTCGTAGAGGGGTGTGGGGGACGGGTGTTAGGGTTAGGCAGAACAGATCGCGTGGAGGATAGTAGTGGAAGTGAACAGCTTTCGAGTTCTCAGAGTGTGTCAGGCAGGAAAGGATCTAGTCGAGTTGGTATATCGTTTTACTGGGAGCTTTCCAACGACGGAGATCTACGGTCTGACGGGACAGATGCGACGATGCGCGGTTTCAGTACCCTCCAACATCGCTGAGGGCCACACTCGCGAACACAGTAAAGAATACCTTCATCACATATCGGTGGCGCAAGCATCGCTTGCCGAGCTCCAAACTCAATTAGAGATTGCCGGTAGACTGAAGTATCTCTCCCAAGAACAGGTAAACAGCGGTCTAGAAAAAATGACATCGCTGAGCAAGCAGCTATATGCTCTGCGCAACGCTCTGGCAAAGCGAGCCTAACAATGCCCCAATCCCCAACCGCCAACCCCCGACCCCAATCCCCCGTCCCCCGTCCCCTGAATATAGGTATTACCTGTTATCCATCCTATGGCGGAAGCGGCGTTGTTGGAGCCGAGCTTGGAATCGAGCTTGCCAAGCGTGGGCACTCGATTCATTTCGTAAGCTATGCGCCTCCGATGCGCCTGGATGATGGGCAGTGTCGCGAACGCATTCATTTTCACGCGGTCGATATGCTCAGCTATCCGCTGTTTGAATACCCGCCTTACACCGACGCGCTGGCTTCAAAGCTGTTCGAGGTTGCCAGTGCTGAGAACCTCGATTTGCTTCACGTGCATTACGCGATTCCGCATTCGGTAAGCGCTTACCTGGCGCGCGAGATGCTGAAACCGACGCGATACCTTCCGGTAGTGACGACGCTCCACGGGACTGACATAACTCTCGTGGGACGCGACGCGTCTTTTCTTCCGATCACCAAATTCGGCATCGAGCAATCAGATGCGGTGACCGCGATTTCGAAATACCTGCGCGACGCGACCTACGAAACGTTTTGCACTGGGTGCGACATCGAGGTGCTCTACAACTTCATCGACTCCGACTACTATCGCCGTACACCGGACGAATCCGTGCGACGCGCTCTTGCGCCGGCGGGCGACAAAATCGTCCTGCACGTTTCGACTTTCAGGCCTATCAAGAGAATCGGCGATTGCATTGAGATCATCTCAAGAGTCAAACGACTCCAAACCGGCTCCGGGAGCCAATTTGGTGTCAAGCTGGTTATGTGCGGAGACGGCCCGGAGCGAGCCGACGCCGAGGCGCTCGCTTCGCGGCTCGGCGTTTCAGATTCAGTGATCTTCGTCGGCAAGCAGCCTCAGTCTCAGGTGCGCGAGTACCTGTCGGTAGCTGATTTGCTCTTGCTACCGAGCCAGTCGGAGTCATTTGGTCTCACGGCGCTCGAAGCGATGGCCTGCGAAGTGCCTGTGATCGCCACGCGCGTCGGAGGAATCCCCGAAGTAGTTGAGGACGGCGGCTACTTGTTTGAGATAGGAGACGTTGATCGCATGGCGGAAGCCGCGCTGATTATTTTGAGCGATGACGCAAAACGAAGGCGATTGGGTGAGAGCGGTCGCGAGATAGCCACGACCCGATTCACCACTGAGAAGATCATCCCACAATACGAAGCACTCTATCGACGAGTCATCGAAGAATGCGCCGCGAAACACGACCCAAAGTAATCCCCGTTCTGCTTCGGCTTTCTTCTCTGCCGTGACATCTTCTCCCTGAATCTACCTAAACACTTTGTTGAATGTGACACCTTGAGGCTGATATAAGTTTGGGCGCGTGATGCGAACGTGGCGCTGACGCGGTTCCAAATCATTCACGTCACATATTCCGGACCTGAACCTTTCGAATGAATAGTCGTTGACGGTCCGAGCTGACTTCGGAGGACTCATAATGAAAGAGAGAAAGATGGAACACGAGTTGGGAATGGATTTTCTGCGCGTGGTTGAAGCGGCTGCGATCGCTTCTGCGCAAACTATGGGTCAGGGCGACCGAAAGTATTCAGATCACGCCGCAGTTGAAGCGATGCGCGAAGTGATGGACACCGTCCCGATGCGCGGAGAGATCGTCATCGGCGAAGGCGAACGCGACGAAGCGCCGATGTTGTTCATAGGTGAAAAAGTCGGTCTCGGTCACAAGCCTCACGTCGAAGACGGCGATTCGTTTCCCGAAGTGGATATCGCGGTCGATCCTCTCGAAGGCACGAACCTGTGTGCGACCGGCTCCTCGAATGCGATCGCGGTGATGGCTTGTTCGGAGAAGGGCGGGCTGTTGCACGCTCCGGATTTGTACATGCAGAAGCTTATCGTAGGACCATCATCGAAGGGAGCAGTCGACCTGGATGCGCCTGTTAAAGACAACCTCCGAAGCATCGCAAGGCGGCTGAATCGGGACATCGAAGATTTGGTAGTCATTGTTCTAGAGAGACCTCGCCACAAGAAATTGATCTCAGACATTCGAGAAGCCGGCGCTCGCATCAAGCTGATTTCCGACGGCGATCTTTCGGCCGGAATCTCGGCCGCGGTTGCGGGCTCGGGCATTCACGCCGTGATGGGCACGGGAGGAGCGCCCGAAGGTGTCCTCACCGCAGCGGCGATGAAATGTTTGAATGGACAGATACTCGCTCGGTTTGTTTTGAAGGAGCAGCTCGAGGACATAGAAGACCGCAACAGAATCAGCGAGGACGCGGTCGATCGAATGAAAGCGATGGGCATCGATGACCCGCATCGCATTTACGATACTGACGATTTGGCGCCGGG
>Ga0075436_100001703_pt1 | contig 15049 bp, 16 predicted proteins | sample RhiMethybrSRZTD5_FD_75303 | JGI IMG/M metagenome (GOLD analysis project Ga0075436, IMG submission 75303) | Populus rhizosphere microbial communities from Tennessee, USA - Rhizosphere MetaG P. TD hybrid SRZTD5 | ecosystem: Host-associated > Plants > Roots > Rhizosphere > Soil | place: USA...
GTGCCCGCTCGCTTCCCACACCCGCGCATTCATCAGGATCGCGGCATCCAGCCCTTCGATGTCGTTGCGCGCCCGCACCATCGCGTGCCACCAGCGATCCTTGAGGTTCTTCTTGAGCTCGACACCGAGCGGACCGTAGTCCCACACGGACCCGGTGCCGCCGTAGATCTCTGATGATTGGAAGATGAAGCCGCGCCGCTTTGCCAGGGACACGAGCTTGTCCATCACGTCGGGGTGATTGGGCATCCGCGAAAACTAGTCGTTTTTGTCAGGTGTCGAGTTCGGCGCTCAGTCCTGGTTCGGCGGGAGCGCGCTGTCCGAGCAGACGCGCGACGATGCGATCACCGTGATAGCGCCCATTTTCGATGAAGACTTTGTTGGCGTCGTAACCAGCGACCACGACACCGGCAATGAACACTCCCGGCACAGCCGTCTCAAGCGTCGCCGAATCGTGCGCCGGAATACCAGTCTTCGGATCGACCGGAACTCCGGTCTCCCGCAGCAGCTCCAGACTCGGCGCGAATCCAGTCATGACGTACACCCGATCCGCCTTGAGTCGCTGCTCCCCACTTCGGGTCGTCAGCAGAACTTCATCGGGATAGATCTCCTTGACGCGGCTGTCCCAGCAGACATGGATCTGTCCTTCCTTCACGCGATTGGTAAAATCGGGGAGTACCCACGGTTTGATTTTCTTATCGAAGCTCGGGCCAAAATGCACCAGCGTCGCACGCGCGCCCGAGCGCCACAGGTCGAGCGCTGCTTCAGCTGCGGAATTCCCGCCGCCGACTACAATCACATCCTGCAGGAACGCCTCGTGACCTTCGCGATAGACGTGAGTGACGTGCGGAAGATTCTCGCCCGGAACGCCGAGTCGATTCGGTGATCCGAAATAGCCGGTTGCAATGACGACGGCGCCCGTTCGCGTCTGAATCTCTTCACCAGCTGCATTCACCGAGATGACGGTGAAGTCGCCGGTCTTGCCGCGGATGGCAACGACGCGCTCGCGCTGGCGCAACGGAATCTCAAAATACTTGACGACCGCACGATAATAGGCGAGCGCATCACGCCGCGTCGGTTTCTCAGTAGCGATGACGAAGGGCAGATCGCCGATCGTCAGCTTCTCCGCCGTCGAGAAGAACCGGACATAGGTCGGATACGATTCGATCGTGCTGACTACTACGCCACTCTCGATGACGAGCGGCTTGAGGCCGGCGCGCTGCGCGGAGACGGCCGCGGCGAGGCCGCACGGTCCGCCGCCGACGATTACCAGATCTGCGTCTTTCGCCATCAGGCTGATCCGGGGATCAGGCTACACCAACCGAGCCAGCCGGGAGTGCGCCCTCTACACCAATGATCTGATCACGCTTTGTACCGACGCTGACGTAACTGATCTGAGTTTCGACGAGCGACTGGATGCGATCGAGATAGCGCCGGGCTTCCGTTGGCAGATCGGTGAGGCTGCGCGCGTCAGCAGTGCTGGCTTTCCATCCCTCGAACCACTCGTAGCGCGGCGTCGCGTGCTCGAGCAGCTCCAGGTCACCAGGAAATTCTTCGTACACCTCGCCGTTCGCTTCATAGCCGGTGCATAAGCCGATGCGATCGAGGGTGTCGAGAACATCGAGCTTGGTTACCGCCAAATCGGTGAGGCCGTTCACGCGCGCGGCGTAGCGCACCACCACGCCGTCGAACCAGCCGCAGCGGCGCGGCCTGCCCGTAGTCGCGCCAAACTCGTTGCCAAGTTTGCGGACCTCGGTTGCCAGCGGCTCATCGAACTCCGTTGGCAACGGCCCGTTGCCGACACGAGTCGTGTAAGCCTTGACCACGCCGATCACCGAGTCGAGCTCACCCGGCGCGATACCGACGCCCGTCGCCGCACCACCGGATATTGTGCTGCTCGATGTGACATATGGGTATGTGCCGTGATCGATGTCGAGCAGCGATCCCTGCGCGCCCTCGAGCAGCACGGCCGCGCCGCCGACGATCGCTCGATGGATCTTCAGTCCGACGTCCTCCGCCAACGGCAACAATCGGTTGGTGAACTTCTCCAGCACACCCAGCGTGTAGTCGACGTCCGCTCGCTTGCTGCCAGCCATGGCGAGCTGAATGTTGGCGTGCTCCACCCCGCGCTCGATCAGTTTCCTCAACCGCTGCGGATTCCGCAAATCGAGCACGCGAACGCCGCGACGACCGAATTTGTCTTCGTACGCGGGTCCGATACCGCGACCAGTGGTGCCGATCTCCTTGTTCGCCGAGCTCTGGCTGTCGACCAGCTTGTGATAGGGAAGGACGAGATGCGCGCGATCGCTCACGTAGAGTCGGCCCTCTACATCGATTCCATCCGTGACCAGCTCATCGATCTCGGCGAACAATGTCTCGACGTCGAGCACCACACCGTTGCCGATCGCGCAGCGGACACCGGGGTGCAGGATGCCGCTCGGTATCTGGTGCAGGACGAACGACTTGTCCCCGATATGGACGGTGTGGCCGGCGTTGGCGCCGCCCTGGTAGCGCACCACCCAGTCGGCACGCTCGGATAGGACATCGACGAGCTTGCCCTTACCCTCATCGCCCCACTGGGCGCCGACGACGACGATGGTGCGTGTATTGTTGTCGAACATTGAAAAGACGGGAGAGGAAAAGCAAACGCCCCGAAGCTTGGCGCTCGGGGCGTTGGTTCAATCTACCGCCGGAGAGGTGAGTGTCAACGCTCCACAGGCGACGGCGATGGCACCTCGTCGATGAGTCTGGGTGGATCGTCCGGCCGCACGATACTCCTGATCGGCAGGATCACCGTAAACGTCGATCCCTTGCCGAAGGTGCTCTGCGCGAAAACGTGGCCCCCGAGCGCGTCAACGAGCTTGCGAGTGATGCTCAGACCAAGTCCCGTTCCTCCAAACTCGCGCGTCCGGGACTGATCGACCTGTCGGAAGTCTTCCCAGATCGATCCAAGGTCATCAGCCCTGATGCCGATGCCGGTATCGGTGACGTCGAACCGCAGATCGGCCTCGTCCTTCGAGATGGCGACCGTAATGCCACCCTGGTGTGTGAACTTCACGGCGTTCGACAGCAGGTTGAGCAGAATCTGCTTCACCTTGGTGCGGTCGGTGTGCAGGATCTGATTGCCGTTTGGCATCTCGACGTTGAAGGTGAGCTTCTTCTTCTTCACCAGCGGCTCGATCTGCTGCGAGATCTCCGTCATTATGTCAGCCAGCCTCACGTCGTCGAGATGCAGCGGCATCCTGCCGGCCTCGATCTTGGCGAGGTCGAGAATGTCGTTGATCAGAGCGAGAAGATGCTGCGCCGCGCCCTGAATGCGGCTGAGGCCCTCTTCCTGTCGCGGCGTCAGATCACCGTAAATCCTGTCCAGCATCAACGACGCGTATCCGATCAGCGCATTGATCGGCGTGCGCAGCTCGTGCGACATGCTGGCGAGGAATTCGGATTTGAGCCTGTTCGCTTTCTCAAGCTCACGAGACTGCCACTGCAGTCGGGTGTTCTGCTCCGCGAGGTCGGCGGTGGCAGCGCGAATCCTCTCCTCGAGCTCGTTGGAGAAAGTCTTCAGCTCGTCGTATAGACGCGCGTTCTCAACCTGTTGCGTCAGATCGTGCAGCACCGAGACGATCGCCAGCGGCTCGCCACGGCGGTTCATGATCTTTCCCGAGACGACTTCAACGGGCAGCTCAGTCAGCGAATCAGGGATGTGCAGCTTCATCTGCTCGCGACGCGCCAGCGCCGGACTATTCGCGAAATCAGAGATGAAAGTCGTGAACTTGGTGTCGTTCGCCTGAACCGTCTGTGCCCTCTCCCACTCCGCGCTGTCGTCGGCCTCGAACAGCTGCTCAGCCTCTTTGTTCATGAGGATGATGTTCGAACGGTCGTCGGTGACCAGAATCGGGTCGGCGACGTTTTCGAGGATCAGGTTCAGGCGGTCGCGCTCGCGCTTGGCGTCGATTTCCGCCAGGCGTACGCGCTGGACCTGGCGCTCGAGCTCATTGGCTGCGCGGCGCAGATCGGTGACGTCGCGGAGCACCGTGACCGTCGAAACCGTGCGTGTCTCGTTGGACGGCAGCATATGCGTCAGCACCTCGAACAGCAGGTCGGTGCCCTCATCAGGATCGACGAGGTTGAGCTCGCGGGAGATCCCGGCCTCGGTCGCTCCCATCGCCGCCTTCGACAAGTGAGATGTAAAGAGCAGATTGTTGATCTCGACCGCGCGCCGCCGTCCTTCAGAATCATGATCGCTTGTCGACAGCAGATGCTCGGCGCGCTGGTTCTGCGCGATGATCATGCGGTCTTCGTTGATGATCACGATCGGATCCGGGAGCGAGTTCATGATCGTGGTCAGCATCTCACGCTGCTGATCGAGGCGCGACGTGGAGAGGCGGAATTCCTCCACCGCCGCCATGCGCGAAAGCACGGGACCCGCGAGTGCGGCCGCGTGCAGCAGCGCGGAAATAGTTTCGTCGTCGATTGTAGCTTCGAGCAGAACTACGCCTCCCGGCGCGTGACCGAGCTTGCGACGACGCTCGGCGACGAGATTCCGGCGCACTTCGCAGCGCGCGAGCTGCACCGAACCAACTTCGGCGTTGGTCAGGAGATGCGGTGCGCCCCGGAACTGGGGCTGCGGGAACGGAATTGCCGTCCACTCGCTGAACGGCAGACCGGGAGCGGGAGTTGCCTCGTCGCAGCTGACTGCGTGCAACGATAGCGCCGACACCACCAGCGGATTCGACAGATCGTCCGTGGATAGCGACAGCGGTGGCAGCTGCTCGCCCTCGAACCCGACGCTGGCAACGGTAACGAAGAATTTCGGCGGACTGTCGAGCGTGAGCGCCATCGCGCGGCGCGCTCCGACAATATCGACGAACTGCGCGATCATGTAAGTCGCGGCAGTTCTGAAATCGGGTGCCTCAGAGATCGCCGAAAGAAGTTCGGCTAATCGTTCTCCGCTGAGTTGCGGGCTCGGCGTTACCGCGGCGCTTTCACGCTTGGAGTCGCTCAAGCCGCCGCTTCAGATCTGCATTTTCAGATCGCATCCTCTCGAGCTCCTCTGCTCCGCCAGCAGTAAGCGATTCACGCGGTCTGGAAACTGGCGCGCTGAGTCCGACGGCCTCGGAGTATTTGAGGTAGGTATCGATGGATGCGACGACGATACGCGCTTCGACGGTTGCGAGCTCGATGCCAACCAGCGACACCCGAACCCACGCGTCGATGACAATACCCTTGTCGAGTACGCGATCAAGTACATCAATTAGCGAGCTACCGCTCGGGGAACGTTCGACTGCCATTCTTTACTCCTGTGGTCTTGCTGCCGAGGCGGTGGATGAAGAGTCTTTCACTGCCGGTCTCGCGTGAGTGCTCAGACGTGGATCAGTGCGCCACCAGTTGAGGCCGATCTGCTCCGCCTTGTCGATGGAGCAAATCAGAAGACGAACCTGAATCGTAAGGAGCTCGACGTTGGCAAGATTGATCTTGATGTCGCCGACGACGACGAGACCCTTGTCGAGCACACGGTCGAGGACGTCAACCAGGCCGTAGCTGCGCGACGGGGTAACTAGGTCTGCCAAGCACTCGTCTCCGTTCGGCTCGTGCGCCGGTTATCGTAACTTGCCAAGGGGGCCCAGGTCGATCTGGAGATCTTCATCGGTCAACCCGAAGGTATCCTTCATCTCCTGCATTCGCTCGTTGAGGCGCAGCAAAGCGACACCGAGTTTTTCGATCTCGGCCTCGCTCAAATGACCGCCCTCCATTCGTCGAACTGCCTGGTGCTCTAAGACCTTACGCAATACCTCAATCAAGGTCAAGACGAGCTTGGCAAGCCCGTTCTCCACCTTTTCCGGATCTGTATTAAGACGCGGCGGTAGCCCTTCTGCAACCTCGGCCAGTGGTGTAATTGGAGCATCACTCGGCGGATTCAGTGAGCGCACCGCTTCGCTTCCAGGGGAACCAGGAATCTCCCCCACACGCTCCCGCTCCGTCGATGCCCCGACCCTTGCTTGCTGGCGCCGCAGCACAGTCTCGACGCCCGTCAGCAACAATCCCAGATCCAGCTTGATCAGATCGATGTCGGCGACGGCGAGCATCACCTCGCCGCGCAAAACGACCCCCTTGTCGAGGATGTGGCTGAGCATCTCCGACAGCTCAACGCGCGACTCTCCGAGCAGATCGTCGACTTCATTCACTCGGAACGCTCACCGACGAAGTGATAAGGCGGCCACGGCCCGGTAAAATCAAACTTGAATCCTGATGACTCGTATTTCTCGACCATTGCGGTCAAAACGCGCTGGAAATCCACGAGCCGCGATGGAGCGACGAGGAACGAAGCGTTCAGAATCGCGCGGCCCTGCTCTCGCGGAGCGCCGGAGTTGACGGGCTGTTCACGCACTGTATCCATCGCGCAGCTTTTCAACGAGTCAAAGATTTCCGCCGCGGCCTTGCCGGCGACATCTCTGCCCGCATCACGACGAAGGCCCTCCAGCTTCCGCTGCAGCAAATACTTCTGCCCCGGTGGTGCATTCGCAGCCTCTTCCTCGACTTGCCGCAGCTCGGCGACGTGAGTGTTGAGATTTTCCATCAGCGCGTCAGTTTGCACATAGATACGCACGATGAACTCTCTTCCGCTGCCAAGCCGCGAGAAGGTCTGACGCAGCTCGGCAGACCTCTTCGACAGCATTGCCTTCACGGCTTCGGAGTCGCGAAAAAGCGTCCACATTGGGAATGGCACCACCGCGCCGTTGTCCGATGCCCAGGTCAGAACGCGGTCATGCACCATCGCACGCTCGCTCACCCAGTCGACATCTGCCGTCAGCGCATCGACCCGCGCGGGAGAATAGTCCTCCGCGCGGACCGAGGTCGCGAGCGCGGCGTAGTCGCCGTTCTCGATCAGATTGACAGGACCTTGCTCGATGCCTTTCGGCGCGGTGGCAGGGTTGATCGAGGCGGGCACGACGCCGTAGACGTAACAGAGACGCTCGATCATCGATGATTGGAGAAAACGGAGCTATTCCGTCTCGTCGCCCTCTGCGACGCGTACGGGGCCACCACCGACCGACATTCCGAATCGCTCGCGCCATTCGCGGACATCGCGCAGACGCTGCATGATCTCCGCTTCCTGCACCTGGTACTGATCGTCGTCGATCTCTCCCATCTCCAGCTTGAGCTGGAGCGCCATCAGGTCTTCCTTGATTGGCGTATCGTCGGTGAGCTGTTCGCGTACCGCGCGATCGACTTTATCGAGTGTGAAGCGAGTGCCCCACACCGGGCCGAGGAATGGCGCCAGCAGGATGTTGGTGAGCAAACCCATCAGCCGTCTCTCAGGTAGCCTTCTCCAGCTTCAGCTTGATGTTGACGAAATTGTACGGCGGCCACGGCCCCGTGTACTTGAAGCTGAGCAAATCTTCGTACTGAAGCGAGATGGCCTTCACTCTTTCGTCGAACGCCTTTTCGTCCTTGCGATCGACGAGAAATGCGGCGTTGAGGATCATGCGGTCGCCGATGACCTTGTTGCTGCGGCTGGCGGCGGAAACTGACTTCAACTGCTCGTGGATGTCGTTGACGTAGCGATTGCTGGCTTCCTCCATCGCCGCCTCCACCAAACGCCCGAGCTGCATGCGCGCGAAGTACGTCGACGACGCAGCATTCCGCGTGATCTCGTCCTTGAGCCGGCGGATTTCGTCGTTGTCGCGCTCGATTGCCGCGACGACCTTGTCACGATCCCACAGAATCTTGAGACCGAATTCGATCTTGTCCTGCATCTTCTCCAGCACGTCGGTGAACGCCTGGAAGGTCGACTTCAGCAGGGCGAGGACGTCGTTCTCCGAGCGGAAAACGGTGCCAAACGACATCGGGATCAGTGTGAACTCGCGCATCACGGTCTCGTTGACGAACTCGTGGGCAAGCACGTTCTCGCGGGTAGGATCGTAGATCACGATCGGGGTGTCGCTGACGACTGCCGATAGATCCTTGTGATTGATGGTGTAGACGCGGGCGCCGCTGCCAATACCGATCTCGCCGAAGTCGCGCGACCGGTCGTTGCGGATGATGCAGTAGACGTACTTCCCTTCGGTCGGGGCGAGCTCGCTTGCGGAAACGCTTTCGGCGGTCATAGCAGGTGATGTCTGGTGGCGTTCATGCCGTCACTCCTCTACAACAGACGGGGTTTACTTCGCGGCAGCGATGAATATCCAGATTCCGATAGTGAATCCGATGCCAATCTTGAGAACGGTAGACACCACGCGGCCAATCAGTGCGCCTTTAGCGACGCGAGTGGCATCTCCTGCAGACGATCCACCCGTGAATTCCGCAATGAGTGCCCCGATAAAGGAGCCGATAAAGGCGCCAATTACCGGGCCGACGATCGGAACTGGAAATCCGACCATCGCACCGACAACACTGCCAATTACGGCACCCCATCCTGCACGACGCGAGCCGCCGTATTTCCTGGCATAGCTGCCCGTCATCGAGATATCCAACAGCTCGGCTACCAGCGCAAGGACGCCAACGGCGACCAGGGTGAACCAGCCAATCGGGTCGCCGGGGACGACGAGGTTGTACGTCACAGCCGCCGCGACCATGATCCAGAGGCCAGGCAGCCCGAGGACGATCAGGATCAGGGAGAGAATTATGACGCCGGCCAGAATCAGTAAATACATCAGCTCAGTTCCTTCGCCATTGCGGAGAGAAGAGCGCTCGCGCGCGCCGCGCCCTCACCGGTCAGCATCGATGAATTATCGCGACGCGTGTGTATGCGCGCGAGTGTAGCGAGTGTGCCTCTGCTCAGTGTTATCGCGGACCAGCGCCAACGATTAGCGAAAACCATGCTGTCGGCCATGATTCCTGGGATCATTCTTCCAAGTTTGAGTGGCACTCCAGCGCGCTTCGCGGCATTTTCGGCCGCCACCGCGACCCGCTGCGGTTGCGCGTGGTACATGCATCGATACGCGCCAACCTCGTCGACTGTGTCACAATTGAGGATTACTAGCTGGTCGGGCGCCTTCCTGGCCCACGCGACGGCACCGGCAAGACCGAGCTCCTCGGCGCTAGTGATGACTACGCCAAGCGACTGAGGAGCGTCGGGCGACTGAGCAGCCAGAAGGACGGCGGCAACACCAGTCGCATTGTCGACGGCGCCGGGCGAGTGATTGCCGATGAAGCAGAGGCCGGCGGTAATCGCGCCCAGTATTGCCAACGGCGCGGCGACAAGGACCGCCGGTTCGGCGACTGCACCCCAGATGCTCACGGCGAGCCCGCCGAGGGTCACCAGGATTGCTGCTACGTACAGCGAGATGCTCCCGACGATGCGAAGGAGCATCGGAATTGTCTGAGATTTCGAGTCGAGATGCGCCATCAGCCAGACTGAAGGATTGCCGCGTCGCGCCTCCAGATTCACTGCCTTGGACGTCGACCAGGGGAATGTAAGAATCCAATTGCGCCGGGGGCTGACGGAGCTCGCCCAGAGAGGCCAGAACATCACCCAAAGAGCGATTGCAGAAGCGAACGAATTTCCGGACTTGGCTAGCAGGCTCATCGCGAAAACGATGACACCCACAGCCAGGGAGACGAGAGGAACAGCCCGGCGAGCCAGCCACTGTGAGTAGGTGAAGGGGATTTCCTGGCAAGTGAAGCCTGCCTGCTCCAACTCGCGGCGGCACCGCGCCCTCGCCGCCGTTTCCTCCGCGCTTCCCGCAAAGCGCGGAGTTTTCGCGAGATCGTCGATCAGCGATTTCGCGCGTTCAACGAGCTGCGCGTGAACCATTCTCCGCGCCGAAGAACCCCATCTTCTCCTTTACTTCTGCCATGGTCGTGCGCGCGACAGCCCGTGCGCGCTCGGCGCCTGCATCGAGATCCTTCCGCATCCGGTCCGGATTGCCAGCCAGCTCCCTTGCACGCGCGCGAATCGGACCAAGCTCTCGCTCCATTGATTCGTGCAGCACTTTCTTGCAATCGATGCAGCCCCAGCCGGCGGTCCGACACTGAACCGCGACGTGCTCCACCGTCTCAGGAGGACTGAACGCCTTATGGAGATGATAGATGTTGCAGACCTCGGGCGTTCCAGGATCCGTTCGCCGAACGCGCTTGGGATCCGTAACCGCCGGCCTCAGCTTCTCCCAGATCGACTTTGGATCCTCGAGCAGATCGACAGTGTTGCCGAGCGATTTCGACATTTTTGCCTGACCGTCGAGCCCCATCACTCGTCGCGTCGGTGTCAGCAGTCCCTTCGGCTCGGGGAAATATCCTTCGCTTTGTTCTTCGGCGCCGGCGGATTTCACGGTCGTCACGACTTTTTTCGCCGTCACTGGCTTGTCGAATCGCGCATTCCATTTGCGCGCGATCTCGCGGGACAGCTCGAGATGCTGCAGCTGATCTTCACCGACCGGCACCATGTCGGCGCGATACAATAAAATGTCGGCGGCCTGGAGGACTGGGTAATTCAGGATGCCCGCCGGTACACTCTCCTCGCGACTCGCCTTCTCCTTGAATTGCGTCTGACGCTCGAGCTCACCGAGCGGAGTGAGCGTGTTGAATATCCAGGCAAGCTCGGTATGTTCCGGCACCATCGACTGCACGAACAGCGTGCACTTCTTCGGATCAAGGCCAGATGCGAGCAGGCCGAGCGCCATCTCCGACGTCCGGACGCGTAAATCAGCCGGATCGTACGGGATGGTGATGGCGTGGTAGTCGACGATGCAGAAGAAAGACTCGTATTTGTGCTGCAGCTCAACCCAGTTCTTCACCGCGCCAAGGTAGTTTCCGATGTGCAGGGTGCCGGAGGGCTGAATGCCGCTGAAGATGCGGGACATTGCGCGTAATTAATGAGCGAGAGAGACGAGTTGCAAGCAATTTCAGAGGAGAAAACGACGAATCAGACGCTGCTCGAGATCGCGCTCGATGCAGCCCACGCTGGCGCCCGTGTCATCCGCGATGCAACCGCTCAGCGCGAGAAAATCGTGTGGGAATCGAAGGGACGATCCGATTTCGTCAGCGAAGTCGACAAGGCGTCCGAGCGCGCGATCGCTGAGGTCATTCAACGGCGACTGCCGGCCGCGAGCTTGCTCGGCGAGGAGCTTTCTCCCGACGTTATCGCCGGCAAGGGTCTCGTGGTAATCGCAGACCCGCTCGACGGCACCACCAATTTTCTGCACGGCTATCCGGAGTATTCCGTGTCGATCGCCATCGCCCTCGACGGCGACCTATGCGCCGGTGTCGTTCTCAACGTCGCGCGATCGGAGGAATTCGCCGCGTCACGAGGCGGCGGCGCGTTCATGGATGGAAGACCGATTCACGTCTCGAATCTGCGCGAGCCGGCCCGCGCGTTGATCGGCACCGGCTTTCCTTTCAAGACAATCGAAAAGTTGCCCGCCTATCTCGACCAGTTCAATTTGGTCATGCGCGGTACTGCCGGAATTCGACGTGCCGGCTCGGCGGCGCTCGACCTCTCGAACGTTGCCTGCGGCCGGTTTGACGCGTTCTGGGAATTGGTGCTTGCGCCGTGGGACGTCGCTGCCGGCGTCATCATGGTGCAGGAAGCCGGTGGAATTGTTACCGATCTCGATGGCAATCCGCCTTCGCTGACGGCAGGCTCGTTCGTGGCGGGAAATCCGGCGATGCACGCGTGGCTCACGCAGACAGTGCGGCGGGCAAACCTGAGAACGGAAAGAATTAATGAAGCTGGTTGAGTGCGTACCCAATTTCTCCGAAGGACGGCGGCCAGAGATCGTGGCCGCCATTCGCGACGCCATCGCCGCCGTCGAAGGTGTGTCGGTGCTCGATGTGTCATCGGACGCATCCCACAACCGCTCCGTGATCACCTTCATCGCATCAGTTGATTCCGCTGTCGACGCAGCCTTTGCCGGCATCAAAGCGGCTTCCGAGCGAATCGACTTGTGTCAGCACAGCGGCGAGCATCCGCGCATCGGCGCAACTGATGTCGTGCCCTTCATTCCGCTGGAAGGCTCGACGATGGAGGATTGTATCGCCCTCGCGCGTAAGCTCGGAGAGCGTGTCGGCAAAGAGCTGAAGATTCCCGTTTATCTCTATGAGCGCGCCGCAACTACGCCAGCGCGTGAAAACCTCGCCGACGTCCGGCGCGGCGAATTCGAGGGACTGCGCGAAGAAATCGGCAAGAATCCCGCGCGCAAACCGGACTTCGGCCCCGACAGGATTCACCCGACTTGCGGCGCAACCGCGATCGGCGCGCGACCGTTCCTCGTTGCCTACAACATCTATCTCGGGCCCGCATCCAATCTCCAGATCGCGAAGAACATCGCCAAGGCGGTGCGGGGCTCGTCAGGTGGATTCCGGTATGTGAAGGGTCTGGGCCTCGAGGTCGACGAGCAGGCACAGGTCTCGATGAACCTCGTCGACACGGAAAAGACGCCGCTCCACCACGTCTTCGACTTCGTGAAGATGCGCGCCGAGGCCGAAGGCGCGACGGTGACATGGAGCGAGATCGTCGGACTGGTGCCCGAGCGCGTGCTGATCGAAGCGGCGGTGAGTCACCTCCAGCTGAAACAGTTCACACCCAGGCAGGTGCTCGATCGTCAGATCCGCGAGGTGGTGGGCGGCGGTGAGAGTCTGAGCGGGTTCCTCGCGAACGTTGCGTCGTCGAATCCCGTTCCCGGTGGCGGCAGCGTCGCGGCGCATGCCGGTGCTCTCGCCGCGGCGCTCGCTCAAATGGTTGCGGGACTCACCGTCGGCAAAAAGAAATACGCAGCCGTCGATGTCGAGATGAAAGACATCGCCCAGAGCGCGGCCGCGCTGGGCAACGAGCTTTCGGCCCTGGTAAAGCGCGATGCCGATGCCTACGCGTCGGTGTCCGAGGCCTACAAACTTCCCAAGGAGCCCGCCGATGCAGCTGCGCGTCGATCCGAGGCCGTGACCAAGGCACTGCTCGGCGCCGCGGAGGTCCCTATCGAGACCGCGACCGCGGCGGTCGAGGTAGCAAAGCTTGCGCTCGCGGTTGCCGAGCGCGGGAACAGTAACGCGGTCACGGATGCAGGGGTGGCTGCTCTGCTAGCGGAGGCGGCTACCAAGGGCGCGGCGTACAACGTTCGCGTCAACGTCCAGGCGCTCGAAGATCGCAGCAAGGGGGTGGCGCTGCTGCGTCGGGTCGAGGAGTTGGTGAAGCAGGCGGGCGAGTTGGCGGCGCGAGCAGGTGAGGCAGTGGAGCGGGTGATCTCGGCGTAGGGGCTGGGACGTCTTCGGCTGAGAATCACAATACAGAAGCGGCGAGCTCCAAGCTTAGTGAGCAGCGCCGCGGCGGGCGGCTCTACTCAATCCGGAGACAGCGCTCGGCTTTGAGCTAGCTCGCAGCTCTAAGCTGATGGATATGTGCGGTAGCAAGCTCAGAGCGTAGCTGCTCACCAAGCTTGGAGCTCGGAGCTTCTGTATTGTGATTGCCAGCTACGCAGCGAGGTCTCTAGGCCGAGATGGCAGTGACCCTCTCCCCGCTCAAAGCGGTAAGCACTCTCGGTCCATCGTCCGTAATCGCCACCGTGTGCTCAAAGTGCGCCGAGCGAGATCCATCCGAGGCCACGACCGTCCAGCGGTCCGGCATCGTCCTCGTCCCCGGTCCTCCGACATTCACCATCGGCTCGATCGCGATCGTCAGGCCCGGCAGCAACCGTTGGCCGCGCTTCGGCTTTCCGTAGTTCGGCACCTGGGGATCCTCGTGGAAGCCCACCCCGATTCCGTGCCCAACCAGATCACGCACCACGCTGAAGCCAGCGCGCTCCACGACCGCCTGCACCGCCGCGCCAATGTCGCCGATGTGATTCTCCGGGCGCGCGGCCTCAATGCCAGCGGCGAGTGCCTTCTTCGTCACGTCGAGTAGCCGCTTCGATTCCTCGTCGACGCGCCCAACAGCCACGGTGGTTGCCGAATCCGTGTAGTAGCCATCGAGTCGCACACCGATGTCGATCGAGACAATGTCGCCTTCTTCGATCAGTCTCTTCTTCGACGGAATTCCGTGAACGATCTCCTGATTGATCGAAGTGCAGATGCTGGCGGGAAAGTTGTAGAGTCCCTTGAACGCCGGCGTCGCGCCCGGGTGCGAGCGAATGAAATCGTCGGCGATCTTGTCGAGATCGGCGGTAGTCATTCCAGCGCGCACGGTCTTCTCGAGCAGTCTCACCGTCTCGGCGAGAACCTCTCCGCCCCGCGCCATGATCTCGATTTCCCGCGCCGACTTGATCTGAATCACCTGATCCCCCTGTCACCGCTAGCTCAGAGCTGCCAGCTCCCGCATCCCGCTTCACCCCAACGCCTCGACCGCTCGCGCAGTCACTTCGTCCACCGGTCCATCAGCGTCGATCTTCAACACCTTCATCTTGTGGTCGTTGTACCAATCGATCACCGGCGCCGTCTGCGTCCGATACACTTCCAGACGATTTCGGATCGCCTCCGGCTCGTCGTCCTTGCGTCTCACCAGTTTTCCGCCGCACTTCTCGCATTCCGTTCCCGGGTCGCGGCCCATGTAGGGTGTCTGACAGCCCTCGCAAACCGTGCGACCGCTCAGGCGTCTGACCAGCTCCTCATCGTCGACGTCGAAGAGCAGGACCTTATCTATCTTCTTCCCGATTTCCGCCAGCGTTACGCCGAGTCCTTCAGCCTGCGGTACGGTACGCACCGCACCATCCAGTATGGCGCCTTTGGCCGTTGCCGGCGAGTTCATCACGTCCTGCAGGATGCCCAGGATCACGGCATCGGGAACCAGGTCGCCGCGATCCATGTAAGCCTTCGCTTCCTTGCCTCGTTTGGTGCCGTCGCGGAGCGCCGCGCGCAGCACGTCACCGGTCGCGATCTTGGGGATGCCCAGGCGTGTCGCCAGCCTGTCCGCCTGCGTTCCCTTTCCCGCGCCCGGTGGCCCGAGCAGGACGATGATCATCAGAGATACCCGGAAAAGATTCGGAGGAGCTTTTGGCTCCTCCGAAGGAATTTAGTAGGCGCCGCCCGCCGTGCGTCCCCTGAATCGCACTCGGCCCTTCTTCATGAAGCCGTCGTACTTGCGGAGGAGCAGGTGCTGATTGATCTGCGCCAGCGTGTCGAGCGC
>Ga0075436_100001705_pt1 | contig 15041 bp, 16 predicted proteins | sample RhiMethybrSRZTD5_FD_75303 | JGI IMG/M metagenome (GOLD analysis project Ga0075436, IMG submission 75303) | Populus rhizosphere microbial communities from Tennessee, USA - Rhizosphere MetaG P. TD hybrid SRZTD5 | ecosystem: Host-associated > Plants > Roots > Rhizosphere > Soil | place: USA...
TCGCTGCCGCTGGTGTCAATCAGCAATCCCAGGGTGACGGGGAGCGTTTTTTCCGCGGAAAAAAATGCAATCTTTTGTTCCTGATCGTTTTCGAAAATCCGGAAATCTTCCTTTTTTAGCGTAGGGATAATTTGTTTTTTCTTGTCCCGCACGGTGGCAAAAATGTTGACGAGACTGACTTCGGCTTTGATGGTGGGGTTTTGCTGGTCGCTCTGAGCGGGCTGCTGCGAGGATTGTTGAGCCGGCTCCTGCGCGCCCGCCGCTGCCCCCAGCGCCCATACAACCAATGCCGCTGCGCACTGCGTCACAACTTTGTTTATCGAACGCATGTATACTTTCCCTGGAACCAAGATGCCCGCCAGACGCGCCGCGCGGGTCATCGCCGCACCAATAGGATGCTCTCAGGAGCCCGATAGGATGCGCGATGGAGTCTGACCCGAGCGGATAATATCAACATGAAGTTTGGCCCGAGGACCATGAAAAGTCTACGAAAAATCGCACCTTCGGCCGGCGTGGCCCTCCTGACGCTGGCTCTCGCGTTCGTTCCGCTACGCGCGCGCACGCACCAACCTCACGCGCCCCAGCAGGGTTCCGCGGCGCCCGCGCAGTCGCAAAATCCGCCCCCGCCTCCTCAACAACAGCAGAAACCGGCACAGATCATTAGTACTGTGACCCAAGTCGTCGTTCCGGTCACGGTGAAGGATGGCTCCGGGCGGCTCGTTCCGGACCTGCGCAAGGACGAATTCCGCATTCTCGAAGACAACGTCGAGCAACGAGTCATTCACTTCAGCGCGGACGCGGTTCCGCTCTCGCTGGTTTTGCTCATCGACAACGATTTGAACCGGAAGAACGCTCGCCAGGTGGCGGACAGCCTCGATTCCATCATTGCGGGCTTGAGCGCCAGCGACGAAGCGTTTGTTTGCCGCTTCGACACCTACGTTCATGAAGGACACGGGTTTATCAGCGACCAGGACAAACTGCTCACGGAATTGAAACGCACGCGCCTGGATGAACAGCCTGATGCGGGTCCCGCCGGTTCGGTCAACGATACGCCCACGATTAATGGCCACTCCGCCACGGGCGACGCGCCGAAGCTTCCGGAAACGACGCTGAACATCCAGGCGCAGACCAGCAAGGCCCTCGACGACGCCGTCTACGCCGGGGCGCAATTGCTGAAAGACCGCGACCCGGAACGCAAGCGACGCAAAATCATCCTGCTCATCTCCGACGGCCTGAACAATCCCAAAGTGAACGCCAACAAGTACGACGCGGTCATGAAGGACTTGCTGCGGTACGAGATCTCCGTTTACGGCGTTGGCGTCGGAGCCGCTTTTTTCAACCGCAAGTTTGAGCGCCTGGCCAAATATGCCAAGGATTCGGGCGGCGACGTCTACTACGGGTTGAAAAGCAGGGACATGGAAGAGCTCTACTCGCGCGTTACGGAAGAGGCGCGCAACCAGTACACTCTTGTTTACTCACCCACTGGCACAGACCGCAGCGCGGATTATCACTCGATTGAGGTGCGCGTGAGGCGCGAAGGCCTGACCATCCTGACGCGCGAAGGGTATTACTCCGGCGCTGTGGCGCGCTAGCCTGGCAGCCCCGTTGACGCTCAGAGTGACTCAGAGCAATCTTTCGAGGTCTTCGACCGTCAGTCCCGCATCGCGCATAATGCTTTTCAAGAGAGTTTTTAATATTGGCCCTGGGAGGGACGCCCTGTGCCTCCTGTCGTTTCCAGCGCGTCCTCGCGCAGGTAGAGAAACAATGGAAAGCCTAAGGAAACTCCGACGGTCAATGTTCCCGCAATCGGCAGCCAGAGATGACGCACGCCGACGCGTTTGCCTTCGCGTCGGAGAAAGAAAATCAACACCACGGCGGAGACCAGGACGTCCATGCCGAAGAATCCGCTGATCCGATTGGCAAAAAGCTCCCGCAAGAAAAGTCCTAAAGGCACCCCGTGCTGTGCCACTACCCACGGCACAAACTGCCAGTAGGGCAGTGCAATCCCGAGAACACAAAAGGCGAGGTAGACGGTTTTGCGTTTCATGGGCGGTATTCCTCCCACTAATGAACGTTGAAAATCTTTGCGCGCTCGGGTTCGCCTGTAGTCATAGCTTAACAGGCGCTCGCGCTGTCGCGGGTCCCGGAATAAGATGATGGCGGACGGGCGAAACGGTGCGATCGACTGGACGCAAGATTATTCACGTCGACATGGACGCGTTTTATGCGTCGGTCGAACAGCGCGATGATCCGCAACTGCGCGGCAAGCCGGTCATTGTTGCGTGGCGCGGGAATCGCTCCGTGGTCTGCGCGGCTTCTTACGAAGCACGCCAGTTTGGAGTGCATTCGGCGATGCCGGCGGTTCGCGCGGAACGTCTCTGCCCGAATGGTGTGTTTCTGCCGCCGGATTTCCCTCGCTACCGGGCCGTCTCGTGGCAGACCCGCGAAATCTTCCTGCGACATACCGACTTGATCGAGCCGTTGTCGCTCGACGAGGCGTATCTCGACGTCACAGAAAACAAGATGGGCCTGCCGACCGCCACACAAGTAGCGCGCACGATTCGCGAACAGATTCGCGCGGAACTCCACCTGACGGCTTCGGCGGGCGTGGCTCCCAACAAATTCCTCGCGAAGATTGCTTCGGACTGGCGGAAACCGGATGGGCTCTTCGTTATCCAGCCGGAAGAAGTGGATTCCTTTTTGTCGCCGCTGCCGGTGGGCCGCCTGCCGGGAGTAGGCAAGGTGATGGAGGAAAAGCTCAAAGGCTTTGAAGTACAGACCGCGGGCGATTTGCGGAAGATGGAGTTGGCGGAGCTCGAAGGCCGTTTCGGCCGCTACGGCGTGCGCCTCTACGAGCTGGCGCGAGGTATCGACGAGAATGAAGTAATTCCCGACAGGCCGACAAAATCCATTTCGGCGGAAGACACGTTTGAACGCGATGTGCTTTTGACCGAGATGGAGCCCATGATCCGCAAACTTGCAGAACAAACCTGGGCCGCCTCGCGCAAGGAAGCGCGAATCGCCCGCACCGTCGTGCTCAAACTGAAGACCAGTGAGTTCAAGATTCTTACACGTAGCCACACGCCGCAATCTCCTCCTTCCTCTTGCGAAGAATTGACGAGCATCGCGCTCTCCCTCCGCGACCGTGTTGGCCTCAACCCGCAGCGGCGTTTTCGCCTCGTCGGCGTCGGCCTGAGCAACTTCCGCGACCCCGAGGACGCATCCGCCCAACCTGCTCTTTTTCCCTAACTACAAAGTGGACTTCTCGTCTTGAAGGAGCAAGTCTTAGAACTTTCCACTCACGGCTGTTAGAACTGACGAATTCTCCTTCATCCGCTCAACTCCTCTTCATGCGCCGGGCAAATCGGTTTGTACGCGCAGCTTCGGCAGACGGACGGCATGGGCCGGGGAGGGAATTGTCCCGCGCGAATGTCTGCCGCCGCTTCCTGTACCATGTTTTGCGCTTCCTGAAGTTGTTTCGAATCGCGCGTGGTGACTTGCACCTTGTTGTCCTGCAAATAGTGGAAGACCAGCCGAACCGGATTCCATTCAAAAATTTCCTTCGCCGCCAAAGCGTACAAGCTGAGCTGCAAATCCTTTTTCGCCAGCGACTCCTTCTTGGGCCGCCCGGTCTTGTAATCCACAATCTCCACGTCGTTGCGGCCCAGCGAGTTCACCTGGTCCATTCGTCCCGTGATGATGACGTTGTTCTCCAGCGGCAATTCAAACCTCTTTTCCTGTTCGCAAACCTGTGGCGTTGCGGCCATCACCGCCGCATGAAAAACGCGCAATTGCTCGATGCCATCTTTCTTGTATTCCGCCTCCTGGTATTCGTCTTCGAAGCCGACCGAACGCCATTCCAGTTCGAAAATCCTCTGCACGTCTTCAAAGGGCAATTTGTTGCCTTTGCGCAGCTCACCGAGGAACCGCTTCACCGTGTTATGCATGATGCTGCCGAAACTGAGTGATGCCCGCGGGCCTTCTTTCAGCGACCATAAATACCCGAACAAATATTGCTGCGGGCACGTCCGGTAACCGTTCACCGCGGAAGGACTCAGCATCAGGGGCTCCGGCGACGGCGGATGAAAGGTTTCCGCCCAATCCACGATGCGCGAGAAGATTTTTGCGGGGCCCTCCGCAGCGGGAAAAAGTTCCAGGCTTCCCGATGCCAGATCGCCCTTCACCGCTTTTTCCGGAACCGCCGGCAGCTTCGGCATCATCTGCTTCACATCCCGGCGCCGCACCGCCGGGTCCATCAGAATGTCTTCAACGAACACGGGAACTTTTCCCCTTGGCTCCGTCAGCGTTGTCAGCGTCAGCCGTTCCTGAGCGCGCGTCAGCGCCACATAAAAAAGCCGCCGCTCCTCCTGAATGTGGAACTGCTCGGCGGGCTCGCCTTCTTTCATCAGACGCGCGGGGAATTCGAATACGCGTGGCCGTTCGTTCGCAGGAAATTTCTTGTTGTTCACGCGCAACACAAAAACGTGCGGGAACTCCAGCCCTTTCGCGCCGTGCACGGTCATCAGCTTCACCGCGTCCGCCGGCCCGTCATCTTCCAGCGCGATGACGCCTCCTGCCTGCTCGAAATAGTCCAGGTACTCGAGAAACTCCGGGAGGCTGCGAGTGTCGCCCTTGGGTTCCCACTCCTTGGCAAACTCGGTGAGCCGCGCGACATACTTGTAGTCCTGCGTGCCGGCGCGTTGCGCCACTTCCAACCATTCGAGCAGATCCGCCAGAATCTCGCGCGCCGTCCGCCGCCGCATGGTTTTGCGATGCTGTGCGAGGAACTCCAGCAACGGCGCGAGACTGGTTTTCGATCCATCAAAAGGTAACTCGGATTGCGGCGCTTGCAGCGCATCGTAAAGCGCCGTGCCGCGCTTTTTCGCCGCGCGCTCGGCCAGACGCGCCAAATCCATCGCCTGCAAATTCCAAGCCGGCGCGGAAAGCACTCGCGCGCACGCAATGTCATCGAAGGGCCGCGCGATCAGCCGCAGATAGGCCAGCACGTCTTTCACCAGCGGATGATCGAGGATGGAAAGCCGGCTGATGACGAAAGGAATCTTCCGCGCGGAAAGCTCACGCACCAGTTCGTCGCGGTGCGCGTGCTGCCGGTATAACACGGCGAAGTCCATCCACCGGCGCCCTGCGGCATGAAGGCGCTGCAACTCGCCCGCTACCCATCGCGCCTCTTCTTCATCGTTGGCGAACTCGACGATCCGAATCTTTTCGCCTTCAGACCGCAGCGCGCTCAGGAATTTCTTTGGAAAATCCGCGCTCACCGTGTTCTGCCCGATCACCTGCGTAGCCACGCGCAGAATGTTGGGCGTCGAGCGGTAATTCTCAATCAGGCTGACGCGATATTTTCCTGAGTCCTGGCCGGGCTTCCAGGCAGCGAATCTTTGCAGAAAAAGCTGAAAGCTCGCGAACGAAGCGCCGCGGAACCGGTAAATCGCCTGGTCGTTGTCGCCAACGGCAAAAATGTTTCGCGCTTCACCTGAGAGCAACTCCAGCAAGCGCAGTTGCGCGATGTTGGTGTCCTGAAATTCATCCACCAGGATGTAGCGGTAGCGCTGCTGGAGCGCTTCGCGCAGCGCCGCGTCCGCTTCCAGCAAAGCGACTGCTCCGGTAATCAGCGACCCGAGCGAAACCCGGTTCTTTTCGTGCAGCAGTTCCTCGCTGGCGCGAAACGCGCGCGCGATTTCCTGCTCCCGTGCCACCATCTCCTCGCGTTCGGCCAGCGTGTCCGAATCCAGAAAGCCGCGCTCCGCATCCAGCTCGCTCGCCAGCCGGTTCGCGTAGTGCTGATAATCTTCCGCGGAAACCAGTTCATCCTGGCAGCGCGAGAAAAACTCCACAAAATCGTTCAGGAATTCTCCGGGCTCCGCCAGCCGCCGGTATTTGTCGAGCTTCAGCCGCGCGAGATTCCGCCGCAGCAGAATCCAATGATCCTCTTTCCCCAGCAGCACGCGTTGCGGGTCTGTATCTTTGAGGAGCGATTCGCAGAAGGCGTGAAACGTGTCGAGCGTCACCATTTTTCCGCGCTCGCCCGCGGTTTTCACCACGCGCGCCTTCATTTCTCCCGCCGCTTTTCTCGTGAACGTCAGCCCCAGGATGTTTTCGCCGCTCAGGTCCGGCTTCGAATGGAGCAGGTGGCGGATCCGCTCGGTGATGACGCGCGTCTTGCCCGTTCCCGCGCCCGCAATCACCAGCAGCGGCCCTTCCTCGTGCAGGATCGCGCGCCGCTGCGCCTCGTTCAGCTTTACGCCGCTCTCTTCCAGCGGCTCCATCTCGAACAAAGTGTTCATGAATCAACAAGGTTAGCCGAATTCCGCGGGAACCGGAAACGAGGGAGGACTGGTTTGTGGAAATTCTATTTCGTGAGGTTCAGCGTTGCGACTTACGGCCTGCCGCGACGTCGGCGGCAAATTGCTTTGACTGTCCGCGCGGGACACTCAGCGAATCCCATTTGCCGGTGGCCTTTGCGGTGAGATGTTTCGCGAGAAACACCATCTGCCCCACGTGGTGTGCATAGTGCGCGACTTGCCGGTTGATGGCCTGCATCACCGAGTGCGGCTCCGTTCGGATCGTTATCGTCCGTCCCAAATCTGCTTCCGTCAGCTGTTCGAGCGCGTCGAAGACGTATTTCCATCCGCGCTCCCACAATTCCATCAATGCAGCCCGCGTTTTCGGAGCATCCTCGAATTCCGTGTCGCGGTTGCGGTCCGGCTTCTCTCCGTCCGTGGTCAGGAAATCCATCCAGCGCGAGCGCATGTTCCCAGCCATGTGTTTCACGATGATGGCAATGGAATTGGACTCCGCGTCAATTACCGCGAACAAACTTTCGTCGGAACACTGGGCCATGGACCGTTCGCCGAGTTTCTTGTAATAGCGAAACAGATCGATGGTGTCCTTGACATACGACGTCGTAAATTGGTGTGGCATAACGTCATTTTGTCCCTTGCCGCCGCGCTGTCAACTCAAATTCGAAGGTGTCGCGCTCTACAAATCTCGCTCTTTCTCGCAACCACGCGCCAGGTCTTGGCAACTAAGCACAACAGGGTAAGGCCACCCGGTGAGGGAGCCGAGCGTTCGAAAGAACGCTTGACAATTCGCTTTTTATTCGCCTAAGATAGCGGCCCTGCGCAACCGTCTTGTGAGGTAGCCGCAAAAAGGAATTCACATTTTTGTTGTATAGAAGATTGGGAGGAATACAGCTATGACCATTGGACAATCGCTGTTGCCGGAGTTCGATCAGGAAATGCAAAACACGCGCAAGGTGCTGGAGCGCTGTCCGGACGAAAAGTGGAATTGGAAGCCGCACGAAAAGTCCGGCACGCTCGGCTGGCTCGTGGGTCACGTCGCCAACATGGTGAGCTGGCTGCCATACACCGTACAGACGGAAGAGCTCGATTACGCTCCGGTCGGTGGCCCAAGCTGGGAGCCGCCGAAAATCACCAACCGCAAAGAGGCGCTTGCGGAGTTCGACAAGAACGTCGCCGACGCAAAGTCCGCGCTACAAAGCGTCAGCGACGCCGAAATGATGAAGAACTGGAGGCTGCTCGCGGGAGGCCAGGAGATTTTCGCCATGCCTCGCATCGCCGCAATTCGCAGCATGGTCCTGAATCATCACTATCATCATCGCGCGCAACTTACTGTGTATTTCCGGCTTCTGAACGTTGCGGTACCCGGCCTCTACGGTCCCAGCGCCGACGAAGCGCAGCCCAACGCCGCCGCCGCAAATTAACCAGTATCACAGACTCTAGTTCTGTGCTCTCGGCGTCGCTTTGATGGACCGAGGCGCGTGAATGTTTTAGCGCGGAGCCTGTCGCTAGGCAGGCTCGCCGCTTTTCTGCGGGACCGTGCCGTCCGCGCCGGCTTCGGCAGCATCAGCTGCAACGCGCTATACTACTGTTCGTCGCTCCTCTGTCGTACGGCCTTCGGAGGTCCGCATGAACACCGAAACTCCCGTCATTCTCTCCGCTGTTCGAACGCCTATTGGAAAATTCCAGGGCGGCCTCGCTGGTTTCTCTGCTCCGGAGCTAGGCGCAAAAGTCGTCGCCGAAGCGATTCGCCGCGCTGGTCTTGAGCCCAAGCAAGTCGACGAAGCCATCCTGGGAAACGTCGTCCAAGCCGGCCTCGGCCAGAATCCCGCGCGCCAAGCCGCGCTCAAAGGCGGCTGCCAGCCGCGCGTCGCTGCCATGACCATCAACAAAGTTTGCGGGTCTGGCCTGAAAGCCGTTGCACTCGCCGCCCAGGCCGTTCAGCTTGGCGAATCGGAAATCGTTGTCGCGGGTGGAATGGAATCGATGTCCAACTGTCCTTATCTTTTACCGCAGGCGCGCACGGGCTACCGCATCGGCGATGGAAAACTCGTCGACTCCATGATTAACGACGGCTTGTGGGACGCGTATGAGAATTTTCACATGGGCATGACCGGCGAACTCGTCGCCGAAAAATACGGCATTACGCGCGAAGAACAGGACCGCTTCGCTGTCGAGAGCCACCAGAAGGCCGTTCGCGCGCGCAAATCATGCTTCTTCGAAGCGCAGATTTTTCCCATCGAAGTTCCGCAGAAAAAGGGCGATTCCCTGGTCATCAAATATGACGAATCGCCGCGCGAAGACACTTCGCTCGAGGCGCTCGCGAAACTGAAGCCTGCGTTCAAGAAAGACGGTACGGTCACTGCTGGCAACGCTCCCGGCACGAACGATGGCGCGGCGGCTCTCATCGTCACAAGCGAGCGTAACGCCTCGCGCCTCGGCAAACAGCCCATCGCGCGCATCGTCGCGCAAGCCGTCAGCGGCGTCGAACCCAAGTGGGTGATGATGGCGCCGGTGGACGCCGTTGAAAAGCTGCTTGTGAAAACCGGCTGGGACCGCGACAGGGACGTAGATCTCGTGGAACTGAATGAAGCTTTTGCTGTGGCCGCGATCGCCGTCACACGCCAGCTCAAACTCAATCCCGAAAAAGTCAACGTGAACGGCGGCGCGGTCGCTCTCGGCCATCCCATCGGCGCGAGCGGCGCGCGCATCCTCGTCACGCTGCTCTACGAGTTGCAGCGCCGCAACCTCAAGCGTGGCATCGCCGCCCTCTGCCTCGGCGGCGGAAACGCCGTCGCCCTCGCCGTCGAACGTTACTAACACTCCTTAGTTATAAGGTTGAAGGTGTAGGTGTGAGTTCAATTCTGCTCGCGCCCAAATCAGAGCCGCAGAAGGGGCAAAACTTGTCAAGTTCGGCGACTTCCCGCTTGCACTGAGGACAGGACGGCTGCAGGTTGCACTTGCAGTTGGGGCAGAAATTGAATCGTGCGCTCACCGAAGCGCTGCACTGCGGGCACGGATAAGGCAGCGGTTCGCGCATCAGGAAATAGAGCAGGTGTCCGCCGATGAGCGTTTCGGGCAACAGCACAAGAGCGACCACGGTCCACAACGCGGCATTCATCCCGCGGCGATAGGCGTCGCGATTGATGTAAGCCGTCAGAAAGATAAGGATCGTCATGCAGATGCTGACCAACGTAACCATGCCCGCGAGAGCGAACGAAGCCAGCACCGGATTGTCCCGCAACTCCGGCGGGAACATGTCGTTGCCGTAAGGGTTGTGACGCTGCGCCAGATTGACGGGAATCGCGATGCCCAGCGCGAGCAGGTAGAGAAAACCTACGAGGCCCATCAGCCATTTGGGAATAATCATGAATTCGTCCCAAAAACGCAGCTTTTCTTTTCTCCGTCGGACGCGGTTGAGCCGCATCCTTTCGTTGAACGTGCTCGTCACTTTTTGTGAGTAATCAGCCATTTTTTCTCTCTCTCGCCACTCCAAACTTTGGGTTCTGATGGTCATCCCGAGTCTCGCTTTGGCGGGATGAGGGATCTGCTTTTTTCTCGCCGCGTTTTCTCAGCGGCTTGGTTTCATCCACTCCGGTTCTTCGGACTGGCGCGCGCTTTCAAGCAGCAGCACAATCACCGCGAACAGCGCGGGAATCGTCCACCAGAGGCCGAAACCAATCTCGAGGACGAGTTTCGGCATGCCGGTGAGTTGTCCAATCCATTCGAACACTCGCCAGACGTATGGCGCGCTGGCAATGCCAAAAATCCAGGAAGCCGCGCACGCGAGCCAAAGCATGCGGCGCTTCGGTTCGCGCTCGCCCAACTCCATCGCGCGCAATCGCACACGGAATTGCGTGCGGGCAGCCAGGTCTGCGGGAACTGGAATTGCCGCGGTGCGCAGCGCCCGCAACGCGCGATCGGTTTGGCGTGCGTGTTCGTTGCAAAGTTCGCAATCCTGCAAATGCGCGGTGAGCCAATCGCTCTCCGATTGCGCCAGTCCTTCCACGCGTCCCTTGGCGACGAGTTGCAGCGCGCGTGTGTGCACGTTCTCGCTCATGCCGCATCTTCCTGAAGCGCGCCGCGCAGCGCTTCCAGTCCGCGATATAACCGCGACTTCACAGTGGAAACCGGAATGCTCAAGACTCCAGCCATCTCTTCGATTTGCAACTCTTCCTGGAAACGCAACACCAACACTTCGCGGTAAATCGCGGAAATTTTTCCGAGTGACGCCTGCACGTTCGTTTCACTCTCCTGCGCCAGCACCTGATGCAAAGGCGAGGGCTCGCTCTCGTTAGCAATTTGCAGCGGCCTTTCCTGCTCGGGGTCCATGAGCGTGTCGAGACTCTGCGCTTTCTTCGTCCGCTGCCAGTCGATTACCAAGTGCCGGGCGATGGCGAAGAGCCATGCTTCGAATTTCGATTTGCCGTCGTACTGGTGGCCGCGTTCGAGCACGCGGATCCATGTCTCCTGGAAAAAATCCTCGGCGCGCGCCTTGTCGCCGGTGATGTAAAGCAAATAGCGAAAAAGCCGGTATTGATATTGCTCGATCAGCCGGTCGAGCAAATCGGGATCGCGCTTCTGCAGTCCGCGCGCGATGCTTTTGGCTTCATCGCGCATCAGCGTGGAGAACGAAACCGTTTGCGCGAACGCGTTCGAGCCAAAGAACGACCCTGCTTGCGGCGAGCTTAGACATGAGGTCGAGGTGTTCATTCTAACTGGTATACGGGCTGCAGCCGCAAAAAGACGCAAGAAGATTCACGTCCCTGCTGTTTGGCCTAAGACTTTTACTGTCATAGGGTTAGAGCCACTTTGTCGCCGCGGCAATGGGGTGTTTGGGTGAAAAAGAAAAGCTGCAAGCTAGCTTGTGCCGCAAGCTAATTTGTCTTATAAAGTACTCTGTTATCCAGCGTGGCTCCTCTTTGCTGATTTAGCGGGAACATCGTATGACCAGCGGATCTCTGGAACTCTTGAAACTGAACCGGCTGATTCATGACCCGGGCCGGCTGCTGATCCTTACCTTCCTCTATCCTGTAGCCAGGCTCGATTATCTCGAACTTAAGAAACGGATACGATTCTCGGCAGGAAATCTTTCGAGCCATCTGGCAAAACTGGAAAAGGCGGGATACGTGGCGATCGAAAAGAGGTTCAAGGGAAAGTATCCGCAGACGATTTGCGGGATGACCAAGAGGGGGCGCGAGGCGCTGGCCCTGTATGCGGAGATGCTGAAACAGGTTACGAAAGTGACGGAGAGTTCGATCGACACCGAGTAACTCGCGGCGCAATTTTTGGTGCTACACTTCCGGCCATGTTTTGCCCGCAATGCCGCGTTGAGTATCGTCCGGGGTTCACCCACTGCGCCGACTGCGACGTAGACCTAGTGTACGAGCTTCCGCTTGTGAAAACCAACTCATTCGAATCCAGGGAGAAGGCCGCGGCCGGTGAAGACGAAGAAGATCCCTTCTGCGCGTTTTGGCAAGGGGACGATAGCCGCCTGCATGCGGAACTCTGTATGGTCCTCGATGAAGCGGGAATTGCTCATAAGACGGTTCGGCGGCAAGACCATCTCTTTAATTTGAACAACTATCCGGCGTTTCAGATCGGCGTTCCGTTTTCTCAATTCAAAAGAGCGGAAACCGCCGTGAAGGATACTTACGGGATGGACGAATCCAGCCCGGATCCCGTGCAAGCGCTGAATCCTCCGGCTCTGACTCCCGACTATTCGAGAGTGATTCAAAAGTTGCCGGAAACACTTACCCCGTCCGAAGAAGAAAACATTCCCGGCCCACCTGATGTTGTTGAGGATGCCGGGTGGCAATCCGAGGACAAGGAAGTGGAAGTCTGGTCTGGGGAAGATACTTCTCTCAGCGATATGCTGGTCGCATCTCTCCACGAGAATCAAATTGACGTCCATCGCAAAAGGTCGTTTGACAAGCAGTCGCTGCTCGTGTCTTCGCGGGAGGAACTGCGTGCCCGCGAAATTGTGAAAGAAGTGGTGGAAGGAGTGCCGCCGGAGGAATGAAGAAGGATTTTGCATTTGCCCAAAAGCAAAGTGAGAACCCGCGTTAGGAGCGAGGCGTGAAACAAGCGGCGGTGGGGTTTCGGGTGCATTCGGGGTGGGCGGCGGTGGTTGTGGTGTGGCTGGAGAAAGGCGCGCCAGTCGTTTTGGACCGGAAGCGAGCGCATCTCGTCAAAACATTTAGCTACACGTTCCGGCAGCCTTATCACACGGCGGAGAAAATGCCGCTCGCAGAGGCGCGGAAATTTGTCGCGCAGGTGCAAACAGAAGCGCGACAGCTTGCGCAACGCATGATTCTCGGAATGCAGTCCGAGTTCGAGAAACTGGAAATCAGACTCATGCGGGGAAGTTTGTTGCTGGCCTCCGGAAGGCCGCTGCCGGATTTTGAAAAGATTCTTGCGTCGCATGCGCTCATTCACACCGCCGACGGCGAACTTTTCCGCGAGGCTCTTTTCTACGCGGCAAAACGCTGCGGCATCGAAATGGTGGGAATGAAGGAGCGAGAGCTTATCGAGTGCGCGCGGCAGACGCTGCACATGCAGCCCGCCGCGCTCCTGCGCCGCATCGCCGAACTCGGTAAGCCATTCGGCTCGCCCTGGTCGCAGGATGAAAAGTTCGCCACGGTCGCTGCTTGGCTTGCTTTAAAAGCTTCGGCGAAAAATGAGCACAAACAGGCGAAAAGGCTCTAATACTTGACCGGGTTCGGGTAATGCGACTTATCGACCAGTAGTATTGTAGCTACGCATTGCCTGTGATATTTCTTCCTGGCGCGGCCTATGACAGAAATTCACCAGCGAAACCAACCCTTTGGCTTTCGTACTTTTATGGTCAAGCATCAATACAAGGTGATGTCCGTCTCGCTGGTCGTTGGGTTTATGTGGGTTGGAATTTATCATTTGCTGGCTACGTCGTGGTTCTCCTCCCGTCTGAGCCTGTTGCTTGCAATCATCAGTTTTGTCCCTGCAGGGCTTGTTCTTCTCGTTCACGGTCGAGAGTTCGGACCTTTTTTGTGGTGGGACAAGAGCAATGTGGTTTTGACCACGCGTCGTTCACGCAAGCTAGAAAGGGTTGAGTTTACGGTGATGGCCGCTCTTTGGGCTGTAATCTTCGTCTTTGTAGTCGTCGTAATCTTCGTTCTGTCGCGATGACAAGAGTATCCTCGATCTAGACTAGAAGCCGAGCGAGAGCCGGGACGGTTGGGCTTGTGATTCCGTTGTCGTTTTCTTTGGAGGCGTGTTGAATCTCGCAGATATAAGGACCGTCGCCGTTCTCGGCGCGGGAACGATGGGGAACGGCATCGCGCACGTATTCGCGCGCGCGGGGTACAAGGTGATTTTGCGCGACGTGGAGCAGCGATTTCTTGACCGGGCGATGGACACCATTGGGAAGAATCTGGATCGCGAGATCAAGAAGGGGAAGCTGGCGGAGGCGGACAAGGGAACGGTTTTGAAGCGCTTGCAGACGGTAACGGAGATGCGCGCGATTGCGGCGGCGGATTTTGTCGTGGAGGCGGTGCCGGAAAAAATCGAGATCAAGCGAGCGGTGCTGACGGAAGCGGATGCGATTTTGCGGACGGAAGTGATTATCGCGAGCAACACTTCGTCGATTTCGATGACCACGCTGGCGGCGTTGACGAAGCGGCCGGACCGCTTCGTGGGCATGCATTTCATGAATCCGGTGCCCGTGATGGTGCTGGTGGAAGTAATTCGCGCGCTGCAAACGAGCGACGCGACGTTCGAGACGACGATGAAGCTGGCGGAAAAGCTGGAGAAAAAACCGGTGGCAGTGAACGACGCGCCGGGCTTCGTTTCGAACCGCGTGCTGATGCCGCTCATCAACGAAGCCGCGTATTGCGTGATGGAGGGCGTAGCGACGGCGGAGGCAGTGGATGCGGTGATGAAGACGGGGATGAATCATCCGATGGGGCCGCTGGAGCTGGCGGATTTTATCGGGCTCGATGTTTGTGTGGACATTATGGACGTATTGCTTGAAGGGCTCGGCGATCCGAAATATCGCGCCTGCCCGCTGCTGAAGAAATATGTGGCCGCGGGATGGCTGGGGCGAAAATCTGGGCGCGGGTTTTATCAATACTGAGGAACAGGATGGCATGGCTTGCGGGGACACACTAGGCGAACATAAGGCGAACAATAGTATTTGCTTTTTCTTCGCCCATGTGCTATTTTGCGTCTCGCCGTTTTCAACAGGTGCGCCATGCACGGATTTGCGAGCAGTGTTCTAAGCTGTCAGGAGCGCGAGCGGCTCGAAGAGGAACTCTTAGAGGCCCGCACGCGGGGCAGGTATTTGTCCCGATTGCGGCATCTGACCTGCCGGGAACAGGTGGCGTTGGATGAGCGCGAACAGGCGGCTCAGGCACGGCTTGCGGATCATGAAGTGGCGCACGGTTGTGGGCGGTGAGCGGGGTTGGACTTGACTCGACGCTGGATGCCGGACGTTGAGGTGGTTGGCTGGAGTGTTGACGCTGAGATCCTTCGGCCATCCTTAATCGGATGGCCTCAGGATGACAACCGCTCTTTAGGCAGTGTTGGAAGACCAGAATTAGCCCGAAAAAGGAGTGGCGGGGGTGGCTACTGAGTGGTAATCTATACGCTTCGTAACGTCCCCGGCAGGCAAAAGTTCCTAATTTCCTCGACCGAGGTGTGAAATGACAGAAGACAGAGAAAGATTGCTGGCAGCGGCGATAA
>Ga0075436_100001707_pt1 | contig 15037 bp, 14 predicted proteins | sample RhiMethybrSRZTD5_FD_75303 | JGI IMG/M metagenome (GOLD analysis project Ga0075436, IMG submission 75303) | Populus rhizosphere microbial communities from Tennessee, USA - Rhizosphere MetaG P. TD hybrid SRZTD5 | ecosystem: Host-associated > Plants > Roots > Rhizosphere > Soil | place: USA...
TTGCAGCCATGGCGGGGACCGACATCGTCGCGACTTGCTATCAGACTTGCGCCGACAGCACACATTCCAATCCCGAATATAAAGCCTGCGTCGTGCGCGCCGCGGACAGGGCGGATCAACTCCTGAACGACAGCTATAAGAAGCTGCAGGATGCGGTCCGTGCCGACGCCAAGGACATGGGCCAAAGCCCCGAGGTTCAGCTCGGCTATCTCAAGGACGCGCAGAAGCAATAGATCGCCTATCGCGATGCGAGCTGCGCGTTCGAGGACAGCCTCGCCTTCGGCGGCACCTCGATTGGCGGCAATTATTCGTCATGTCTCTGCGCTCTCTCCTATGAGCGCATCAATGACTTCGAGCGCATCGAGAAGGCGGTGATGGGTTCCCCCTAAGCGGCGCCTCCCGGCCCGCGAAGGCGCTTGAAACCGCGGAAAAAGCTCGTATATTAAGTCCGAACTCATGATTGGTTTTGATCAGGAGTGGGCTTGCCGCCCGCTCCTTTTTGTTAGGCTCCTAGTCTCCTCGGCTTCCTGAGGAGTGTGGCCCGATGTCGAGCCCTGCCGCCACTGACCGAAGATTCGCCCGCGAGACGGGGCCGGCCCGGGTGATCGCCGATCTCGCCGAGCCCGTCCTCGAGGAACTGGGCTTCCGGCTGGTGAGGGTCAAGGTTTCGGGGCGCGACGGAGGCACGGTGCAGATCATGGCCGAGAGGCCAACGGGAGAGATGACTGTCGAGGATTGCGCTACGATCAGCCGCAGGCTGTCCCCGGTGCTCGACGCCTACGATCCGATGCCCGGCCAATATCGGCTCGAGGTTTCCTCTCCCGGTATCGACCGGCCATTGGTGCGACCGAGCGACTTTGCGTTGTGGGCGGGTCACGAAGCCAAGGTGGAGCTGAAAGAGCTGGTTGACGGGCGCAAACGTTTCAGGGGCGTGATCGAGGGCGTGGAGGATGACGAGGCGCGCCTCAGAATTGAGCTAGAGGGCAAGGCCGAATTGGTGACGATCGGCCTTCCCTTCTCGCTCATCAGCGAGGCGAAGCTCGTCGTCGACATGGACAGCTTCAGGGCCGACCTTGCTGGGCAAGAAACATTGAGATTCAACCCGGGCCGCGAGAAGTCGCGAAGCCCGACGAATAGAGATCGGAGGCAAAAGACATGGCTCAGGCAGGCGTAAGCGCCAATAGGCTGGAGCTGCTGCAGATCGCCGACGCGGTCGCGCGCGAGAAGGCGATCGATCGCCAAGTGGTGATCACCGCCATGGAGGACGCGATCCAGAAGGCGGCGAAGTCCCGCTACGGCAGCGAGAACGAGATCAAGGCCGAGGTCGACCCAAAGACCGGAGAGATCAGGCTCGCGCGGCTCCTCGAGGTTGTCGAGCAGGTCACCATGGAAGCGACGCAGGTTTCAGTCGAGGAGGCGCGCCGGCGCAATCCGGCGGCGCAGGTCGGCGACTTCATTGCCGAACCCCTGCCCCCGCTCGATTTTGGCCGGGTCGCCGCGCAGAATGCAAAGCAGGTCATCGTGCAGAAGGTGCGCGAGGCCGAGCGCGAGCGCCAATATGAGGAATACAAGGATCGCGTCGGCGAGATCGTGAACGGCATCGTCAAGCGCGTCGAGTATGGCAACGTCATCGTCGACCTCGGTCGCGCCGAGGCCATTGTGCGCCGCGACGAGACGCTGCCGCGCGAGAATTTCCGCTACGGCGACCGCATCCGCGCGTATGTCTATGACGTACGGCGCGAGCCGCGCGGGCCGCAGATCTTCCTATCCCGCACCCATCCCGAATTCATGGCGAAGCTGTTCGCGCAAGAGGTGCCGGAGGTCTATGAGGGCATCGTCACCATCAAGTCAGTGGCGCGCGATCCTGGCAGCCGCGCCAAGATTGCGGTGGTGTCGCGCGACGCCTCTATCGACCCGGTCGGCGCCTGCGTCGGCATGCGTGGAAGCCGCGTGCAGGCGGTGGTGAATGAGCTGCAGGGCGAGAAGATCGACATCATCCAATGGTCGCCAGATGCCGCGACGTTCATTGTCAACGCGCTCGCCCCTGCCGAGGTAGTCAAGGTCGTGCTCGATGAGGATGCCGAGCGTATCGAGGTCGTGGTGCCCGATCCGCAGCTCTCGCTTGCCATCGGACGCAAGGGGCAGAATGTCAGGCTCGCTTCCCAGCTCACCGGCTGGGACATCGACATCATGACCGAGGCCTCTGAGTCCGAGCGGCGCCAGGCCGAGTTCGCGGAGCGCTCGCAGACCTTCATGGAGGCGCTCGACGTCGACGAGGTCATCGCGCAGCTGCTCGCTTCGGAGGGCTTCAGCTCGGTCGAGGAGGTGGCTTTCGTCGAGCCGTCGGAGATCGCATCGATCGAGGGCTTCGACGATAACACCGCGGCCGAGATTCAGACCCGGGCCCGCGAGCATCTCGAGAAGATCGAGGCGGAGCTTGACGCCAAGCGCAAGACGCTCGGCGTCGCCGACGAAGTCGGGGAAGTGCCCGGCGTCACCACTGCGATGCTGGTCGCACTCGGCGAGAACAACATCAAGACCGTCGAGGACCTCGCCGATTGTGCGACCGACGACCTCGCGGGCTGGACCGAGCGCGGTAAGGATAAAGAGGCCGTCCGGCATGAAGGCATCCTCGATTCGTTCCGCCTCACGCGGGAGCAGATCGAGGAGGTGATCATCGCCGCGCGCGTGAAGGCCGGCTGGATCGAGGAAGCACAGCCTGAGCCCGAGCCTTCTGAGGCTGAGGGCGAGGCCGCAACTCCGGTCGAAGGCGACTCGTCGGCCGGTGGGCCGAGCCAGAGCGCAGGCCACTAATGATCAGGCAAGGAGACCAGGCCTTTGCGGCAAGTGGCGCCGGAGCGAGACCAAGATCGCGAAACGGCGGACACCGTCCGCCGCTGCGCCGTTACCCGCGCGCTTAGGCCCAAGGACGAGCTGATCCGCTTCGTGCTCGGCCCAGATGGGGCTGTGGTCCCCGACCTCAAGGAAAAGCTGCCGGGACGCGGCGTGTGGCTTACTGCGGCGCGCGACACGGTTGCCGAAGCGTTAAAGCGCAACGCCTTCGCTCGGGCCTTCAAGCAAGAGGCCAGAGCGCCTCAAGGGCTGGATGCCCAGGTCGACAAGCTTCTCGCCGAGGCGGCGATTTCTGCGCTTTCGCTCGCCAACAAGGCTGGCGAAGTGGTTTTCGGCTATACCAAGGTTGAAGAAGCGATCGCCAAAGGCCGGATTATCGCCCTTGTTCATGCGCGGGAGGCGGCCGACGACGGCTGCCGCAAGCTCGACGCCAAACTCCGCGGAAAGAAAGGCGGAACGAGCCTTCCCGCCGTCCGCGTCTTCACCGTGGATGAATTGGGTTTGGCATCGGGCCGGACAAATGTGATACATGCTGCCCTAATCCAGGGTGGAGCGGCTCTAAAGGTTCTTGCGGCGGCCTCGCGGCTTGAGCGCTACCGCAAGGGCAGCGCCGCATTCAGAAACCCGAATGAATTGGATACGAACAACGAATGAGTGAGACGAACGAGACCGAAGGCAAGACCGCACGCAGTGGGCGCAAGATGACGCTTAACGTGCGCCGTACCGTTGAATCCGGCCATGTGCGTCAGAGCTTCAGCCATGGACGCTCGAAGTCCGTTCTAGTCGAGAAGAAGAAGCGTCGGTCGCTCGGCGCGGGGCCTTCCCCGCAACCGGTCGAGGAGCCCAAGGCAAAGCCCGCACCGCGCACGGCAGAGACGCCTGCTCCCAAGCCCGTTCAAGACGAAGCTCAGGCCAATCGTGCCCGTGTCGTGCTGCCGCAACTCTCCGAGGAGGAGAAGGACGCGCGCACGCGTGCGCTCGCCGACGCGCGTCAGCGCGAGGCCGCCGAGCGCGCTCGAGCCGAGCAGATTGCCGCCGTCCAGGCGGTGACGCAGGAGCAGCGTGCGAAAGAGCGTCAAGAAGCCGAGGAGCGCAAGCGCAAGGAGGATGAGCGCCATCAGGCCGAGGCCAAAGCGCGCCAGAAGGGCGAGGAGACCGCGCGCAAGCATCTCTTGAAAGAGGAGGCGGAAGAGCCGACGCGCACACCCGACGCCCGCCACAAGAAGAGCCCCGTGGCACCCCGGCGCGGCGAGGAGCGCAGAGTCCGCGGCCGTCTGACCATTACCAACGCGCTCGACGAGGAGCAGCGGCAGCGGAGCCTCGCTTCGCTCAAGCGCCGCCAGGAGCGCCAGAAGAAGCAAACGATCGGACCGCAGGCGCAACAGAAGATTCAGCGCGAGGTGGTCGTCCCTGAAGTAATCACAATCCAGGAGCTCGCCAATCGCATGGCCGAGCGTGGCGTCGATGTCATCAAGTACCTGATGAAGGATGGCGCCATGCACAAGATCACCGACGTGATCGACGCCGATACCGCCCAGCTCGTGGCCGAGGAATTCGGACATACGGTCAGACGCGTGTCGGAGGCCGATGTCGAGGAAGGCTTCATCGGCGCAGAGGATCACGCCGAGGAGCTCGTCCCCCGTGCGCCGGTGGTTACCATCATGGGCCACGTCGATCACGGCAAGACTTCGCTGCTCGATGCCATCCGAGCGACCAATGTTGTGAGCCAAGAGGCTGGCGGCATCACCCAGCATATCGGCGCCTATCAAGTGGAGACGCCGTCAGACCAGAAGATCACCTTCATCGACACGCCGGGCCACGAAGCTTTCACCGCCATGCGCGCCCGGGGCGCCAAGGTGACTGACATCGTGGTGCTCGTGGTCGCGGCCGATGATGGGGTGAAGCCGCAGACGGTCGAGGCTATCAATCATGCCAAGGCCGCGGGCGTTCCCATGATCGTCGCCATCAACAAAATGGACAAGCCGGGCGCCGACCCTCAGCGCGTGCGCACCGAACTTCTGAGCCACGAGATCGTGGTGGAAAGCTTGGGCGGCGACACGCTCGAGATCGAGGTCTCGGCGCTGAAGAAAACCGGTCTCGACAAGCTACTCGAGGCTATCCTCTTGCAGGCCGAGGTGCTCGAGCTCACCGCCAATCCCGACCGGCCAGCCGATGGCGTGATTGTCGAGGCCAAGCTCGAGCGCGGACGCGGGCCTGTGGGCACCGCGCTTATTCAGCGTGGCACTCTCAAGCTCGGCGATCTCATTGTCGCGGGGCAAGCCTGGGGCCGGGTGCGTGCGCTGATCAACGATGTCGGGGATCACGTGAAGCTGGCAGGGCCTTCGGTTCCGGTCGAGGTACTCGGCTTCGATTCCGCGCCCGAAGCTGGCGACCAGTTCGCCGTCGTCGAGAACGAGGCCCGTGCACGGGAGATTACCGACTATCGCGCCCGCGAGCGGCGCAAGCGGCTCGCCGTGGCGGGCGCCCGGGGCAGCCTCGAGCAAATGATGAATCAGTTGAAGGAGGCGGGCGTCAAAGAGTTCCCGCTCCTCGTTAAAGGCGACGTGCAGGGCTCTGTCGAGGCCATCACCACGGCACTCGGCAAGCTTGGTACTGACGAGGTAAGAGCCCGCATCATTCACGCCGGCGTTGGCGGCATCACCGAATCCGATGTCTCGCTCGCGGCAACGTCGGGTGCGGTCGTGCTTGGCTTCAATGTGCGCGCCAACGCGCAGGCCCGTGAGGTCGCCGAGCGTGACGGCGTCGAGATCCGCTACTATGCGGTCATCTACGACCTCGTCGACGAAATGCGCCAGGCCATGTCAGGCCTCCTTGCGCCGACGGTGCGCGAGAATTTCCTCGGCAATGCCGAAATCCTCGAAGTGTTCACCATCTCCAAGGTGGGCAAGGTGGCTGGCTGCCGCGTCACCGAGGGCAAGGTCGAGCGCGGCGCCCAGGTGCGGCTGATCCGCGACCACGTCGTGGTGCACGAAGGCAAGCTTTCCACCTTGAAGCGTTTCAAGGACGAAGTGCGCGAGGTGGTTGCTGGCCAGGAATGCGGCATGGCCTTCGAGAACTATCAGGACATGCGTGTCGGCGATGTCATCGAGTGCTTCCAGGTCGAGCACGTCCAGCGCACGCTTTAGGACGGTCAAACCCCCGATTCGTCGTTGCCGGGCTGGACCTAGCAATCCATTCCACTGGTGCTTCAGCTCGCTTGGGCCTAACGGTATGGATGCCCGGATCAAGTCCGGGCATGACGTCCAACAGGATTGAGAATGAGCAGCAAGAGCAAGCCCCCCTCCCAGCGCCAGCTCAAGGTGGGCGAGATGATCCGGCATGCGCTCGCCGAGATTTTTCATCGCGGCGAAATCGTGGACGACGTACTGAGCCGGCACTCGCTCACGGTGCCGGAGGTGCGCATGTCGCCAGACCTCAAGCTCGCTACCGTCTATGTTCTCCCGCTTGGCGGGGGTGAGGCCGAGGAGGCGGCCGCTCACCTCGAGAAGCACAAGCGATTCTTGCGCGGGCTGTTGGCAAAGAAGGTGAGCATGAAATTCATGCCGGAGCTCAGATTCAAGGTCGATACTTCGTTCGAGGCGTCCGCCCGGATCGACGAGCTGCTCGCTTCGCCCAAAGTCGCGCGCGATTTGGACGGCTAGCACGAGACTTATGGCCCGCCGGCGCAAAGGTTCGCCTGTTCATGGCTGGCTCATCTTCGACAAGCCAGAGGGCATGAATTCGACGCGCGCCGTGGGCCTCGTAAAGAGTCTCTACGATGCCGCAAAGGCGGGCCATGCAGGGACGCTGGACCCGCTTGCGACCGGCGTTCTCCCCATCGCTCTCGGCGAAGCGACAAAGACCGTTCCCTTCGTCGTGGAAGGCAGCAAAGTCTATCGCTTCACCGTCCGCTTCGGGATCGAGACCAATACCGACGATGCGGAGGGTAAGGTAACGGCGAGCAGCGATAGAAGGCCGTCGAGCCCTGAGATCGAGGCCACGCTTCCACGCTTCACCGGCGAGATAATCCAGGTGCCGCCGCGCTTTTCCGCGCTCAAAGTGGAGGGTGCCCGCGCTTACGAACTCGCGCGCGACGAGGAGCAGTTCGAGCTCGAGCCGCGGCCCGTTTCGATCGCCCGCCTGACCCTCGTTGCTCACCCCGACAAGGACCATTGCATTCTCGAGACAGAATGCGGCAAGGGCACCTATGTGCGGGCGCTCGCCCGTGACCTCGGCAGGGCACTCGGCTCGCATGGCCATGTCGCGGCCCTGCGCCGCACTCGTGTCGGCCCTTTCGGGGAAGACAGGGCCGTTTCGGTCGAAAGGCTCGAGGCGCTTGCTTCGGACCGCGATGACCTTGTCACAGCGCTGGAGCCAGTCGAGATCGCGCTCCGCGATATTCCGGCGCTCACCATCAGTGCCGCCGATGCCGCCCGGCTCCGCCGCGGCCAGCCCGTGTTGTTGCGCGGCCGCGATGCGCCCATCCTCGCCGGCACGATCTACGCGATGGCGCGGGGCACACTCGTCGCCGTCGGCGAGGTAAGCGAGGGGGAACTCAAACCCCGGCGCATCTTCAATTTGCCGTGCTGAAGCTCAGGAAATTTGCGCAAATTCCTCTGGCCTCAGAGCAGATAATCCCTATATTGCAGCGATTGCATGGGCGCCATCGACAGCTCGCCCGCGCATGTGAACCGACCGTGCTGGACGACATCCCGGCTCGGCCCTGACAAACCATCGAACAGCAAGGATCAATCCGATGTCGATTAGCGCTGAGCGCAAGCAAGAGCTTATCAAGGAGTATGCGACCAAATCCGGCGATACCGGTTCTCCAGAAGTTCAGGTCGCAATCCTGACCGAGCGCATCACCAATCTCACCGATCACTTCAAGACGCATACCAAGGATAACCATTCGCGGCGCGGGCTGCTCAAGCTCGTGAGCCAGCGGCGCCGGCTGCTCGACTACGTCAAGTCGACCGACGAGGACCGGTACCAAAAGCTCATCAACCGGTTGGGCATCCGCCGGTGACAGCCATTCCGTCATGGCGTCTCCTCCCGCGGTTCGGCTTGCGACGATTGAACGTGGCGGCGCGTCAGCCATGAGGCTGACGATGCGGCCCTATCTCTCCCCACACATTGGGACACATCCACATGTTGAATAAACAAACCGTAGAAATCGAATGGGCGGGACGCCCGCTCAGGCTAGAGACCGGCCGCATCGCCCGTCAGGCTGATGGCGCCGTGGTCGCCACTTACGGCGAGACCTCCGTTCTCGCCACTGTCGTTGCCGCCAAGGAAGAGAAACCCGGCATCGACTTCTTTCCACTCACTGTGAACTACCAGGAGAAGACCTTCGCCGCGGGCAAGATTCCAGGCGGCTATTTCAAGCGCGAGGGGCGCCCGACCGAGAAGGAGACCCTCACCTCGCGCCTGATCGACCGGCCGATCAGGCCCCTTTTCGCTCCGGGCTTCAAGAACGAGACCCAGATCGTCGCCACAGTGCTCTCGCACGATCTCGAGAATGATCCCGACATCGTGGCGATGGTCGCAACCTCTGCCGCGTTGACTCTTTCCGGCGTTCCCTTCCTCGGCCCGATCGGCGCCGCACGCGTTGGTTATATCGACGGCAAATATGTGCTGAATCCGATGATCGATGAGATGAGCGAAAGCTCGCTCGACCTCGTCGTGGCTGGCACCGGCGACGCCGTGCTGATGGTGGAATCGGAAGCCAAGGAACTGCCCGAAGACGTCATGCTCGGGGCCGTGATGTACGGCCAGCAGCACTTCAAGCCAGTCATCGACGCGATTGTCAGCCTTGCCGAGCGCGCCGCGAAGGAGCCTTGGGAGCTGAAGGCCGAGGAAGATGCAGGGTTAGTTGGCCGCGTGAGGACGATGGCCGAGGCGGAGCTGCGTGAGGCCTATGCCATCGCCGCCAAGCACGAACGCCGCGACCGCGTTGCCGCCATCAAGGAGAAGGTGGTTGCCGCAGTTGTTCCCTCCGATGACGATGGCACCATGGCCCCCAAAGTCTCTGGCGCCTTCAAAGAAGCGGAAAAAGAAGTCGTGCGCAAAAGCATCCTTGAGACCTCAAGGCGCATCGATGGCCGCGATCTCAAGACCGTGCGGCCTATCGAATGCGAGGTCGGCATTCTGCCCCGCACCCATGGCAGCGCGCTGTTTACCCGCGGAGAGACGCAGGCGCTTGCCGTCGCCACGCTCGGCACCGGCGAGGACGAGCAATATGTCGATGCGCTCCAGGGCACCTACAAAGAGACGTTTATGCTCCACTACAACTTCCCGCCCTATTCGGTAGGCGAAGTCGGGCGCCTTGGCTCGCCTGGCCGGCGCGAGATCGGTCACGGCAAGCTTGCCTGGCGCGCAATCCATCCGGTCCTGCCTGACCGCGAGAGCTTCCCCTACACCATCCGCCTCGTCTCGGAGATCACCGAGTCCAATGGCTCCTCTTCGATGGCCACGGTGTGCAGCTGCTCTCTCGCCATGATGGATGCGGGTATCCCGATCAAGCGTCCGGTCGCCGGCATCGCCATGGGCCTCATCAAGGAAGCCGAGCGCTTCGCCGTGCTCTCTGACATCCTCGGCGACGAGGACCATCTCGGCGACATGGACTTCAAGGTAGCTGGCACCTCCGAGGGCGTGACCTCGCTCCAGATGGACATCAAGATCACCGGCATCACCGAGGAGATCATGAAGGTCGCGCTCAACCAGGCGCGCGACGGCCGCATGCACATCCTCGCCGAGATGAACAAGGCCATCAACACTGCCCGGCCCGAGCTCGGCGAATACGCCCCGCGCATCGAGACCATTCATATCCCGGTCGACAAGATCAGAGAGGTGATCGGTTCCGGCGGGTCGGTGATCCGCGAGATCGTGGCCGAGTCCGGCGCGAAGATCGACATCTCCGATGACGGCACGGTGAAGATCGCCTCGGCCAACGCCGAATCGATCCGCGCCGCCATCAACCGCATCAAGTCGATCACCTCGGAGCCTGAGGTCGGCGAGATTTACAAGGGCAAGGTCGTCAAGGTGATGGAGTTCGGCGCCTTCGTGAACTTCTTTGGCGCCAAGGATGGCCTCGTGCACATATCGCAGCTCGCCGACGGCCGCCCCAAGGCGGTCACCGACGTGGTCAAGGAGGGCGACATTGTCTGGGTCAAGCTGCTCGGTTTCGACGACCGGGGCAAGGTCAGGCTGTCCATGAAGGTCGTCGACCAAGCGACCGGCAAGGAGCGCGAGAAGGCGGAAGCCGCCGCGAGCTAAGATCGGTCACAGATCGTGATTTATTAAGGGGGCCCTTCGGCCCCTTATTGTTGAGGCGTCTCGCTTTTGCCAGGCTCGGCCGGCTTGTTCGTATCGCCTCTGTTAGGCGCGACACTCGGCTCCCCGGTCTTTCCAGAATCGCCGCCGGCCGCGTTCTCCTCAGCCTTCACGCATTTCGTGGCAATGACGAGATACTGGTCTTTGTGATCGGTCTGCCACTTCTCAGACAGCTCCCGCGCCTGATGGTTACAACTTATCACGTCCTCCAAGGTCACGTCCGGCACAGGAATCTCCGAACAGGTGTGCGGCTCCGCCACGAGACAAGCAACAATAATGAGATGGGCGGCCATGGCCTGTTTCCTCCATTACTCTTTCAAGCGCGCAATGCTAGTAGCGCGCCTCGGTTCCCTCAATAAAATCCAAGGCTTAGCTCAATATGCCGCACTCGGCCGGCGTGGTTATTGGGCGGCTTCGCGGGGCGCCTTCTCAACCGGCGCCTCGGCCTCCTCGATTTGCTCGATGACCTTGAGTGCGCCGATGCTCGGCATGGCGATGGTCGAGTAGCCGCAATCGACGAAATGCACCTCCCCCGTAACAGCGCCAGACAAGTCGGACAAGAGATAGAGCGCGGCACCGCCGACCTCGTCGAGCGTGGGCGAGCGGCGCATCGGCGCGTGACGCTGTTGGAAGTGGAACAGCGTGCGCGCGTCCGAGATGCCGGCACCGGCAAGCGTCCGCATCGGCCCTGCCGACAGCGCATTCACCCTGATGTTTTGCGGTCCGAGATCGGAGGCGAGGTAACGCACGGACGCCTCAAGCGCAGCCTTGGCCACGCCCATCACATTGTAGCAGGGCACCACGCGCGTCGATCCGCCATAGGTCAGCGTGAGCAGAGAGCCGCCATTGGGCATGAGTTCGGCGGCGAGCTTCGAGACCTCGGTGAAGGAGAAGCAGGAGATCACCATGGTGTGCTCGAAATTCGCCCGCGTGGTGTCGCAGTAGCGACCCTTGAGCTCGTTCCGATCGGAAAAGGCAAGCGCGTGTACGACGAAATCGAGCGAACCCCATTTTTTGCGGATCACCTCGAACACACGCTCGACGCTCTTTAGATCCTCGACGTCGGCCTCCTCGATGACCTTGGCGCCGATCGATTGCGCAAGCGGCACGGCACGGCGGCCGAACGCGCCACCCTGATAGGAGAAGGCGAGCTCCGCCCCTTGGCCATGCAGCACCCGGGCGATTCCCCAGGCGATCGACCGGTCGTTGGCGACTCCCATCACCAGCCCTCTTTTCCCCGCCATCAATGGCCGAGGCTCAGCGATATCTCTTGTTGTTGCCATGGCACCTACTCTGGTTACGGATTGACGTCTCCGTCAGCTCCCCTGCTTCACCCATCCACCCGGCGGAACACCAGTGTGGCGTTAGTCCCGCCGAAACCGAAGCTGTTCGACATCACTGTGTTAATGGCCACGTTATCCTGGCGTTTGCGCGCAATCGGCATGTCGGCAACGGCAGGATCGATGGTCTCTATATTGGCAGACTCACAAATGAAGCCGTTGTTCATCATGAGCAGCGAGTAGATCGCCTCATGCACGCCGGCGGCGCCGAGCGAATGGCCGGTGAGCGCCTTGGTGGCACTAATTGGCGGGCACTTATTGCCGAATACCTCCCGGATTGCTTCAATCTCCTTGACATCGCCGATTGGCGTCGAGGTGGCGTGGGGATTGATGTAGTCGATCTCGCCATTACCGTTCTGCATGGCCATACGCATGCAGCGTACCGCGCCCTCGCCGGAGGGCTGTACCATGTCGTAACCGTCTGACGTCGCACCATAGCCGACCAGCTCGCCATAGAGACGCGCGCCACGGGCTTTTGCGTGCTCGAGCTCCTCGAGCACGACCACGCCGGCACCGCCAGCGATGACGAAGCCGTCGCGGGCGGCGTCATAGGGACGGCTTGCGTGCTCCGGCTGGTCGTTGAAGTCCGACGACATGGCGTTCATGGCGTCGAACAGGACCGATAGTGTCCAGTCGAGCTCCTCGCCGCCGCCCGCAAATACGATGTCCTGCTTGCCGAGCTGGATCAACTCGGCGCCGTTGCCGATGCAATGCGCTGAGGTCGAGCAAGCCGACGAGATCGAGTAGCTCACCCCTTTGATGTGATAGGGCGTGGCGAGCGTGGCAGAGTTCGTGGAGCACATCGCCTTTGGCACTTCGAATGGCCCGACCTTTTTGGGGCCCTTCTCGCGCGCGGTATCGGCGGCCTGCACGATGGCCCGCGTCGAGGGTCCGCCAGAACCCATGATGAGACCGGTTCTCTCGTTCGAGATGTCATCCTTCTCAAGGTCTGCATCGCGGATCGCCTGCTCCATGGCGATGTAGTTCCAGGCGGCACCGGCGCCCATGAAGCGCCGCACCTTGCGGTCGAGCATCTCCCGCCAGTCGAGCTTCGGCGCGCCGTGCACCTGGCAGCGGAAGCCGAGCTCAGCATAGTCGTCCGCCTTGACGATGCCCGACTTCGCCTCGCGCAAAGACGCGAGCACCTCTTGGGCACTGTTTCCGATCGGGGACACGATCCCCATGCCGGTTACGACCACGCGTTTCATCGCGTCAAAATCCTTGGGAACCAACGCCGCTTGAGATCAGACACTTGCGGGTGCGGCTTCGCCCGCCTGGAAGAGGCCAACTCTCAAATCCTTGGCCGTATAGATGGTCTCGCCATCGGCCTTCAGCCAGCCGTCACCGGTGCCGAGGGTAAATTTGCGCCGGATCACCCGCTTGAGCTCGACGATATATTCGAGCTTCTTCATGGTGGGGAGAACCATTCCGGAAAACTTCACCTCGCCGACGCTAAGAGCACGGCCCCGTCCCGGAGCGCCCAGCCAGCCAAGGAAGAAGCCGAGCAACTGCCACAGCGCGTCGAGGCCAAGGCAGCCGGGCATGACCGGATCGCCTTTGAAATGGCAGGGGAAGAACCAAAGGTCTGGCTTCACGTCGAGCTCGGCGACGATGCGGCCATGGCCGTGCTCGCCGCCCTCCTCCTTCACCTCCGAGATGCGGTCGAACATGAGCATGGGCGGCAGCGGCAACTGCGCATTGCCGGGGCCGAACAGTTCCCCGCGCGCGCACGCAAGCAGATCCTCGTATTCGAATTGGTCCCGCCGTTCAGTCATGGGACGTTTCGCTTTCTCCCAGCCTCTTCAACGCCTGTGTAAATTTGGTGGTTTCCTAACACAGACGGAAGCCCTTCAAAAGCATTCCGGGGGCAGCCTTGACCCCGCCATTTTTGACAAGCGCCCGACGGCCTCAACGTTGCGGCCGGCCTGCCTTTCATCCTATATTCCCTCCATAATTTTCCACCGATAGACAGGTGCTTAGGTCAGCTGTGGGCATGACGAAATTGCCAGATAAGGCGCATGGAGACGTCGCCAAGCTGTTGCGAGGCGCCGGACTCAGGCCTACGCGGCAACGCGTGGCGCTTGCTCATCTCCTTTTCGCCAATGGCGACCGGCACGTGACGGCCGAGACGCTGCACGAGGAGGCAATTGCCCGCAAAGTGCCGGTGTCACTTGCCACCGTGTACAACACGCTGCACCAATTCACCGAGGCAGGCTTACTCCGCGAGGTCGCGGTCGAAGGCGCGAAGACCTATTTCGACACTAACACGTCGAACCACTACCATTTCTTCTGCGAACACTCCGGTCAGTTGATGGACATCGAGACGGGCGCAATCAGGATCGAAGGATTGCCCGAGGCCCCCGACGGCATGGCTATCTCCCGCGTCGATGTGCTGGTCAGGCTCGTCGACAAGCCGACCCGCTAATCTCTAAAGCGACCGTCGAACCGGGCGCGTTATTTTATTTCTTCGCCGCGATACACACCCCACAACTGATCCTGCTGCGCATAACCCGAATATTCCTCGACCGAGAGTTCGCACCAGCTTCCATCGCAGGCGACGACGTTGCCGAGCACGCCGGATTGAAGCTCCGCCACGGCGCGCGAATTCGTCGATTTCGAGCTGTAGAGCGGCACCCTTTCATCACCTTTCGCCCACGGGGCGACGAGCACGGTGCGCCGCGCGCTCAACAGGCTGTGGAATACCCAGCCGTCGGCACCTTCGCTGTCGCGCACGCGGCGCCAATTGTCGGACTCGGCGATCACCTCGACCGGGAGGCCCGCGCGCGAGAACACCCACACGATCGATTGATCTGTGCTCGGTCCTTTGCGCACATTCACCTTGTCTGACTTGAGGCTGACGAAACGCGGGACTGGGAGGGAATTCTTGGGGCCCTCGACGGCGGCCTGTTTGACGTTGTCGTCCCCTGCTCTTGCTGCACCGGGATCCGTGAGCACGATCCCCAAGGCGATGAAGACCCCGATGAACACCCGGTGCGACACCATCTCACCTCCCCCTATGGCGCCCGATAACGCGTGCCCGCAGCGAGCTTTTAGGGACCCGAATCAGCGCATCTTGGATGGACTAGAAAAATGAACGGATCGTGGCCCCAAGCCAAGATGACGCTTTATCTCGCAAAGCCGCTTCTGTTAGACAAAGGCCCGCAACGAGCAAAAATCTCCTTTCCTGCGGGATGGTTCCCCTACCCCGCACCCCATCCTGGCTGGACACGAATGGCTGAACGCCCAATCGTTATCGTCACCCGCAAGCTGCCCGATGTCGTCGAGACGCGCTTACGCGAGCTTTTCGACGCGCGGCTCAATCTCGACGACACGCCCTTCTCGCGGGAGGAGCTGATCGAGGCGGTGAAGACCGCCAATGTGCTGGTGCCGACCGTCACCGACCGCATCGACCGCGGCGTGCTAAGCCAGGCCGGGCCCAACCTCAAGCTCATCGCTCAGTTCGGGACCGGCGTCGACAATATCGACCTCGAGACTGCGCGGAACCGCTCGAT
>Ga0075436_100001710_pt1 | contig 15028 bp, 12 predicted proteins | sample RhiMethybrSRZTD5_FD_75303 | JGI IMG/M metagenome (GOLD analysis project Ga0075436, IMG submission 75303) | Populus rhizosphere microbial communities from Tennessee, USA - Rhizosphere MetaG P. TD hybrid SRZTD5 | ecosystem: Host-associated > Plants > Roots > Rhizosphere > Soil | place: USA...
GCCCGAAGGGGAGGTGCTTCGGGCTCGGGTGCGCCTTTCGATGATAGCGGGCGATATTCGCCGCGAGTTCCCAGTCGGACTTGCTGAGCGTGACCGGACCGGAGCTTGTGATGATGTAATAGGAGTGCTTGTGGTGTTGGCGATAGGCGATGAAGAGCCCCACATCGTGCAGCAGCGCCGCCGCGTGCAGCACCGCGGCGAATTTTTCCGCCAGCTTGTGCAGGCCCTCGAGTTGGTAAAAGAGAGTGAGCGCCAGCTGGCTTACCTGATAGGCGTGGGGCGCGTCGTAGTGGTATTTTTCGCCGATCTGCTCCAGCGTCTCCGGCTTGCCGTCGTCCTCGCGCCAGGAAGTGTCGAGGTCGGGAAATTCGCTCCGCAGGAGATCGATCATAAGGCCGTCGCGCAGCCCACGGTTCGAGACGAAGATATAGTCGAGCCCGATCTGCTTCATGAGCGAAAGCAAGACCGCCGCGCCTGCGATAATGATGTCGGCGCGCTTGGGATCGCCGGCGATCGCAGCGGCGCGATACGACAACGACCGCTGCTCGAGCATTGCGAGCAGGGCTTCCAGACGCGACCGCCTGAGAACGCTGAGCGAGCCCGCCCGAGACTCGCCGCTGAGCTTCGCGTCGGTGTCCGCCAGCGTCGTGATGCTTCCGCCGGTGCCGAAAGCCATTGTGAATTTTTCCCGGCCGACCCGCTCCGCCATCGGCCCGATCTGCCGCTTGGCGAAGCGCCGCAGCTCTTTCATTTCTTTTTGGGCGGGCGGATCGTTTTTAAGATACCGCTCGGTCAAGCGCACCGCTCCGAGCGGCAGGCTGAATAGACAAAAAGTATTCGTGCTGTTGGCGATCGCCGCCTCGACGCTGCCGCCGCCGATGTCGAGGAAAAGACCCAGCGGGAGATTGAAGCGAAGGCCGCTCATCACGCCTAGACTGATGAGGCGCGCTTCCTCTTCGGCCGAGATGACCTCGAGCGGCACGCCGAGCGTCTTGGCGCCGGCTATGATCGAGGACGCGTCCGTCGCTTCGCGCAGAGCCGCGGTCGCCACCGCGCGGAAAGATTTCACCTGGTAGCGGTCCGCGGCGGCCTTGAAGTCGCCCATCGCTTCGAGCGCCGCCTCAACGACGGACCGGCTCAATTTTCCTGTACGGAAAACCTCTCGGCCGAGCCTGATCGGCCGGCGGTCCTGTTCTATGACACGATACGTACCCGGTTGTTCAATCGCAGCGAGCTGGAAACGGAGCGCGTTGCTGCCTACGTCGGCGACTGCAAAATATTCTGCCATTGGAGACGAACCTGCGGGCGCTACAATCCAGACAATTCCATAGTATGCGCAGAGACCGGAGTAAAGTTAAACTTTGATGAAGTTTTTGTGAAATCTGGTGAATTGCCGATGCGCTCGCAAGGTTGTGGACAACTTCGGAAATCAACAGCTCGCCGTTCTTTTACGATATTTTTATCAGTCGCGCGGGGCGCGGGAGCTCATTTTGCATCTGAACGCCCCGACGTGCGCACCCCTTCATTATCCGTGAGCTGAAGCGGCTGAGGCAACTGGATGAAAAGAATGCTGTTCTTGGTTCCTTTGCCGACGTTGTTGCCTTGGGCGTCGAACGTGCCGATGTCGAAGTCGTTGTCGTTTGAGATTGCAATCGTATTCGCGTCGACGACGGCGATGCCTTCGATTTTCTCTGGGATATCCGGAATGCCTCCCAGATCGACGATGAGCGTTTTCTCCAGAGGTTTAAAATCATTTCCGCTTAAGTCGGCCAATGCCTCCAGCGCCGGTGCTGTCTTCGGATCGTCCCAGCGGCTCCCGAGAACGTTCGTCGCGCGGCCCAAGTCGACGCGGTAGATTTTCGCCACCCAGTCGGTGCGCTCGTCGACAAGCAGCGCGCCGTTGCCGATCGCGGCGATGCTCGAGATCTTCATTTCGTCCGGCGCGCTGTGCGCCGGATCGAACTCTTTCGACGCGTCGAAGCGATAGACGTATTCGGCGACGGTCTTTTCGCTCGCGACGTCGAAGGCAAGAATACGCGTCTGCCGCGACGCGTCGCCGGTCTTTTTATCCGGATTCCAAAGCGGACTCTGCAGGGCGAGATAAAGTGTCTTTTCGTCGCGGCTGATCGCGAGCCCTTCGAATCCGCGATTGATTTTCCGCTTCGCGAAAATCTCCGGCAGCGCCTCGACGATCTCGTAATCGGCGCCGTCAAGGCGCAGCCCTTTCGGTACGTACCTGCGCAACACTTTGCCGCTGCGGTCGATCTTCAGCAGGGAAGGACCGTATTCCTCGGCCACCCAGAAATCCCCCGCGGCCGTGCGTACCAATCCTTCGGTATCGAGGCCGTTGGGATTGAACGCGAACGTTTTCTCGGCCGCGTAGTCGTAGGGCGTCTCGTCGCGCCCCTCGGTATTCGGCATGCCGGTAACCGGCTTGGCCGACCGCGTCGTGATCGGAATCTTCTCCAGAATTCGAATCGCGCCGTTTTCGACCTTAACCTTCAAGATCGCCGGATTGAATTCCGGCACGGGAAAAGTGCGGCGGTTCTCGCCGCTCACCTTGATCTGCCCGTTCGGGCCGCGGTCGGTGATCATCCAGAACTCGCCCGGCGCGTCGCCCGGGCCGTGCCAGAGGTCGCTGCCGATCGAGCCGAGCAGAATCTTTCGGTCGTTCGCGATGGCGCCAGGGAATTGGGCATTTTGAAACGCCGCCAATGGTACATCGGAAAGGACGTACTTCGCCTTTACCTCCGGTCCCGCGGCCTGCAGCGCCTCCGACAAAAACGCCGCACCGACAGCGAAGCCCGCAGCGATGATCGACCGTCCTAATGATTTTGTTCCCCTCATCCTCACTCCTCTACATATTATTTTATTATGACGCTTCCAGCGTCCGGAGAAGCCCGCCGACAACAGGAACCGGCTTTCCGTGCGGCCGCCGCGATTGCTCGATCTGCGGGATCGAAAGCACCGGACAGGGAGCGGCGCGCGTGACCTTATCCGTAACGCTGCCGAAAAACAACCGCCGGAAAGCGCCATGCGGCCGCGGCGAAAGCACGATGAGATCGCTTTCTTCCAGGTTCGCAATGTCGACGATCTTTGTTGCGGCGTCGCCGAGAACTACCCGGCGCCGAAACCCCGGCAAGCGCCGTATTTCGTTGAACGCGGGCTCCAAATACCGATTCAGGTCCAGCAGCGACTCGCGGACGACGCGATCGACCTCCCAGCGGTAGATCCTGTCGCTCGCAAATCCGGTCTCGTCCAGCATCTGCCAGGCCTGAAATTCATTCGCTACGTGGAGCGCCAGCAGATCGGCCCCGTTTTCCGCCGCCAGCGCCATCGCCAGCTTGAGACCGGAGCGTGAAGCTTCCGTCATATCCACCGGAGCCAGAATTCTTTGCAACCGTTTCATTGATACCTCCTCAATGATTAATGCATTGAGGATATCGCAGCCGTGTTAGCGCAGTGTAAAACGCAGGTGATGTTCCGGTGAATACGCGTTCGCGTCAATTTTTCTTTCGCGCCGAGGACAGCGGCAGCAACAAATCCTCGGACACGGGAATCAGGAGGTCGCACTTCCACGTCGGCTTGGCGACGTCCGCGCAAAACACGATCTTCGGTCCGCCCTCGTCCGCTGGACTAAAGATAGCGAGTTGCGCGTCGGAACCTTCGACGCCAACCCATTCCTCGCAGCGGTACGCGAAATCGCGAAACAGCTCTTCCACCAGACTATCGCTCATGCCGGGACCGTGGCCCTCGATTCTCAGCTGAATCCAGCACAACGGATAGAGGCGCACGAAGGCCTCGATATCCGACAGGTGCCTGCGCTCATTGACGGTGACTCGCACCGGCATGTCCGGATGGTTCGCCGTCAGCGCATGGTAAAGAAACCGTTTGATGAATCGTCCCAGACTTTCATCGCGCCAGGGGATGATGGGAAGCCCAGGCGGGAGCTTCGCGCGAACGCTCGGGCGCGGGCCGGCGCGGTTTTCCGAGAACCGGGCCATCGCCTGCGCGATCAAGCCGTTTAAATCGACTTCGTGCATCGCGGACCTCCTTTGATACTTTTTTGTAGTGCCCACGTTAAGAAGTGATGATCATTCGATTAAGCCGCCATGAAGTTGCGCAAATGGAAAAAGGGGAGGGAGGGGTCGCCTCCCTCCCCCTTGCGGCGCCTAGGGGTGGACTAGGACGCGCGTTGGACGTCACACGTCATTTGCCGATGACTTCATAGAGTACATTGTCGCCGTGCTGCTGGGTGAAGAAGAGCCGGCCGAGCGTGGGATTCACCGGCTTGCCGATCAGGCTTTGAATCGTCGCCGCGCCGTCGGAGAAAATGACTCCGGTCGGCTCGTTATCCTCCTTTTGAATGTCCTTGGAGGTCGCGTCGCGCCCGAGCGCGATGAAGCGTATCGGGTCGCCTCCCGGTTTCCGCACATCGTAGGCCCAAACAGAGTCGAGCGTATTCATTTGACCATGCAGAGTGTCGCCGCGGTCCTCGGCCGTGAGCAGGATGCTGTTGCCGACGAAAGCGAGATTATCGAAGCTCGCGTGGTCCTGGTCGCCGAGGGCGAAGATCGAGATCTGCCCGGTATCGCGGCCGCCGGGAAAATCGACGCGGAAAAGCGAACCCCAGGCGCCGCGCGCCGCAAGCGCCGCCACATTGCCCGCGCGCTGGTCGGTATCGCCGGTCGCGGTGAAGAAAAAAGTATTGAAGCCGGAGCCGGGCAGGAATTGCAGATTCTCGGGCCGTTTGAACGGGGTTGCGCCAGCTGTCTTGGCCGCCGCGTTGGCATCGAACGCTAAGGTGCCGTCGGTGTCGGTGTCGTGGATCGTGACCCAGGTGACGGGCCATGAGGTGCCAAGCGTGTGCAGCTTCAGCTGATTGTCGGAGAAAACGTCGCCGAACGGATGTCCCGCATTCACGGCTACGAACTTCACGGGTGACCCGCTGATTGAGACTTGTAGCGCCTGGAGCTTGCCGCCGGCAGTGAGGTTGGTCGGGTCGTTCGGCACGAACCGATAGATGAAAGAGTTCGGATTCCGCGCGACCTTGGGATTGGCCGTTGAATCGGCCGGATTGATGCTGACACTAGTCCCGCCGACGTCTTCCGCGATGTAAAGGTTGCCGCGGTTGTCGGGGTGGATGCCCTCGTAGCCGCCCTGCCCGAGAATGCCGTGCAGCGTGTGCGGGTTCGGCGGCCAATCGCTGGAAATCTCGATCACGCCGCCGGCGTTGCCGTTCTCCTGTGTAAAGAGAAGCGTTTTGGTGAAGGGGTTCCACACCGAGCCGTCGACGCGGTTAAAATGAGTCAAGTTATCGCCGCCCACCGGCGTCAGGAGCGTAATGCGATGCGCGGAATCGTCGACGTCGAGATTGATGCGGGTGATATAGGCGAGATCTCCGGCGTTCTCATGGCCCTGAAACAAAAAACGGCGACCGTAATCGTAGCCCACCGTCGGCCCGCCGGGATTGTGGTCGAGGACGAGATAAGTGTTTATGTCAGGCTCCGTGAACGTCCCGTCGCTCAAGAGACCGAATTTTGTGATTAAACCGGAGGGGTTCTCCAGCGGATCGCTGCCGCGCGCGATCTCTTCCAGCGTGAAGCCGTCGGGCAAAATGTTAGCCGGAGTTCCGACGTGAGGGTTCGCCGCCGGCACGCCGCCGCCGAGATCCGTATTTAGAATCTTGATGCCTGCGGCGAAGCTGTAAATCGCGCTCGCCGCCAACACGCCGATGAGCGTCACCAGCACAACCGCCAGGCGCATTTTTCGCCTGAGCCTTTCTTTTTCACTTTCCCTGCTCCGCCAAACTGTTCGCGCCATAAATCCTCCTTTGGGAAAAAATTTTGTCGCGGTTGTATCGACGGGGGATGAACGGAAGTTGACGGTTGGGCAAAATATCGCTGACGGTTCGGCAAAATCTGAGTGAACGATCTTTTTCCTTTATCTCCATCGTGCAATTTGCTACTCCGGGCGGTATGAGAATGCTCTTTTGGAAATTCCTCGGCGCCGAGCGGCTGCCCGAGCCGTCGCGGCGAAAGCTCGCCGTTGTCTCGCTGCTCTACTTTATCCAGGGAAGCCCGCTCGCGATTCTTTGGGAAATTCTTCCTGTGTATCTGAGGCTGCAGGGCATCTCGCTGGCGGCGATCGGCGGGCTGCGCCTGCTCGAGCTGCCGTACTCGCTGAAAGTCTTCTGGTCGCCCGCGGTGCACCGCTACGGCGAGCGGCGCTGGTGGATTTTCGGCTGCATGGCGGGCATCGCCGTAGTCGTCGGCTTGCTGCCGGCCATCGACGCGGCGCATGTCAGCTGGCTGCTTTTGCTTCTTCTCCTCGTGCTCACGACCTTGTCCGCGACACAGGATGTTGCGATCGATTCCTATACGGTCGGCCTCGTCTCGCGCGAAGAGGAGGGGCCGGCCAACGGCGTGCGCGCTTCGGCCTATCGCCTCGCGCTGGTGATGATCGGCGGCGGCACGGTGTTTCTCGCGGCGGTGCTACCCTGGGATGTGCTATTCGGTTTTGCCGCCGTGATCTTCGCCGCGCTCGCCTTTTTGGCGTTGACCGCGCCGCGCCTCGACTTGCCGGCGGAAGCGCGCACGCACTGGCTCAGCGGCTTCGCCCAATGGATCGGCAAATGGCGCGCGGTGCCGCTCGTGCTCTTCGTGCTGACCTATAAGCTGGGCGAGTTCGCGATCGGCCCGATGGTGAAGCCGTTTTGGGTGGATCAAGGAAGGTCTGTGTTTGAGATCGGACTCGTGCCGACGACCTTAGGCATTTTCTTGAGCGTCGCCGGCGCGCTGGCGGGCGGCGGCTTCATCTCACGCTACGGGATTTTTCGCGGCGTGCTCGTGCTCGGATTTTTGCAGGCGATTTCGAACCTCGGCTACGCGTTCGTCGCCTGGGGCGATCTCGGCCGCGGCGGACTTTACGCCGCCTCGGTCTTCGAGTCTTTCAGCGGCGGGCTGGGAACGGCGGCCTTTTTAGCCTTTCTCATGAATGTGTGCGACAAAGAGCACGCGACGGTGCAGTACGCGTTCCTGTCTTCGGTATTCTCGCTCACCGGCCGGCTTATCGGCGGCCTCAGCGGCATCGGCGCGCAGAAGATCGGCTACGGCAATTACTTCGCGCTTACCTTTGCGATCTCGCTGCCGGCGTTCGCGCTGCTTCCGTGGGTCAAATCGTGGATCCGCGAAGAGCCGAAGAAAAAAGATGTTACCGCTTCATGACAGCTCGGCGACGAGAACCTTCCATGCGGCGCGCTCGCGGCGTGGGTCGACAAGCGGCTTGAGGCGCGCGCAGCGCTTCTTGAGCGTCCGGTAAAAACCGGCGTCCGACGCCGCGCGGCCGAGCAGCCGCGCCAGCGCGTGTGTATCGCCGACCGGAAAATATCCGGGATAATCCTTGCCCAGCGTTCCGATGAGCCCTGAAATCTTCGAGGCGATGACCGGCACGGACGAGGAGATCGCCTCCGAAAGCACGTTGGCGCTGCCTTCCATCACGGAAGTGAGCGCGAGCAGATCGCTGCCGGCAAGGAAGCGCCGGGCTTTCCAGTGCGGCAGCTCGCCGATCCAGCGGTAGCGCGGGTTGCGCCCCATCTCGGCGCGCGCGCGCCGCTCCATATTTTTATCGAGCGCGCGGCCCACTTGAACAATGCGGATCTGCGAACCGTCGAGAAATCGCCCGGCATACGCCGTACGCAGCGGGTCTTTCACGGGCCGCAAATGCCCGATGACGGCGACGACGAAGCCGTTGCCGCGCCGGCGCTGCGCTTTCATGCGCGGCGCGGATTGATAGATGACGCGCGTCTTTCGTCGCAGGCGGCGCGGCAGCTCTTCGAGCCCCATCGATTGCAGCACAACGAGACGCGTCGCGACATCGAGAGAAGCGCGCGCAACGGCGCTGGTGCGGATGTCGCGATAGAGATCAGTGCCGGTCAGCGCGACGATGAGAGGCTTATTCGGATGAAGCCTTTTGTACCTGCGGATCGAGGGCGCGCTTTTCCGCGCGTGCAGCGCGACAAGCAGGTCGCAGGCTTCGCCCCGGTACTCGCGCCCTACGAATACGCGATGCCCGAGGCGTCTCAAGATGCGGGCCCAGCGCAAGGCGGTGATGCTGTTGCCGTTGCGGTCCTCCGGACCGGCGGGCGTGACGATGCGGATTGTCATTCCGCGCAGGTGCGAAAGCCGGCCCAGACATCGCGCCGGTCGGGGGTGTAGAAATTACGCCAGGTGTTGCGGATGAGGCGCGGGCGTGTCATCCAGCAGCCGCCGCGAAGAACTTTGTGCGTGCCGAACCACGGCGCGGAATATTCCTTATAAGGATCGGCCGTGAACTCCGGATAGGGAAGAAAATCGCTCGCCGTCCATTCCCAGACGTTGCCGATCATTTGCCGGCAGCCGAAGGCGCTGTCGCCCGCGGGAAGCGCGCCGACCGGCAGAACTCCGGGCGCGGTTCCGTCGAGATTCGCGCGCTCGCGGGTCGGAGGCTCATCGCCCCACGGGTATAATCGTTTCCGAGGAAGAATGCCGCAGCCGCCGGCGTCGGGCTCGGCCGCCGCGGCCATCTCCCATTCGGCCTCAGTCGGAAGCCGCCGGCCCGCCCACTTCGCGTACGCGTCCGCCTCGTACCAGTTGACGTGCATGACCGGCAGACTCGGCTGAAGCGGCAGCCATTGGTCGAAAACGCGCTGCAGCCATGCGCCGCCTTCTTTGCTCCAATAAACCGGATGTGCAATCTCTTCCTGCCCGTTTGTGCGAGCGGTCGTTTGCTCCCGGGCGAAAAATTTCGCGAATGATTGCGCGAGGGCGGGGGAGCCGCCGCCGTGGAGCCAATTCCAGCCTTCGGTCGTCCAGAACTGTTTCCGCCGGTAGCCGCCGTCGTCCACGAACGCGGCGAACTCCGCGTTCGTCACGGCGGCGCGAGCGATGCGAAAGGGCTTCACCTTGAGGGGATGCGCCCACTTCTCGTTGTCGAAGACGAAAAGCGAATCCGGCGGAGCGCCGAGCATGAAATTCCCGCCCGGAACTTCCACGTCGCCAGCGACTCTATCTGTGTCGGCTGCGGCTGAAGGTGCACTACAGAATGCCGGTTTCGGATAGCCTAGCGTCTGTCGCGTGTAGGCGAGCGCCTCGTCGTGCATGTCTTCGTGGAAAAGGACAAGGTGATGAAAATAGAATTCTTCGAGGGTTGGTGCGCCGTTCGCGAGGCCATCGCAGACGCGGTCGAGCACGGCATTCATGTACGCGAGCGTCCGCTCGCGTGAGGCGATCGGCAAATCCCAGCGCGTGTCGTGGGCGACCTTGGCGGAATCATAAAAGGAATCGGCGCCTTCGACCAGCGGACGCTGACCCCGAACATGGCGGAGCGTCCAGAACTCCTGGAACCAGGCGATGTGGCCGATCTCCCACAGCGGCGGATTGACGATGGCCAGCTTGGGACCGATCATCTGCCGGTCGTTGAGGTCCGCGACGAGATCGAGCGTCCGCTTGCGGGCGTCCGTGAGCAGGCGCGCGAGCTCCGAGCCGTTGACGGCCGCTGCGTGAACATCGGACATTTTAATGTTCTACGCTAGGCGTCCGGCACGTTCAAGGAACGATTAGGAGGCGAGGAATTTGCCCGTCAGCCGCTCGAACTCGTCCTGGGCGTCCCACTGGGCCAGATGCTTGGCGCCTTCGAGCAGATGCAGGTTGAGCGAGGGATAGCGCTCTTTCAGCAGCGCGACGCGCTGCGCCGCGGAGCCGCGGTCCTGCTTGCCGTACATCATGAGCAGCGGCACCGGAAGCTGATGCAGCCGCTCCCAGATCGGAACGGCATCTTTGCCGCCGCCGCGCGGCGCCTTGCCGCGCTCGATGAACGCCTGAAAATTCTTTCCCAGGCTCATGCTGTGGCGCTTTTCCAATACTTCCGGCGTGATCAACGAATGATTGAATAAATTGTGCTCCAGGAGCGCGCGGCTCTCGTTAATTGTCGGCTCTACCGCGCCGCCTTCCTCGCCTTCGCCTCCGCCCGCCTTGGCTCCGCCGGGAAGCGGCGGCAGCAGGCTGCCGGTGCCGAGCACGGTTACCTTGGCGATGCGTGGCGTTTGATCGAAAGCGAGGCCGACCGCCATCGCGCCGGCCTGAGAATGACCCATGAGGCTCGCTTTGTCCAAGCCGAGGGCGTCCATGAAATGAATAATGAAGCGGCGCCGGTACGGGACGGAATAATCCTTCGGGTTGTCCGTCAGGCCAAAGCCGGGCTGATCGAAGGCGATCACGCGTAGGCCGTAGCCGGCGAGCGGCGCGAAATTGCGCTCGAACACGTCGGCCGACGAGCCGAGGGAGGCGCCGTGGAGCAGCAAGACCGCCGGGCCGCTGCCTTCTTCGAGATAACGCGTCTTAAGGCCGTCGGCCTGCACGAACTTCTCCGTCATAAGCGCTCCTGCTGGCTAAAAATCGGCGCCGGAGGCGATGCTTTAGGCGTCCGTCACGTCGATCAACACTCCGTCGGGATCGGCGAGATGAAATTTGCCGAACGGGCACTTCTCGAAAAGTTTCAGGCGCGCGGCGCCTTCGGGGCCGACACCGACGGGGCTGGGGGAGAGGCGCGGGTTGCGTCCGATCAAGATCTGCAGCTCTTTCTTGAACTCTTCGAGGTTCTCGACCTTGAAACCGATGTGCTCGGGCGCGGGGCGCTCGATGCCAGATCCCGCGTAGTCGTTGATGTCCCACGGCATGACCGCGAGCGTGACCTTTCCATCGCTGAGATGGTAGGTATGGTCTCCGGCCTCTTGCGGGCGGAGCTCAAAGACGTCCACGTAGAATTGCGCGACCTCGTCGGGGATGACCGTGCGCACGGCGAAGTGCGTGATGAAGCGCTCCTGCTTCCAGTCGCCGTCTTCATAGACGTCGCGGCGGTTTTCCATGCCCTTCTGTGACAGATCGAAAACGTTTCCTGCCGGATCGTGCGTGCTGAGGCCGGCGAAGGGACGATTGCCGGGCCGCTTGAGGACGCTGATCTTCGGGTACTTCGTCTGAATCCTGTCCAGCGCCGTTTGCACGTCGTCGACCTCGAAGCCGAAATGATCGAAGCCCGCTTGGCGTCCGGCGCGCCGCGGATTGATGTTCATGCCGATGTAGCCGTCGCCGACGACCACGGCGCTCTCGGGCTTCGCCCGCTGCGAGGTGCGCATCTTGAACAGCGCTTCGTAAAACCGGCCCATGAGCGCGTAGTTCTCGCTCGCGATCGCGATGTGCTTGATCTGTGTCTGCATGGCTCGTCCCTCCGTCTGCGGCGATTCTCCCTCAGGGCATATCCGCCGTCAACCTCTTTTGCAACCGCCGCGTCCACGGCTCCAGCTCGCGCGCCCAAGGCGAGCGCCGATGTCTTCTCACATAGTCTACGGCGGCACGAAACGCGGGCCTGTCTCGCCGCTCGACGCCCGGCGCAACCTTATTTTTACCGGCGCGCATTTCGCGCTCACAGAATTTCCGAATCGCATGCCAGTGGGAGAGAGGGCCAGCGCCAAATCGCTCCCTGATGATGCGCTTCCAGCTTTTCTCCGCATCGTAAGCCTCCGGCCGGGCGGCGTAGTCGAAGCACGTTGCGAGCGGGATAAAGCTCAAAGCTTCCTGCAGCAGCGGATTGTTTAGATAGCCATATACGACTTCCGGTAAATCAGGGTCGCGTCCCTGGAGCGGTCCTAAGTGCATCTGGGCGCCCATCGATAGATCGTTTACGGGATAGTTATCCCAAATTATGAGCCGCCGATCGATGCGCCTGCGAATGTGTCGGATATGAGCGGCGGTGATTTTTTTACTTACGATTTGCGGACCCGTCCAGAGACAAGCGACCGACGGAGGCAGGGTTTCCGACAATCGTTCCAGAAAATTTGCTTCGAAACGGCCGAATACCCTCGCAAGGAGCGGATCCTCGCTGTAATATGAAGGACAGATCCACCATTCGACATCTTTCCAGGCAGCCGGCTGCCGGGCGAGAATGTTCGCAAGCCACCGACCCTCCGCGCGGGCCAAGCTCCCCGCGAAGCGCTGCCGATCTTTTTCGTAAGTCAGCCGCGAAGGGATGTCGTCGAAAAGCACCGCGAACGTTCGTACGCCGGCGTCGTAGAATCGCGCCGCCTTCGCCAGCAGAGTGCATAAGGGCCGCTCGCTGCTGAAAAGCAACCCCTTGCCCGGATGAAACCCGTAAACGAAATCGATCTTGGATTGCTGCGCGAGCCGGATCAGATGCTTCATCTCTTTCCAGCGGCCCGGCGGATACGGTAGGCGCCATTTCTCGCGATGATAAGGGTCGTCCTTAGGAGCGTAGAGATAGGTGTTCATCCCTCTGGCCGCGCCGAAATCGAACATGGCCGCGCGGTGCTTCATGGACCAGGGCGGGCCGAAGAAGCCTTCGACAATGCCGCGGCGCTCGAATGCGGGCATGTGATCCACCGCTTGCGACTGTCTCACGGACGGAACCGACGGAGCAAACGGACGGCCTGGCCGCAATTGCTTGACGGCGCCCGCGCCATTTTATAGCATCCGCGGAACGCCTTTTCGCCGCCGGGCCGCCGCGCCCTCCATTTTATCCAATGATCAAACTCTCTAACGCTTTAAGCTCCGCATTCGACTGGCAAATTGCGTGAGCTCTGGCAAATAGGGAAGAGCGGCCTATGCTGAGCTTGTTTCTCAAGGGCTTTGTGATCGGCATGATCATCGCGGTGCCGGTCGGGCCGATCGGGTTGCTCTGCGTCAATCGTACCCTGTCCAGGGGGCCGCTGTACGGTCTCGTTTCGGGCCTCGGCGTGGCGACGGCCGACGCCGTCTCCGGCGGTGTCGTCGCTCTCGGCCTCACGTTCGTCTCGTCGTTTCTGCTCGCCAAAATGGTGTGGCTCAGGCTGATCGGCGGGATTTTTTTGTGCTATCTTGGATTCAAGATCTTCGCTACCGAGCCGAAGCCGCAGTCGATGATCGACAAGGCAAACAAGAATCTGCTGGCCGCCTACGCGTCGACCTTTTTGCTGACGTTCAGTAATCCGTTAACGCTGCTGTCGTTCGTAGCGATCTACGCGGGCTGGGGGGTCGAAGATCTCAGCACGCATCGTCTTCTCGCCGCCGTTCTGACGCTCGGCATCTTCTGCGGCTCGGCAAGCTGGTGGGTCGCCCTCAGCGGCGGCATGCCGGTCGTGCGCGTGATGTTCACACACGACGGCCTGCGCTGGATTCACCGGGTTTCCGGCGCAATCATCGCCGGCTTCGGATTCATCATCCTGTTGTCGCTGACGCAAAGGTTTGGCAGGTAAGAGTTATGCAGCCGGCCGAAGCCATAATCGAGCGGAGCGCTCCCGCGGTTATTCCCGCACGCTTGAATATCTTCCTCGCCGCGATTCACCTTTTGGCCAACGTCTTTCAATTTTTTATCTTGCCGCTGCTTTTACTGCCGATAAGTTTGTGGTGGGCTCTGCTTTTGTTGCCGCTCGCGGCGCTCAATAACCCATTCTGGAGCCTCGTTCACGAAGCGATCCACGACATGTTCCATCCCTCGCGTCGCCTGAACCGCGTCGCCGGCAGGGTTGTTTCGCTTTTCTTCGGCGCCCCTTTTTTGGTGCTGCGGCTGAGCCACTTGCTGCACCATAAGCTCAATCGCGCGCTTATCGAGGCGACCGAGGTCTACACGCCCCAAAGCCGCTCGCGGGGGCGCGCGGCGCTCGGCTATTTCGCGCACATCTTCGGCGGTTTATATCTGCTGGAGCTTGCGAGTCCACTGATGTTCTTTCTTCCGCGCGCGGTGCTGCACCGGATGGAAAAAAGACATTTCATGGGGCCGGACGTGCCGGGGAATCTGATGCGCGGTCTCATGCGCGACGCCGCGGTGCGCGAGATGCGGATCGACGGAATCGCGATTATCGCGCTTTTCGCCGCGAGCGCATGGAGCTACGGAGTCCACTGGCCGCTGCTCGCCGCCGCGCTGGCAGCACGGGCCTTTCTCATTTCCTTTCTCGATAATGTGTATCACTACGCGACGCCGATCGGCGATACGTTTTACGCGCGCAACCTGTCGCTGCCGCGGCCGTTCTCGGCCGGGCTGCTCCATTTTAATTTTCACGGAATCCATCACCGCAACCCGGCGATTCCCTGGACCGGCCTGCCGGCCGCATTTCGGCAGCAGCACCTGGTTTTCGACGGCGGCTATGTGACGGCGGCGCTCGGCCAATTGGGCGGTCCGATCCCGCAGGCGAGGCTTTCCCGATGACGGCGGATAAAAAATTGCGGGTCGGGGTAATCGGCGGCGGCTACGGCCGCAATCACATCCTCGCCTATCAGGCGAGCGGCTTCGAGGTCGCGGCATTCTGCCAGCGCTCGGAAGCCGCCGCGGCGAAGATCGCGCGCGAATTCGCCATCCCGAACGTCTACGCAGATTATCGAGGTCTGCTGGCTCTCGACGGACTCGACGCGGTGAGCATTGCGACGCCTCCCAACCTGCATTGCCCGATCGCCGTCGAAGCGGTCGAGCGCGGGCTGCATGTGCTCTGCGAAAAGCCGCTGGCGCTGGACGTCCGCGAGGCGGAAACCATGCTGGCGCGCGCGGAAGCGTCGCGCCGCGCGCATATGACGGCGTTCAACTTTCGCGGCGTCTCCGCTGTGCGCCGCATGAAAGAACTGTTGGATGAGGGATTCGTCGGGCGAATCTTTCATGTCGACGGCACGTGGCTGACGGAAGGGAGGATGGCCCCGGACACGCCGCTCGGCTGGCGGCATAAAAAAGCGATGGCGGGAATCGGCGTTTTGGGCGACACCGCCGTGCACCTCATCGATCTCATTCGCTGGCTGGCAGGAGACTTTCAAAAGGTCGCCGGGCAAGCGGAGACCTTTCATCGCCAGCGCAAGCTTCCCGACGGGAACGGCATGGGCAATGTTGAGGTGGAAGATTCGTGCATGTTTATCGCCAAGTTGAACAACGGAATCCAAGCATCGCTTCATGTCAGCGGGGTCGCCCGCGGCAGCCTTTTTCAATTGATCCGCATCTTCGGGAGCGAGGGCGCCCTCGC
>Ga0075436_100001715_pt1 | contig 15011 bp, 15 predicted proteins | sample RhiMethybrSRZTD5_FD_75303 | JGI IMG/M metagenome (GOLD analysis project Ga0075436, IMG submission 75303) | Populus rhizosphere microbial communities from Tennessee, USA - Rhizosphere MetaG P. TD hybrid SRZTD5 | ecosystem: Host-associated > Plants > Roots > Rhizosphere > Soil | place: USA...
AATCTCGTCGGCACACGCGAGCCCCGGGGATATTAGAATAAGCGAAGTTATCGGTATTGCGAGCCATTTTCTAATCCGTCGCTTTAATTCCATGACTGTCCGACTGTAACAGTTCCCGCCTGACAGCTTCAACGCCTGCCGGCTTGGTCCCGTGAAAAAAAGGTCTAAACTTAAAGCAGGAGGCATCCATGTTTCGCGACAAAATCGGATTGAAAGACCTGGAAAAAATGGACTCGGAGTACCGCGAACTGCTGGGGCGCGTGCTGACGATCCAGGCGGACTGCGAGATCGGCGGGCCGCATCTCTATGTGAAAGACATTCTCCCGAGCGCGCCGAGCAAGACCGACCAGCTGGTCGTCGCCCGCACGGCGGCCGAGGAGGTCGACCACTTCCGCAAGATCGCGCGGGTAGCAGGAGACATGGGCGTCGACGTATCGCCGGTGCTGAGCCAGCCCAACCAGCAGCGCTATCTCGACGCATTTCGCGGCATCATCCGGACCTGGGAAGACTTCGCCGTTTTCGGCTTTTTGATCGATCGGGTCGGCCGTTATCAGCTGGAGGAATTTTTCGACTCGACCTATCGGCCGCTCGAAGAGATCCTGCCGAAGATCGTGAAAGAAGAGATCGGCCACATCGGCTACGGCGAGAGCAAGACCGCGGAAATGGCTTTCAAGGGCGGCGAATTCAAGGAAAAAGTCCAGCGCGCGGTCGATTTCTGGTACGTGAAAGCGCTCGACATGTTCGGCCGCTCCGACTCCACGCGCGATCAGCGCTATATTTATTGGGGCCTCAAACGCCGGTCCAATGCCCAGGCAAGAGCAGAATTCATCCGCGAGGTCGATCCGCTGATCCTCAAAATGGGCCTAAAGGTTCCCGATCCTCTGAAGGGGCGCCAATACGTATAAATCCTAGCCTAGTTAGGAATTACCCGTCTGGAGCTTTCGCCTTCGTCTGTTAGACTTTTAGTTCTATGTTGGGGGAGATCCTTCGCGAGGGAAAAAACTGCTGGAAGCTGGCCCGCGCCGGCCGCGTGAAATTCCTGATCGACGGCGCGGCCTATTTCGCCGCGCTGGCGGACGCGCTGGAGCGCGCGGAGGAGTCGATCCTGATCGTCGGCTGGGACTTCGACAGCCGCATCAAGCTCCGGCCGAACGCGAAGCATGCGCGCGACCTCGGCCGGCTTCTCAAGTCGCTCATCTGGCGCAAGCGCCGGCTCAGGCTCAACATTCTCATCTGGAATTTCGCCGCGATCTACGCCGCGCTCAAGCGCGACTTCCCGCTCAAGTTCAACGCCGGCTGGGGCAAGCATTCGCGCATCCGCTTCGAGATGGACGCGAACCACCCGTTAGGCGCATCGCATCACTCCAAAGTCATCGTGATCGACGACAAGATCGCTTTCGTCGGCGGCCTTGACCTCGCCAAGGGGCGCTGGGACACGCCGGAGCACCCTGCGAAGCTCGAATGGCGCAAAGATTTCAACGACACGGATTTGCCGCCACACCACGACGTCCAGCTCATGGTCGACGGCGACGCCGCCCGCGCGCTCGGCGATTACGCACGCGAGCGCTGGTATAACACCACCGGCGAGCGGCTTCGTCCTCCGCCGCCGCAGCGGCACGACCCATGGCCGTCGGCGTTAAAACCGGACGTCACGAATATTCACGTCGGCATCGCGCGCACCGATCCGCCCTATGGCAGGGACGGCGCGGCGATCCGCGAGATCGAGGCGCTCTTCAAGGACGCGATCGCCGCCGCGCGCAAATCCATTTTCATAGAAAATCTTTATCTTACTTCGGCGGTCGTCGGCGATGCGCTGGCGGCGCGGCTCGAAGAGGCCGACGGGCCGGAGATTGTCATCGTTACATCGCAGAAAAGCGAAGGCTGGCTCGAAGAGGCGACGATGGACGTGCTGCGCGCGCGGCTGCTCAAGCGCCTGCGCGCGGCCGATCGCTTTCGTCGGCTCGCCGTCTACTGCCCGGTCATCCACGGGCTCGACAACCTATGCCTCTCCGTTCATTCGAAGGTCATGGTTGTCGACGACCGCTTCGTGCGGATCGGCTCGGCGAACGTCGCCAACCGGTCGCTCGGCCTCGACACCGAATGCGACCTCGCCTTCGAAGCGGAAGGCCGCACGGATGTGGTCGCGGAAATCGATAAATTTCGCAATATGCTCCTCGCCGAGCATCTCGGTGTTGCGCCGGAAAATCTCGCTTCAGCCATTCGGGAAAGAGGCTCGATGATCGCCGCGATCGAAAGCCTGCGCGGCGGTTCCGCGCGGACGCTGGACCCCGTCGACGCGACCGTCTCGGAGCTGCTCGATCGCATGATACCCGCTTCCGCCGTGATCGATCCGGAGGCGCCGACGGCGCCCGAGCAGGTCATGCAGGAGATCGTGCCGCCGGAAGAGCGCGGCTTCTCGAGCGGCACACTGCTGCGCGGCGCTCTGTTGCTCGTGGTCTTGTTCGCTCTCGCCGCCGTTTGGCGTTTGACGGACTTGAAGCATTACGTCGACGCGGCGGCGATCGCGAGTTGGGAGGGCTCGCTCGACAACCATCCAGCGGCGCCGTTCCTGGTTCTTGCGGGCTACGTTATCGCCGGGCTCGCCGTTTTTCCGGTGACGATTCTCATCGCCGCGACGGCGTTCGCGTTCGGCCCGTGGACCGCGCTCGCGTATTCTCTTGCCGGATGCGTTCTGAGCGCGATGGCGATCTACGCGCTCGGCTATCGTCTCGGCCGCGAGACCGTCTCGCGCTTCACCGGGTATCGCTGGAACCGCCTCCGCCAGCTCGTCTCGAAGCACGGCATTCTCGCGGTCGCGACGATCCGCATGATCCCGATCGCTCCCTATTCTATCGTGAACCTCGCCGCGGGCGCTGTACGCGTCCCCTTCCGGGACTTCGTCCTGGGGACGGTCGTCGGCATAAGCCCCGGCGTCGTCGGCATCACGCTGTTCGAGAGCCAGCTGGAAGAGATGATCCGCGATCCGAGCGTCTTCACGCTGATCTACCTGGCGATCGTCCTAGGTCTGTTGCTCTTCGCTGCGGCGACGCTGCGCCGCTGGCTCGGCGTCGGGCAACAGCCTGTCGAGGAAAAGCGGAATCCCGTGAAGCTCCCGGAGCACGTCCGCTGATCTGCCATGGCGCTCATCACCGCGCTCTCCTACAACGTTCATGAATGCTTGGGCCTCGACGGCAAGCGCGATCCGGCGCGCATCGGAGAGGTGATCAAGGCGAGCGGCGCCGACATCATCGGGCTGCAGGAAGTTCATATCGAGTCCGACGGCAGGGTCGAATCGCATCAGGCGAATTTCCTTGCGGCGACGACCGGCCTCCACGCCGTACCGGGATGCTTTCTCCAGCGGCGCAACGGCGAATTCGGCAATACGCTGCTCACGCGCTTTCGCGTTCTGAACGCCGAACAGCTGGACATGACGATCGGACGCTACGAGCCGCGCGGCGCGATCGACGCCGACCTCGAGATCGGCGGCGAGCCGGTGCGCGTGATCGTGACGCATTTCGGGTTGAGTCCCTATGAGCGCCGCTGCCAGGTCACGAAGCTTCTAAGAATGCTTTCGGACGCGCGCACGCGCGTGACGATCGTCATGTGCGATCTCAACGAATGGTGGCCGCGCGGGCGGCCGCTCCGCTGGATGGAGGAATACTTCGGCAAGCATCGGCTCCTGCCGACGTTTCCGGCACTCTGTCCGGTGCTCTGTCTCGACCGCATCTGGGTCTACCCGTCGTCCGCGCTGGTCGAGATGGCCCGTTTCCGGAACTCGTTTACGCGTATCGCCTCCGATCATCTCCCCCTCAAAGCCACGATTCAGACGCCCGCGCCCGAGATTCTGGGCTAGCGCGCCGCTTGAAACGCGGCGCGGGAAAGCCGAAACTACAGATCGTGGCGGATCTGCTGGACCAAATCATCGCGCTCGCCGAGAAGGGCAACGTCGAGCAGCGCTCGGCGGCGCTGCTCGTCATGGGCGCGCTCAAGCTCGACAACGCGCGCGTCCTCAAGACGGTCGGCGCGGCGCTGGAGAATTCGAACCCGATCGTGCAGGACTACGCGCTGCGCTGTTTGGAGGCGACGCAGGCGAAAGCGACGATCCCGCTGCTAATCGCCCTGCTCGACCGGCCCGACAAAGACCTTCAAGACCGCGCCGTGCGCCTGCTCAGTCAGATGGCGGGCGCCGCGGTCGAGCCTCTGCTCAAGCTGGCGCCTGCCGCGCCCCGCCCGGCGCAGCTGAACGCGGCGCGCGTGCTCGCCGCCGTCGGCGGCAAAACAGCGCTCAAAGGCATGCTGCGCATGCTCGAATCCGGCGCCGACGAATTCAACAAGGCGGTTAGCGATCTGCTCACGCCGGCGCTCCGCGATTTGAATGAAAAAGAGCAGGAGTGGTTCTACGGCGAGCTGGAGACTTTCGCAGCCCGCCTCGACGCGAAAGAAAAGCGCCCCGCGCTCGTCTCCGTCTTTCGCCTATTCGGACAACTCGGTTTTCCGCAGGCGCGCAAACGCCTGTTCGGCTTCCTCGGCCGTGAGAACCATCCAGCGCTCCGCGGGCACGCACTGGGCGCGCTCATCCGCTGTCTCAGGGAGGAGGACCTGCGAAAGGACGAATACGCGAAACTCCTGGCGATCCTCGAAGAAGCGGAATTTTCCGAGGCGGTCCGCCTCGCGCTGGATATTCTCGAGGCGCACGAGCTGCCTGACGACGCGCGCGCTGCGCTCGCGCGCCTGATGCAGAGCCCGCACGCGGCGGTGCAGCAGTTCGCGCTGAGAAAAATGGGCGACGTCGGCACGCCCGCGACCGTGCGGACGCTGATCGAGCAACTGGGCGATCCCGATTATCGCCGGCGCGATATCGCGGCCCATTCGCTGAGAAAAATTCCCGAGGCGCGCCCCGCGCTCATCAAAGAACTGCTCGCGTGCGAAGAGCCGAGCAAGGCGTGGAGCATCGCCGAGCTTGTGCCGACGCTCGAGGGCAAATGGCGCAGCGACGCGCTCGACGGATTGTGGAAGCGGCTGGAGAAAGCGATAGAGGCGGAAGAACGCATTCAAAGCTCTTTTCTGCACGTGTTGAAGAATGCCGACGCCGTGTACGTGTACGACAAGCTCGCGGTCGCAGGAATCCGCCTGCTCAAAGCGAAAAAGTACAAAGAGGCGGCGGCGTTCCTGCTTCCACTCAAAGAATTCTCCGAGTTCAAAGCGGAAGATAAATTCCGCCTCGCGCTCGCGCAGCTCAAAGCGCACGCGCAGCGGCGCCAGCCGGCCGTCGAGCTTTTGAGCGAGCTGTACCGCAACTCCGCGTTTCCGCTTTTCGAGACGCTCAAGAAGGAAAAGCGCCTCGCGGCCGAAGACCTCTTCAATCTCGGCTTCGTCTTCGCGGAGCGCCACGGCGACGAGCGCAGCCTGGGAAAAAGCCTGCTCGAGCACGTCGCCGCGAGCGCGCCGCGCACGAAGATAGGCAAGAACGCGAAGAACAAGCTGAAGCTCCTCGGCTGATCGACGCCGCGCTATTGACGGCGCGCCCTCCGACGCGCTAGAGCCGACGTAGCGACGGAGGCTCTATGGCGCAGAAACCACGCATCACGCTCGGCTCACCGCCCGACCCGCGCAACCGCGCCATGATCGACGGCCTCGTCCAGGTCGAAGGCTATGACATCGAGTATGTGAGCAAGTACTCGCCCGGCGAATTTCACTATCGCTTCGTCCAGGGCGAGTACGACGTCGCGGAGATGTCGTCCGCGACTTTTCTCCGCACGCGCGAGAAGGGTCAGCCGTTCATCGCGCTGCCGGTCTTCTTCCAGCGCGGGCCGCGCCAGCGAAATATTTTCTACTGCGAAGGCAGATTGAAAGACCCGCGCGACCTCAAGGGCAAGAAGATCGGCTGTTTCCGCTACGGCGCGACCGCGGTGTCGTGGGCGCGCGGCTTTCTGCTCGACGAGTGCGGCATCAACACGACCGACGTTTCCTGGTTCGTCTCCGGGCGCGAAGTCTTCATCGGCGACGAGCTGCCGGTGAAAGTCGAGCGCATCGATCCGCCGCCGCCCTTCGGCAAGGAGAAAGCGGTGCTAGCGGAGATGGTGAGCCGCGGCGATCTCGGCGCGGCGCTCGTGCCCGGCGACTCGGGCTACATCGGGCTCTTCGGCAACGGCGCGGTGCCGGGACAGATGGGAAGCTTTCCGGGCGTGAAGCCGCTGTTCACCGATACCGAGGAGATTCTCGCCTGGGTGAAGCGCAGCGGCATCTACCCGATCATCCATCTCATGGCGCTCAAGCACGAGACCGCCGAGCGCTACCCCGATCTCCCGGCGAAGCTGATCGCGGCCTTCCGCGCCGCCAACAAGCTCGCGCCGAAATATCTGAGCCCTGAAGCCGCCGCCGGATACGCGCGCGAGCGCGAGGTGCTGGGCTACGATCCCTACGCGTATGTCCTCGGCGAGACCGAGAAGCGGACGATGCGCGCGCTGAACCGTTACCAGATCGAGCAGGGACTCATGAAGCGCGAGCTGCCGCTCGAGAGTCTTTTCGTGCGCGAGGCGTTCGCGTAAACGTGCCGGCGATGGCGCGACTCCGATTTATTTTTCTCGCTGCGCTCCTGTCTGCGCTTGCGCTTTCGCACTCCGCGCGAGCCCAGGAAGCGAAAAAAATCCGTCTCGGCTACCCTTCCCTGGCCTTTACGCAGGCCCACATCTGGGTCGCCAAAGAAGCCGGGTTATTTAAAAAATACGGCGTCGACGTCGATCCGGTATTTCTGCGCGGCGGCCAGGTCGCGACGCAGGCGCTCGCCGCCGGCGATCCGCCGATCGTCAACGTCGGCACGGTCATCCAGGCGAAGCTCACCGGCTTCGATCTCGCGCTCATCGCCGCGGTCGAGAACAATTATTATCAGGTCGTCTTTGCGCGCCCGGACATCACGCGTTTGGAACAGCTCAAAGGCAAGCGCTTCGGCATCAGCGGCTTCGGCTCGGCGACGCATTACGCGGCGCTGATCCTCTTCAAGCACCTCAATATGGAGCCGAACAAGGACGTGGCGCTGGTCCCCGCCGGCCCCGACGCCGAGCGCCTGGGCGCGCTCGGCGCGGGCAAACTCGACGCCTGCTTCTTCAATCTTTCGACCGCGCCGGTCGCGCGCCGCATGGGCTTCAACGAGCTCATCAACGTCGCCGATTTAGGCGTCGAGGTCCAGGGCAACGGCCTCGCGACCTCGCGGCCCTATATCAAGAGCAGCCGCGACACCGTGATGGCGACGCTCAAGGGCTACATCGAGGCGATTTACTTCATTCACGCGAACAAGGCGGAGGCGCAAAAAGTCTTCGCCAAGTACATGCGCACGAGCGACCCCGAAGTTTTGGAGAACTCGCACGTGAATTACGTCAAGACGATTCCCAAGCGCCCCTTCCCGACGCTCAAAGGCATTCAGTTTATGCTCGACATGCTCGCGCCGCAGATGCCGCAGGCGAAGAGCGCCAAGCCGGAGCAGTTCGTCGACTTGAGCTTCCTTGCGGAACTCGATAAAGAGAACTTCTTCGGCGAGATGGCGAAAAAATATCCGTCCCGATGACAAGGAGGCAGTCATGGCTAAAATCCGCCACCTGGCGATCCGCACGGAAGACACCGGCAAGCTGGCCGCGTTTTACATGGACGTCTTCGACTTGAAGATCCTGCACCAGGACAAGCGCGAAGGCGGCGCGATTTATTTGACCGACGGCTACTTCAATCTCGCGATCCTGCCCAACCACGAGCAGCAGTCGCCGAACGGCTTCTACCATTTCGGCTTCGAGGTCGAGAGCGGCGAGGCGATCGTCGAGAAGCTGAAGAAAAGAAATCACCCGAGATTGCCCAAGCCGCGCCCGAACGGCCGGCCGTTCGCCGAGACGCGCGCGTCGGACCCCGACGGCAATTTCTTCGACATCTCCGAGCACGGCTTTCTCCAGGTCGAGCCGCTCGGCGAGAAAAAAGATTCTGCGAAGTAAAATCGCTTCGCGATGGCAACATTCAACCTGCTCGAAGCGACGATCGCCGACGTCCACGCGGCCTACCGCGCGGGTCAACTGACCGCGCGGCAGATGGTCGACATGTATCTCGAGCGCATCGAGGCCTACGACAAAAATGGCCCGGCGCTGAACGCGATCGTCAGCGTGAATTCGCAGGCGCGCGAGGAGGCCGACCGCCTCGACGCGGCCTATAAATCCTCCGGCTTCGTGGGGCCGCTGCACGGCATTCCCATCGTCCTCAAAGATCAGGCCGACGCCAAAGGCATGCCGACGACTCTCGGGTCGCTGCTGTTCAAGGATTATTATCCCGACCGCGACGCCTTCGTCGTGGAAAAATTGAAAAAGGCCGGCGCGATCATCATCGCGAAGGCGACGCTCGGCGAGCTCGGCGGCGGCGACACGCACGGCTCGCTCTTCGGCTCGACGAAAAATCCCTACGCGCTCGACCGCACGCCGGGCGGCTCGTCCGGCGGCACCGCCGCGAGCGTCGCGGCGAATTTCGCCACCGTCGGCATCGGCCAGGAGGGCTTCGCCTCGATCCGCCGGCCGGCGACGTGGAATTCGATCGCCGGCATGCGCCCGACCGCCGGGCTCGTGAGCCGCGCCGGCGTCTTCGCCGGCTGGCCCGAGATCGCCGGCTCGCTCGGCCCGATGTGCCGCACGGTCACGGACCTCGCGACGCTCCTCGACGCCATGGTCGGCTATGACCCGGAAGACCCGGTGACGGCGCGCGGCGTCGGACGCGCGCCGGAGAGTTTCACGAAATCTCTCGACGCGAGCGGCCTTAAAGGCGCGCGCATCGGCATCATCCGCGAATCGATGGGCTTCGAGGCCGAGCCCGAATCGGAAGATTTCAAAAAAATCGAAGAAGTCTTCAACCGCGCCGTCGGAGAATTGAAGGCCGCCGGCGCCGAGATCGTCGACCCCGTCGCGATCCCTAGACTGAAAGAATTACTGGACAAGCGCGCGGGCAGCTACATCGACGCCGAGAAGGGTTTCCAGGTCTATTTCGGCCGCAGCAAGCGCGCGCCGTTTACGTCGCGCGCCGAAGCGGCGAAGTCGCCGGATTTCCCCAAGGTCATGCGCCGGTCGCAGGCGCGCTGGACGCGGCCCGAGGATGCGGCGAAGCACTACGAGTACCTGCTCGCGCGCGAAGAGCTCACGACGAACTTTCTCAAGGTCATGGCGGACAACCGGCTCGACGCGATCGTGCACAAAGCCGTCGAGCACCAGCCGACGCTCATCGCCGAGGCGTTCCGCCCGCCCTACGTCGACCAGAAAGGCGTGCCGCATATCAATACGTTTCTGGTTTTCGTGCCGTCGATCGTCGTGCCGGCGGGCTTCACGCGCGACAACCTGCCCGCCGGCATCTGTTTTCTCGGCCGCCCGTACGACGACGCGAAGATGATCAAACTCGCCTACTCCTACGAGCAAGCGACGCGCCACAGAAGACCGCCGAGCAGCACGACGCCGCTCTAAGAGTCTGTTTTCATGTTCCAGCCTGCGGCAGCCTGGTCCAAACGTTGTAAAAGGTCGCGCAGCAACTCTCGCAAGCTATCCATCATGGTCACTTTCATAGCCTGCTCGATAAAACTTACCTGCGACCCCGTGTATTGCGGATCTGCATCTGTTACGACTCTCTCGAGCTTTTCCTTGAATAATGTTCTGCCGCGTTGCTCGACGGTAAAATTCAGTGCGACTATTCCGGCTGCCCGACCGTAAAGAAACCCAACCACCTGTGAACAGAAAGCATGGATTTCTGTCCGGAGCGTCAAATCGGCGTCGCCCGGGTCCTCTTGGCTCACAGCGGCGAAGAGTTTCGATGCGGCAACCTCCTTGACGACCCGGTCGCGTAGGACCGGCACCACATCTGTGCCGAGTGACGCATCGGTCGTACACGCGGTCCAGCGCGTGCCTGCCACCCGCTCTCCGTAATGATCCGAGCGTAAATCGACCGGCGGCAACACAAACAGTTTCAGAGGATACGACTTCTGGGCCGTGTAACGCGTCGGCGTTTCGGGAAAATCCGAAGATGCGCCGGGAATCCTCATTCCGGCCCGATTACATGCCGAGAGCGACAAGCAGATAATTACCCCGACGGCGAGGGCCATGCCGCGAAACAGGCAACGCCAAAAATGAAACGTTATTGAAGTACCGTGTCTTTTCACGGGGAGACTTCTTAGCATACAGGACCGTTGGCTGCTAAGGCGGATCGACTATGAGGGAAACCCCTCATTTTTTCTTTTTTCGCTTTTTCGCCTTGCCTTGACCGGACCCCTCCGTTACACTCACCCGGTAATCACCGCACAGCAGGCTCCCCCGCTTGTTCGTCGAAAGGATCTAGATGGAAGATTTTGAGCCGTCCCTCATCGAAGGATACCTCCTCTGCCTCTGCAACGCGGAGGCGATTCGCTCCCAGACGAGCCAGTGGAAGAGGAAGCTTTTGTTCTTCATGAGCGGCGTCGCCGTCGAGATCGCCGCGGTTCCGTTCTTGTCGTCGCTGCTCGGCTACGACTTCTCGTGGGCTGCGTGGCTTTTGACCACGGTCTTCCTGCCGCTCGGCGCAGTGGGCTTTTACGCCAGCAAGCGCGGCAGCGACCGCTTCGTCGAGTTCCTCCTGATCGCGCCGCGCTTCGGCCGGAAGAGCTGAAGCGCTACTTCGAAGTTCCCTCGGGTTTTCCGGCCGTCTTCTTCGCCTCGTCGACGAGCGGCTGGAGCTTTTTCCTCACGTTTGGATCGAGCTGATAGGCCTTCTTTAGATCCGCGTCGGCGTCGTTCGCGCGCCCTTGATGCAGCCGCGCGAGACCGCGCTGGCCGTACGCCTCGGCGTTCTTCGGCAACATGACGATGACCTGCGTGAAATCCCGCGCCGCGTAGTCGTACTTGCCCTGCTGCGCGTAGGCGAGGCCGCGGTTGTAAACCGCCTCCGGGTCCTTCGGGTCGAGACGGATCGCCTCGTTGTAATCCTCGATGGACTTGTCGAGATCGCCCATGCGGAAGCGCGACAAGCCGCGGTTGTAGTAGACCTCGGGCGCCTTCGGAAAAGTCTCCAGAACTTTCGTGTAATCCTCCACCGCTTTATCGTGCCGCGCGAGATTCGCGTACGCGTTCCCGCGGTTGTAATACGCCTCGGCGAAATCGGGATTGAGCGCAATCGCCTTGTCGTAGTCCTCGACCGCGCCGGAGGGGTTCTCGAGCGCCATGTAGGCGTTGCCGCGGTTGTAATACGCGTCGGCGAAATCCGGGTTCAGTCGGATCGCCTCGCTGTAGTCTTTGAGCGCCGGCTGATACTGCTTCATCGCGTAATAAACCGTGCCGCGGTTCAAGTAGATATCGGCGTCCTCCGGCGTCGAGCGCAGCGCCGCGGCATAGTCTTTGAGCGCACGCTCGCCCTGGCCCAGCCGGCGGAACGCGTCGCCGCGCCCGCGGTAGGCCTCGCCGTTCTCCGGCGCGAGGCGGATTGCCTCGTTGTAATCCTTCAGCGCCCGCTCGTCCTCGCCGAGCTCGGCGTAGGCGTTGGCGCGCCCGAGAAAGGCTTCGGCCGCCTTCGGGTTCGCCTGTATCGCCTTGTCGTACTGGCGGATCGCCTCCTGCGTGCTGCCGACCTGCTGCAGGAGCTGCGCTTCTTTGAGCGCGTCGTCGGCGCTCGCCGCGAGAGCGACCGCCGCGGCCGCGGAAAGCAGGCCCGCGAGGATCGCCGCGTGCAACATCCTCGTCTTCACTTCACAATTCCTTTGGTGCGGATATCGTTTTCGAGCTTCTGCTTGAGTGTCGGGTCGAGCTCGAACGACTTGGCGAAATCCTTCTCCGCGTCGTCGTTCTTGCCCGCGCCGAGATTGGCGAGGCCGCGGTTCGCGTAGATGCGCGCGTTCTTGGGATCGAGCTTCAGCGCCGCATCGTAGTCCGCGAGCGCCAGATCGTATTTGCGCAGCACGTAATACGCGTTGGCGCGGTTGTTGTAGACCTCGGGGTTATTCGGGTTGAGCTTGAGCGCCATCGTGTAGTCGTTGACTGCGGCGTCGGCCTTGCCGAGGCGGCGCTCGGCGAGCCCGCGCTCGTAGTAAGCGCCGGCGTCTTTGGGGTCGAGACGGATCGCGTCGGAGAAATCCTGCGTGGCCTTGTCGAGCTGCCCGAGCGCGTAGTAAGCGCTGCCGCGCTGTCTATACGCCTCGGAGAATTTGGCGTTCAGCCGGATCGCCTCGTCGTAGTCCTTGATCGCGCGCTCCGGCTGCTTGCCGTCGCTGTAGACGTTGCCGCGGTAATAATATCCCTCCGCGAGCTTAGGGCTCAGCTTAATCGCCTGATCGAAGTCTTTGATCGCGCGCTCCGGCTGCCCCAAGCGCGCGTACGCTTCGCCCCGGCCGACGAACGCTTTCGCCGACTTCGGATCCGCCTGAATCGCCTTGTCGTACGCGGCGATCGCCTCCTGGAACTTTCCCGCCCGGTGAAGATTTAGCGCCTGGTCGTAGGCGCTCGGGGCCGCGGCGCTCCAGGCCTGCGCCGCCGCGGCGATGAAGAAAAAAACCGCCGGCAAGATGGTGCGCAACTTCATAATTTCAAGTTTCTTAGCCTACGATCGGCGCCATGTCCATCGCGCCGCGATATTTACTTCGCGGCGACCTGCTTGCGCAGGCTCGCGAGCATCTCCTCCGGGCTTTCCTTTGTCAGAATGCGGCCGAACTGGCTGCGATAATTCGCGACCACGGCGATGCCCTCCACGGAGAAATCGTACACCGACCACTTGCCGTCTTTCTGCACCAGGCGGAAATTGATCGGTGTCTCGGTAGAGCCGGAGATGACCTTCGTCTCGACCTCGTAGCGGTTCTCGCCGAGCGGCCGCTCCTTGCCGAACGTCACCTGCTGGTCTTTAAACGATAGGATCGTCTCGGCGTAGAAGTTCTCCAAAAGCGTCTTGAAGAGCACCACGAACTCTTTCTGCTGCGCCGGCGTGAGCTTTTCCCAGTTGCGCGAGAGCGTCGCCCGCGACATCTCGTTGTAATCGAAGATGCCGTCGAAAATCGAGCGCAGCTTCTTTTTCTTCGCTTCCTTCTGCGAATCGGCCTTGAGCGCCGGATCGCGCAGCACGGCGAGCACTTCTCCGACCCGTGCCTTCGTGGTCTCGAGCGCCGTGTCGGCGCGCGCTACCGTCGGAAGCGCGAGCGCGAGCAGCAGCGCGATCAATACCTTTTTCATGGGGTCACCTCGTTTCGCGTTTACTTGGCATCTTTTGGAGTCTTCTTCTCGACGTCGCCGAAAGCGTACTTGCTGATCAGCTCGATGAGATCCACCGGCGGCTCGGTCTCCGTAATCGTCCCCTTCGCCTGCAGGAGCTTGCCGGCGCCGCCGGCGTCGATCTTGATGAACTTGTCGCCCAGGAGGCCGTTCGACTTGATCGACGCGACCGCGTCGTCGTAAACCTTCACGCTTTTGTCGATGCGCAGCTCGACGACTGCGACCATGTCCTTCTGATCCATCGAGAAGCCCGAGACGCGGCCGATCTGCATGCCGACCATCTCGACCGGGCTCCCGATCTTGAGTCCGGAGACCGAAGTAAATTTGGCGAACAGCGGATACGTCGTGTCGCCCAGGACCGAGACGTCGCCGAGCTTGAGCGTCAGATAGCCGACGCAGAGGATGCAGACGACCATAAAAATCCCGACGAGAGTCTCCATCGAATATTTTTTCATCACGCGGACCTCCGCCTCGAGCGCTTGCGCGTCTGTCGCCTACAACATGAATGTCGTTATCACGTAGTCCACCACCAGCACGAGCACGCACGAAAGCACGACCGCCGACGTGGTCGAGATGCTGACGCTCTTCGCGCCGTGCACGCCCGCGCGCAAATGCGTGAAGTAGCCCTGGAAGCTGCATATGGTCGAGACAATGATCGCGAAGACGAACGCCTTCAAAAAACCGCCCATGACGTCTTTGGTCACGACGCTTGCCTGAAGCTGATCGAGATACTCGCCGGAGTTGACGCCGAGCAGCACGACGCCGGTGAAATAGCCGCCGGCGATACCGAGCGTGTCGAACAGCGCCGTCAGCAGCGGGAAGCTCACGATCGCGGCGGCGATGCGCGGGCTGACGATGTAGCCGAGCGGGTTGATGCGCATCGTCTGCAGCGCGTCGATCTGCTCCGAGATGCGGAGAATGCCGATCTCGGCGGTCATCGACGAGCCGGCGCGCGCGATGATCATGATCGCCGTCATCACCGGGCCGAGCTCGCGGATGAGGCCTAGCCCAACGGCCGAGCCGAGCACGCCCTGCGCGCCGAACTTGGCGAGCGCGTAATAGACCTGAAGCGCCAATACCATGCCGGTGAAAAGACCGATCAGCGACACGATCCCCATGGTGCGCGCGCCGATGTGCGCGAGCTGCTCGAGGATCGCTGGCAGCCGTTTGGGCCGGAAGATCAGCCAGAACGCGCGCGCGAAGAAGATCGCCGCGGCGCCCATGTCGTTGACGATCGCGATCGTGCGGCCGCCGAGCGGCGCGAAAATCGTGTCTTGCGTGCGGTTCACTTCCATCGGCGAATGACTACTTCCGGAAAGGATCGCGGTCGCTTTTCGACTCGTCCAAAAAGCAGTGGCGCGATGTTATCAGCGTCGCCGGTCCCGCGCAACGGGCGGAATTGTATGTACGGGCGAAACGGGATATTGTGGCCTTCCGCTAGGACGCCACCAATGAAATGCCCGGTTTGCGATGCCGAACTCGCGGGGTCGCCGAATTATTGCGGCGCCTGCGGTCATAGTCTGAATGCCGCGCCGGCCCCGCAGGACGACGCGAACGAGCCCAGGCTGCCCTCGGGCTTTAGCCGGACGCTCTCGACCGATCTCGTCGCGAAGCAGATCGAGCTGCGCACGCATGCGAAGCTCGCCGCGCTGGTCGACAGCCGCATCTACAAACCGGGCGAGATCATCATCCGCCAGGGCGAAGCATCGCGCGACCTCCTATTTCTCACGTCGGGAGTCGTCGAGATCTCGCGCAGCGGCGCCGACGGGGAAGTCGTGCTGAACG
>Ga0075436_100001716_pt1 | contig 15011 bp, 13 predicted proteins | sample RhiMethybrSRZTD5_FD_75303 | JGI IMG/M metagenome (GOLD analysis project Ga0075436, IMG submission 75303) | Populus rhizosphere microbial communities from Tennessee, USA - Rhizosphere MetaG P. TD hybrid SRZTD5 | ecosystem: Host-associated > Plants > Roots > Rhizosphere > Soil | place: USA...
GATGCTGATACGCAGAGGATTACTGAAGCAAATCCGGCAATGAGCGCGCTTTTGGGTTTGAAGGAATCGATTGAAGGCAAGGAATTGTGGGAGATCGGTCTTCTCTCGGACCGAAAAGTCAGCGCCGAAGTCTTCAAGGAATTGAAGGAGCATGGCATCGCTCACTTGGATGATTTGCTGATACGGACTCCGGATGGCCGTGAGCGCTACGTCGAGTTCGTCTGCACAGTCTATCCGACAAACGGACATCAAGTCATTCAATGCAATGTGCGAGATATTACTGAACGCAAGCGGGCGGATGAGAACGCGGCGCGGCTGGCGGCGATCGTCGAGTCATCCGATGACGCCATCGTCAGTAAAACACTGGAAGGCGTCATTGTGACATGGAATCGCGGAGCTCAACGCATTTTCGGCTACACCGCTGAAGAAGCGATAGGCAAGTCGATTCAAATGCTGATGCCGCCGGATCGTGTCGAAGAAGAGCCCGTAATACTGCGGCGCCTCAGATCTGGCGAGCGAATAGATCACTTCGAGTCGATTCGAGTAGCAAAAGATGGCCGCCGGATCAACGTCTCTCTTACTGTATCGCCGATCAGAGACAGATACGGGAAGATTGTAGGGGCTTCCAAAATTGCGAGGGACATTACCGAACGCAAGATGGTTGAGGCGGAGCGCGAGCGGCTTTTGGCCAGCGAGCGCGCCGCGCGCGCCGATGCGGAGAGCGCCAACCGCGCGAAGGATGAATTTCTCGCAACGGTATCACATGAGCTGCGAACTCCATTGAATGCCATCATGGGTTGGTCTCATCTGCTTCGTCGCGGCAAGATGGACGAAGCCGCAACCGCTCGCGCAGCAGAGACGATAGAACGAAATGCGAAGACGCAGGCTCAACTAATCGAAGATATCCTCGACGTATCTCGAGTGATCACGGGCAAGCTTCGTCTTAACATCGGTCCGGTCGATTTGGCGTCGGTTGTCAACGCCGCGATCGATTCGGTGCAGTTGGCCGCAGATTCAAAAGACATTCATCTGGAAGTCATGCTCGATTCCTCGGCGCGTCACGTCGCGGGCGATTCAGGACGGCTTCAGCAAGTCATCTGGAACGTCCTATCAAATGCGATCAAGTTTACACCGGCCGGCGGGCACGTCGAATTGCGACTCGAGCGCTCAAATAACAACGCGCAGATCAGAGTCATCGATAGCGGTGAAGGGATTGGCGCTGAATTTCTGCCTTTCATCTTTGACCACTTCAGACAAGCCGACGGCACCAGCACTCGCAGGCACAGCGGACTTGGTTTGGGCCTGGCGATCGTTCGTCATCTGGTCGAGCTTCACGGCGGCACGGTCCGCGCTCAGAGCGACGGGAAAGGGCAGGGAGCGACCTTCACGATTTCGCTCCCGTTGACTGTTGGTGCGGAACGTATGGCAGCGTTGCGGAGAGACACCGGGACTTTGCACGTCAGCGAAGACGTAAACGCCGCTCTCAACCCTCTGCCTTCTCTTGCAGGCCTGCAGGTTTTATTGGTCGATGACGATCGCGACAACCTTCAGATACTCAGTACGATGCTCAGGCAGCAAGGCGCGGATGTGCAAGCAGTCACCTCTGCGCCGGAGGCGCTCGAAGCCTTGCGTTGGTATGAACCCGACGTGATGGTGTCTGATCTTGCGATGCCCGGTGAGGACGGCTATTCGTTGATCGCCAAAGTGCGAGAACGCGAAACTCAAAACGGCAAGCGCATTGCGGCTCTCGCGCTGACCGCATATGTCAGAGTCGAAGACCGCGCGCGCGCATTGTCGGCCGGTTTCAATATGTTTGTTCCGAAGCCGGTCGAGCCAAACGAATTGATCGCTGCTATCGCGAATCTTGCTGAAACACGCGGCTTCGTCGGCGCGTGAGTAGCGAATGCATATTAGACCGGACCCTCCTTGCTGAGCTAACGGGTCGCCTACTGCGGAGACTTCCTCTTAAACGGCGGTTGATTTGTCTTAGCCCCCCTCGCGTGCTACGCTCTGCCTTCAAAAAACGGACAGCGAATCGATGGCTATTGAAGACTTGAGAGAGTTCATTTCTGTTCTCGAAAAGCGAGATCAGCTCAAACGAATCCGCGCGGAAGTGGATGCCGAGCTCGAGATTTCGGAGATCACGGATCGTGTTTCCAAACAAGGCGGACCCGCGCTTCTGTTCGAAAACGTTCGCGGTCATTCGATGCCGGTGCTCATCAACGCGCTCGGCGGTCGTCAGCGAATGCTGCTGGCCTTGGGCGTGAAGGACTACGCCGAGATCACCGAACGCATAACTGATCTCACCGACGTGAAGTCTCCTCAGGGTCTAATAGAAAAAGTCAAAATGATTCCGCGCCTCGCCGATCTCAGCCGAATGTTCCCGAAGATAGTGAAAGACGGCCCTTGCAAGGAGAAGGTGCTGAGGGAAGGCGAGTTCTCACTGCTGGATTTGCCGATCATCAAGTGCTGGCCCGAAGACGGCGGCCGCTACATCACTATGCCGCTTGTGTTCACGAAGAATCCCGAGACGGGCAAGCGCAACTGCGGGATGTATCGCATGCAGGTCTACGACGAGAAAACTACCGGCATGCATTGGCAGATTCACAAGCACGGCGCGCAACACTTTCGAAATCTGAAACGAAGCGGCGGCGGACGACTCGACGTAGGAGTGGCTCTGGGAGCCGACCCTGTGACAGTCTTCTCTGCGATCATGCCGTTGCCCGAAGACCTGGACGAGATGATGATCGCCGGGTTCCTGCGCGATAAGCCGGTCGAGATGGTGAAGTGCGAGACGGTTGACGTCGAAGTTCCCGCCAACGCCGAGATCGTAATTGAGGGCTACGTCGATACGGAAGAGCTGCGCACGGAAGGTCCTTTCGGCGATCACACGGGCTACTATTCACTCGAAGACGAATTCCCGGTGTTTCACGTCACCTGCATCACTCACCGCAAGAAGCCGATCTACCAGACGATAATTGTCGGCAAGCCGCCTCAGGAAGATTGCTGGATGGGCGAAGCAATCGAAAGAATCTACTTGCCGCTGATGCAGCGGCAGTTCCCTGAAGTTGTCGATTATCACATGCCGTTCGCCGGAGTATTTCATAATCTGATGATCGTCGCGATTCGAAAAGATTATCCGGGTCACGCTCGAAAGATCATGAATGGCATCTGGTCGCTGCCTCAAGCGATGTTTACGAAGTGCATTGTCGTAGTCGATCAAGACACGAACGTCCGCGATCTGAATGACGTCACTTGGCGAGTGTTGAACAACATCGATCCCGAGCGAGACATTCAATTGGTGCTCGGCCCAGTCGATCAACTTGATCATTCGTCGCGATTGCCGAACTTCGGCTCTAAGATGGGAATAGACGGAACTCGCAAATGGAAGTCAGAAGGCTTCGACCGCCCGTGGCCGAAAGAGATCAGGATGAGCGAAGAAGTGAAGAGGAGAATAGATCTGGTGTGGCCGACGCTCGGACTATGATCCGGGTAATCGATGGCAGTCCCCTCTGCCACGTTCCGAAAGACACGCGCCGTTCTGAGAACAGACCCCGACTGTTCTTGTAGATCCTCAATCCGAATTGAAAGGCGTATCTGTGAACCAGCTTCTCAGGGCTCGCGCGCGGGTGATCGCGGTCGTCGAAGGCGCGGTCCTTCTACTTGCCCTGATTTCTCTGATCTATGCGACTGTTACGGCGTTCGACAAGGGAAGCGACCTTGAGATGTTTCAGGACATGGGCCGGCGTTGGGTTGACGGGGTCTATCAAACCGAAGAGAGTCGATTCTACGGACATCCGCCCTACGCTTCGGTCCTGTATTCTGCGATGGCCTTTCTTTCCTTCGAGCAGTTGAGAGCCGTCTTCGTCTTGATTAACCTGCTAACAACATTCCTCATCTTGTTGCTTATTCATAAGCTTTGGGGATCCAATTGGTCCGCGCGAACGCACTGGCTTCTCGCTGCATTTCTGCTAAGCTCTGCGCCGTTTCGGGTAACGCTGCGCTATGGACAGATAAGCCTCATCCTTACGGCGTTGGTACTCGGATCTTTGCTTGCCTGGAAGAAGAAGAGAGCCGGCCTGGCTGGGTTACTAATTGGATTGTCGCTTGCCAAGTACTCATTGACCCTGCCTTTCGTGCTTTACCTTGTCTGGCGAAGGGAGTGGAAGATCGTTGCGGGGGCTGTTTTGACGGTGGGGGTGCTGACTGAGGTCTGCGGGCTGCGGTTTGGGTTGTCGCCGTTCGTCCTGATCGGCGACTACGTTCGACTGATGCAACACATATCAATCTCGAATGACCCGACGTTCTCGGGCGCGACTGAAGTCGGGCGGCTTCTCTTCGCGATAACAGGGAGCGAGTTGATCGCTAATCAACTGAACATCGCCCTGACCTTAATTGCATTGGCCGCGATGGGCCTGGTCTTCTGGCGCAAGCCGCGATACGAGCAGACACATCTCGCAGCTTTGACGTTCTTCAGTCTCTGGTTTGTATATCATCGCATTTACGACGTAGTAGTGTGTGTTTTACCCGCCGCGGTCTTTGTTGATTTCCTCGTACGAGATAAATTTCGAAGGCTCAGTGTCATAGGCCTGTCGGCTCTCGGACTGCTGTCGCTGAACATCCCAGGACTGTTGACGGAACGACTTCATCTGCCGGCTGACAAGTTATCTGCGAATCCGGCCGGGTTCCTTGCGCTGCATGTTGATAGGCTTTTAGTACTCGGAATGTTCTGGTTATTGCTCATCACTATATGGCGAGTTGGAGATAGTCAGAGTGACGACGCCATGCCGATGGCGCGTTACTGAACAGCCCTACCACTGAATCGAATTATTTGCGAAATCCAAACAGTAAGATGTTGTTCTCTGGCCCGCCAATCAAGTTTCCAACCCGGCTGCGACACTCACCTTGATACGAAATCATCGTGGATGGCAGAATGTCGATGGATGCCAAAGCTATATGAGTATTTCGGTCTTATCATTCTCTTTTACTCAAATGAACACGAGCCGATTCAAGTTCACGCAAAATGTCAGGGCAGAGAAAAGTAAAGCCGAACTTGTTGTCGAGAACAGAAGAGTCGTGGATATTGCTTATTCCGCAGTCAAAGGCAGAAGAGCTCTCGGCAAAACGGAGATGAAAGACTTTCAAACTTTGACGGCTCACTACGCCGATGAGATTGTTCAAAAATGGATAGACTATTTCGTACTTCACAATCCCATAGTGCCCCAGAGAATTACGCAGAGAATCAAGTAATTCTCCCGGATGATGCGGTCGTCGACATTGTTGAAGCCGAGCAGGTCCACGACTATAAGCTAAGGCTCTCGTTCAGCGATGGCACGCAACAAGTCGTAGACTTCGAGCCGTTTCTAAGAGGCTCACGAAATCCCATGGTCCGCGCGTATCTTGAGCCGGATAGGTTTGCAAATTTCAGGCTCGAGTACGGCGAACTGGTATGGGACGACTATGGGCTCTGCTTCCCGATAGCTGATCTCTACGAGAATAGAATCTAAGCCTTTGATCTCTTATTGATAGTTCAATCCGCGGCATGTGACCGCGGTAGAGTTCTCGCTCCCGGAGGCGCGTTCAGGCGCGCATAGCTTAACTCGAAAGTCCTCTAGCTAAGTTGATAGGAATTCGACAACGAATGAGGCACTCCTCAGCACGAAGGCAACATCTATTGCGTGCTGATGCTCTTTCTGATTCGATCGCGATATTCGTTAGCCTTGATCCGCACCGAACGTTCGTCGATCGTCAGCACTCGGCGGTTCTGCATTACGACTCTTCCGTTGATTATCACGGTCTCAACATCGGAAGCCTTTGTTGAGTACACGAGTTCTGAATAAACATTGTAAACCGGCAACTGATGCGAACTGTCCATATCGACGATTATCAAATCGGCTAGCTTGCCCGTTTCAAGTGATCCGATCTCCTTATCCATATGAATCGCACGCGCGCCGCGAATAGTTGCCATCTCGAGCGCCTCGCGTGCGTTGATCACTGTCGGATCTTTCGTCGTCAGCTTGTGAAGCTTGGCCGCCGTGTCCATCTCTTCCCACATATTCAAATCGTTGTTTGAAGCCGCGCCGTCAGTTCCGAGTCCGACCGCAACTCCAGCTTTTAGCATCGCCGGCACAGGAGCGGCTCCTGCAGCCAGTTTCATGTTCGATTGAGGGCAATGAGCGACACCAACCGAACGCTTTGCTAGCGTCTCAATGTCTGCGCTGGTAGGCCAAACCATGTGCGCTGCGATTACTCGCTCATCGAGCAGACCTATGCGATCGAGATAAGCGACAGAGCTTGCGCCATAGCGCTCCTGAATCGTTTTGACTTCAGCCTGGTCTTCAGCGATGTGAGTTATGAGAGGCACTCCGAGGCGCTGCGATAGCGCATGCGTTTGCTTCAGATGATCGGTTGAAACCGTATACGGCGCGTGAGGAGCGATCGCAGGGGTGATCAACGCATTACCTTCCCACTTAGCGGCAAACTTTTCGGCGGAGGCCATCGCCGCGTCCCAGGTTTTGTTGTCGGGAGCTGGAAAATCAATCACAGTTTCACCGAGCACGGCTCGCATGCCTGCGCGCGAGGTTTCGTCGGCGATTGCGTCTTCGAAGTAATACATATCGACGTAAGTCGTCGTTCCACCTTCGATCATCTCAAGGCAACCGAGCCGTGTGCCCCATCGCACGAACTGCTCGTCGACGTTTTTTGCTTCGGCGGGAAAAATGTATTTCTGAAGCCACTCCATCAGCACCAGGTCATCGGCAATGCCGCGAAACAAAACCATCGGAACGTGAGTGTGGGTGTTGATCAGGCCCGGCATGACTACTTTTCCGGCGGCGTTTATTGAGCGAGCGGCGGTGTACTTCGTGGTGATATCTGACGCGGAGCCAACCGCGACGATACGATCGGCTTTGATCGCGACGGCTCCGTTTTCAATTATTCTCGCTGACGGATCCATCGTGACAACGGTCCCGCCTCGAATGATGAGGTCGGCTCGCTCAGCGGCGATAGCGAAAGAAGGGAGCCACCCCACGACTAGTGAAAGAATGAGAGCGGCAACGAAGACTTTCTTCTTCAAGTTGATCTCCTGCATTGATGTGACAGTCGAGTTTTCAGAATTGGCTTTGGCGAATCAAGCCTGAGGATACGTCAGTTGCGTCAGCGAGGCTAGCTCACGCCCTCCAGGTATCGCTCATCGAATGCCTCGGGCAAAAGGTCGATTAGTTTATACATGCGAACGTCTCCCGAGAGATTGGCTAAGACAACTTCAGCGTTATCCATCGCAAACTCCCAGATCATCTGACGACACGACCCACACGGAGGTGCAATATTTTCGTGATCCGTGACGATAACGACTTTATAAATCTCGCTGGCACCTTCGCTTATCGCTTTGAAAACTGCGACTCGCTCGGCGCAGATGCTCAAACCAAAAGTCGAGTTTTCGATGTTGCATCCGGTGAACACGCGGCCGTCGGAGGTGAGCAACGCCGCGCCCACGCTGAAGTTCGAATAAGGCGCGTGAGCCCAGTGGCGCGCGGCCTTTGCCAAGTCTATCAGTTCACTATCATTCATCATTTCAGCGCCGCTTTCCCGACGCCCTCACGCTCTCGATTAAAGATGCCAAACGCTGCAGCATCCGCTTAAAGGCACATCGCGTGCGCTCATTATAGCAACCGTATTGTACCATCAGTCACAAGGAAACAAGCACAAGGCTGCACTCTTTGCTCGGAGGTTCGGCACCCCCCGGGGCAACTGATGACGAGGGACTTGATGAAACGATTGTCTATGATGCATTATCATCCGGCGGCTTCCATCACATTCAAGGTCCGTTCGGTGTAACTGGGTAATCACGTTCGAGTAACCTTGACAGACAGGTCTAGAGTGGTCGATTTCCTCGCATATTTTGGCGGAACCTATGTAGCGACGGTGCTGGGTATCGCCGGCCTTTTGAAAATATTTGATTATTTTGAGCGCGAGCGCCTGAGAAACTGGCTTGGCCCATACTGGGGCTTGTTGGTGTTTGGAGTACCCTTGCTGGCGGCTAGTATCATATCGACCGTGCACAATAGAGTTAGCCTAACGCTCTCTTTAGGTGGCGCTTCAACCCTGTTTATGTTTGCCATTCCGGCGCTATTGACTTTTCTACTAGTCGCATTGGGTTTGATTATTAGAGCTAAGAGATCCACTCTAGCGACCTCAGTCCGCCCCAGGGTAGTGCTCCGGAGTACTCCCAAGGCTTGCACGCCGAACGACATTGTAGAAATGATCAAGGCAAATGGCTTTAGCCATCCTGAGGCACTATCCAAATACGGACTATCCCCCAGAGTCACAACCGGCATTCCTCACAGTTTTGAGGTTAAGGCAGTGGGCGACTGTGATGTTGTCACGGATCGGGCCACGGGCTTGATGTGGCAGAAACTCGGATCAGTCTTGGCTACGAATCACATGGGAGCTAAGGAATTCATAACGAACCTTAACAAAGGAAAGTACGCTGGCTATGAGGATTGGCGTCTGCCGACGATCGAAGAGCTGACTTCTCTTTTGCAACCGACAAAGAATGAAAAAGGCACTTACACAGATACCCTTTTTGATGCCGACGTTGTGTGGTGCTGGAGCGCCGATGGGGTTCTGAATTCCTTATCTTACTGGTACGTTGATTTCAGTAACGGCCTCGTAGATGCTATCAACCTACTGGTGAAGTTGAATGCGCGAGCGGTTCGATCTATGAAGGAACTCGAACTTCGAGCTGTCCATTGATGAATCAAGTTCTGGATCGTACAGCGAAGAAGGTCTCAATGCCTTGAGTAGGAGGTTGTGATGTCGGAACTAACGCGTTTCGAGTTGAATGATCTTCCGTTCAGAGCCAACGAAGTCCTTCAGGAAATCACGAGCAATCTGGTGGGCTGGGGGAGGGAAAACAATTATTTATTCAAGTCGAATTCGTATGATAACAGCCATTCGTTGACCGTTTCTGCTATGTCAATGCTCGCTCTTCACGAGGTCGGCCACCCGATAGGCGACCACACTCATGATGCGATCCTGAGCCACAAGCAAAAGGATCCGATAACTAGGGGAGCTTTCCCTGCTCAAGTAGGGAAGTACTGTCATACTTATGGAACAGCTTGGATACTGTTCGCTTGCCTGCACATTCGCCCCTCAGGTGTAACGAGTTTCTATGACACGGTGGATTGGCTGATCGCTCAGCGAACTGATTCAAACAAAGGTTGGGGACATACACGAGATAGCCATCCGCGCGCATTCTTCACCGCTTATGTGCTTAACTCTCTACTTGAATATTTGGAATGCCTATCAGCTCTGGACGCAGCGCCACAGGGCTTACCAAAAAAGATTGTTAAAGCAGTTGAGGACGGTATTGACTTTCTCATGGAAGATCGCAGAGCAACAGACGTGATGTTGTGGTCATTCGACCGCAAAGATCAGTCCGTATGCATAGCTTCAACGGCGATTGCTTTACATGTGTTAGCCAAGTACTTCAAAGGTGAGTTTGGCTGTTATCATGCTCACGCAGAGAACTTTCGTGAGATGGTTGGATCAACCTTTGAAGCACTAGGCACGAGCTTAGGACCAAATAGCTTGACGACTGGTGAAACTGTAATAAAAGCGGGGAAGCAGAATTTTAGGGTCAACTTATGGCCTTTGCTGAAGGAGGACGCCCCGAGCGGCTACGCGAATGCTTATTTTACGCCCCTCATCGGAGTGACATTCCTAGAGATGTGCAAAATGTTATATCCGAACGGTATTGCCGCGCTTAGATCCGAGATCCTAGTTTTTGTCGAATGGATTATCAATAATGTCTCGAGGGATGAGAATGGGAAAAGCGAAGGAGTCCTAGGCCCCGGTAACCGTGTTTACGTTTGGTCGACTGCTAAGTCGATCATCGTTCTATCCCGATGGCTAAACTCACTCAAGGACTACGTCTTTACCAGCGACTTTGTAAGCGGCCCAGTGACTCCGAACCCATGCGCTCAACTAGAGCCAAACAGCACGAACACGTGAAGTATGAGCATATCTTCTCGAATCGAGGTGCCTGATATGATAGCTGTCCTGCCTGTCGTGGCTGAAACTCGGTCTAGCATGCAGACCAAAATTAAAAGAAGGCTAGACGAGAGTGGGAAAACAATAAGTGAGGCTATCGCCGAAAGAAAGTTGTACTTCAGAATCTCTTTGGTCAGCCACTGCAACCTAGCCTGCCCCTTTTGTCACAATGAGGGCGCGCCTCTCAGGGGAAGGCTTGACCTCGCCTTTGCTACAGAAGCAATCAAAGCAGCCGCAGGCGTGGGCTTTACGCGCGTTCAGTTCACAGGTGGCGAGCCGCTTCTTCATCCGCAGGTTGCCGAATTTGTGGGAAGCGCCAGAAGCATTGTTGCAGACGTTGGCATTACGACTAATGGAACGTTCCTGGAGAAGCATCTTGATTCCCTGGTCCAGAACCGGCTGACACGGCTCCACATATCTCTGCAGGTCGAGCCCTTGGAAATGGCCGGCAAAAACGGCGTATGGGGTGTGCCCGAATGGCTTATCAGCGCGCTTGATCTCGCAGCAAAGCGCGCATTCTTATTGAGACTGAACTTGCCCGTGCCCAGCAATAGTTTACCAAAGGCAAAAGGGTTTCTAGAAGAATTGGCACCCTACGGCTGCGATATTAAGACCTTCTCTATTCTTCCAGAAGGTGCCACTCGGAACGGACTGTATCCACTTGAGGAGCTCATTGAGATCGTTGAGGTCGAGAACAGACGGCGATCTGAAGCTGGTCAAATCGGCACAGTACAGCTTAGAGGTTATCGCCCACCGACAGGAATCCGATGTCGAACCTGCCCGGATCAATCCAGATGCAAAGAACAGTCTCACTCTCTTCGCCTCGGCGCGGACCGGATGCTTCGCCCGTGTCTCGCCACTCGTGCTTGGGACAGCGTTCTAGAAGGGAGCTTTGAACCGCAAATAAGAAACGCGACACTGCTTGCTTTGGACTATCGATGGTAACCCGCTTGTCTAGCGACGATGGTGCAGAACGGAAAAATGCGCGGCGAAATTGAGTTCGACATTTGGAGCGATCGGGAACCTGTGACCTCCCACACGTGGGGGAAATACGTAGCTATTTCGGGCAACACGGGAGCGGGCAAATCAACGTTGATGCGAGCCATTGTCTCTGCCGCCGCGTCACTGTCTATTAAGGCAGTTGGGATAGATGAGCGCACTCTACATCATCCCTTCTTAAAGCTAATGTTTTCTCAGCCAGCGCGGTACGGATTTCCAGTACAAATCAATTTTCTTCTACAACGCCACTTGGTATTGCTCAGGTGGTTGAGTTCGGGTCACACAGTCATCATCGAGCGCTCTCACCTGGATGATCAGGTGTTCGTCGATCATCTTCTTGATGGCGGTCACATTAGCCGTGATGAGCATAGCGCGTACGTCGCCTTAGCAAATGTGCTACACAAGAAGATTCCGCTTCCGGACATTCTAGTCTGCCTAGAGGTGATGCCAAAGGTGTCGATGGCTCGAATTGCGCGTGATGAAGCAAGTGGGAAACGACCCCAGGAGTTTCCCAATGAGAGTGTTAAGTTCTCGTTTGTCTCCTCATGGTATGAGAGGATCAATGCACTTCACGAGTCAATGACCGAGCAAGTTAGAAGACAGGAAAGCAATCACAACAGAGTAGTACTAAGACGGCCCGCAGAAACAAGTACCGAAGAGTTGGCTGGCGAAGTCATCGAACATCTTAAGGGCATGCTTATTGATAAGGTATGAAGCACTCCTTGCGCACACCACAGTGCGAGGTCTAAGCGTACATACAATATGGTTAGCCTTTATAGAAATCGGGCATCGAATCCGTCTGGGAAAAGAGCCTTAATAGTGAATCGCACAACCTCGCTAGACAGGTTCGACAAGATCACTTGCACATCATCCTTCGCAAATTCCCATATCAACTGTCGGCAACTGCCGCAGGGCGGCGCGAGAGGACTCGTATCGGTAACGACCGCTATTTTCACAAGTCCGCGTGCGCCTTCGCTGATTGCCTTGAAGATCGCCAGTCGCTCTGCACAAAGCGACAGATTGTAGGTGACGTTTTCGATATTGCAGCCTGTAAACACCTGTCCGTCATGGGTCAGCAAGGCTGCTCCAACCTCAAACCTGGTGTAAGGCGCGACGGCTGCTTTGCGCGCCTTCCTTGCTCGGTCGACCAATTCATCATCGGTTATGGGCACAGAGCGCTCTCCTCTCACGTTGTAATCTCGGATCCTGACGCCAATCAACTACTATCCTTGACTGTCCGTCGCCACCATTGGGAAGGGGACGCGCAGGGGTATCTGCTCAGCGGACTGTGCTAACAGAACGTTGACCTTTCCTGTTATCAAATCGATGCCCGCGTCGTTGAATCCGCCTTCGGGAATAATGATATCCGCGTAGCGCTTTGAAGGCTCCACGAACTGAAGATGCATCGGCCGCACGGTAGTCTGGTATTGCACGATCACCGATTCTACCGTTCGCCCGCGTTCATGAACGTCGCGATCGAGCCTTCTAATGAAACGTATGTCGGCGTCGGTATCGACGAAGATCTTCAGATCCATCAACCCGCGCATCTGTGAGTTCACGAAAACGAGTATGCCTTCGACAATGATCACCGGCCTCGGCGCGACGTGGATAGTCTCGGCCTTTCGGGAATGCGTCGGATAATCGTAGATGGGTTGCTCGATGCTTTCGCCGGCGCGCAAAGCTGCGAGGTGATTGATCAACAACTCGGTATCGAACGCGTCGGGATGATCGTAGTTGACTCGGTGGCGAAGATCGAGTGGCATATCGCCGAGGTTTCGATAGTAAGAGTCCTGCTGAAGATAAACCACGTTATCTCCGCCTACCGGCGCAATAATTTTTTGCGCGACCGTGGTCTTGCCTGAGCCTGTTCCACCGCTGATGCCGATGATCATAGAGGGCTATTGTAACATGTAAGGGTAGTGATCGGTGGCTACGCCTTCGTGATTGAGGATTGTCCTTTCGTCGAGGGGTGGGCACGAAGGCCACGCGTACATGTCCTATGCGGAGTCTGCGACCGCGATTCGTGGAATGACTCGAAGTATGAGTTCAGCGAGTTGCTTTCCTGAGCGCTTTCCAACCTCCATAACTTCAGCGTGGTTTATTTCGGCGTTGGTTAATCCTGCCGCGATGTTGGTGATGCATGAAATCGCAAGCACCTTGATTCCGCAGTGACGCGCAACGATCGCTTCGGGCACCGTAGACATCCCCACAGCATCGGCTCCGAGCTTGCGCATCATTCGAATCTCCGCGGGTGTTTCATAAGTCGGTCCTCGCAACGCCATATACACACCTTCGGACAAAACAACACCAATCTCACGAGCTGCTTCGTGTGCGGCTTCAACAAAAGCAGGAGCGTACACCGAAGTCATATCCGGAAACCGAGGCCCGAAGCGTTCGTCGTTTGATCCTCGCAAAGGGTTCTCGCCCATCAGATTTATGTGATCGGTTATCACCATAAGCGAGCCGGGAGACAAGTGCGGAGCTGTTCCTCCTGCGGCATTCGTTAATATAAGCCCGCGTACTCCCATTACGTTGAAAACTCGCACAGGCAGGGTCACTTCTTCCATCGAGTAGCCTTCGTAGAAATGAAACCGGCCCTTCATCAACACGACATCCACGCCGCCGCACGAGCCTGCGATCAGCTTCCCATCGTGACCTTCGACGGTAGAACTAACAAAGTGAGGTATCTCACTATATGGAATCTCAACCCGATTATCGATTGCGTCGGCCACACCACCGAGACCCGAGCCGAGCACAACCGCGACGACCGGCGTGCGCGATTGAGCCTTCGCCAGAACGTAGCGCGAAGCTTCGGATGCTCGATCGTAGAGTGAAATCGTCATAGCCTATAGGGTACAGGGGAAAGGTTACAGATTAGAGAGCGTTTTGCACGGCCGATTTTCGCTTGCCTGTCACCTGTCACCTGTCTGTCACCTGTAACCTGTTCCCTACTTCTCCTTCACGTAAGGTATGCCGATCGCGCGAGGTGGCGTGGCTCGGCCGATGAAACCCGCGAGCACAACCATCGTCAGCACATAAGGAATTATTTGAATGAACTGCACCGGAATCGGCACGACTCCTTGCATTTGATCAGAAACACCTTCAGCCAAACCGAATAACAGGCACGCGAGGAAGGCGCCGACCGGATGCCACTTGCCGAATATCAACGCGGCCAGCGCGATGAAGCCGCGGCCTCCAGTCATGTTGCGGGTGAACAGAGAATTCTGCGCGATCGAAAGATAAGCGCCGCCAATCCCCGCAAGCACTCCGCTAATCAACACTCCTGCATAACGTATTCGATAAACGCTCACGCCCGCTGTGTCTGCGGCTTCCGGGTTCTCGCCCACTGCGCGCAGCCGCAAACCAAATCGCGTTCTGAATAAAACGTAGTAGCTGATTGGAACCAACGCGAACGCCAGGTAAGAAATCGGCGTGTGCCCCGAGATCAATTGCTTGAGCACCGGCACGTGATCGATCAATGGCAGGTGCCACTCGGGCAAAGTCTGCTCTCTCGAGAGCTGAGGAGTCGAACCGGTCGAGTCGAACATCGCGCCTGATACGAGCGGAGGTACGCCTAAAAACAAGATGTTGATCGCAGTTCCCACGACTACCTGATCGGCTTTAAATTGAATCGACGCCAGCGCGTGAATTAGCGCGACCAGCAGGCCCGCAACCGCAGCGCACATGAGCCCGATCCATGGGTTGCCGATCTTAACGGTCACGGCCGAAGCAGTGAACGCGCCCGCGAGCATGATTCCTTCGAGCGCGATGTTAATGACTCCTCCGCGTTCGGAAAACATCCCGCCAAGTGAAGCGAGCGTCAGCGGCGTCGCATACCGCACCATCGAGGCCAGCAGCGATAGATTGATGATGGTCCTTAGCATCACGGTTTCTAGTTTCTAGTTTCTGGTTTCTGGTTGAGGTTGCGTAGAAAGTCAGAAGTCCAACCCAAAAACGAG
>Ga0075436_100001719_pt1 | contig 14992 bp, 7 predicted proteins | sample RhiMethybrSRZTD5_FD_75303 | JGI IMG/M metagenome (GOLD analysis project Ga0075436, IMG submission 75303) | Populus rhizosphere microbial communities from Tennessee, USA - Rhizosphere MetaG P. TD hybrid SRZTD5 | ecosystem: Host-associated > Plants > Roots > Rhizosphere > Soil | place: USA...
TAAAAGACAGCGGTGCGCTGGTCCAGGTGAATGATGCGGGGCGCGAATTTCGCCAGATCCGCGCTTTCAACAACAGCACCTTCGACGTCGACAAAGTGCTGCCGACCATTGTGATGAGCAACGAAGACTACGGCCGTATTACGCGTATCCTGAACGACGGCACCGACGTGATGCTCGAATTCAACATCGTCAATCACGTCTATCCGGAAGGCGCAACGTCCTACAACACGGTCGCGGAAATTCGGGGCAGCGATAAAGCTGACGAAGTGATCATGCTCGGCGGCCACCTCGACTCGTGGCACGCAGCCACCGGCGCCACGGACAACGCGATCGGCTGCGCGATCATGATGGAAGCCGCGCGCATTCTGAAAACGCTCGGCGTCAAACCACGTCGCACGATTCGCGTCGCGCTGTGGAGTGGTGAAGAGGAGGGACTGCTCGGTTCGCTTGCTTACGTAAAGGAGCACTTCGGATCGTTTGAAGAACAGAAGCCGGGTTACGAAAAGTTCGGCGGCTATTTCAATATCGACTCGGGCACGGGCCGCGTGCGTGGCGCATCAGTTTTTGGACCACCGGAAGCCGCGAACATAATGCGTGAAATTCTCGCGCCGTTTAAGAATGAGGGCGTTGTGGGCGCCGCAGCGACGCGCAGCCGGCGCATCGGTGGCTCCGACAACACTTCCTTCAACAACGCCGGATTGCCCGGCATCGGCATGGGCCAGGACCCGATCGAGTACAACAGCAACACGTGGCACACGAACCTCGATACGTACGAGCGAATTCTTGAAGATGACGTCAAAAAGGACGCGATGGTGGTTGCGTGGTCCGTCTATCAGTTGGCGATGCGCGACGACATGTTGCCGCACTTGTCGAAAGCTGACATGCCGCCGAAACCGGCGGACGAAACAACGCAACCAGCACCGCCTCGCCGGCCCACAAATAGTTCGGGCGGTTCAACTGTGAGATCTAATTAGGCTTTACAATCAGATCGACAGCGGATCTTTTTGAAAGAGAGGTGCGTTGGCCTTAAGTCGCCGTCAGTTTCTGAGGCGCAGTGCTTTTGCCGTCACCGGCGCCGGCATGGCGCACACAGTAGCGCACGGCGCAAACGCAATAATCCTTGGAAGCCCGGCCAAGAAAGTGCTCGTTTTGGGCGCTGGAATGGCCGGGCTGGTCGCTGCTTACGAACTCACGCAACTCGGCCACAACGTCACCGTGCTCGAAGCGCGCACGCGTCCCGGCGGTCGCGTTCACACCTTACGCGAACCCTTCGCTGACGGCCTTTACGCTGAAGAAGGCGCCGCGCGCATTCCTGACAATCACAATCTCACGCTGAAATACGTGAAGCAGTTTGAACTGCCGCTCGAGCCGTTTTACCCGTCGCAACTGAACGCAGTGCGTTTCGATCGTGGCAGCCGCGAAGAAGTGTCGATCGACGGCTTTACTGACGCGATGACACGCAACTACGGTGGCGAGCTCGGTGGCGGGCCGGAGCGCTGGCAGAAAATCAAGGGTGGCTCTGATCTGTTGCCGAAAGCATTCGCCACACGGCTGCAAGACAAGATCATCTACGGCGCTCCGGTAGTGCGAATCGAGCAAGATCCCAAAGCGGCGCGCGTGGTCTTTATGAAAACGGGTGCGCGACAAATGTTGACCGCCGACGCGGTGCTCGTGACGATTCCGTTCTCCGTTTTGCGCAACATTGATTTGCCGGCGTTGACGGATCGGAAGCGCGACGTGATCGGTCGTGTTCACTACGACGCCGTGTCGCGCGTCTACCTGCAAACGAAGACTCGATTTTGGGAAGCGCGCGGCTTGAACGGATTTGCGTTTACGAGCGGCGCGATCGAGATCTGGCAACCGACTTGGAGCCAGCCTGGACCACGAGGAATTCTGATGACCTACGCGCGCCCCGGCGAGGCCGAGCGCATCACGCAGCTAAAAGAGAGCGATCGGATCGAGACGACATTGAAGCAGCTCGACGGAATCTTCTCCGGCCTGCGTGCGAACTTCGAACGCGGTGCAACGAAGTGTTGGCTCGACGATGAGTGGTCGCGGGGCGCGTGGGCCTTCGTAGGCTTCACGGACTTCGCCACGGCAATCGCCAATGAAGGCCGCATCCACTTCGCGGGCGAACACCTCTCGCCATGGTTTTCGTGGATGCAAGGCGCTCTGTCGTCAGGTCTGCGTGCCGTCAAAGAAATCGACGAAGCACAATATCCCGCTGTTGCGTTGTGAAGCTTTGCCTCAAAGTCGGTCGTCCAACTTGGATGAGGTCAGTACCACCACGCGGTCGTGGGTGGGTTGGTGATCAGTATGCTGACCTCCAACGTTTTGAACGCGATTGGTACCCACCCGCTACCGCGTGGTAGTACTGACCGCGGGCAAGACTGATGTCCGAGTTTTGAGGCAAAGCTGCGTGATGATTCAGTCTTCGTGCTCTTTGAGAAAGAGATCCTCAACCGGCATGGTCCAGCCCGGAAGTGCTGGTTCCGCTTCCGCAAACTGGCCTTTTCTGTACAGCGTGGGATCAGTCGGAGCGGCCGCTCGATAGACGCGCACCACGTCGTCGCTCAGCAAGTCCACGTCCCAAACGACGAGCGTTCCGGCCGCGAAATAGTCTGCTCGTTTAGCGGCCATCTGTCGCTCCGCGCGTGGACCATAGTCGCCGTCGCTACGAACTTCAACCGCAAAAATCGGCGCGCCTTCAGCAAACTTCATCGTGAGTTTGCCGGTGTAGAATCCGGCGTTCGGACAAAACGATTTGCGATGAGGTAAATTCACGACAAAAGCAGCGTTATCTCCAATTGCGACGCCTCTACGGGTAGCCTTCTCGTAAAACGCAAGAGAGAAGGTGATTTCCCGAGCCGCATAGTGAGGATAGAACCCGGTCGGTGACATGTGTACGATTTCTCCGTTGACGAGCTCAGCCTTGCCCTCGACCTTATAGAGATCTTCAATTGTGGCTTCGACTTTCGTGCTCATAGGCAGTTGTGAGTATTTGTTCTTACTTCTTGAGCGCATCGTAACATGACTCCTGCAAAACGCAAGCGCACTATGGTTTCGCGATCACCAGTGGCGTGGCTTCGAGTTCGCGACGGTAGAAGACGCGCGGGCGCTGGACGCTGCGCTTCGCCGGATCGCTGACGTTTGTCTCGCCTTCCGTGAACGAAATCTCCAGACCAACACCGCGGCCTTGCGTCATTTTTTGTTCCTGCATCTGTGGCACACGCTGCGTTGCGAAGTCGAGCCACTCGCGCGCGATTAGCACGCCGTCTTTTGGTTCGGCGTCCGCAACCGCAGTCTTCAATCCTTCTTCGACCAGCGCATAGGTCAAATAACCATGACCGAGTTGTGCGGCCTCGAGCGCCGCCTGAAAACTCTGTGCGGCGGTCAGTATGTACATGCCTTTTTCGTACGCGAGTTGGGCCAGCCCTTTCGAATTCATCGGGCCGCGCCGTTTCTCCTCCGCTTCAAGCGCCTGACCCGAATTACACGCATCGATGATCAGCAACAAGTGGCCAGCGTCGAGCCCTTCGACAGCGGTTTCCAACTCCAGATCCGAAATGCTGTGCGCGAGGATCGTCTTCAGTCCTTCCTCGGTCAGCTTCGTGCGCTCGCCCGTGTAACCGAGATCGTGTGGAATCAGATAGAAGCGTTGCGCCTGCGCCGTTCCGTGGCCGGCGTAATAAATGATTACCGTGTCTTCCGGTTCCACTCGCTTCAGAGCGTCGAGTGGGCCAGCTTTCAACGACGGTGGACCAGGCTCACCGGCCAGTCGCTTTATCGCCGTAAGGATGTTCGCTTTCGTGGCGTCCTGGTCGAGCAGTTGAACGACTTCAACGCGATCGAACTCGCCAAGCTGTGTTTGACGTTGGCGCACCTCGTCGCCAAAGTCGCGCGCGTCGGCAGCCGCGTACTTCAGGTTGTACTGCGGATTCGCATACTCATTCACGCCCACCGCGATGATGTAAGCGGTGCCCTTGCGCTTCAACAAGTCAGCACCCGTAAACACGAGCGGTGCATCTTTGCTCTTCACGTTATCGCGATTGAACGCGTAAGCAACAAGCCGGTTCGGCCCAGCCTTCACCGTGATCTCTTCTTCGAGCGAGACTGACGGCTTGCCCTGCAAAACGTCGCCGTGCCAAACCTTCACCAGCGAACCATTGCGAAAGAGGCGTACGTCGCGCGCGCCCGCCCCTTGCGGATTGTCTTTGTCCGCAGGCGCATCGGTAACGTCGATCTTGATTTTGATCGTCCGCGAAGAGATGGCCGCATCAGGCGTTTGCTGACTGGGTAGCGAAAGTTTCACGACCGGCTGTCGCCGATCCTTCTTCGAAACATCCTGCGCGACACGCGGTCGTTTGCCCGCGAAAATGTCCGACAACAAACCGGGATAGTAGAACTCGTTGAAGAACCACTCGATCGGCGCGACGTTGAACGTCTCCTGGTTGTAGCGCCAGAGAATCTGGTTCCATGAAACCGGTGTGCCGTCAAACAAACCCTGCGGTGTGACGACCATCCATTCGCCGCCATCGTCCAGCGAGATCATCGTCAACAGGTGCTCGCCCGTTTTCGCGTCCCACAAAAACGTGCTGCCATCGTCACCGGCGGAAGCGAGCAAGCGGCCGTCGGGACTGAAGTCGATCGAGTCGATATTCGAAGTGTGACCTGTCAATGTGATCAGGTCTCGCTTCGCAGCGAGGTCCCAGATCTTGATCGTGTTGTCGGTGCCGGCTGTTGCCAGGAACTTTCCGTCGCGACTAAACGCTACTTTGTCCACCGCGCGACCGTGTCCTTGTAGCAAACCGATTTCCTGACCTGTCGCCACGTCCCAAAGCTTCACCTGCCCGACAGCTTCGACTTTAAGATTTTTCATCAAGTCGGCCGGATCCTGCTGCGGTGAACCCTTCGAACCTTTCTGACGCTTGCCACTGAGGGCACCGCTCATCATCGCGGCCAAATCGATGTTTGCTTTCGACTCAACGCCGCCCGTCACCAACGTCTTTCCGTCAGGACTAAACGCGAGCGACGTCACGGGGCGGCCGGCGGTTCTCGCCGCCATCGTGCCCATCACGTTTGTCATCATTGCCGCGATGTCCGCCATGTTAGGCATCGTCGGCATCTGGCCTCGCTTCATCTGACCCGGGTTGAAAACCGGCGCTGTAAACGCTTTCATTGGCGACGTCGTCAGATCGCGCAGTTTGCTTCCGGACTGCACGTCCCAAAGCGAGATCTGGCCCATCGATCCAATCGTCGCTATCACGCGGCCGTCAGCGCTAAAGCCCGCTTCGTTTGGGATGTCGTTGGTCGCCAGCGAATGCAGCTCGCGCCCACTCTTCACGTCCCAAATCTTCACCTGACTGCCACGCGCAAAAGACGTCGCCGTCGCCGGAGCCTGCTGCTGATCGTCACGCGGCCCATAAACAACCGCGAGCATCGAACCATCGGGACTGAAGCGCATCTTCTGCACGACGCCTGTTTCGCCCGACGTTGCGAGTTGAAACAACTGGTTTCCGCTCGGCACGGCGACGAGGTTGAGCACGTTGCTGTTCAACGTCATCACCGCTAACACGCTTCCATCAGGACTCGGAACTCCGTAGGTTTTTTCTGACGACAACGGCACAACGCGCAGGCCGCGACCGGTGCGCAGATCCCAACGCGTGCGGCCGCCAGACCAGAGTTGAGTTCCATCGGCGCTGAACGAAACGTTGTAGGCCATGTTGGTGCGGCCGCTCAGATTCGAAAGACGTTTGCCGGTTTCTGTTTCCCAAATGATCGTATCGGTGCCGAAGCCACTGGTCGCGATCCGTTTTCCGTCCTCGCTGAACGCGATGTAAGCGTCGGCTTGCGTTGTAAACGCGCCGCTGTTGGGAACTTTCAACTGCGTCAACTCGCGGGCGCTCGCCACGTCCCAGATTCTCACCACGTAGTTGTCCGACAACGCCAGCAGCCGTCCATCACGGCTGAACTTGAGTTGCGGATACTCTTTCGTCGTTTGGGCCAACCCCTGCTCTTTCTTCGACGCGATGTCCCAAAGCCTGAGCCGCTTATCGACGACGCCCGCAGCGAACACACGTCCATCGGGCGCGAAGACAAAGCCCATGGTGTCGATATGGTTGTCGGACAGCTTCACCTGCCGCACTTCGCGGCCGCTCGAAAGATCGATCACGCGCGCGTGAGCTTCACTATCATCGTTGAGCAAGACTAACTGCGTGCCGTCGGCAGATATCGCGACGCCTTCAGAGCCGATGAAAGACGCACTGTTGGGGCCGCTTAGTTCCAACGTACGCAACTCGAGGCCGGTGTTGAGGTCCCACACACGCGCTGCGTCACTGACGGCGACGAGCCGGTTGTCGGAAGCGAAGCCGATGAAGTAAACGCCCATCGCGGCGGAGATCGTTGCTTGTGGACCAGCGAGTGTTTGTACTTCTCGACCGCTGTTGACATCCCAAATCCTGACCGAGTTATCGGGGCCTGACGCGGCGACCGACCGGCTATCACGACTGAAAGCGATCGAAGGCGCGAGACCGGGCGCGGTTTGGCCGCTGTTCGACAGGTCGCGCAGTTTGCGATTCGTTGCGGTCTCCCACAGTTTGATCGTGTTGCTACGGTAGGTTGCGGTTGCGAGCAAACGGCCGTCCGGGCTGAACACCATCCGCGTCGCGCCGAAGATGTTGTTGTAGCCCGTTTGGAGAACGAGCTCCGGTTTTGCCTCGCGCGATTGCTGGCTTGTTTGCGTGTTGCTGGAAGTTGGACCACCACTCTGAACGCCCAGGCCACGATTGTCGGGTGGAGTAGGAGACGGTGATTGACCCGCAACGCTAGCGCCGAGAATCAAGATCAAGAACAAAGGTTGCAGACGGCTACTTCTCATAACACCTCTTAAAACTTCGTGTGCTCCAACACGAGCAAAGCGATCGCGATTGCGGCGAGCACGTACATCACCGGATGCACGTCTTTCCTTCTGCCGGTCACGAGATAAAGGCCGACGTGCGAGATGAAGCCCCAGAGAATTCCCTGGGTAATGGAAAAGGTCAGGGGGATGAGAATTATAGTCAAAAACGCCGGCAAACCCTCTTCGATTCTGGCGAAATTGATCTGGCCGACACTCTTGAACATGGTCACGCCCACGAAAATCAACACCGGTGCGGTTGCATACGGCGGAACCATCCCCGCCAGCGGCGCCAGAAAGAAGCAGGGCAGAAAACAGAGCGCGGTAAATACGGACGTCAAACCCGTGCGACCGCCGCTACTGATACCCGCGACGCTCTCGATGTAAGCAGTACCCGATGATGTGCCGGCCATCCCCGCGCCAAAAGTTGCCAGTGAATCGACAATCAAGCCCTGTCGCAAATTACGCGGGTTACCGTGTTCGTCAAGCAACTCAGCCGCATGAGCGACGCCGATGAAGGTCGAGATCGAATCGAAGAGGTCGGTGAAGAGAATGCCGATGATCGCGGGTAGCAGCGAGAGTTTCAACGCACCCCAGATGTCCAACTTCAAAAAGACCGTCTTGAAGTCTGGCGCGCTGAAGATCTGATCCGGCGCCTTAACCTGACCGATTGCCCAGGCGATCAGCGTGACGGCAAAGATCCCGGAAAGATACGCTAACGCACTGCGGCGAACGAGCAGCAGAACCGTGACGACGAGTCCAACGACAGCGAGCAGCGTTTTGATGTCGAGTGTTCCGAGTCTTACCAGTGTAACGGGATCGCCGGCAACGAAGCCCGCGTTCTTCAAACCGATAAACGTTAGAAAGATGCCGATACCGGCGGCGGTGGCGATGCGCAGTTCAGGAGGTATCGCTTTCGCGATCGTTTCGCGAACCGGTGTGACTGAAATCAGCAGGAACAAAACGCCTGCCCAGAAGACGATTCCGAGCGCGACTTGCCACCAAACCTTTTGCGAAAGAATGACGGTAAACGTGAAGTACGCGTTGATGCCCATGCCCGGCGCAACCGCAAATGGCAGCTTCGCATAGACGCCCATCAGCAGCGTCATCACAAAGCAGATCAGCACGGTCGCGGTCAGCACACCGCTGAATGCCATGCCTGTTCCGGGGGTCGAAAGAATCGATGGATTCACGACGACGATGTAAGCCATCGTGAAGAAGGTGGTGATGCCGGCGATTGCTTCGGTGCGCAGGTCGGGTTTAGCGACAGGACTTGCGTTCATCAGGACCGGTCGTCTGAACGAGTTGCAAGAGCGAGCGAGTCTAAGCTACAGGCGTCAGTCCTGTAAATTCTGAAATCCTGTCTAAACAACAAACCCGAAGCCTTTCGACTTCGGGTCGTTGCGTTCAGCCTGCAAGGAGTTCCCCAACTTCTGCGGGCCGATGCCTGTCGTTAATTACTACTTAGCCGCGACTGTCAGCGTCGAAGAGGCACGCCCGAGTTTCGCAATCATTCGTGCTTCGGTTCTTTCGGCACTCGACTTCAGCGCTGCGAGTGTCGTTGGTTCTCCACCCACATGCGCCTGCGCGAAGAAGTACGTGTCGCCGTAACGGTGGAACACCAGCTTCGACATCTCGGGGGCCTTTGCGTTCAGGTCGAGCGTATTGACCATCGCACTCACGCGTCCGTCCGTGCTTCTGATCCGCAGCACCTTCCGGTCGGAACTCGGGTTCAGCACGCTGATGTCGTATTCACCAGCGGGGAGCTCTCTGCTGCCGACGTGAAATGCAAAGGGGATACTTGCGTGGATAACCGGCGACCCGTTTGACTGCGCCTGTGCCGCCGGGGCCAGGACAGCCACAAATATCGTTATCGCGATGGTTAAACCAAAATATTTTCTCATGACCAACCTCCATCCTTTCTGGTCTTCACTAACTAACGCGGAGGTTCGTCGCGAATTCCCTCACGAGCATCAAAAATGTAGAATTTCGGCTCGTTTTGGCCCATAGTCCTAACAAGATGCAGTCCAGCGAAGGCATAACCCAGCTTTTAATCGACTGGAGTAAGGGCGACCAGGCGGCGCTCGAGAAACTAATGCCGCTCGTCTACGACGAACTGCGCCGCCTCGCCTCCAACTACCTGCGCCGCGAACGCGCCAGCCATACGCTGCAACCAACCGCGCTCGTCAACGAGGCCTATCTAAAACTGGTGGACCAACGTCACGCGAAGTGGCAAAACCGGGCCCAGTTCTTCGGTATTTCGGCGCAACTCATGCGGCGCATTCTGGTCGACCACGCCCGCCAGCATCAGGCCGCCAAACGCGGCGGCTCGAAACAGCAAAGACTTTCCATTACCAGCGCCGAACGAGTCGCCAAACAACCGGAAATCGACCTGCTGGCGCTCAACGAAGCACTCGACGAACTCACGATCATGGACCCGCAACAAGCCCAAATCGTCGAACTGAAGTTCTTCGGCGGTCTTTCGATCGAAGAAACGGCGGAAGTGCTCGGGATCAGCCACGCCACCGTCGAGCGCGACTGGAAAATGGCGCGAGCCTGGTTGCGACGGCAATTAGGGTGAGGGAATCTGGTACGACCGTCCGCGTCTTTTCTTATAGGACATGACCCCGGAGCGCTGGCAACAAATCAAGCACGTTTTCAACTCGGCCCTGGAATACGAGCCGGCGCAGCGCGCCTCGTTTCTGTTGCGGGCGTGCGAGAACGACACCGCGTTGCGAAAAGAAGTGGAATCGTTGCTGTCGGCACACGAAGAAGACGGCAGCTTCATCGACTCGCCTGCTTACAATTTGGCCGTCGACGATCAAGCGAGCACATTGCGACCGGGACAAGAGCTGGACGGTTACGAAATCACGTCTTTCATCGGCCGCGGCGGAATGGGTGAAGTCTACCTCGCACAGGACAAACGGTTGCGACGAAAAGTCGCGTTGAAATTGTTGCCGGCCGTTTTCATGCAGGACGAGAATCGCCTGCAACGCTTCGAGCAGGAAGCGCGGGCCGCCTCAGCCCTGAACCACCCGAACATCATCGTCATTTACGAGATCAGTGAAGCTGAATCGACGCTGATGATCGTCATGGAGTTCATCGATGGGACCACTCTGCGCGAACATCTCGCTGCTCATGGCGCACTAAACCTTCAAACCGCGCTTACGATCGCGATTCAGATCGCAGATGCACTCGACGCCGCGCACAAAGCCAGAATTGTTCACCGCGACATCAAGCCCGAAAACATAATGATTCGGCCGGATGGTTACGTGAAGGTGCTCGATTTCGGTTTGGCAAAACTGTCAGAAACAGAACCTGCGGCGACTTCTACCAGCGCGTCCACGCGTGCAATGCGAACCGGCTCCGGCGTGGTGATCGGAACGATCGGCTATATGTCGCCTGAACAAGCACGCGGCCAGACGGTCGACGCACGTTCCGATATTTTCAATCTCGGCGCGGTGATCTATGAAATGGTTGCCGGACAAAAACCGTTTGCCGGCGACACTCCCAGCGATACGTTTGCGGCAATCCTGACGACTGAGCCCGCGCCGCTTTCGCGTGTGGCGCCAAACACCCCGGCTGAACTGGCCCGTATCGTCAGCAAAGCGTTGCGAAAAGATCGTGAGGAGCGCTACCAGGTTGTTAAAGATCTGTTGCTCGATTTGAAGAGTCTCAAGGAAGAACTCGATTTCCAGGAAAAGCTCGATCGTTCAGGCACACATTCAGTGAACGTCGAGTTGAAGCGTCGCCAGAGCAGCGCTGTGGTGACGATTGCGCTCGTCGTTGTTCTGCTGGCGATTGCCGGATTCGTCGTCTACAAGCTTCTCGACTCGAAACGAACACCAACAGGCGCCGCTACACGAGTGCTAAAGACGACGCAGGTGACTTTCTCTCCCGGACTCGACGGTTTTCCTTCACTCTCACCGGACGGCAAATCGGTCGCCTACACGTCCGATCAGAACGGCAGCTTTGAGATCTACGTCAAACAGATTGCTCCCGGTGGCGGCGAACTACAGCTAACCAACGACGGTCAACAGAACTTTGGCCCGTCGTGGTCGCCCGACGGCCAGCGCATCGCTTATTACTCGAAAAAGAGCGGCGGCATTTGGATCGTGTCCGCACTCGCTGGTGCAGCGCGCCAACTGACAGAGACGGGCGCCAGTCCCGCCTGGTCACCGGACGGCTCGCTGATCGCATTTCAATCCTCCGTGCCCGGTGAAGTGTTCAGCTCCCGCGCTTTGTCGCCCTCGACGATCTGGATCGTTTCCGCGCAAGGCGGAAAACCAAGACGGATTAGTGAACCCGGCAATCCAAGCGGCGGACACGGCGCGGCTACGTGGTCGCCAGATGGCAAGCGCATCGCATTTGAAGTTGCTGATTATCTTTCGGTGTCCGTTTGGTCCATGGCTGCCGATGGCCGCGATCCGAAAAAGATCGTCGATGGTAGTGAACCAACTTACTCAAGTGACGGGCGGCGTCTCTATTTCAACTCCGGTCACCGAGCCGAGTCGGAGCTTTCCAGTATCGACATCTCCGCGACCGGAGATGCAATTGGGCCACCAGCGGTCGTGATGCAGCCGGGAAACGGAGTGACGTTGGGCTCGCTGGCGATGGCCGCGAATGGTAAACGAATCCTGTACAGTGTCGAGAGAACGTCGAGTAATCTTTGGACCATCGCAGCGACTCCTAAAGGCGACGTTGGCCCGCCCGCGACTTTTGTGGCGGACACGAGTTCCCGCAACAGCCTGCCGCGGTTTTCTCCTGACGGTACAAAAATCGCCATCAACCGGTGGCGCCCGGCGCTGAGCGTCGACATCTGGGTTGCGGACGCGAACGGCAAGAATCTGGCTCAACTGACGAACAACCCCGGCATGGATTCGCAAGCAAGCTGGTTGCCCGGCGGCGACAAGCTCGCGTTCCTTTCCGATCGAGATAACCGGCATCTGATGCTCTGGTCAATTTCAATAACAACGGGCAAACAGGAACCGCTGCTGGACCTCGGCGACGGCGTGCAGTTTGCCAGCGTCTCGCCGGACGGTAACCAGGTCGCCTACAACCTGATTCAAAACGGCATCATTAACGTTTGGCTTGCCGGCATTCACGACGGCCAGCGCAAGCAACTGACTTTCGATAGCGAAATGTCCGGGTTTCCCTGCTGGTCGCCCGATGGCAAACTGCTCGCTTACGAGATGAGGCGCGGCGAAGACGACTACCTGATGCTGCTCCCGCTCAATGGCGGCGCGGCGACACAGTTGACCTTTGACAAAGGCAAGAGTTGGCCCAACAGTTTCTCTCCGGACGGCGACAAGATCGTGTTCGCGGGTCAACGCGATGGCGTTTGGAACATTTACACGATTTCACTCAGCACCAAAGAGCAAAAAAAGCTGACGAACTACTCGAAACCAAACTCGTTTGTCCGTTATCCATCGTGGACTCGCAATCAGATCGTGTATGAATATGCCGAGACGACCGGCAACCTTTGGATGATGGAACTCGAATGACGCGCCGCGGAACAATCTCGCTATGACACCCGAACGCTGGCGACAAGTTAAGGAGATCTTCAACTCGGCGATTAACTATCGGCCCGAAGAGCGCGATTCGTTTATTTCGCAAGCATGCTCCGGCGATGAAGCTCTGCGCAGCGAGGTTGAGTCGCTGATCGCGTCGCATGAAAAAACCGGCTCGTTCATCGACGAGCCGGCGTTTCACGTTGCTGCCTCACTTCTCACCGACGAGAAATCGGAGCTCAAGCCTGGCGAGACGGTTGGATCGTATGAAGTGCTGTCGTTTCTCAGTCGCGGCGGCATGGGCGAGGTTTATCTCGCCGAAGACAAACGGCTCGGGCGCAAAGTCGCTTTGAAGCTGTTGCCGTTGTCGTTTACCAAAGACGACGACCGCTTGCGCCGTTTCGAACAGGAAGCGCGCTCGGCGTCAGCGTTGAACCATCCGAACATCATCACGATCTACGAGATTCGCGAGGCCGGTGCGTCTCATGTGATCGCGACCGAGTTTGTCGAAGGCGAAACGCTGCGCACGCGTTTGAATCGTTCGCCACTCAGCATCTCCGCCGCGCTCGACATCGCCATTCAGGTTGCAGACGCGCTTTCCGCTGCACACAAGGCGGGCATTATTCATCGCGACATCAAACCTGAAAACATCATGCTGCGGCCCGATGGCTATGTGAAAGTACTCGACTTCGGGCTCGCAAAACTCAGTGAACAAGCGTCGCCGGCGGTCGCCGCCGAAGCACCGACAATCCAAGTCCGCACCGGCTCCGGCATCGTGATCGGCACAGCCGGTTACATGTCACCGGAACAGGCGCGCGGGCTGGGCGTTGATAGCCGTTCAGACATCTTCAGTCTTGGTGCAGTGATTTACGAGATGGTCGCGCGTCGCAAACCATTCGAAGGCGAGACGCCGAGCGATACGCTCGCGGCGATTCTCAAAACCGAACCACCCTCACTTTCGCGTGTGCTGCCGGGCCTGCCCGCTGAATTGACGCGCATCGTTACGAAGTGTCTGAAGAAGGATCGCGAAGAGCGTTACCAGGTCGTTAAGGATCTCTGGCTCGATCTGAAGGCGCTCAAACAAGACCTCGAGTTCCAACAGAAAGTCGGCGGCGAAACGGCTGCCGGTATGAGCACGGCAGCCGGCGAGCCGACGGCGATCTTTTCGGAGCCGCGGACAACAGTCGAACGAAGCGGGATCAGCACGATCACTGAGTCGCTCAGCATGGAGATCAAGCGGCACAAGCTTGGCGCTGCCGTCGCCGTCCTGCTGATCGCGCTCGTACTCGGAGCCGGCGGTTTTGGTATCTACAAGCTGGTCAACAACCGCGACATGGGCAACGAGCACTTCTGGAACATCAATCTCGCGCCGCTGACGAACTCCGGCAACGCGATCGATGCCACCATCTCGCCCGACGGTAAGTACATTGTTTACGTGCTGAGTGATCGCAGTGCGCAGAGTTTGTGGATCCGGCAGGTAAGCGCCGCTAACGACAAACTGATCGTGCAACCAGCGCCCGTCGGATATTTCGGTTTGACGTTTTCACCCGACGGGAACGACATCTACTACGTCATCAAGGCAAATCTCGATTTAGGAACGTTGTATCGGACTCCTGCTCTCGGCGGCACGCCTGTGAAGCTGCTCGAAAGAATCGATAGCCCAGTCAGTTTCTCGCCTGACGGAAAACAGTTTGCTTTTGTACGCGGCAATTATCCAAAGCCCGGCAGCAGCGCGCTGATCGTTGCGAACATCGACGGCGGCGGCCAACGTGCCCTTTCAGTGAAAGACTTTCCCGACCGTTTCGCGCCGATCTTTTTCACTGGTCCAGCCTGGTCGCCCGACGGCAAATCGATCGCTGCATCCGTCGCAACGGCGGGCAGCGCGACCAGAGTGCTTGGTTTCTCAGTTGCTGACGGAAAAGAACAGGTCCTGTCGCAGCAGACCTGGTCTTACGCAGCGCGGGTCGAGTGGTTGCGCGACATGAGTGGCTTGATCGTCGTCGCCGGCGACACGCCTGCTTTCGCGCAACTTTGGCTCATAAATAATGCGGACGGCAGAGCACGGCGGATCACCAACGACCTCAGCACGTATCGTGCGATCGGTCTGACCGAAGACGGAAAGAAGTTGACTACGGTTCAGGCCCAGGGACTGGTGAATCTGTGGATTGTTCCTGACGGTGACGTAACCAAGGCGTCGCGACTGCCGACCGGCAACGTGAGCTTCTATTCGTCCGCGGGAAACAACATCTCGTGGATGCCTGACGGCAGAATTGCCTTCGTCTCGAACGAAGGTGGCTTGCCTAACATCTGGATCACCAAACCTGACGGCAGCGAGCGGAGACAGTTAACCGCGAACGACGGAGCGAACTTCTCACCGGTCGTGTCACCAGATGGTCGCTACATCGTTTTCGCTACGGCTCGCGGTGATAAAAGAAATCTCTGGCGCATGAATATAGACGGCAGTAATCCCGTGCAGTTGACCTCGGGCATCGCTGATGCTTTTCCCAGTATTTCGCCGGACAGCGGGTGGATTATTTACACAGCCTCGCGCGGACCGAAGCCGACGCTTTGGAAAGTTTCGATTAAT
>Ga0075436_100001721_pt1 | contig 14980 bp, 8 predicted proteins | sample RhiMethybrSRZTD5_FD_75303 | JGI IMG/M metagenome (GOLD analysis project Ga0075436, IMG submission 75303) | Populus rhizosphere microbial communities from Tennessee, USA - Rhizosphere MetaG P. TD hybrid SRZTD5 | ecosystem: Host-associated > Plants > Roots > Rhizosphere > Soil | place: USA...
GACGTGCACGACATCGGCAAGAACATCGTCGGGGTCGTGCTCCAGTGCAACAACTACGAGGTGCTCGACCTCGGCGTGATGGTGCCGGCGGCAAAGATCCTCGAGACGGCCAAGATGGAGGGCGCCGACATCGTCGGCCTCTCCGGCCTGATCACGCCCTCGCTCGACGAGATGTGCGGCGTCGCCGCCGAGATGGAGCGCCAGGGTTTCGAGCTGCCGCTGCTGATCGGGGGCGCGACGACGAGCCGGGTGCACACGGCGGTGAAGATCCATCCGAATTACCGGCGCGGGCAGGCCGTCTATGTCAACGACGCAAGCCGTGCGGTCGGCGTCGTCGGCGCACTGATGTCGCGCCAGGGCCGCGAGGCCTATGTCGCGGAGACGCGCACCGAATATGCCCGGATCGCCGCCGCGCATGCGCGCGGCGAAGCGAACAAGCAGCGCCTCAGCCTGGCCGATGCGCGCGCCAACGCGCTCAAGCTCGATTGGGCCGGCTACGCGCCGCCGCGGCCGAGCTTTACGGGCACGCGCGTGTTCGAGGACTATCCGCTTGCCGAGCTCGAGCCGTTCATCGACTGGTCTCCGTTCTTCGCGACCTGGGAGCTGTCGGGAAAATTCCCCGCGATCCTCGACGACCCGAAATTGGGAGAGGCGGCGCGCGCGCTCTACGACGACGCACGCGCCATGCTCGACAAGATCATCGCCGAGCGATGGTTTCGCGCCGGCGCCGTGGTCGGCTTCTGGCCCGCCAATGCGCAGGGTGACGACATCGCCGTCTACGCGGATGAAGCGCGGCGCGGCAAGCCGCTCGCGACGCTCCACACGCTGCGCCAGCAGCTGTCGCGGCGCGAAGGCCGCGCGAACACGGCGCTTGCCGATTTCGTCGCGCCGGCGGGCGTGGCTGACCACGTCGGCGCTTTCATCGTCACGGCCGGACTCGGCGAGGACGACATGGCCAACCGGTTCAAGGGCGCGAACGACGACTACTCGTCGATCCTCGTCAAGGCGCTCGCCGACCGCTTGGCCGAAGCGTTCGCGGAGAGCATGCACCGGCGCGTTCGGCGCGAGCTGTGGGGCTACGCGTCGGACGAGGCGCTGAGCAACGCCGATCTGATCGCGGAGAAGTATCGCGGCATCCGGCCGGCGCCCGGCTATCCGGCGCAGCCCGATCACACCGAGAAGGCGACGCTGTTTCGGCTGCTCGATGCCGAGCGCGCAATCGGCGTCAAGCTGACCGAGAGCTTCGCCATGTGGCCCGGCGCCTCGGTCAGCGGGCTCTATTTCGCCCATCCGCAGAGCCACTATTTCGGCATCGGCAAGATCGAGCGCGACCAGATCGAAGACTATGCGCGGCGCAAGGGATGGTCGCTGGCCGAGGCTGAGCGCTGGCTCGCTCCGGTGCTCAACTACGATCCGGCCGCCGCGGTCGCGCGAGCGCCCGCCGCCTAAGGCCCGCGCAGCCTTTTCGACGCAAGTGCAATTCCTTTGACATCCCCACGGGTTAGGAACCCGAGCGGTGTCATAATACGCGCGCGGTTTCGTTCCATGCATGGTGGCATGGGATGCGGCAGAGAATCGCGGCGACTGGGGACAAGCACATTTTCTCCAACCAAGTCCGCCGTTTAGAGAGCGAACTTGTGGGCCTTTCACGCGTTTACCACGGCAGTGCAGCATCGTTTCTTGTTTCGATGCTGCCGCGTTTGGTTAAGATTCGTTCACCTGCACAACGACAAGGGAGGCTGCTCGTGGACCTTGCCGTAAGACTGGATGTCCTGGCGGTGTGCGCGGCTTTCATGTTCGTCGGCGCGGTGCTGTTGGGCGCGTTCTGAGTTCGGGAGTCCTACGAAAAAGCCTTGAACACAGATCGGGCCGCGACCGAGTGACGGCCCATGTAAGAGTAAGGAGCACCGGAGGACGCAGTCCTCCGGTGCTCTTCATTTGTGGACGCCGCATGTGAGGGACGTCGCGCGCTTGTCCGCTTGATCTTCCGGCCTCGCTCCGCGCGCAAGATCGAGGCGCTCAGCATCACGCCGTCCCTTCGATCAGGCCGACGAGGCGCAGTGTCGGGCGGCGCGCGATCGGCAGAGCCAGGAAGGGCGGATCAAGCACCATACCGGCCTTAACCATGCGGTGTGGTTCGCGGCCAGAGACAGTTCAGTGCTAAAGCCCCGTTAACAGACTTGATCGCATTGTCCGCGCATGACGCGTGGAGTTCGCTGGTATCTCGTCGGCTCCCTCGCTCTCGTCGCGCTGACCGGCTGCAAGCCCACTTGGTTCGAGGAACGCGAGCCGTGGCGACACGAGGCCGAGATGTCGTGCCTCAAGTCGGGCGCCGTGAAGGAAAATGCATCCGTCGCACTGCTTGGACCGATCTCCGGGCCGGGCGTGTGCGGCGCCGATTTTCCGTTGAAGGTCGGCGCGCTGGGCGAAGACGCGCCGCTCAGCTATGCGGACGAGGCGTTGCGCCCGCCCGGGGATGTCCCGCAATCGGGCTATCCGTCCCACCCGAGCGATCGGACGTCCCCGACATATCGGTCCGCGCCGCAATATCCGCCGCATGCGCCGTTCGCGGTCAATCCGAACTATCCGGCCGACACGCGGCTGCCACCCCGGCCGGATTATCGCGCGTCGCCGTCCTATCCGCCGCAACAGTATCCCGCGAACACCCCGTTCGCAGTCAATCGGGACTATCCGGCCGATACACGTCTTCCGCCCAGGACCGATTATCCGCCGCCGACGTCGGATTACGAGCCGGCGCCGCCCTATCCGGGCGCCAACCGGTATCCGCCACCGCGCCCGTATGAGTCCGCTCCGTATTCGCGTGGCTCCAACGTCAACGCTCCGATTTCCTTGACGCCGCCGGGGGTCGAACGGCCGCACGGCGATGCTGCAGGCGACATGCAAGCGCCGACGCCGCCTTACCGGCCGCCGCCACGCGTCCCGTTTCCGTCGCGGTACCCGGGCAGCGGGGAGGTCGTGCAGCTGTCGCCCGCCGGGCCAGCCTCGATCGCGACCACCGCCTCGCTGTCGCCGCCCGCGACGCTCGCCTGTCCGCTCGTCTCGACCCTTGATCGCTGGATCACTGAAGCCGTGCAGCCGGCAGCGCAGAAATGGTTCGGTCAGCCCGTGACGGCGATCAAGCAGATCTCCGCCTATTCGTGCCGCGGCATGAACGGCAATCCGAATGCGCATATTTCCGAGCACGCCTTCGGCAATGCGCTCGATATTGCGTCGTTCACGCTCGCGGACGGCCGCACCGTCACGGTCGAGCACGGCTGGCGGGGCATGCCGGAAGAGCAGGGCTTCTTGCGCGACGTGCAAGCTGCGGCCTGCGAGGTCTTCACGACCGTGCTCGCGCCCGGCTCGAACGTCTACCACTACAACCATATCCACGTTGACCTGATGCGGCGCGCGAGCGGCCGCCGCATTTGCGAGCCGAACCCGATCGGCGGCGATGCAGTCGCGGCGCGCGCGCGTGCGCGCTACGGCAGTCGCGCCGATCCCGGGATCACCGGCTCGATCCCCGAACGCCGCGGCGCGGTGCGGCGCAGCTCCTGGGCGAGCGCCTATGGGGAGGAGGGCGGCCGCGGGCTGCCCGACGCCGTTCCGGGCGAGGACTGAGACGCGGATTCGCGGAAATCGTCAGCTTCGCAATGGTTTGGCGCAAACGCCGCGCCCCCTTCAAAAAGTCGCAGGGCGTCCCGATATGAGGCCGCGTATGATGGAACCGTCGCATTCGACGGCCGGGAGGCTTTTCATGAAGGTTTTCGGGTTTCGCAAGCTCGCGGCGGTCCTTGCTGTCGCGCTTGCCTTCGGCATGCTCGTGACGGAGGCCGATGCGCGCGCCGGAAGCGGGATGAGCTTCGGCAGCCGCGGCTCGAGGACGTTCGCGTCGCCGCCGGTCACGCGCACGGCGCCAACCACGGCCAGCCCGATGCAACGCAGCGTCACGCAGCCCAATTCGCCGGGGACGTTCGGCAGCGCGCCGGGCGGGTTCTTCAATCGTCCGGGCTTTTTCGGCGGCGGACTCTTTGGCGGTCTTGCGGCCGGTTTCCTGGGTGCAGGCCTGTTCGGGCTTCTGTTCGGGCACGGGCTGTTCGGCGGGCTCGGCGGCTTTGCATCGTTCTTCGGCCTGCTGCTGCAGATCGCGCTCGTGGTCTTCATCGGCCGTCTCCTGTGGACCATGTGGCAACGCCGGCAGCCCGCGTTCGCCGGCGGCCCGACGCTGCGCAACGCAGGCGGCATGAGCGGCCTCGGCGGCATGGGCTTGGGCGCGGGTAGCGGCACGACGGCCGGCCGGGTGGAAGTCGGGGAGGGCGATTACGATGCCTTCGAGCGGCTGCTGGGCGAGATCCAGACTGCCTACAGTGAAGAAGACATCGCGGCGCTGCGTGCGCGCGTGACCCCGGAGATGCTTTCGTATTTCTCGGAGCAGCTCTCCGAAAACGCGAGCCGCGGGGTGGTCAACCGGATCTCGGGCGTCAAGCTGTTGCAGGGCGATCTCGCCGAGGCCTGGCGCGAGGGCGGCACCGAGTATGCCAGCGTCGCCATGCGCTTTGCGCTCGTCGACCGGACGGTCGATCGCTCCACCGGGCGGCTGGTCGACGGCAGCGATAGTCCGCAGGAGGTCACCGAGGTCTGGACCTTCATGCGTGCTGCGGGTGGCGGTTGGGTGCTGTCCGCGATCCAGCAAGCCCGATAACTACCGATCCAGACACGTTTTCCGCCAGGACGGCGGGGCCCAAGAGCGGCCCCGCCGTCTTCGTTCGCGAAATCGTGAACTGCCCCATTAACCTTAATTGAACCTCGGGCCACCCTCGCGCGTCTCATGCATGGAGCCGGATGGCTTCGCGCCGCGAAGGGGGATTTCCATGGCCAGCTTCCGCATCATCGCCGCCCTGACGGTCGTGACTGGTGCCTGGGCCTTCGCGGCCATGCCGACCGCCTCGGCGCAAACGGCCCGCATTCAGACCGCCCCGGCCATCGGCGCCGTTCCCGGCTTTTCGCGCTGTCCGAAGTCCGCCGAGCAGTATTCGGCCGTGGTGAGCCAACTCGTCCGGTCGGTCGAGCGCGCGCGAGCGGCTGCCGACGTGAATCCGCTGCTCGAGCCGGACGCCGCCTTCTATGAGGCGGAGCTCGCCGCCACCAAGCAGTGTGGCGCGACGGTTGCAGCCTTGCGGCCCGCCCGCTGATCAAACTCGCCAAGTCGGATTGGGATGCAGGCCCCTGGTACCCGGCCTGCGCATTTTCGGCCGGGTCAGCGTACCCGATAGGCGGCGAGGAACGCCCGCACCGCGATGCCGACTACATGCTCGATGCGTTGGCGCGAGGGGGGAGGGGCGAAGTTGAACAGGAGGGGCTTGAACAGGGTTGACTGGCAGGCGTCGATAAACTGCGCGGCTGCCAACTCACAATCCTCGATGACCAGTGTTCCGGCGTCGACCTGCGCCTTGAGATAGGACTCCAGCATCGCAATGCCGCACACCGGCCCAGTCTCGTAGAACTTGCGGCCGATTTCCGGCATGCGATCGGCGATGGCAATCACGGTGCGCAGCGCCGAGGCTCTGCCGGGTTGGCATATGAGCTGGACAAGCCCCACACCGAGCCGCGTGAGGACGCCTTCGACATCGGCATCAGCGTGATCGAGGTTGAAGACGCCTTCCGCCTGCACCTCGCACTGCTCGTGGACGATCGCCTCAAACAGCTCTTCCTTGTTCTTGAAGTAGACGTAGAGCGTGCCCTTGGAGACCCCGGCCGCGCGGGCGATCTCGCCCATGCTGGCCGCGTCGAAGCCCTGCGCCAGGAACACGGCGCGGGCGCCATCCAGGATCTGTCGCCGTTTGGCGCTGTCATCGGCCCCGTCGCTCTGCGACGGACGGACCGCCAGGGCTGCTTCGTTTGTCATTTTTGGTCTCCAGCCGCTCTGATTCCTCTCCTTCCAGCCAATATGGCGCATTACCATGAAAATTTCAATGACCGAACCGTTCGGTCAATATTGACATTCTGCCGCTCCTGTCTTAGGTCTTTGACCGAACGGTTCGGTCAGATCGGCCAGAGATCCTAAATCAGGAGTAGGATCATGTACTTAGATCGCGACGACGATGGTGGTTCGACATTCGGGTCGCGTGGGTCGGCCTCATTCGCCGCTGGGGAGGCCCTGCACGCGCGTGCTCAGGTCGATCCCGAAATCCTGCGCCGATGGCATGGTCCGGCGGCGCCCGAGCATCCGGCGCCCGAGCAACCCGAGATCGAGACGCGCCGCGAGCTCACCCCTTACAGGCCCGCGCGCGCCGCGGAGGAGCCAGATGCGGCGCCGCGCCGGCGGCCCAATCGCAAGATCGCGCTGGCCGGATTACTGATCGCCGCGCTTGCCGTCGGGGGCGGATGGTTCGGCTATCGCTGGTGGACGGTCGGGCGGTTCTTCGTCACCACCGACGACGCCTATGTGCATGCCGACAACACCACGCTCGCCGCCAAGGTGCCGGGCTATGTGGCCGGCGTTTTCGTCGCCGACAACACGTTCGTGCATGCGGGCGATGTGATCGCGACGATCGATGACGGCGACTACCAGCTGGCGGTGGACTCGGCGCGCCAGAAAGTCGCCACCCAGCAGGCCACGGTCGAGCGGTTCGCGCGCCAGATCGTCGCCCAGGAGGCGAATGTCGAGCAGACGAGGGCTCAGCTCGTGTCGGCGCAGGCGGCCCAAACCCGCACGCGGCTCGAAGCCGACCGCCAGAAGGCGCTCGCCGGCAAGCAGTTCGCGAGCCAGCAGGCGCTCGAGCAGGCGGTCGCGAACCGCGACCAGGCGATCGCCGGTGTTGCCAATGCCGAAGCCGCGCTCGAGGCCGCGCACGCGAATGTCGCAGTGCTCAAAGCCCAGCAGCAGGAAGCTGCGCGCACCCTCGATGAGCTCAAGACCGCGCAAGCCAAGGCGGAGCGCGATCTCTCGTTTGCGACCGTCCGGGCGCCGATCGACGGCATGCTGGGCAATCGGGCCATGCAGGTGGGCGACTACGTGCAACCCGGCCAGCGGCTCGCCAGCCTCGTGCCGCTCGATTCGGTCTATATCGACGCCAACTTCAAGGAGACGCAGCTCGCGCGCGTGAAGCCCGGCCAGACCGTCGCGATCTCGGTCGACGCGCTGCCCGGCCGGAAGATCGAGGGCACAGTCGAGAGCGTGTCGCCCGCATCCGGCTCGGTGTTCTCGCTGCTGCCGCCCGACAACGCGACCGGCAACTTCACCAAGATCGTGCAGCGCCTGCCGGTGCGCATCCGCGTGCCCCTCGCGGTAACCGGCGAGCGGCTGCTGCGGCCCGGCATGTCGGTCGTGGCGAGCGTCGATACCCGCGACCAGCCGCGCGACGGCCTGCCCGTGATGGCGCAGCGCGGCGGCCGATCCACCCGCTGAGGGAGGCATGCCATGAACGCGCGCGCAGCTTCGATGACTTTGCCGGCGATCCCTGCCACCGCGGCGAGCGGCGGAGAGGAGCGTATCGATCCGCGTCGGCTCATTGCGTTCGTCGCCATGGTGTTCGGCATGTTCATGGCGATCCTCGACATCCAGATCGTGTCCGCCTCTCTCACCGAGATCCAGGCAGGGCTCGCGGCCTCGAGCGACGAGATCACCTGGGTGCAGACCGCGTATCTTACCGCCGAGGTGGTCGCTATCCCGCTGTCCGGCTTCCTGTCGCGCGCGCTTGGCACGCGCGCCCTGTTCGCGATCTCGGCCGCCGGCTTCACCGCCGCGAGCTTCATGTGCGGTATGTCGTCCTCGATCGGCGAGATGATCGTGTGGCGCGCCATCCAGGGTTTCATCGGCGGCGGCATGATCCCGACGGTGTTCGCCACGGCCTTCCTGATCTTCCCGCCTTCGCGCCAGAGCGTGATCACGCCGCTGATCGGCCTGGTCGCGACGCTTGCGCCGACCGTTGGGCCGACCGTCGGCGGCTATCTCACCGACGCGCTCTCCTGGCACTGGCTGTTCTTCGTCAATATCGGGCCGGGCATCGCGGTGACGGTCGCGACCCTGGCGCTGGTCGACTTCGACAAGCCGAACCTGAAGCTGCTCGAGCATTTCGACTGGTGGGGCCTCATCTCGATGGCGGGCTTTCTCGGAGCGCTCGAATATGTGCTCGAGGAAGGCCCGCGCAACGACTGGCTGGACGACGACACCATCGCGCTGCTGGCGACGGTCTCCGCCATCTCGGCGATTGCCTTCTTCGTCCGCGTGCTCACGGCGCGCGAGCCGATCGTCGACCTCAAGAGCTTCGGCGACCGCAACTTCGCCCTCGGCAGCCTGTTTTCCTTCGTACTCGGCATCGGGCTCTACGGGCTCACCTACCTCTATCCGGTCTATCTCGGCCAGATCCGCGGCTACGATGCGCTGATGATCGGCGAGACCATGTTCGTGTCCGGTCTCGCCATGTTCGTCACCGCCCCGATCGCCGGCCGGCTCGCGGTCAAGATCGATCCGCGCTTTCTGCTGATGGCGGGCTTCCTCGCCTTTGCGGTCGGCACCTGGCAGATGACCTGGGTGACCAAGGACTGGGATTTCTGGGAATTGCTCTGGCCGCAGATCTTTCGCGGTGTCGGCATGATGCTCGCGATCATCCCGATCACCAATGTGGCGCTCGGGACGCTGGCGCGCGAGCGGGTCAAGAATGCCTCGGGCCTGTTCAACCTCATGCGCAATCTCGGCGGCGCAGTCGGCCTCGCCGCGCTCAACACCGTGCTCAACGATCGGATCGACCTGCACCTCACGCGCCTCCACGAGGCGGTCGGATGGGGCCGCGGCGCCGCCGTCGAGGCGCTCGCCAACATGACGGCGCGGTTTCAGAGCTATGGCAGCGACGCCTCCGCAATGGCGCTCAAGCAGATGACCCAGTTCGTGCACCAGCAGGCGACCGTGATGGCCTTTGCGGATGTTTTCCTGATGCTGACCGTGGTGTTCGTGGGCCTCGCCGCAGCGGGCATCGTGATGAAGCGGCCGGCACCCGCGGATACCGCCGCAAGCGGACATTAGCGCATGTATCCAGAGTACGTCCCGATTCCGAAGGAACGGGACGTTCTCCACGGAACCGAAATCCCCCACTTGTGTTGACCACCCGCGTGCATACGATTGCCCGCTAGCTGGACGCGCGGCGTGGGGGTTTGCGGTGACCGAACAGACCTATTCCGTCGAAGCGATCGCACGGCAGATCATCGATCACTGCCGGCGCGACATCGAGGCCGCGACGCTGCAGATCGAGGCCGCGCGGGCGATTCTTGTCGGCTCGGGCTGGCTGCTGGAGCGCTGGGAAGAAAGCCGGCGAGCCGGCCCTACGGGTGGTATTCACCTTCCGGCCTATGACGAGGCTCGCGCCACCGGATTCATACCCATCGAGCCTCCGCGTCGGCACCGACGCCGCCGCGTAGCGTCGCGCGTCAGGCCTGTCGCTTCTTCGGGTCGCCGTAGCCCCCGGCGGTCGGCGTCTGGATGATGACCGCCTCGTCGGCATCGACCACCGTTGCGTCGGCGCCCTTGAGCCGTTCCATGCGGCCGTCCCTGCGGCGCACCCAGTTCTCCCCGACGTGGCCGGGCTCGCCGCCGGCAAGTCCGAAGGGCCGCACGCGGCGATGGCCGGACAGGATGGTGCATTCCATCTCTTCCAGAAAGCGGATCGTGCGGCGGATCCCATTGCCCGCGTTCCACTGTCCGCGGCCGCCCGACTCGGGCCGGATGTGGAAATCTTCCAGCACCACAGGGTAGCGGAATTCGAGCACCTCCGGATCGGTGAGCCGGGTGTTGGTCATGTGGGTGTGCACCGCGTCGGTGCCGTCGAAGCCCGGTCCGGCCGGCGAGCCGGAGCAGATCGTCTCGTAGTACTGGTGGCGGGCATTGCCGAAATTGAGATTGTTCATCGTCCCCTGCGCTGCGGCGAGCGCGCCCAGCGCACCGAACAGGCAGTTCGTCACCGCCTGCGACACTTCAACATTGCCGGCCACCACAGCGGCCGGATATTCCGGCGAGAGCATCGACTTCTTCGGAATCACGATGTTGATCGGGCGCAGGCAGCCGGCATTCATCGGGATCTCGTCGTCGACCATCACGCGGAAGACATAGAGCACGGCCGCCCGCGTCACCGGCTCCGGGGCGTTGAAGTTGGTCGGCTGCTGCGGTGAGGTGCCGGTGAAATCGACCGTCGCCTCGCGCTTGCCCTTGTCCACCGTGATCTTCACCCGGATCACGCTGCCCTGGTCCATCTCGTAGCTGAACTCGCTGTTGTGCAGGCGGTCGATCACGCGGCGCACGCTCTCGGCCGCATTGTCCTGCACGTGCTTCATGTAAGCCTGCACGACCGGAAGCGTGAACTGCGTCACCATCTTGCGCAGCTCCTGCACGCCCTTCTCGTTGGCGGCGATCTGTGCCTTCATGTCATTGACGTTCTGCAGCGGATTGCGGGCCGGATACGTCGCTTGCGTGAGCAGATCGTAGAGCGCCTTTTCGCGGAAGCGGCCGCGATCGACCACCTTGAAATTGTCGATGTAGATTCCTTCTTCGTCGATGGTCGTCGCATTGGGCGACATCGAGCCGGGCGCAATGCCGCCGATGTCGGCATGGTGGCCGCGGCTCGCCACCCAGAACAGGATCTCGGCCGCGGCCTCATCGAACACCGGCGTGCAGACCGTGATGTCGGGCAGGTGCGTGCCGCCATTGTAGGGCGCGTTGATGACGTAGACGTCGCCGGGCGCGATCTTTCCCTTGTTCTCGCGAATGATGGTTTCGACCGCGCGATCCATCGAGCCGAGATGCACCGGCATGTGCGGCGCATTGGCGACCAGCGTGCCGTCGTGGGCGAACACCGCGCACGAGAAGTCGAGCCGCTCCTTGATGTTGACCGAGTAGGCAGTGTTCTGCAGCGACACGCCCATCTGCTCGGCGATCGACATGAACAGGTTGTTGAACACTTCGAGCATTACCGGATCGGCTTCGGTGCCGATGGCGTGCTGGCGCTGAAGCTCGGTGATGCGCGCCAGCACAAGGTGGTTTTTCGCGGTCAGCTCCGCCTGCCAGCCGTCCTCGACCACGATGGTCTGGTGCGGCTCGATGATGATGGCGGGGCCGGCCACCTTGTGGCCGGGCTCGAGCCGGTCGCGGATATGGACGGACGCTTCGTGCCAGTGCCCGCCGGAGTAGAAGCGCGTGTGCCGGGCGGGCGCGGGCAGCGGGCTTCCGGTTGTCGGACGAACCGGCTCGGAGAATTTCGCGCCGCCACCGACCGCTTCGACCGACACCGCCTCGATGACGAGCTCCTTGGTCTCATCGACGAATCCGAAGCGCGCCTTGTGTGCGGCTTCGAACGCGGACTTCATCTCGCCGAGCGAAGCGATGCCCTGCTCCCTCTCCCGCGTGCGGGGGTGGGCGAGGGAGGGGGAAGCCCCTTGCGCATGCGCCTGTGACTTGCCCCCTCCCTGTCCCTCCCCCGCAAGCGGGGGAGGGGAAAGCGAACCGCCCGGGACCACCAGTGCCGTATCGGTTCCGGCGTAGCGGATATGTGCGCGCACATGCACCGCGATATCGCGGCGAGGCACGCCTTGGCCGGCGACTTCAGCGGCCGCTTCGTCACCGAGACGCTCGGCATTGTCGGACAGTACGGCGCGTGCCGCCTCGCCAAACGTCTCTTCGACCGCCTGCTGGCGCGTGGCGCGGATGTCGGCCAGCCCCATGCCGTAGGCGGACAAGAGCGACGAGAACGGGTGGATCAGCACCTTGGTCATCCCGAGCGCGTCGGCCACCAGGCAGGCGTGCTGTCCGCCGGCGCCCCCGAAGCAATTGAGTGCGTATCGGGTCACGTCATAGCCGCGCTGCACCGAGATCTTCTTGATCGCGTTCGCCATGTTCTCGACCGCGATCCGGATGAAGCCGTCGGCGACGTCCTCGGGCGCGCGGCCGTCACCGATCTCGCGCGCCAGCGCGGCGAACGCCGCGCGGACCGCATCGGCGTCCAACGCGAGATTCTGCTCCGGACCGAAGATTCTTGGGAAGAAGTCCGGCAAGAGCTTGCCGACCATCACGTTCGCGTCGGTGACCGCGAGCGGGCCGCCGCGGCGATAGCATTTGGGTCCCGGATTGGCGCCGGCCGAGTCCGGCCCGACGCGGAAGCGGGCGCCGTCGAAATGCAGGACCGATCCGCCGCCCGCCGCGACCGTGTGGATCAGCATCATCGGCGCACGCATGCGCACACCCGCGACCTCGGTCTCGAAGGCGCGTTCGTACTCGCCGTCGAAATGCGACACATCGGTCGACGTGCCGCCCATGTCGAAGCCGATCAGATGCTCGAAGCCGGCCGAGCGCCCGGTCTGCGCCATGCCGACCACGCCGCCGGCGGGGCCGGAGAGGATTGCGTCCTTGCCGGCAAAGAGCTCCGCGGCGGTGAGCCCGCCGGAGGACATCATGAACATGAGGCGGGGCTTCTCCCCTCTCCCGCTTGCGGGGGAGGGGGTGGGGGAAGCCGCTTGCGCATGCGTTCGTGACTTGCCCCCTCCCTGACCCTCCCCCGCAAGCGGGGGAGGGGAAAGCACGTCTTCTCCCCGCTCCATCTCCCCCGCGACCTGCGCGACGTAGCGGCGCAGGATGGGCGAAAGATATGCATCGACCACAGTGGTGTCGCCGCGCCCGACCAGCTTGATCAGCGGCGAGACCTCGTGGCTCACCGAGACCTGGGCAAATCCCATCTCCCGCGCGAGCGCCGCGATGCGCTCTTCGTGCGCGGAGAAGCGATAGGCATGCATGAAGACGATCGCGACCGCCAACAGCCCGTCCGCCTTGGCCTGGACGAGGGCGGCCCGCGCGCCCTCGACATCGAGCTCGCGCTCGACGGTTCCGTCGGCGCGCACCCGCTCGTCCACCTCGACCACGCGCTCGAACAGCATGTCGGGCTTGATGATCTGGCGGGCGAAGATTCGCGGCCGCGCCTGGTAGCCGATCTTGAGGGCGTCGCGAAACCCTCGCGTGGTGATGAGCAAGGTGCGCTCGCCCTTGCGTTCCAACAGGGCGTTGGTCGCGACCGTGGTGCCCATCTTCACTGCGCCGATGAGGCCGGGAGGGATCGGCGCGCCCGGCGCAAGGCCGAGGAGGTCGCGGATGCCCTGGACGGCGGCGTCCCGATAGGCCTCGGGGTTCTCTGACAGGAGCTTGTGGGCGACGAGCGTGCCGTCGGGCCTGCGGCCGATCACGTCTGTGAAAGTGCCGCCGCGATCGATCCAGAAGTCCCAACTCGTCGTCATGACGCGAACCGCAACCAAAGGGCGGGTCGATAGAGCATAGGCGCTGTCCTCAAGTCCAATCGTAATTTACGGCGAGCGTGATAGTCTGACCGTGGAGGAAAACGTCGGGGAGCTCACCATGACGACGCACGCCACCGCGACAAGCGATCATCATGTCACCGCGTGGTATTCCGAACTCAACGCGAAGGAAAAGAAGACGTTCTGGGCCTGCATCGGCGGCTGGATGCTGGACGCCATGGACGTGCAGATGTTCAGCTTCGCCATTCCGGCGATCGTCGCCGCCTTTGCGATCACCAATGCGCAGGCCGGAGTGATCGGCACCGTGACGCTGCTCACCTCGGCTTTCGGGGGATGGCTCGCCGGCGCGCTGTCGGACCGCTTCGGCCGCGTGCGCACCTTGCAGATCACCATTGTGTGGTTTGCGGTGTTCACGCTGCTGTGCGGATTGGCGCAGAGCTACTGGCAGCTCCTCATCTTCCGCGCTCTCATGGGCTTCGGGTTCGGCGGCGAATGGGCGGCCGGCGCCGTCCTCATGGGCGAGGTGATCCGGCCGGAGCACCGCGGCAAGGCGGTCGGCGCGGTGCAGAGCGGATGGGCGGTCGGATGGGGCATCGCCGCTTTGCTCGCCACAGTCCTGTTTTGGCTGGTGCCGGGCGACATCGCCTGGCGAGTCTTGTTCTGGATCGGGATCACACCCGCGTTCCTGGTCTTTTTCGTGCGCCGGTTCGTCGACGAGCCGCCGGTGTTCGCGGCGACCCAGACAAACCTTGCCGCGGCGGGCAGCAAGGCGAACTTCCTCGAAATCTTCTCCCCCGCGATGCTGCGCACGACGGTTCTCACGTCGCTGCTCGCGACCGGGGCGCAGGGCGGCTATTACGCGATCACGACCTGGCTGCCGACGTTTCTGCGCTCGGAGCGAAAGCTCACGGTGCTCGGCACGGGCGGCTATCTCGGCGTGATCATCGTCGGCTCGCTGATCGGATATTGGGTGAGCGCCTGGCTCGCCGACCGGATTGGGCGGCGCGCCAACTTCATCCTGTTCGCCGTCTGCTCGCTGATCACGGTGGTGCTCTACACCCAGCTCCCGATCGACGACACGACGATGCTGTTCCTGGGCTTCCCGCTCGGCTTCTTCGCCTCGGGAATCTTCTCCGGCATGGGGCCGTTCCTGACCGAGCTGTTTCCCACCCGCATGCGCGGCTCGGGGCAGGGGTTCAGCTACAACTTCGGCCGCGGCATCGCGGCGCTCAACCCGACCTTCGTGGGTCTGCTGAGCGCGACGCTGCCGCTCGGCCAGTCGATCGGCGTATTCGCAGCCATTGCGTACGGCATCGTGATCGTTGCGGCGCTGCTGTTGCCGGAGACGAAAGGACGGGTGCTGACCGCCGAGGCGGCGTGACGCGCGATCGAGCGGACGGGCAAAATTGGCGGGGGCCCGGCGGGTTGTCCGCCGAGCCCCCTTAAATGATCAGCCGGCCTGTAAGCCGGGTTCTGTCAAACGGCGAGACGCCGCGTGACGGCCATTCCTCTGGGATGCCGATTGCTCGGCGCCTCCAGCAACCTACCCGGACGGCGGGATCCGGACACAGATCCCGAAGCTCGCGCTCCGCGCCGTCCCTATTCGGTTTTGCTCCCGGTGGGGTTTGCCGTGCCGCTGCCGTTGCCGGCAGCGCGGTGCGCTCTTACCGCACCTTTTCACCCTTACCGCGACTGA
>Ga0075436_100001722_pt1 | contig 14979 bp, 12 predicted proteins | sample RhiMethybrSRZTD5_FD_75303 | JGI IMG/M metagenome (GOLD analysis project Ga0075436, IMG submission 75303) | Populus rhizosphere microbial communities from Tennessee, USA - Rhizosphere MetaG P. TD hybrid SRZTD5 | ecosystem: Host-associated > Plants > Roots > Rhizosphere > Soil | place: USA...
GCTGCTGCTGGCTTATCAACCTAAACCGGACATTTCACTTGCTACAAGAACCGGACATTTTAATTTGCTACCAACAGTTGTGGAAATTCAGCCCAGGTATGTCGTTTCTGCGCAGGTTTGTCGTAAGGGCATTTAGGCAAACATCTGCCAACTTCCGCCAGGTTCAGCAGCTCTCGATTCCCGTTGACTTGCCACATAGGGCAGCAGTAATGTTCTCACCAGCTACCCTCAAATCAGCTATGCACTGCAGGCGAATTCTCGCTTACGGCGAGGACACCCTCGTCATCTCCACTCGCGCGATGATCCTGAGCCGCGCCGGTTACGACGTCACTCAGACCACGCATGCCCCGGAGCTGATTCCGCTGCTGCGCGGCATCTTCTTTGACATGCTGCTGGTGGGCGATTCGTTGCGCACGCCGGAGAACGTAAGACTGGTGAAACGTCTGCGCGAATACTTCCCCAAATTGGCAATCGTGATGGTGCAGGATGAGAAGGAAGATCGGGATGCCTGGTCAACTGCCTTCGTCAGCAGCAGTCCGGAGCAAATACTGACCTCAATTCACACGATCCTCGAAGAGCACAGCCGCAGACCTGTTATGAGCGAAGGACCTCACCAACAGGAAGCAATGCAGACTGCGGCTGGACACTAACCACAATTACAAAAAATGATGCGGATTACACGGATCATCTTTCGTTCTGATCCGGCATAGTTCCGTTCCCGAGGGGATCCGTGCAATCCGCATTAGTTTACGTGCCACAAGCTAACGGCGGAAACGGCCGATGGAGCCCACCAGGAACGTTCCAAACCCTATTAATCCCAAAAGGGGAAGGACGGAAGCAGTCTGCGGAAGCTGTGCACTGCTCGATGCAGTTCCATTTTGGCTCTGGGCTGCAGAGTTCGTCGCTTCCGATCCGGCAGTAGCACCGCTCTTCGGCTGATCGGATGCAGCGCTGCTGGAGGTGGCGCTCTGATCAGTGTGCGGAGTAGTTGAAGTTTCCGCCGCGTTCTGATCGGTCTTCGGGACAGTATTGGAGTTGCTGTTCTGGTCCGTTGCCGAAGGCGCTGTTGTCGAAGAGCTCGAGCTGGAAGTGGCGTTCGCTCCCTGGTCACTCTGCGGCAGAGCTGAACGGCCGGTCGCGCTGTTCTGTTTTGGATTCGCCGAGACGCCTACGCCGGTCGATGCTCCGGTGGCGTTCGACTGTGCGCCCATCTGATCATTGCCGGTTGTGCTGTTCTGATCGGTCGGATATGCGTTGTTGGCGCCGCTACTCTGGCTGTTGGAACCAGGCGAGCTCGGATTCGCCGGGTTGCTCCCGACAGAACTCGTGTTGCCGGAAGTTCCAGTTGCGCCGGTCTGACTCGTGCTGCTTTGGTTTGCTCCAGCCGAGTTCGTTCCACTCGTTGTAGTCGAGCTCTGATCGGACGGAGTCGTCGAGCTGCTTCCGGTTGAACCGGTCGCGCTGGCTGGATTCTGACTCGAGCTACTCGGACTACCGTTCGTGCCGGTCTGGCCTGTGCTCGTGGTGGTGGCTTGCGTCGTGGAAGAGCCTTGATCGCTCGCTGTTCCGGACGTGCCTGCTGTCTGCGCCGCGGCAAAGCTTAACGCCAGCAGCAGCGCTGGTGAGAGATACCATGCCTTCTGCATTGAAACTGCTCCTGTTATTCCCTGAACGGAACCTGGTGCACTTTGGGTGCTTTTACGGTTCGATGCGGAGTACAGGTCGAGGATGTCTTAGCATCGCGCCATCGGGAGTGGTTCCGTGGCTGGATCGGGGCTGTCGGCGCTCGGGTGTCGGGCGTTCGGCCAGTACGCCTTTGGTGGAGAACCTAAGCAGTACTTGGCCGAAAGCTGATAGCTAGTCGAAAGCTGATAGCCGGAAGGTGACGGCCCGACGTTCAGATCGCGATTGCCGTTGCGGCTGCGTTTCGCGTGTCTACTGCGTGTAGCTCAAGGCCGACAGCGCCTGACGAAATTTCTGGCGATAGTTGCGGCTCATCGTCAGCTCCTTGCCGTCGACGAGCTTCACGAGGTAATCGCCATGCGGTAACGGCCGAAATTCCTTCAGACATTCGATGTTGATGATCGCGCAGCGATGAATGCGTACAAAATGGTGCGGATCAAGCTTGCGTTCGAGTTCACCCATGGTCGAGCGCATGCGATGTTGCTGAGCTCCGCAATGGACATTCACATAGTTTGCGGCAGAGGTGAATGAATCGACGGTTTGAACCTTCTGGAAGAAAATGCGGTCACCATTCCGCAGGGCAAGCCGTTCCAGGTACCTCGGGCTTTCCTGTATTGGGACGTGAAAACCGTTGGGGGCAGGTTCAGGAGATTTGGGCAGAATCACACCGTTTCGCTCCATGCGCACGCGGAGCTTGGCCCGTTCGACCGCTTGCAAGAGCCGGTGGTCTTGAAAAGGTTTGACGACGTAATCAGCAGCATCGGCGTCAAACGCGCGCGCGGCAAAACGATCGAGTGCACTCATGAAAACCACCGCGGGAATTTTGCCGCTGCTCGACTCGGCAATCTGAAAGCCATGGACATCGGGAAGTTGCACGTCGACAAACAGCATGTCAGGCGAATGCAGTTCGATTGCAGCCAAGGTCTCACTGCCGGTCGAGCATTCGCTGACGATTTCGATCGAATCATCGTCTTCGAGAACACGCGAGATTGCCTGGCGAGCGGACGCCTGGTTATCCGCGATCAGCGCACGGAATCTCGAGTGTTCGAGAGGGGAGGCGGTGTGTACTGAGTTCGTTGCCATAACGTCTTTAACTCCTCGTCGTTCTGTAATGTCCGTGGTTCCCTCGCCATCAGTGTGGGCGTGGGCGCGTGGTTCAGCTGCAAAGGAAAACGCGGATCGACTGCCGGATGCTGCGCCACCCACTGACTGGAGCTGGTTTGTGCCGCCTGAAGCTGATCCTGCGTCAGCTCACGGCCAATAGCAGAAAACCTCTTTTGGAATGGTTCCGGAATGGGAGCACCGGATTGCTGAGCGCGGAGATACCAGGAATACGCCTCAGTGGGATCGATGACCCCCGTGCAGCCGGTCAGGTGACAGAAGGCCAAATTAAGATAGCTTTGTCCGTTGCCTTGTTCCGCTGACTCGGAGAACAGCCGAAAAGCTTGGCCACGATCTGCAGCAACGCCTTTACCTCGCAGGTAAAGGCGGCCAAGGTTGTTTCGCGCGCCTGCAACTCCCTGATCGGCCGCCTTGCGATAGTGCTCGGCAGCCTTCTTGTAATCTGTCTCGACGCCCTGACCGTTCTCATAGGCGATGCCCAGAATGAAATGTGCCGAAGCAAGGTCTTGCTTCGCAGCTCGCTTGAGCCATCTGATTCCCAGTTGAGGATCAGCCGTAACTGCGTCGCCGTTCAGGTATGCCAGTCCGACGTCCACCTGCGAGATATCGACCCCAGCCGTCGCCGCACGCAGCAGCAGTTCAAAGCCGTGCGCCGGATCTTTTGCGACTCCCCATCCATTGCTGTAAAGAATGGCGAGATTGTGAAGCGCGAGCGGGTAGCTGGAGGAGGCGGCCCGCTGCAGCCAGCGAAATGCTTCGGTGTCACTGTGCTCGACTCCACGGCCTGTCAGATAAAAGACAGCGAGGTTCGTCTGTGAATCAGGGTCACCCTGATCTGCGGCCCGTCTGTACCAGCGCGCCGCCTCTGCGTAGTTGATCTTCCCGGTTCGACCCACTGCGTAAGCTCTTGCTACCTCAGCTTGAGCACTTAAAGAACCGTTCTCAGCTCTGCGCAACAGTTTTCCGAATTCCTGTTCGCTAATCAGCTTCGATTGCGCAATACCAATTGGAGCGACGAGGGTGAGTAAGGCTGCAAAGAAGAACCCTCGAATCACAAAACTTTTTCTATGGAGCCCGATACTGCTGATGCCTGTCATCTCCCACCGCCTGAAAAGCAAAAGAGGCTGCCCGATCCGAAAACCTTGCGGATCGCGACAGCCTCCGATTGATACGGTCAGCTCGTCTGCTAGCTGAACTTAATTTTTTGTCTCGATACCTCTACCAAAACGGGAATGCCGTCTTGGATCTTCAAGCGCTCAATCTCGCCGTGGCCCATTTCCTGGCAATAACGCACGAAAGCCCGCCAGGCTGGGTGCAAGGAACTCTCCTGCCCGGTTCGATTGGGAGCCGTTCCATTTCGGTTCGACTCATGCGCATTGTTGCGCTCACTCATCCAGACTCCGTCTGGTTGCCATTTGTACCTTTGACGACGCGCTTCAAATTCGGTTAGCAGGTCAAACTGTCTCTTTCCTGTTTTTGTAATTCAGCAATCAGTACGCCAACAGATGTTCGCGAGTTCCTTTGCGGTTCTGAGTTTTTTTTGGCGGGACAGAATTGTTGATCTTTCGTGTTCGAATTCGAACAAGGTTTGTGCGAATCCGAACAGCATGAAGTGCTGGTTCAGCGCGAGGTAAGTGTTGTGCTGGATTTAAACTTGAAGCCAAGCAGGGATTCGACCGCCTGGCACCAGTGCACGAAAAATGATTGTGAGTGCCGTCATTGAAGGGATGATCGGCAAGAACCGAGGTTCCTGCTCACCTCCGTAGTCCTCAATCGCGTAACGCGGACTGAACAAGCCGCGGGTTTCGGTGTTTGGATACACTTCTTACGCGAGGGCACGCGTGTGGACGCCGCTTACTTCATCCATCGGCTTCACTTTGGATTCCTGATCACCTTCCACTATCTCTTCCCACAGCTCACGATGGGACTGGCTCCTCTGATCGTCGTTCTGAAAACAATGGCGCTCAGAACGGGCAACGAGCAATACAACCACGCTGCACGGTTTTGGATGAAAATCTTTGGCATTAACTTCGTCTTGGGTGTGGTAACGGGAATTCCGATGGAGTTTCAGTTTGGGACGAACTGGTCACGCTTTTCTCGGGCGACAGGAGGAGTAATCGGGCAGCCTCTGGTGATGGAGGGAGTGTTCTCCTTCTTTCTCGAATCGGCCTTCCTGGGGTTGTTCCTGTTCGGTGAAAAGCGCCTGAGCCGCGTTGCACACTGGTGGGCTGGATGCCTCGTTTTCGTCGGCTCGTGGCTGTCGGGGTTCTTCATTATCACCACCGACGCCTGGATGCAGCACCCGGTGGCGTATACACGGCTTCCCGACGGTTCCTTTCAGGTAAACAGCTTCATGGGTCTATTGCTGAATCCCTGGGCGCAGCTGCAATACGCGCACAACATGAGCGGAGCCGTTGTGACCGGCGCATTCGTGATGTCCGCCGTAGGCGCCTTCTATTTGCTGAACCGCCGATCGGAGGAATACGGACGCATCTTTCTCCGCGTCGGAGTGATCGCCGGTTTTCTTTGCTCGGTCGCGCAAGTGTTCCCTACCGGCGACCTGCATGGCCGCTATCTGGCGAAGCATCAACCCGTCACAACGGCAGCGATGGAAGGATTGTTTCGTAGCGAGAAAGGTGCGCCCATGGTTCTGATGGGGCAGCCGGACGTTGAGAAGCAGCGGATCGATAATCCGCTGGTTGTAAACAAAGTTCTCAGTTTTCTCATCTACGGCACGACCGAAGCCGAGGTGAAGGGGCTGAACGAATTTCCCCGCGAGGATTGGCCTACCAACATTCCGCTTCTCTACTTCGCGTATCACATCATGGCCGGTTTGGGCACGCTGTTCATCGCGGTCATGACGCTCGCACTCCTTCTTCTCTGGCGCAGGAAGTTGTACACCACACGCTGGCTGCTGTGGGTGATCATGCTATGTCTGCCATTTCCCTATATTGCGAATACCGCCGGATGGCTGACCGCAGAAGTTGGACGCCAACCCTGGCTGGTGTACGGGCTGATGCGCACTAATGTCGGATACTCAGCGAACGTATCCGCAGGAAATGGTTTATTCACACTACTTGGTTTCATGGGCCTGTACACCGTATTGGCGATTTTCTTCTTGTTTCTCGTGCATCGTGAAATTGCACACGGTCCGGGAATACGTCCCAATGTAGAACCGCAGCCGATCACAGTGGCGGGAGATTGAATATGGCAACTGTCTGGTTCGTGCTGGTTGCCTTCATGCTCGCCGCCTATGTGGTACTCGATGGATTTGACCTTGGAGCCGGCATCCTTCACTTGTTCATTGCGCGTACCAACGAGGAACGCCGCATGGTACTGCGTGCCATTGGCCCAGTTTGGGACGGCAATGAAGTCTGGTTGATTGCCGGCGGCGGAACCATCTTCTTCGCGTTCCCGCTTCTCTACGCCTCCAGCTTCAGCGGCTTTTATCTGCCGCTGAATATGGTGTTGTGGTTGCTGATCCTGCGCGGAATCGGCATTGAGTTCCGCATGCATCTCGACAATGACGTCTGGCGCGACTTCTTCGATGGCCTGTTTTCCATCGGAAGCCTGTTGCTGACGATCTTCTTTGGCGCTGCTCTTGGCAACGTGATTCGCGGAGTTCCCTTCCAGCCGGATCATTCTTTCTTCGAACCGCTGTGGACGAACTTTCGTCCCGGTGCAGACGCCGGCGTGCTCGATTGGTACACGGTGCTAGCCGGAGCTGTCGCGCTGATTGCGCTGACCGTGCATGGCGCCAATTATCTTGCGCTGAAGACCGAAGGTGATCTCGCCCGACGCTCACGAGCTGCCGCTCGGAGCTTGTGGCCCTTGCTCGCGGCATTAACCGTCGCAAGCTGTATCGCGACGCTGCTCGTTCGTCCGCAGGTCACTACCAACTACACTTCGCACCCAGTGGGATTCCTAATTCCCGTTCTGGTAGCGGCGAGCCTGATCATCATGTTCCTGGCCCATCGCACCGCAAATGATCGAAGAGCGTTTCTCAGCTCGTGCGCCTATCTGGCGTTCATGCTGGTCGGGGCTGCTTTTGCGCTGTATCCCTCGGTATTGCCTTCCGGCAACCCCGCTGTCGATGACCTCACCATTTACAACACGGCGGCCGGGTCATATTCGCTGACTTACGGCGTGATCTGGTGGTCAGTCGGCATCGCCATCGCCATCGGCTACTTTGTCCTGGTTTATCGCATGTTCCGTGGCAAAGTATCGCTGCAGAGCGGAGAACACGGGTACTAGGAAACGTGAGGCGGTCCGAAGAACACGCTCCACGTTATCGGTGAAGATGCAGCTGCAGGCCCGCGCGTGCTACCAGCGGAGATCCGAGCGTCACAATCGGAGTGCGCGCTACCATGTAGTGCTGATTCAGAAGATTCTCTCCGGCGACATACACATCGGCATATGAATTCAGGCGCCGGGAAACAAACGCGTCCATCTTGAAGTAGGAATCGAGAGTGAGCGTGTTTTGATCGTCGTCGAATGCGGAACTGCTGCTGCGCCCTTGAACCGCAAGCGTCAGAACGCGCGGATTGCTGTAGTGGAACTGGAACGTAAATTCATTACGCGGCACTTCCGGCACGCGCCGCCCGACCAGTGTCGGATCGGCCGGAAATGACGTGACTACGGCATCGACAAATTGGTACTGCGCAGCGACTCCCGTGAACTTCGCGAACTCCAGCTCCGCCTGAGCCTCGAGGCCACGTACGCGCGTGCTGCCCAGATTCTGGCGCTGTCGCGTGATCAGCGCCGGCGTTACGCTCTGTGTTACATTCGCGACCGGGCGGTGAACATCGGCCCAGAAGAAGCTTTGGGAAAGATTCAGTCTTCCATTGAGCAGCTTTTCCGTCGGCCCAAGCTCCCAACCTGTCATTCTCTCTGCCACGAGTTGCTGATTCGCTTGTGTGAGGATGTTCCCTAAACGGAACGAACGATAGAGCTCATTCAGCGTCGGCGAGCGGAATGAGCGATAGACAGAACCGCGAATCGCGAGACGGTCGTTAATCTGGTAATGCGTCGCGAGTTTGGGATTCACAGCGGTCTCCGAGCGATCGGGGAAGGCGGTAAGAGAACTCTGTCGCGAAGCCAGCGTCGTCGTTCGACTGAAACCTGATACCGTCTGCCAATCGTCGAAACGGAGCACTCCCGTAACGATCCAGCGGCGCGTCAAACGGGCGATATCTTCAACAAAGACACCCGTGCTGCGATCGCGACCGCCGGCATTCACCACGCTGGATGGAATTGCATTGCTGAAAATCTCGTCGTCGCTTTCGCCGGTGACCTGCGCGAAATCGATGCCGCCCAACACAGTCTGGCGACGCGTGATGGGGCGCAGGTATTGCGCGCTCAGGCCCCACTGACGCGAAGGCACTTGCTGCACTCGCGCGAGAGCTTCGCTATTGCGACCAGTCGCCACCGAGGCAAATGTCTGGTGGTAGTCTTCGGCCCCTCCGTATCCTCGCAGCTGCAGCACATCGTCGGCTGCTCCAGACCAATCGAATCCCAGCGCAGCTTGCCAGGCGCGCGTGCGATTCAGCTCAATGATGGTGCCGTTGTGGCGCGAATCATCGTAGCCAAGCCCGCGCACGAAGAAGCGCGATCGTTGCGAGAGTTGCCGCTGAACCTGCAGTTCGCCATTGCGATGCAACGAACTCGCAGGATTATCCACGGCGCCGCGCTGCGAGGGCTGTACCGGAATGTAGCCGTTCGTAGAGAAATACTCTCCGGCCAGCGACCACAACCAGTTCCCTGTCGTAGTTCCAAAATAGGCCGAAGCATTGGGCGTGGTCTGATTGCCATAGGAGAGATCGAGATCGGCTTCGGTCGCCTCAGGAGTTTTGGTGAGCAGCTGCACAGCGCCGCTCAGCGCTTGTCCGCCATAGAGGTCCGACGCTCCGCCGCGCAGCATCTCGACACTCTCAATCGCCTCGCGTGGAATCTGGCTCCAGTTCATCCATCCGCCGAATGGATCGGTTGCCGGCACACCGTCAAGCAATATCGCCGCACGACTGGCGCCGCTCGATCCCACGCCGCGCATGGACACGCCCTGCGTAGTGGGATTCGATGCGCGGCTGCTGTTGCGGCGGAAGAGATCGAAGCCGGCGACCTGGCGGAGAACGTCATCGACTTCGAGCGCTCCGCTGGTACGAAGCTGATCGGCGCTGATGACTTGCACACTTGATGGAGTTTCCGACAGCGGCAGAGTCGTGCGGGAGGCAGTTACATCGACTTCCGTGCTTACCACCGCTGGCTGCAGAAGAATAAAGAGCACGACATCCGAACTGCCCGCATCGATTTTTCTGTGAGTGTCGGCGAATCCGGTCGCGGTAATGGTGAGATCTGCGCTTTCACGGTACGCCGAAAAGGCGAATGCTCCCTGTTCGTTCGTAGTCGCCGTTCGACGGGAACTTCCCTGCTTCAACACAACATTCGCGCCTGAAATCGCAGCATGAGAGAGGTCCTCTACTGTTCCCCGGATTTCTCGACGGTTCTCCGTTTGAGCAAAGCCCGAACAGGAGAGTACAAGCAGGATTGCATTCAGGATCCACCGCACTGGTCGAGCGGAAGTAGTTCGGGACATGCGCATCAGCAACTCACATAGAATGCCCATTCTGCAGCACGGAAAGCAAACCAGCACCATAGGGGCACCAGGAATGGTGGGATGACAGCTGCCGCGGGGCGCGGTTCTGTAGAATCACGTTGTCTCATGAACTCGATTCTCGTAGTCGATGACGAAGCCGACATTCGCAAGTCATTGCGCGGCGTGTTGGAAGACGAAGGCTACAAAGTCACTGCAGCGGAAAGCGGCGAGGCCTGTCTCGACGTGCTGAAAACGCGCTCCTTTGACGTGATTCTGCTCGATATCTGGCTGCCGGGGATCGATGGCCTGGAAACCCTGGAGAAGATCAAGCAGCAGGAAGATGCGCCGGAAGTGATCATCATCTCCGGACACGGCACCATCGAAACGGCAGTGAAAGCGACCAAGCTGGGCGCCTACGACTTCCTCGAAAAACCGCTTTCGCTGGAACGCACGTTGATTGTGCTGAAAAACGCCATGCAAGCGCGCAAGCTGCGCGGTGAGAATCGCGAATATCGCCGGCAGCTTGAATCCAAGAGTGTGATCGTAGGCGAGAGTGTGCCGACGAAAGCGCTCCGTCAGCAGATCGCGCTTATGGCGCCGACGAACGGACGCGTACTGATCTACGGCGAATCCGGAACGGGAAAGGAGCTGGTTGCGCGCGCCATCCACAATCAAAGCTTACGGCGTGAGAACGTGTTCACAGAGGTCAACTGCGCTGCCATTCCCGAGGACTACATCGAAGCCGAGCTCTTCGGCTTTCGCAACTCAGCCGGTCCCGGTGGCTCGGCCGAAAAGACGGGCACATTTGAGCGCGCGGATGGCGGCACTTTATTTCTCGACGAAGTCGGCGACATGAGCTTGAAGACGCAGTCAAAAGTCCTGCGCACTCTCGATGAACAGCGATTCACTCCCGTCGGCGCAACTGAACCGGTAACGGTCGATGTGCGCGTGATCGCTTCAACCAACAAGAACCTGGAAGAAGAGATCGTGGCAGGAAATTTTCGTGAGGATCTGTTTTATCGCCTCAACGTCATTCCGTTTTATGTTCCGCCGTTGCGGGATCGTCTCGAAGACGTACTGCTAGTGGTTAAGCATTTTTTAAAGGAGTTTTCTTCCCGATACAGTCGGCGTACACGGGAGATCACTGACGAAGCTCTCGATGCGTTGATGAAGTACGCCTGGCCTGGAAACGTGCGAGAGCTGCGCAACGTGATCGAGCGCATCGTCATTATGAATCCTGGCGCCGCGAAGATCGAACGCAAGCACCTGCCTCCGCTCATCTATCGTGACGGCTCACGCCGTGGGTCGACGCCCGAATTTTCTTCTCTCCACCAGGCTCGTGCCGCCTACGAGCGGGATTACATCCTGCGCAAGCTCGAGGAGAGTAAAGGCAACATGAGTCGCGCCGCAGAAATTCTCGGCATGGAACGCAGCCATCTATATCGAAAGATGAAGGCGCTGGGAATTTCCGTCAAGGAATAGCGCAGGGTTCAGAGATGGCAACTTTTCCGTAAATGCATCCGATTTTTTACTGCTTATCCACAGGCATTTCGATTATCCTTCGCTACATGGTGCGTATGACGGTGCTGGCGTCGGGTTCGCGCGGCAACACCGCTGTCCTTTCCAGCTCGGGCACCAGCATTCTGATTGACGCCGGTATCTCCTGCCGCGAAACTTTGCGGCGCATGCGCGGTGCTGGCGAGGATCCCGCGCAGCTCAGCGCGATCGTCATTACCCACGAACATTCCGACCATATCAGCGGACTTGGCGTGCTCGCGCGCAAGCTGAAGATTCCGGTTTATATCACCGGTCACACGCATCAGGAATGGCAGCGCTGGGTGCGCGGTCCGGTGACCAAGCAAGCTCAGCTATACGAAGACGACGACAAAGCGCATCTCGATCGCTGCGAACACTTCCGCGCAGGCGAGCGCTTTACCATCGGCGACATCGAAGTGCTCCCGTTCACGATTCCGCACGATGCGGCCGATCCCGTCGGATTTGTCTTTCGCACCGAAGGCGTCAAAATTGGCATGGCTACCGATTTGGGATACATGCCGGCCAGCATCAAGATCCATCTCCGCGGCTGCGATGCGCTGGTGCTCGAATCAAACCACGACTTGGAGATGCTGCGCGGCGGGCCGTATCCGTGGTCGGTGAAGCAGCGCGTTATGTCCCGTGTTGGGCATCTATCCAACGATTCTCTCGCCGAATTCTTCTCTACCGACTATGATGGAGGAGCAGCATTCCTCGTATTGGCACATTTGTCCGAGGCGAACAACCATCCCGAATTGGCACGGCAAGCCGCCGAACGGGCTCTGGGTGGACGCCTGAATCTGATCCAGAACCGATTGGTCCTGGCATCCCAAAATGAGCCAATGGAAGCGATTCGTTTTTGATGTCCGAGTGCGTCGATCGAGTTGTAGGCGATATCTTAGCCGGCTGGCGGTACGACATCTCCGGTCTCGCTCCCGAGATGCGCGGCGATTACGAGCAGCACTTTCTGGATTGCCTTCACTGCCGCTCGCGCCAGCGGCTTCATCGCACCATCGACATCGGCCTCATCGTCGTCGCTAGCATTTCTGCGGCGATGTTTCTGATCGCGTTTGGTGCGATTCGCCACTTCGATCCCCGCAACGCACACCTGCTCGAATTCATCGCGCTGGCTGGTTTCGCGTTCTCCAGCCTCGTATGGCTGATCGTCGCGCTAGCGACGCCGGCACCGGTTGTGATTCAGGACGTCGCCCGCATGGGTGCGCGGCGAATTCAGGAAAAGCTTCCTCCGGAGATTCGCGAGAGAATTCCCGCTATTGGAAATCGGCACTGAAAGAGGCTGTCGGCCATCGGCGCTCGTCGTTCTGCCAACGACCAGCGTCGCAGTTAATCGGAGATCAACAAGTGATTTCGCGCTTCGAACAAATGTGTTGGTGCCACAAAGTTGACTGGCCGAAAGCCGAGAGCCGAGGGCCAAAAAGAAAAGCCGCCCATTTTCTGAGCGGCTCTTCTGCTAGCTAGTCTGACCTCGAATTAACTCTGCGTCCCTTCTTCGACGGCGCCCTTCTTTCCATGGCGACGATGTCCGCGACGCTCCTTCTGCATCTCTTTGAACTTCTTCTGCTGATCTGGAGTCAATTTGGCCATCATCTGTTCGCGCGAGTTCTTGCGCAACTCTTTGAATTTGGCCTTCTTCTGATCTGCTGTGAGCGAAGAATCATTCTTGATCGCCTGTGCCTGCTGGCGTGTGCTTTCATGAATGCTTTTCAGGTCGGCTTTCTGCTCCGGAGTCAGGTTGAGTGCTTCGGCAAACTTCTCGCCGCGCTGACCACGTTCGTTGTTGGTCGCCTGCTGAGATGTAGCGGCATTGGCGGCATTGGCGGTGTCACCGCTGCTCGCGCTGCCTGCGTCCTGGGCGAGCGCTGCGAGTGGCAGAGTCATCGCGCCGGAAAGAATAAGAGCTAAGAATCGGTTGGATTTCATTGATGCTTGATCACCTCTGGGGAATTGAAACCCACAAGCTGTGGAAAAGTTGTTGGGGAAGAGGGCTATCGGCTGTCGGCGTTCGGCCCGTACGCTTAATCGGCATCTAGACCACCTGTTTCGAAGCAGTTACCAGCGTCGAAGCAGTTAGTAAGTAGATAATCAGAAATGTCGTTCCAAATCAGGACTGGGGATTAGATTCTCTAAGAACAGAAAAGGCGACTGGCCGAAAGCCGAGTGCCGAAAGCCGACAGCCTCTTTTTCACGGCACCATGTTCAGCATGCTGCTGTCATGGCGGCCAGCTACTTCAAGACGGGTTTTTGCGCGCTCGATCAGGCGCAGAGCTTCTTCGCGATTTGCGTTGGGATCTTTGAGTTGCTCTTCGGCCATCTGCTGCTGACGTTTCGCAACTTCGACATCAATTTCAGCAGCTTTCTCCGCGCGCTCGGCAAGAACTGTGACTTTGTCTGGCAGAACCTCGGCAAATCCCCAGTGCAGAGCCAGGCGCTCGATCTTGCCATCTGGGCGCCGATAGCTGAATTCGCCGCTTTTCAGCTCTGTGATCAGCGGAGCATGTCCGGGCAACACGCCCAGGTAGCCCGACATTCCGGGCACCTGGACTTCCGTCGCCTGATCGCTTACCAGCAAACGCTCGGGCGTGACGATTTCGATTTGTAGCGTGTCTGCCATTTTTTTATGCTGCGGTTGCAGACTTCATCTTCTGCGCTTCTTCGAGCACTTCGTCGATCGTGCCTTTCATGTAGAAAGCCTGCTCGGGGACATCGTCGTGCTTGCCTTCGATGATCTCGCGGAAGCTGCGCACCGTGTCCTGCACTTTGACGTACTTGCCCTTGTAGCCAGTGAACTGCTCGGCGACGTGGAAGGGCTGCGACAAGAACTTTTGAACTTTACGCGCCCGAGCGACGGTGATCTTATCGTCTTCGGAGAGCTCGTCGATTCCCAAAATGGCAATGATGTCCTGCAGGTCTTTGTAGCGTTGCAGGATTTTCTTGACGCCTTGGGCCACGTCGTAGTGCTCCTGACCGACAGCGCGCGGAGAAAGAATGCGGGAAGTCGAAGCCAGGGGATCGACGGCAGGATAAATACCCAGCGCGCTCAGCGGTCGCGAGAGCACCGTAGTCGCGTCGAGGTGAGCGAAGGTCGTTGCTGGCGCCGGATCGGTTAGGTCGTCAGCAGGCACGTACACTGCCTGCACCGAGGTGACCGAGCCTTTCTTCGTGGAAGTGATGCGCTCCTGCAGTTCTCCCATTTCCGTCGCAAGATTCGGTTGATACCCGACCGCCGACGGCATACGTCCGAGCAGCGTCGAAACTTCAGAACCCGCTTGCGTGAAGCGGAAGATGTTGTCGATGAACAGCAGCGTGTCCGCGCCTTCTTTGTCGCGGAAGTATTCGGCGACTGTGAGACCAGTCAACGCAACGCGGAGACGTGCCCCTGGCGGCTCAGTCATCTGTCCATAAACCAGCGCGGCCTTCGATGCGTTGCTGTCGCCAGGCTTGATAACACCGGACTCGCTCATTTCGAGCCAGAGATCGTTGCCTTCGCGCGTGCGCTCGCCGACACCCGCGAACACGGAGTAGCCGCCGTGCTGTTTGGCGACGTTGTTGATAAGCTCCATGATCACGACGGTCTTGCCAACACCGGCGCCGCCGAAAAGTCCGATCTTGCCACCCTTCAAGAAGGGCTGGATCAGGTCGATGACCTTGATGCCGGTCTCGAACATCTCTTCCGTCGTCGATTGCTCTTCGAATGTCGGAGCCGGACGATGAATTGGCCAAGTCTCCGTCGCGTTCAGCGGACCGAGCTTGTCCACCGGCTGTCCAATGACGTTGATCACGCGTCCTAGAGTGGCTTTGCCTACCGGTACCGAAATAGGACCACCGAGATCGATGGCTTTCATCCCACGCACCATGCCTTCGGTAGCTTCCATCGCAACGCAGCGCACGCGCCCCTCGCCGAGGTGCTGCTGTACTTCGACGATGACGCTGATGGGCTCGGGAACATTGAAGCCCTCACTGGTAATACGCAGCGCCTGATAGATGGGCGGCATCGTGGCTTCTTCGAACTGAACGTCCACCGCCGGACC
>Ga0075436_100001724_pt1 | contig 14972 bp, 12 predicted proteins | sample RhiMethybrSRZTD5_FD_75303 | JGI IMG/M metagenome (GOLD analysis project Ga0075436, IMG submission 75303) | Populus rhizosphere microbial communities from Tennessee, USA - Rhizosphere MetaG P. TD hybrid SRZTD5 | ecosystem: Host-associated > Plants > Roots > Rhizosphere > Soil | place: USA...
GACTTCTCCTCCACCGAGGACCTTCGCGAATACCTCCTCCGCCTCCTCATCCTCATGACCGAAGGCCGCGTCTCGCCCCGCCGCGCCGCCGTTCTCGCCTACATCAGCAATCAGCTCCTCCACACCCACATCGCCGCCGAAAAAGAATCCGCCGGCGAGAAGCCCGAGATCATCTACGACCTCCCTCGCCCCAAACGCGACTAGCCCGAGGCGCCGGAGGAAACCAAATGACCTTCTTAAACGCAGACCAGGGGAATCTTCGAAGCAAACGGCGGAATGCGGCGGGATGCGAGCCAAACACATTGAGGGCGCAACGGCCTTGCGACCGCTGCGCCCTCTTTCAATTGTGCCGTTAAGTTTTTAAGGCTTCCCGGCTCAATCTGTGACTGAAGATAAACCTGCCGCTTTTTCCTGGCAAGAGAAATCGGAAAGCTCAACTGTGGAAAGCTGTGCACGCCTGTGCAAAAAGAGAAAGCGGCACCGCCGGTTGAAGCTAGCGCACTGGCACCACGAGACCTGAGAGCTTGGGGAAAGTGGGATCCTGTACCGCCACAGGCGCGTCAAAAATGTCGTTCATTTGAATCACGTTGCCGACGGCGCCGGCCGCCTTGAGAATGCCGATCGAGGCCTCCGTGATCACATTGTGGTCCACCACATTGTTGTTGCCGTCTATAAAAATGCCCGACTGCGCGCCATTGAAAACGTCATTGCGTTTCACCTGAGCCTGGTCGCCTTCGATGTGAATTCCGTCGAAGACTGCAATGGCGAACGTTCGGTTTTCCAGAACCTGGCCCGTGTTGGCATGCAGAAAAATCCCGACCTGGCTGATGCCTGCAACGTTGTCTTTGACGATCACCCCGTCGGATTGCGTCACAAGAATATTCGTGGCCACCGCGGTGCATGTAGCTACCGCGGCGCACGGCGCCCACACGTTGTTCGTAACCGTGTTGTTTTGAATCGAGCCCCCGGCGCCAAACCCCATTTGAATCCCATTCTGCGCTGCGCCAGTCGTCGGTCCCAGGCCCGTCACGACATTCTCGTCGATGGATGCCGACGTACCGATTTCATTCGCCGTGATGCCGTTCTTCTGAAAATCATGGATTGTGGAGCGATGAATCTCCACTTGCGACACGCCTCCATTGCCACTCTGTACAAAGATTCCCGAGCCGCTCTGGCACCCATTCAGGGAAGCGGCAAGCTTGAAGTTGCGAACCGCTACGCGGTCCACTTCGCCCGAGGCGTTCTGAAAATAGATGCCCATCAGATCCGGCGCACATTGCGTGATCCCACTGTTTGCGCCGTCAAGAGTGAGGCCACGGACAGTGACGTTGGTGGCGTTGGCGACAAGCAACGCCGCAGCAATGGCCCTGCCGCTGGAGAGGCTGGCGGAGTTCGCTTGCATTGCCGCAGGCATGAGAACGGCCCCGGAATCCGCCTCCAGATCGAGCGGCTTGCTAATGGCGACCTGTTCCACGTAAGTCCCCTTGCAGATGCGAATCTGCGAACCGGGCGAGGCAGCGTCCACAGCATCCTGAATGCGCGTGAAAGCGGCGTTGGGACACTCTAACTTGTCGTCGTCTACCACGAGCTGGGGTGTTGGATCCGCAGCCCGACAAGGCTGCGGATTGACAAAAGCGAGCAGGCAAAAACCACAAGTGACTTGGATCAAGGATTGGAGTTTCATCGAGGTCCCCCTTTGATAAAAGGAGCGTACGGCCGGGCTGCGCGAAGGTGACTGCTGGCTGGGTGGAAGCTGAATGTAACAACCGGATTGATACGGAGCAATAGTACTCGCTTCCCAAGCCGGTCTCGGGGTAATTCATGAGGAAGACCGCAATTGAGGAAGTGGACGGGACGGTTAAGTCGACGCCAGTTCCGCAACATACGAGGAGATAGGCTTAATTCTGGGAAACATTTTTGATGGGTGCCTCGTACCTCTATCCATCAGCCGGAGCAAGACGGGTCGTTCAGTTAGAACCGGGCCCCAGGGCCCGAAAGACCCGCCAAGACAGCGAAACCCGGCCAGGAGGCAATCCGCCATGTCCAGTTTCCATCGAGGGTTAACCGCCAAGACTGCGTTGATAGCCGCGGCAGCGTTAGTGTTTTTGCCGGCGCTAGGGCTGGCCCAGTCCAGCACCCAGACCAGCAATGCGCAAGCAAAGCCCGCCCCATCAACGAGTTCCGAGAAGGGCGAGCGCTGGCTGCACGTGCGCGTGATTTGCACGGACGGAAAAGGGGACACCGTTCGAGTGAACGTGCCCCTGGAGTTGGCGGAAAAGGTGCTTCCCGCTGTCAATCACGACCGGCTGCACAACGGCAAGGTCAGAATCGATTCTTCAGACATTAATGACGTTGACCTCAATGCGTTGATGGAAGCTATCCGCTCTGCCAAGGACGGGGAATATGTGACCGTCCAGGGCAATGACAACGACGTGCGCGTGGCCAAGGAGGGCAACCACCTCATGATCCACGTAGTGGACAAGAACGGGCCGAAAAAGTCGCAGGTTGAAGTAAAGGTTCCGATGAAGGTGGTGGAGGCGCTGCTTTCGGCTGGAAAGGATGAACTGGACCTGGTGGCGGCGCTCCACGCCCTGGGCGCGCAAGGCGATGTAGAACTGGTTTCTGTAAAGGACAGCGAAAACACAGTGAAGGTTTGGCTGGATTCGAAGAATGTAGCGGATTGAATAGTTCTCCGGTTGAGGGCTCGAGGGTTGAAGGTTTAAGGTTGGCTGCGCAGCGGAGGCAAAAATGATGCTGTTGGCGAAGGCGGCTCTTGGAGTGAGCGGGGCACTTGTGGCAGCGGGGGCGTACACGTTTCACGAAGGCGTGATTCGCGTGGACGTTGACGAATTCCGCGCTGGAGGCGCGCATGTTCACTTGTGGGTTCCGGCGGCCGCGGTACCGATGACGATGCACTTCGTTCCGAAACATCATCTCTGCGACGCGGCAAGCCATGCACGGGAATTCCTTCCCGTGGCGCACGCGTTGTTCCAGGAATTGAAGAATTTCCCGGATGCTGAGTTCGTGGAAGTGAAAGACGGCGAGCAACACGTGCAGATTCGAACGCACGGAGGGAAACTGCAGATTGACGTGGATGATCCCGACGAGAAAGTCCACGTGATGGTGCCATTGAGCACGGTAGATGACGTTGTCGGGCAGCTGGAGGACAGCGCGCCGGGAGCCTAAAGAAGAAGTTGTTAGTGGTTAAGGATCAAGGGTTAGTTGAGAGGCTGTGGGGTCTCGGAGGCACGGGAAAGCAATTAGGCGGTACCTGTCTCAGCCCGAAGCGCCTGCTTCCCTGGCAGCCACTTGAAAGTAGGCTTCTTCCAGGACAGCGTCCTTTTTCCAGCCCGCGCGCTGCAAAATTCCGCGGCTGTTTTCGATCATCTTCGGATGCCCGCATAAGTAGGCCGTAGTTTCGTCCGGCCTTAATTTCCACGCATCAACATACTTTCGCAAGAGATCGTCGACGCGCCCGGTTTCGCCGGTCCATTGCGGGTTATCCCACGGACGGCTCACAGTCGGGACATATTGGAGCCAAGGCGTTTCCGACGCATAGCGTTCGAGTTCCTCACGGTAGCCAAATTCGAAAGCGTGGCTGGCGCCCTGAAGACAAAAGAACCTGTGCATGCCGGGCATGAGGTTCGCGCCGCTTTTCCAGTCGCTATAAACCGTTCGAACGTAACTCACAAACGGAGCGATGCCCGTCACGGTGGAAATCAGCAAATGGTTGGTTCGCCCGCTGCGAAGATCGAGCGTAAAGCGGCCCTTGGCGATTTTGCGACAAAGCAGCGTCTCTCCGGGCTGCAACTGGAAAAGGCCCGGCGTCAATCCGCCATGCGGGACCAGTTCGACAAAAAACTCGAGGGCCTCTTCGTAGGGAGAGGAAACCATGGAATAGGCGCGCTCTGTGCGAACGCCATCGCGCTCGATGCCGAGCGTGGCGTATTGTCCGGCGCGATATTCGAGGGAACCGCCGGGATCGACGCGGAGAATGCACAAATCCGCAGAGATATCGCGGCGGTCTAGAATGCGCGCGTTGTAATACTTATCGGGAGAACGGGTCATCTGAAGTTGCTTTCACGGAGCGTTTCCAACCTGCCTTTCGCCGCATCACTTAGGAATGCAGATCTCATTCATAAGCCAGCGCAACGACAGGGTCGTAAGTGGCGGCGCGCAGGGCCGGATACAACGCGCCAGCCGCAGCTCCGGCTAAAGCAAGCACGATCGCGGCAAAGATCCAGTTGGGCGTAATGAGAACGGTGAGACCGGGATTGACTTCTTTCAAGACCGCTTGGGTGAGAAACGTGAGGCTGACGCCGAGTCCCGCGCCGAAGATGGTGAGAATGAGCGTTTCCGTGAGAAGCATTCGCACAATATCAAACCGGGAAAAGCCGAGAGCCTTCAGAATGCCAATCTCGCGTGTGCGTTCCATCACCATGGTGTGCATGTTCAGCAAAACGACGATAAAGCTGATGACAATGCCAAGGGCCACCATGGTGCGAGTGAACGGACGAAGCTGCGGCAAATTGGAAGAATTCATGAGCGAGACGTATTCGGCGAGAGAACGGATGCTGTATTGCGGCAGCAATTTGGCGAGTTCTGCTCGAGTGGCGCCCGTATCTCCTTTGCTCCGGACATAAAACATGGACACGCGCTTCTCTGCGCCGGCTATCTCTTGCGCGGTGCGGATGGGAATGAAGAATCGGGCGCCTTTGCCGTGAGCGACGATGCCACTGACCGTAAATACATGATTCAGAAGCGTGACCTGGCTGCCGACCTGTAAGTGGCGCGTCTGGGCGATGATGTCGTCGGCGATGACTTCGTCGGGTCCTTGGAACGGGCGGCCGTCACGAAACAAAAAGCCCCTGCTGAGCGCATTGAAACGCGCGTAGTCAATGCCGTAGACCATGACTAAGCTCTTTGGTTCCGTGAGGATAACCGTAGGAGCCACTTCATCAACGCTATTAACGCTGGCTATCTGGTCGCCAAGCGACTCCGGCATCACGGCACTTGAGAAGGCAAAGAAAATCGAAGAGTTCGGCGGCTGCACGAGGATATCCGCACCGACGCCTTCGACGCGCTTTCCCCATTCGGAAACGACTCCCGAAGTGAGACCAACGATCATCAAGACGAGAATCACCTGGATGGCAATGGCAATCACGCTGAGCGAACTGCGCATGGGGCGCGCAGTGATGCTGCCCCAGAACATCTGGAGCAGTGAAAACGGTCCTTCAAAGGTTTCGTCCATGTTGGAAGGCCAAAATTGTACTGTAACATCCTGATTTTGCCAGGGCAAAGCGAGCGGGGCGCGTCTTGGAGCAAGCTGCATGCCGAAAATTCGAAACATTGTTTCTCCAGTGTAAAGTTTTCAACACAAGTGTTGATAAGTTTGTGGAAAACAGGGGCGCAACGCTGCTTAACTTCCGCAGGTTCAACATTCTTGAGCGCATTGCACCATTTGTGTGCAACATCGACGCTTCCTACGCGGCGAAGACGGCGACAGGGCCGAACCGCCTGCCTACAAGCGTTTCAGAAATGGAATTCAGTGCAGGAAGAGGAAATGAAATGTTCCACGGAATGTTTCACGGAACGTTTCAGGGAGTGTTCGCAGAATGTTTCACGGAATGTTCCTCAAATGTTTCACAACCGCAGAACAAAGCCGATGCGGAATCCTATCACGCATCGCCATCCAGCGAGGTGAATCGTTGGAACAAGAAAGCTCGTTTACCATATTCAGTTTTGGAAGAAGCGAAAGCAAGGAACGCATTCAACATATGTTGCAGCCCCGAGGAAAGACCTTAAGAAAAAATTTGGTTCGATATGAGCCGAGTAAATTTCTGACAAGCCGCTTGTTATGTGGATTAAGCAATTTTCTCCTATTGCCGGAGATGCCACCGGAGCACATTTCAACCGCGTTCTGTGTTAATTTGCGGATGGTCTTCTTCAGGGGCGATGTCAAATGAGTATCAATCGTAAGACCGGTCTTTTGCTACTTCTGTTGCTGTTTCCGTTTCGAATCAGCGCTGCCCAAACCGTCAACGCAGGCTCAAATCCCCCGCCCGACTCCAAGCAGGCTGCAAATGATTCCTATGCCAAAGAACCGTACGTCTTCGAACTGATTGAGAATCGTGTTCAGTTTGAAGCGGATGGCAAGGAGCAGCGGGATTTCAAAATGCGTGCCCGCATCCAATCGGAATCGGCTGTCCACGAATTCGGTCTGCTCGTCTATCCCTATGCGTCCAGTTTCGAGTCTCTTGAAGTTCTCTACGTCCGTGTGCACAAGCCTGACGGCACTTCCGTCGAGACGCCACCTTCCGATATTCAGGAACTCGATTCCGCAGTCAGCCGGGAAGCACCCATGTACACCGACGAGCGCGAGAAACACATCGCCGTCAAATCGTTGGCAACAGGCGACGTCCTTGAGGCCCACCTGCGCTGGACTACTCATGACCCGATCGCCCCAGGCCATTTCTGGTTTGATCATTCGTACTTTCGCGCGGGAATATGCCTTAAAGAGATCCTCCAGATAGACGTTCCAGCAAATGTCCCCGTAAAGTTCCGTAATTCCGATCCCCAGCCTTCTTTACGCGAGGAGGGCGGCCGCCGTGTATACACGGTCACGTCCTCCAACCTCAAGAGGGAGGAGGAATCCAAGATTCCGCAGTGGGAGAAGGATTTCCACGGTGCCTCCCCGCCGGACATCGAGGTTTCTTCGTTCTCCTCCTGGGAGGACGTGGGCAACTGGTTTGGCTCGTTGGAACAAGCCAAAACCGTCGTAACTCCCGAGATACGGACCAAAGCAGAAGAACTGATTAAGGGCAAGAGCTCTGAAGATGAGAGACTCCGAGCTATCTACAGTTTTGTTTCAGCGCGTTTCCGGTACATTGGCGTAGACCTGGGACTTGGCCGCTACGCACCGCACGCCGCTTCTGAAGTGCTGGTCAATCGCTACGGCGATTGCAAGGACAAGCACACGCTATTCGCTGCCTTGCTTCAGGCTGCCGGAATCAAGGCTTACCCTGCACTCGTCAGTTCCAAATACCGCTTGGATCCGTCGTTCCCAACAATCAGCCTTTTCGATCATGTGATTACGGCGATTCCCCAGGGCGACGCGTTTCTCTTTCTCGATACCACACCGGAAGTAGCACCATATGGCCTGCTGATGCAAAGCATCCGCGACCGCAAGGCCCTAGTGATACCGGGTACCGCAACCGCTCGCATCATTACCACGCCCGCTGACCCTCCTTTCCTGAACCTCGAGCATGTGCAGATCGACGCATCAATCGACGCGGGTGGCACGCTCGACGCGAAAATGCGTTTCGAGGATCGGGGTGACAGCGAGCTGGTGCTCCGTCTGGCTTACCGTGCCACGCCGCAAAATCGCTGGCAGGAACTCACTCAGAACATCGTGGCACGTATGGGCTTTGCAGGAACCGTTAGTGACGTGTCTGTCGCCCAACCCGAGGACACCGATAAGCCTTTCTGGATGAGCTTTTCTTATCACCGCACCGATTTTCCGGATTGGAAAAACCATCGGATCGTCCTCCCCTCTCCGCCGTTCTTTTTGCGTGATTTGACTGAGGAGCAAAAGGTCTCGAAGGAACCGCTCCCGCTGGGTTCGCTTGAGGAGGTAACTTACGACTCAAAGGTGAAATTCGCGGAAGGATATTCCGCCGTTCTCCCGGCCGTGCCAGAACAAAAAACGGATTTTGCAGAATTCAGCGCGGGGTATTCTTTTGACAAGGGCGTTTTGCATGGAACGCTGCATTTAAAGACGCTGCAGCATGAAATTCCCGGCAGCAAGCGTGGCGAGTTCAGCAAGATGGCTAAGGCGGTGGACGAGGCACAGCGCCGGTTCATTTTTGTGGCGGGTACTTTCCCAATCGGCGCCTTCATACCAGGCCCGAGTCCTCTCGGCACGGGCAAACCTGAAGAGGTCATCCCTGCGCTGGAAAAAGCGTTGTCAGGGGACCCGGACAACGACAACATTCTGCTAAGCCTGAGTCGTGCTTATTCCGACGCGGGGCGCCCATCGGACGCGGTAGCTGTTTTGCAAAAGGCGATCAGCAATCATCCCGACGTACCGCGCCATTTGTTGCTAGCCCTTGGATTTGCCTACCTCCATGTCCCCGACACGGAGAAAGCCATGATCCAATTCAAGAAGGGCCTGAGCGATGACCCCACACCCGACGAACTGAATGATGTGGCTTACTCCCTGGCCGAGGCTAACGTCCAACTTGACGATGCGCTTTCTTACTCCAAGCGAGCCGTTTCTTCTCTTGCCGCGAGGACCATGGATATCTCGCCGGATGAGGCTAGACCATCCGATTTCGGCTTGATGCCCAAGCTAGCTGCCAATTGGGACACCTTGGGCTGGATCGAGTTCCGGAAAGGGGGCGCCACAGAAGCGGAGAAATACTTGGAAGCTGCTTGGCAGCTCATGCAATCCGCTGTAATTGGAGAGCACCTGGTGGAGGCTTATGAGAAGCTGGGAAGGAAACAGAAAGCCGCGGCAGTGTGCAACATGGCGGAAGCTGCCCTGGGGGCCACTGCGCTCCCTCCCGACGCCGCGCTTCGCCAGAAAATAAGCGAAGAGACGAAGCGTCTGCGGCCCCTTCTCACTTCCTCGTCTTCCGTCAGGCCCTCGCGAATTCCAGACGCACATGTGGCACTTGCCGACATGAGATCTCTGAATATTCCTCTTCCGACGAAGCTTCGGGGGCAATCCGCGAGAGCCAACTTCGTCATTTCTATTACCAACGGATCCAAAGCCGACAATGTAGTCTTCCTGTCCGGGAGCGAAGAACTTCGGAACGCGATCGCGGCAATTGCCGCTGTCAAGTATCCGCAAACGTTTCCTGATGACACGCCTACGCGAATTCTGCGCAAAGCGAGTCTCAATTGCTCGGTTTACGCGAAAGACTGCCAGTTGTTTTTCACGACCGTTCAGGAAGCGTCAAGCCTCCCGCCGATCCCCGTGCCTTTAAAGAACCCCTAGCAAGAGGTTTGAGGCAGAATCTACGTCTGATGGCAGAAGGAGTAGCCCGCCGCTCAGTACCACTTTGGAGGACGCTCGAGACGAATCTTGATGGTTTGTTTTGGATCGGTGATGTCGAACCAGCGGCCGTAGCTTTTCCAACCCTCGGCGAGCACCTGGATGAGCACGCGGCCCAAAGGCGCGTCGGGAACGTGCGCAAGGCCATCGCGATTGGTTTTCACGTTTAGTTCCATCGTTTTGTTTTTCTTGATCTTGTGCTCTTCGACGTATTTGAAGTAGACGCTGGCGTTTTCAACGGGTGCTTCTTTTTCGCCGCCGGTGACTTCAATAGTGATGCGCGACTGCGGATCCGGCCGGGTTTCACCCTGCTTCGGTTCGGGAGAAGAAGCAGGCGGATTCTGCGCCGAGAGCTTAACAGTCAGAGAGAGCACTGCCGCCACACAAGAACCGACAAGAAGGATTCGAGAGAAGTTTGTCATCTGGGTGGACACCATCCTGTACGGAAGGGCTGGCCGAGGTCAAGCCTTTGTCCCAAGAAAATTGGATGCCCGGAGAGCGAGAATTGCTGCTCGGGCATGGGTCCAGGCCACGGCGGCTCTGGCGTGCCGTGGAAACATCCGTGTTAGCCTATTTGACGGATTTGTGAGGCTCCTGTAAGTTTTCAAGAACCTGCTCCGAATAGATTACTGGGACAGTTGAACCTTGGAAGTGCCCGCGGGCGGTCACGCAGCCGACCTCTCAGGCTGCCTGCTTCACAAGTGTGAGAAGAGCAAGGAGAGCACTATGGGTTTTGCTACCAATGCCATTCATGTGGGCCAAGAGCCGGACCCTGCGACGGGGGCGATCGTCGCGCCGATTTATCAAACTTCTACGTACGTCAACGAGGAGCTGGGAAAAAACAAGGGTTACGACTACGCACGCACGAATCATCCGAACCGCAAGGCGCTCGAACGCACGGTGGCGAAGCTGGAAGGCGGACACAGCGCTTATGTTTTCACGTCAGGGATGGCGGGAATTGACGCGGTTTTCCGCCTGCTGCGTCCAGGGGACCACGTGGTTGTGTCAGAGGCCGTATACGGCGGCGTTTTCCGGCTTTCGACGCAGTTGCTGGTGCACTTTGGGCTGGAATTCAGCTTCGTGGACACGTCGATGCCGGAAGCCGTGCGCATGGCGCTGCGCCCGAATACGAAAATGATTTATGTGGAGACGCCTACGAATCCGACGATGAATGTGACGGACATCGCGGCGATCTGCAAGCTGGCCGGCGAACGGAACATCACGGTTACAGTGGATAACACGTTTTTGAGCCCGTACCTGCAGCGGCCGATTGAGCTGGGCGCGCATATCGTGGTGCATTCGATGACGAAGTATTTGAACGGACACAGCGATGCGACGGGCGGAGCGGTAGTTCTGACCCGGCCCGAAGATGCGGAGAAGATTTACTTCATTCAGCGCTCGGCGGGCAGCGGACTGGCGCCGATGGATTGCTTTTTGGTTTCTCGGGGAATCAAGACGTTGGCAGTGCGTATGCTCCAACACAACGCCAACGGCATAACCGTCGCGCGGCATCTGGACGCGCATCCCAAAGTGCGCAAAGTGTTTTATCCGGGGCTGCCGACGCATCCTCAGCACGAGGTTGCCCGGCGCCAGCAAAAGGGCCCAGGCGCGATGATTTCGTTTGATCTGGGTTCGGTGGATGCCGCGCGCCGGTTCCTGAATCACTTGCAACTTTGTTCGCTGGCGGAGAGCCTTGGCGGGGTGGAAACCCTGGTTTCGCTTCCCGCTTTAATGACACACGCGTCCATGCCAAAAGAGGTGCGCGAGCGTGTGGGAATCACCGAAGGATTGGTGCGGCTGTCGGTGGGCATCGAGGACGTGGAAGATATTATTGCGGATTTGGATCAGGCGCTGCTGTACGTGTGAGGAAGCCTTTTACTCTGCAGATTGGCGAAGTCGCGCCAGTTGACTCTCGTCGGGAAAAGAGCGGACTCGATACCGCGCAGGAAATAACTCCGGATCCCGCTCCATCAAGGGTTGAACAATCCGCACGGCGTCATGCCAAGCAACAGAAAAATGTTCTTTGGATTTCGGGACCATGAAAACAATAAAATCAGTTTCCGGCAAAAGGGAGTCGACGCCCTTTGACCATACACACCTGCTGAAAAGACTCTCGTCTTTCCTCTTGTAGACCTGGCACGTCGCGACAAACAAATCTAGCTTTTGCCGTTCGAAAAACTTCTCCAAATAGCCTTTTTGTTGCGCATAGTCCAGGTTGTCGCGCTGCCTCTTCATGGAAAGCCAAAGTTTGTGCAGTTCTTCCTCTTCCGGGATGTATAACCTCCACTGCCCTTCTGCGTGCATGTAAAGATTCGGCGAGAGGGAATGGCCCTGCTCGAAGTGACTCACTTTACCCTCAACCAGCATGACTTTGATAGCGGCAGAATTGTGTGTGCCAGTTACCCAAAGTTGATCACGGTTAGGGAGAAACACAAGCGGGTCGCCGTTCAAAGAAAGCCGGTGCAGGATGTCGGGCAGCAAAATCCGCGCACTATCGTAGCAATCCCCCCACTGGCTCACGAAGAGGCCGGCTCCAATCTCCTTGAGGCTGCTGGGGTCAGTCTTGTCGCGTAGATTAAACGTGGCGGTTTGCAGTGCTTCGTCAAAGCTAGTGCCCCACTCTTCCAGGGTCGCGCGATTCACATTCATGATGTTGTGCTCGGTGTCATGAGCGACCGCGGCGACCAAGCCAGGAGCGATTTCTTTTATCGCATACTCAAGTTTAGAAGTATCCCTGCCATCAGCCTTAAGCATACACAGCGAAAGGCTAAAATACGCAGGGTCACGCACTACTGGCATGAGCGAGAAACAAGCTGTAGCGAAGTCTTTAGGCGTCGACCCGATGTGGAGGAATGAGGACACATAGCGCTGAATTACGCCGGGTCGATCTGCAGGTTTCGCTGCGGCATAATCACTAAAGGCGTTGTCAAGGTAAAGGGTGTTCTCCGTAGATCCGACGCGAATGGAGCGGTCAATGGGATTGTGGTCGAGATTGCGCGCCCCAGACCTTGCGAGTGCCTCCATTATTTCCATCGCAAACTCTTCATGAGTTGGCTTTTTGCCAAGAAATTTGTCGAGAAGGCCCATCCAGTCTCCGGTCTCAAAGTATAAGCAGGTCCGACTTAGGACGCTAACCTACAGAATCTTTCAACCAGGAAAGATAATCGGCCGAGCCTTCGGTGATGGGCAGGGCGATGAATTCGGGGACTTCGTAGGTGTGCAGGCGCTTCACTTCCCTTTCCAATTGAGGCAGGCGCGCCGTGGTGGTCTTGATGAGCAGCAGATGTTCGCGCGCGCTTTCGAGTTTGCCCTTCCAGGTATAGAAGGATTCGACCGGGCTGCGAACGACGTTGACGCACGCGGCAAGGCGCTTTTGCACGACGACGCGAGCAATCTTCCGGGCAAGCACAAGAGTCGGGCAGGTTACGAGGACGACTCGGGTGTTTTTGGCTCTTGCGCGAGGGCTTTTTCCCTGCTTCTTGTTTTGACTCATGGGGGCCACAATAATAACGGCTTTCTCGGTGTGGCGCGAACGGCTAAAATAGCCCCGCCATGAGCACAAGCGCAGGATTGAGCACCACTTCTCCCATTAAATTTGGCACTTCAGGCTGGCGCGGCGTGATTGCCGAAGATTTCACGTTCGCCAACGTGAGGCTGGCGCTGACAGCCATCGCCGAACACGTCAAAGCCAAGTCCCCACAGCCCTCGATTCTGGTCGGGTACGACACGCGGTTTTATTCGGAGGAGTTTTCGCAGCTCGCCGTGGACATCCTGCAGCATCACGGCATCCGTGCGCTGCTGTGCGAGACGTTCACGCCCACGCCCGCCGTAGCTTACGAAATCATGCGGCGCAAACTGGACGGCGCCGTCAACTTCACCGCCAGTCACAATCCAGCGCAATACCACGGCATAAAGTTTTCCTCCTCGGACGCCGGGCCCGCGCTTCCGGAAATTACCAAAGACATCGAAGTGCGCGCTATACAAATTGCGGCTAAGGGGGGCGTGCCACCGCTGCCGCACAGCGCCACGAAGGTAAAGCCAAGCGAAAGCGTGAATCTTCGCGAAAACTATTTGAAACGGCTCGAAGAACTGGTGCGCTTCGAAACGCTCAAGAAGGCTAACGTGAAGTTTGCTGTGGATGCGCTGCACGGATGCGGGGCGGGCTACCTCGACCGCACGCTGAGCGACCATGGAGTCGCTGTGCAAGCGATTCGGACGGAGCGCGATTGTCTTTTCGACGGGACCGGGCCTGACGTCTCCGAAGAAAACCTTGCGCCGCTGCGTAAAGCGGTGACCGACTCGAAAGCGACCGCGGGCCTGGCCACCGATGGCGACGCGGATCGCTTCGGAATCGTGGATCGCGACGGAACTTGGATTCAGCCGAATCTGATTCTTGCGCTCGTCTATGACTACCTGGTGGAAACGCGCCAATGGAAGATGCCGGCGGCGCGCAGCGTGGCAACAACGCAAATGATCGACGCAGTGGCGAAATCGCATGGCCAGACCATTCATCAAACCCCCGTCGGTTTCAAATACATCGGGCAACTCATCCGCGAAGACAAAATTGCGCTGGGCGGTGAAGAAAGCGCGGGACTGACGATTCGCGGACACATCCCGGAAAAAGACGGCATCCTCGCGTGCCTGCTGGTGGCGGAAATGATTGCGGCGCGCGGAGCGTCCATCGGCGAACAGATTCGCGCGACGTACAAAAAGCTCGGGAGGGAGTTTTGGCCCGTGCGCGAGAATCTGCACCTGAGCGACGAACAAAAGGCAAATGCCGTGCGCAAGGTAGCGGTGGACAGTTCGACACTGCTGGGGCGGAAAGTCGTATCTATTGATCGCACCGATGGAGCAAAATTTGTTTTTGAAGACGGATCGTGGATGCTGCTGCGCTTGTCGGGCACGGAACCGCTGCTTCGGCTCTACGTGGAAGCGGAAAGCGCGGCGGCTTCGGCGAAGTTGACGGGCGAAGCGACGAAATGGGTTCTGCAAAACTGAAAAAAACGGATACGAGCGAAGGCGTGGCGGCTTTTCTGCGTCAATATGGCGCTACGCTCCTGGGCCTCTTGCTCCTGGCCCTCGTCGTGCACGACATTTTCGGCACGCACGGTTATCTGGCGATGCGGCACACGCAGCAGGAAATCAAGAAAGTGAAAACCGACATCGAGCGGCTCAACAAAGAAAACGTGCAACTCGAAGACGAAGTCAAAGACTTGAAGAGCGACCCTCGCAAGATTGAAAAGATTGCCCGCGACGAACTCGGCCTGGCCAAGCCGGGCGAGGTGATTATCAAGATTCCGCAGTCGCAGCAGTTGCCGGCAGCCCCTGCCTCACGCCCTTAAGTTTCCGCTTTTTCCAAGTGGTACGCGCCACGGAAAGCAGAACCATCGCAACGAAAATCGTAAGCAGTCCGGCAGTCGCTTTCAGCGCGCTGCACTGACCCTTTGGCAGAATCGAAAACCTTCCATAAACAAATTCGATGTGCACCCAATACACGAGCAACGAAGTGTTTCCGAGTTGGATGATCGGGCTGAAGCCTTTCTGCGCGAATCCCCAGCGGCACCACGCGTAGACCAGAAAGAGAATGATGAGCAGGATGCCGCAACGCATCAGAAGGAAATCAGGATTGCTGTGCCAGTAGTCGTAAACCGCATAAAGACGCACGCGTGACGCATCAAAGACGGTCGAGAGCCAGCAGGCCAGAATTCCCGCCCCGCCGAGTAGTGCGAACGCCAGCCCTTCCCTGCGCTTCGCGAAATCCGAGAACAAGTAGAAGCCCACGGCCAGCCCCGCAAACGCAAACGCCGACCAAGGAAATAGCGGAAACAGCCATGGTTGAGGCTTATCGAAGATGTGCACGCCATTGACGTAGGATTCGAGAGGCCAGGGCAAAAACTTCGGGCGATGCGTGGTC
>Ga0075436_100001726_pt1 | contig 14957 bp, 10 predicted proteins | sample RhiMethybrSRZTD5_FD_75303 | JGI IMG/M metagenome (GOLD analysis project Ga0075436, IMG submission 75303) | Populus rhizosphere microbial communities from Tennessee, USA - Rhizosphere MetaG P. TD hybrid SRZTD5 | ecosystem: Host-associated > Plants > Roots > Rhizosphere > Soil | place: USA...
AGCTACGAGGCGGCCGTCAAGGCGCGCGACGCGCTGAAGGTCACCTGGGATCCCGGCCCGAATGCTGCGGTCACCACCGACACGATCTTCGCGAAGTTCGCCCAGGCCAAGGACGACCCGGCCGTCCAGCCCTGGCACGAGCAGGGCGACGTCAAGGGCGCCATGAGCGGCGCCGCCCAGCGGCACGAGGCGACGTTCATGACCGATTACGTCGCCCACATGCAGATGGAGCCGATGAACTGCGTGGCGAGCTTCAAGGACGGCGCCTACGACATCTATACCGGCAGCCAGTTCCAGACCTTCGCGCTCGGTACGCTGGCCGCCGTCCTCAAGACCGAAAACAAGAACATTCGCCTGCACCAGGCTTACCTGGGCGGCGGCTTCGGCCGTCGGCTCGAACCGGACATCATCGTGGAGACGGCGCTGATCGCCCGCGAGGTGAAGCGGCCGGTCAAGCTCATCCGCTCGCGCGAGGAGGATCTGCGCCGCGACTTCTATCGCTCGGCCACGCTGCAGGTGGTGCGGGCGGGCCTCGACGCCAGCGGCAAGCCGGTGGCGTGGGAGAACACGCTCGTCGCCTCGCACCCCGGCCGGCGGTGGGGCAAGGACTTCGTCGACAAGAAGGGGCTCGACCAGTTCGCGCTCAACGGGGCCGATCACGTCTACGACATCCCCAACCAGCTCGTGCGCGCGATCCCCGTCGAGACCGGCATCTCGGTCGGCTACGTGCGCGCCGTGGCCCCCAACTACACGTTCTTCGCGGTGGAGACGTTCGTCGACGAGCTGGCCAAGCTGGCCGGCAAGGATCCGCTGGAATACCGGCTGGCCATGCTGGGCTCGGCGCCGCGCCTGGCCCAAGTGCTGAAGCTGGCCGCCGAGCGCGCCGGCTGGGGCACGCCGCTGCCGCCCAACACGGGGCGCGGCCTCGCCTGCGTGAGCGCGCAGGAGAAGAAGACGCCGACGTGGACCGCCTCGGTGGTGCAGGCCCGCGTCGATCCCGCCAGCGGCAAGGTCCAGGTCGAGAAGATCACCTGCGCGGTGGACTGCGGGATCGTCGTCAACCCCGACGGCGCGCGCTCGCAGATCGAGGGCTCGCTGCTCTTCGGCGTCAGCAACGCGCTCAAGGAGCGGGGCACCGTCGCCAAGGGCGCCCTCGTCCAGTCGAACTTCCACGACTACCAGGTGCTGAGGATGAACGAGGTGCCGGACATCGAGGTCTACCTGGTGGAGTCCACCGAGTACCCGACCGGCCTCGGCGAGCCGGGCACCACGACCATCGCGCCCGCCCTCAGCAACGCCATCTTCGCCGCCACCGGTGCCCGCGTCCGCCAGGTCCCCCTCCTGCCGGACCGGGTCCTGGCCGCCCTGAAAGCGAAGGCGTAGCGACAGCACCCGGCGCAGGCCGCATCATGCCCTGATAATATGCGGTCTGTGCCGGGTAACGTCATCCTCGTCGGCTTCATGGGAGCCGGAAAGTCGGCGTGCGGTCGCCTGCTGGCCCGCCGGCTCGGGCGCTGCTTCGTGGAGACCGACGACATGATCGTCGCCCGCGACGGCCGGGCCATCCCCGAGATCTTCCGCCAGGACGGCGAGACCGTGTTCCGCCGGCTGGAGACGGAGGCCGTCGAGGCGCTGGGCCTCAAGTCCGACGACGTCATCGCCACCGGCGGCGGCCTGCCGTGCCGCGAGGGACGGATGGAGGCGCTCCGCGCGCTGGGCACCGTCGTGTGGCTGCGCGGCGACCTCGACGAGCTGTTGGCCCGCGCGCGGCGCGGCGGCCACCGTCCCATGCTGGAGGGACGCGCCCCCGACGAGCTGGAGTCGCTCTACCGCGCCCGCGAGCCGTACTACGCGCGCGCCCACCTGACGGTGGACACGGCCGGCCTCGGGATCGACCAGGTGGTGGCGCGCATCCTGGCCGCGCTGCGCGAGAGCCATGCACGCGTTTAGCCGCCGGCTCGCCGAGGGGCCGCTGCTGTGCGACGGCGCCATGGGCACCATGCTCTACGCGCGCGGCGGCGCCATCGACTCCTGCTTCGACGTCCTCAACCTGAACGACCCCGCGCTGGTGAAGTCGGTGCACGCCGACTACGTGGCGGCCGGCGTCGACTGCCTGGAGACGAACACCTTCGGCGCCAACCGCTTCATGCTGGCCGCGCACGGCCTCGAGGCGCGCGTGCACGACATCAACCGGGCGGGGGCGCGACTGGCCCGAGACGTGCGCGAGTCCACCGGGCGCGACGTCTACGTGCTGGGCTCCATCGGGCCGCTGGGCAAGTACCTGGCCCCGCTCGGCACCGTGTCGACGGAGGAAGCGCGCGAGGCGTTCCGCGAGCAGGCCAACGGCTTGCTCGAGGGGGGCGCCGACGCCTTCGTGCTGGAGACCTTTTCCGACCTCACCGAGATCGCGCTTGCCGTGGAGGCCGTGCGCTCGGTGACGGACCTGCCGCTGATCGCCCAGATGGCGTTCACCGACGAGGGGGTGACCTTCACCGGCCACGCGCCGGAAGAGGTCGCGCGGCGGCTGCGGGCCCTCGGCGTCGAGGCCTTCGGCGCCAACTGCTCGGTGGGCTCCTCGGTGCTCTACGACGTGCTGGAGCGGATGCTGCCGGAGGCGGGCGGGATCCCGCTGGCCATCCAGCCGAACGCCGGCCTGCCCACCCGCGTCGGCGAGCGCCTCATCTATCTATCGTCGCCCGGCTACATGGCCGATTACGCCGGCCGCATGGTGGAGGCCGGGGCCCGGCTGCTGGGCGGCTGCTGCGGCACGACGCCGGGCCACATCGCGGCGATGCGCGAGGTGCTCGACCGTCGGGTGCCCTCGGCGCGCCCGCGCCGCGCGGCGACGCGCCCGCCGGTGCCGCGGCCGGCGCCGACCGCCGAGACCCCCGGCCTGCTCACGGTGCGCCCGCCCACCACGCTGCAGCGCAAGCTGGAAGCCGGCGAGTTCCTGGTGACGGTCGAGCTCGATCCCCCGCGCGGCCACACCGTCGACAAGCTGGTGCAGGGCGCCAAGCTCCTGCAGGAGCGGGGCGTGGAGATCGTGGACATCAACGACGGCTCGCTCGGCCGCGTGCGGATGTCGGTGCTGGCCACCGCGTTGCTCGTGCGCGACAGCACCGGGCTCGACGTCAACATGCACTTCACCTGCCGCGACCGGAACTTGATGGGCATCCAGGCCGACCTGCTCGGCGCCCATGCCCTCGACATCCGCAACATCCTGGCCATGACCGGCGATCCGCCGCGGGCCGGCGACTACACCAACGCCACCGCCGTGTTCGACGTCGACGGCGTGGGGCTCATCGAGGTGCTGCGCCGGATGAACGAGGGCGTGGATGCGACTGGCAACTCGATCGGCGAGCCGACGTCGTTCTGCGTCGGCGCCGCGCTGAACCCGGCCGCCGAGGACCTGGACCGCGAGGTCGAGCGGTTCCACCGCAAGATCGCGGCGGGCGCGCGGTGGGTCCAGACCCAGCCCGTGTACGAGCTCGCCCAGCTCGAGCGCTTCCTGGAGCGCGCCGGCGGCTCGCCGGTGCCGCTGCTGGTCGGGCTGCTGCCGCTGCACAGCTTCCGCCACGCCGAGTTCCTGCACAACGAGGTGCCGGGCATCACCGTGCCGGACGAGGTGCGCGGCCGGCTGCGCGAGGCCGGCGATCGGGCGCTGCGGGTGGGGATCGAGATGGCGCAGTCGCTCGTCCACGAGGTGCGCCGCCGCTACGCCGGCGCCTACCTGATGCCGTCGTTCGGCCGCTTCGAGGTGGTCGCGGAGGTGCTCGATGCCGTCCATTGAGTCGCTCACCGATCTGGGTGCCCGCGAGGCGGCCGAGCGCATCCGCCGCGGCGAGGTCTCCTCGCACGCGCTGACCGAGGCCTGCCTGGCCCGCATCACCAAGCTGGAGCCGGCGGTGCTGGCCTGGGCCCATCTCGATCCCGGCGGCGCGCTGGCCGCCGCCCGCGAGCGGGACGCCGAGGCGCGCGCCAGCCGTCCGCGCGGGCCGCTGCACGGCGTGCCGGTGGGCATCAAGGACATCTTCGACGTGGCCGGCATGCCGACCACGGCCGGCGCCCGCGCCTTCGCCCACACGCATCCGACGCGGGATGCGGCGGCGGTGGCGCGCCTGCGCGCGGCCGGCGCCGTCATCCTGGGCAAGACGCACACCACGCAGTTCGCGTTCCGCGACCCGGCGCCCACGCGCAACCCGTGGGACGGCGCCTACACGCCGGGCGGCTCGTCGTCGGGCTCGGCGGCCGCCGTGGCCGCCCGCATGGTGCCGTGCGCGATCGGCTCGCAGACGGTGGGCTCGATCCTGCGGCCGGCCGCCTTCTGCGGCGTCGTCGGCCTCAAGGGTCAGCATGGTCTGGTGCCGGTGGACGGCGCGGTGCCGCTGGCGTGGTCGCTGGATCACGTCGGTCCGTTCGCCCGCTCGGTCGCCGACGCCGCGCTCGTGCTCGCCGTCATGGCCGACGCCAAGCTGGAGCCGGTGAAGGTCGAGGCGCCGCGCCTCGCCGTGGGGCGCCAGCTCTTCGAGCGCGCCGATCCCGATCTGCGCCATCACCTGGAGGGCGTCGTCGAGCGCCTGGCCCAGGCCGGCGCGCGTGTCTCCGACCTCACGCTGCCGCCGCCGTTCGCCGGCATCCATGCCGCCGGGCAGGTGGTGCTGGAGGTCGAGGCGGCGACGTATCACCAGTCCGCGTTCGCCAAGCACGCCGACGACTACGGCGCCGGCATGCGCGAGATGCTGAAGATCGGCCTCGCGCGGCCGGCCACCGAGTACGTCACCGCCAACCGCGCGCGCACGGCGTTTCGCCAGGCCATGATCCCGCTGCTGGAGGCCCACGACGCGTTGCTGTCGCCGACGGCGCCGGGGCCGGCGCCGGCCGGCCTCGGGTGGACCGGCGACGCCTCGCTGTGCGCGCCGTGGAGCTCGGCCGGCGTGCCGTCCATCTCGCTGCCCACGGGTCTCAACGCCTCCGGCCTGCCCCTGGCCCTCCAGCTCGTTCAGGCGCCCACCGGCCTGGCGCGGCTGCTCGGCGTGGCCGCCTGGTGCGAGCGCGTGCTCGGCTTCTCCGAGCGGCCGAGGCACTGACGTGCTCGACCTCAAGATCGAAGGCGCCACGGTGCTCGACGGCAGCGGCCGTCCCGGCAGCCGGACCGACGTGGGCATCCGCGACGAGGCCATCGTCGCCGTCGGCGACCTCTCGCGGGAGACGGCCGGCAACGTGCTCAACGCCACCGGCCGCGTGCTGGCCCCCGGCTTCATCGACATGCACTCGCACTCGGACTGGCGGCTGTGGGGCAACCGTCGGGCCGAGTCGAAGATCCGCCAGGGCGTCACCACCGAGGTCGTCGGCAACTGCGGCTTCTCGCCGGCGCCGGTGTCGACGGAGTTCCGCGACGAGATGCGCACGTTCGCGCTCTACATCCCCAAGGGCATGGACTTCGCGTGGCGCTCGGTCGGCGAGTACCTGCGCGCGTTCGACCGCGACGGCACCGCACTCAACGTCGTCCAGCTCGTCGGCCATGGCACGCTGCGCGTGGCCGCCATGGGCTTCGCGCGGCGGCCGCCGACCTCCGGCGAGCTGAGCGCGATGCAGCGGATGCTCACCGACGCGATGCAGGAGGGTGCCTGGGGCCTGTCGACCGGCCTGATCTACGCGCCCGGCTCGTACTCGACCACCGACGAGATCGTGGCGGTGGCCCGCGCGGCCGCGCGCTATCGCGGCTTCTACGCCAGCCACATCCGCGGCGAGGGCGCCACGCTGCTGGACGCCATCCGCGAGGCGATCCAGGTCGGCCGCGAGGCGTCGATGCCCGTGCAGATCAGCCACATCAAGGCGGCCGGGCGGCCCTACTGGGGCAAGGTCGCCGAGGCGCTGGCGCTCATCGACGCCGCCCGCGCCGAGGGCCTCGACGTGATGGCCGACGTCTACCCGTACACCGCCTCCAGCACCTCGCTGCGCACGGCCCTGCCCGACTGGGCGCTCGAGGGGGGCGTGGCGGCGATGCTCAAGCGGCTGCACGACCCCGCCGAGTGCCAGCGCATGCGCGACGACATGGCGCGCGGCGGCGGCTACTCCATCGTGGAGCGCATGGGGTGGGAGAACGTGATGATCGCCTGGTGCCCCAAGCGCCAGGACGCCGAGGGCCGGCGCATCGCCGAGATCGCCGAGGCCCGCAAGCTCGATCCGGTGGAGGCTGTGTTCGAGCTGCTGCGCGACGCCGACGGCGTGGCCTCCATGATCCTCTTCCAGCTGGACGAGAAGGACTTCGTGCGCGCGGTGAGCCATCCCCAGGTGATGATCGGCTCCGACGGCTCGTCGCTGGCCACCACCGGGGAGATGAGCGCCGGCAAGCCCCACCCGCGCAACTACGGGACGTTCCCGCGCGTGCTGGGCCGCTACGCGCGTGACGAGCGCGTGCTCTCGCTGGCCGAGGCCGTGCACAAGATGACCGGGCTGCCGGCCCGGCGGCTGGGACTGCGCGATCGCGGGGAGATCCGCGTGGGCGCCAAGGCCGACCTCGTCGTGTTCGACGCCAAGCGCGTCGGCGACCAGGCGACCTTCGAGGATCCGCACCGCTATCCGGTCGGCATCGAGCAGGTGCTCGTCAACGGCCGCTTCGTCATCAAGGACGGCGAGCACACCGGCAGCCTGCCCGGGAAACTCCTGACGCCGCCATGAGGCTGCGGAGAGCGACGGAGCCGGCAACCTCCTATCTCGGGCCACCCACGGAGAATTCCGTGCAAGCGCTCCGATACAGATGAAGATCGGCCACGTCTTCCCTGATCTGCTGCGCGGGCTCGGCACCGCGGCGTCGGTGCCGGACGGCCTGCGCCTGATGCTGCGCCGGCTCGTGAAGCTGACCGGGGCCGACGGCGGCGCGCTGCGGTTCGAGCCGCCGCGCGGCGCCCCTCTGATCGTGGTGGCGACGGGGCGCGGCGGCCCCGCGCTCGAGGCCGGACTGCGAGCGCTGGTGACCGTGCCGCGCGACGGTGCCAGCCATCCCCCTGGCGCGCGCGGGCGCGCGCCGCGTACCGTCGTGCGTCGCGCCACGCTGGGCGCGCCCGGCCGCCCCGTCGGCGAGCTCGCGCTGAGCGGCCCGCCGCGCGCGCTCGGGCGGCTGGCGCTGCCGGCCGGCTTCGGCCGCGAGCTGGGCGTGGCCATCGAGCAGGTGTGGCGGCTGCAGCAGCACACGCTGCGCATCAACGTCCTCAACGAGATCACGCGGCTGCTCGTCTCCGGCGACGCGCTGGAGGACGTCTTCCGCAGCTTCGCCAGCGGCCTGGCCCGCCTGGTCACCTTCGACTCGCTCTCGGTCCGACTGGTCGACGCCGAGCGCGCCGAGTTCGAGGTGATCGCCGTGCTGGCCGGCTCGGAGTCGCTGGTGACGCCCGCCGACGGCCGGCTGCCGCTGGAGGGCACGCTGCTGGCCCGCGTGGTGGCGGTGGCGACGCCGGTACGGGTGGACGACCTCGACTCGCCCGGCGTGCCGGAGGACAGCCGGCGCCTGCTGACCGAGCATGGCTATCGCTCGGCGCTGCTGGTGCCGCTGGTCAGCGGCGGCGGCGTGTTCGGCGCGGTGACGCTGGCCTCGCGGCGGCGGGCCGCGTTCGACGACGCCGACGTCGAGGTCGCCACCGACCTGGCCCGCCCGCTGGCCTCCGCCATCGAGCAGCGCCGCCTGCTGGAGGAGAGCCGGCGGCGCGCCGAGGAGCTGGCCGCGCTCTACAGCACGAGCCAGCTCATCACGGCTCGGCTCGACGTCGCCTCGGTGCTGGACCGGATCAGCCGCGCCGTCACCGCGCTGATCGGCTCCACCGGCTGCGGCATCGGCCTGCTGGAGCCGGGCTCCGGGCGGCTGGTGCACGCGGCCGCCCACGGCTTCAAGAGCGACGAGTGGCGCGCGCTGGCGCTGCCGGTCGGCGAGGGCATCATCGGCCAGTGCGCCCAGACCGGCGTGGCCATCCGCGTGGACGACGTGCGGACGGACTCCCGCTCGGCCCGCCGCGACGTCGACGAGCGCGAGGGCATCCGCTCGATGCTGTGCATACCGCTGCGCGGGGCCGGCACCCTGCTCGGCGTGATCTCGGCGTTCTCCACGCGGCCGGCCGCGTTCAGCACGCACCACCAGCGCGTGCTGGAGGCCTTCGCCGAGCAGGCCGGCATCGCCGTGCAGAACGCCCAGCTGTTCGAGGAGAGCCTCAAGCGCACGCGGGAGACGCGCGCGCTGTTCGAGGCCGGCCGCGCGGTCACCGCCAGCCTCGATCCCCAGCGCACGATCCGGGTGATCATGGAGCAGGCCCGCGCCGTCCTCGGCGTCGCCTCCTGCGGCATCATGATCCTCGACAGCGCCAAGCACGAGCTGCGCCTGCTGGCCAGCCTCGACCTGCCCGACAGCCTCGCCGCCACGGTGCGCATCGCCGAGGGCGAGGGCATCACCGGGCGCGCCGTGCGCGACCTGCGCGTGCGCCAGAGCGCCGACGTGCTGAACGATCCGCGCGTGAAGTACCGCAACCTGCCGCAGGCCAGCGGCCTCCGCGCGTTGATGGCGGCGCCGCTGCGGCTGGGCGACCGCGCCATCGGTGCCATCCTGGTGTTCCACCGCGACGTCCACCAGTTCACGGCGGCCGAGGAGGACCTGCTGCTGGCCCTGGCCGACCAGGCGGCCATCGCCATCGACCACGCCCGGCTCTACGAGGGGCTGGAGGCGATGGTGGCCGACCGCACGCGCGAGCTCGACCGCCAGAAGCGCTTCGTGGAGGTCGTGCTGGAGACGCTGCCGCTGGGCGTGTTCGTCCTCGATCCGGCGCTGCGCATCGTGCGCGCCAACCGCGAGGGCTCGCGCACGCTCGGGTGCGATCCGGCCACGCGCGAGCCGTTCGCCAAGGTCGTCGCGCCCGAGCGCGCGGCCGACGTCGAGACGTTCCTGCGCCAGGCGCTGGTGACGCACGACGTGGCGCGCTGCGAGGAGGAGATGGTGGTGGCCGGCGAGACCAAGCGTTTTCGCCTGACCACCGCGCCGCTACCGGGCGGCGACGACAGTCCCGCCCACCTCGTGCTCCTGGTCGAGGACATCACGCTGGCCAAGCAGCTCGAGCGCCAGATGCTGCTGACCGAGCGTCTCACCACGGCCGGCCGCCTGGCCGCGGGTGTGGCGCACGAGCTGAATAACCCACTCGCCACGATCGCGGGTTGTGCAGAATCTTTGCAATCGCGGCTCAAGGAGGGCGCGCTGGCCGGCCACGCCGAGCTGGCCGATTTTCCAAACTACCTCGGCCTCATCGAGGAGGAGGCGTATCGCTGCAAGGAGATCACGTCCAGCCTCCTGCAGTTCGTCCGCGAGCCGGGCGGACGGCGGACGCCGACCGACCTCAACACGGTCGTGCTCAAGACCATCGACCTGCTGACGCACCAGTCGCGCTACGCGCAGGGCAGCTTCGTCACCGAGCTGGAGGAGGGACTGCCCGAGATCACCGTCAACGAAGGGCAGCTCCGCCAGGTGTTCCTCGGGCTGGGCTCCAACGCGCTGGACGCCATGGACGGCAAGGGCCGGCTCACCATCCGCACCCGGCGCACGCGGCGCGACGTCGAGATCGAGTTCGAGGACGAGGGCCCGGGGATTCCCGATGAAGTGGCCGCGCGGATCTGGGACCCGTTCTTCACCACCAAGCCGCCCGGCCAGGGCACCGGCCTCGGCCTGGCCATCGCCCAGGGGATCGTGGCCGATCACGGAGGACGCATCGAGATGCAGACGCACGTCGGCAAGGGGAGCATCTTCCGCGTGGTGCTGCCGGCATGAAGCGATCGATCCGGGTGCTGGTCGCCGACGACGAGAACAACCTGCGCGACCTGATCGTGCGCGAGCTGAGCCGGCGCGGACTGGAGACGGAGGGTGTGGGCGACGGCGAGGCCGCGCTGGCCCGCATGCGCGAGGATCCCTACGACGTGGTCGTCCTGGACATGAAGATGCCCAAGAAGGAAGGCATCGAGGTCCTGCGCGAGCTGCAGGAGATCCCCGAGCACCCCCAGGTGATCGTGATGACGGGCTTCCAGGAAGTGGCCACCGCCGTCGAGGCGATGAAGCTCGGCGCCTACGACTACCTGACCAAGCCCACCAAGATCGAGGAGCTGGAGATCCTGGTGCGCAAGGCGGCCGAGAAGGGCCAGCTCCTGCGCGACAACGTCGCCCTGCGCGCGCATGCGCCGGGCGCGGGACCGTTCGGCGGCCTCGTCACCCGCAGCGCCAAGATGCACGAGGTGATGCGGATCGTCGAGCGGGTGGCGCCGACGGAGTCCTCCGTGCTGGTGCTCGGCGAGAGCGGTACCGGCAAGGAGCTGGTGGCGCGGGCGATCCACGAGCGCTCGACGCGGGCCGAGCGGCCGTTCGTGCCGATCCACTGCGGGGCGCTGCCGCGCGAGGTGCTGGAGTCCGAGCTGTTCGGTCACGAGAAAGGCGCCTTCACCGGCGCCGTCAACGCCAAGCCCGGCCTCATCGAGCTGGCCGATGGCGGCACGCTGCTGCTCGACGAGATCGGTGACATGGAGCCCGACAGCCAGGTGAAGCTGCTGCGCGTGCTGGAGACCGGCACGTTCTTCCGCGTGGGCGGCACCCGCCCGCGCCGGGTGGACATCCGGCTGGTGGCCGCCACCAATCGCGACCTCACGGCGGCCATGAAGGGCGGCCAGTTCCGCGAGGACCTCTTCTATCGCATCAACACCATCACGGTGCACCTGGCGCCGCTGCGCGATCGTCGCGAGGACATCGGCCTGCTGGCCCAGCACTTCCTCGACACCAACACGACGTACGGCCACAAGCGCCTGAACCCGGCCGCGCTGGCCGCGCTGGAGGGCTACGGGTGGCCGGGCAACGTGCGCGAGCTGCTGCACGTGATCGAGCGCGGCGTCATCCTCTGCAAGGGCGACGAGATCACGGTGCGGGATCTGCCGCCCGAGATCGCCGGCGCCACCGGCGCCGCGCCGGCGGGCGTGGCGCCCGCCTCGGCGGCGGCGCCCACGCTGGAGGCGATGGAGCGCCAGCACATCGTCGCCACGCTGCGGCAGGTCAACGGTCATCGCGGCAAGGCCGCCGCGCTGCTGGGCATCGATCCCAAGACGCTCTACCGCAAGATCCTCGGCTACCAGATCCAGCCGCCCGAGCTCGATTGATATCCTGACGGACTGACGCCGCTCCGGGCGTTTTGCCCGACGATCGCGCGCCGGCGGCGTCGCGCGGCGCCGTGATTCCACGCACTTGCGCTCCCACCACTCTGGCATCGTCGTTGCTGTCTATGCACCGGTTCTGCGAAGAGCCACATCTCAATCACGATTGAGGAGACGTAATGAACCGTGTGCTAGTGATCGATCAGGATCGCGCGACCCGGGAGCGGCTGGGGCTGGCCTGCCTGGGCCAGAACGTCGGCGTCGCGCTGGCCGAGAATCTCTGCGAGGGCGTGCGCACGCTGCTCTCGCTGTCCGTATCGCTCATCGTCATCGACGCCGCTGCTCTGCGGCTGACGGCGCGCGAGCACGTGACGCTGTTCGAGCGGGTCGCCCCCGGGGTGCCGGTCGTGGTCGCGGTGACACCCGAGACCCCGCTGGAGAGCCGCGTCGGGCTGGAGCTGGCCGGCTTCCGCGTGGTGAGCAAGCCGGTCGCCGTCGAGGAGCTGCTCGAGAAGGCCGCCGCCCTTGACGACGAGTCGCGGAACTAGCGAGCGCGTCGCGATGTTCACTCGTTGGCTGACCGCATCGTTACTGGCAATCGGGCTCGGTGTGGCGGCGCTCGAGGTCTCGGCCTGGCTGGCCGAGCCGCGCGTCGCCAGCCGGGGCCAGACGACCACGCGGTTTACCGACGCCGCCCGGCCCGAAGTGCCGAGCGGCGCCGAGATCGATCCCAACGAAGGCTCGGCGCTGCCCCGCTTCACCCGGTGAAGCGGGCCGCCGGGCCCCGTTTACTTGCACCGCACAGGAGCGCGTGTACACTCGGACTGTCCGCCTCGAAGGCCGGACCTTAGATCGGGGGTTCCTATGGCGTCCAAGCTCTATGTCGGCGGTCTGTCGTACTCCACCACCAGCGACGGCCTGAGGGAGTTCTTCGCCCAGAGCGGCAACGTGCTCTCCGCGACCGTCATCACCGACCGTTTCTCGGGCCAATCGCGAGGCTTCGGCTTCGTCGAGATGGATTCGGCGGAAGGGGCCCAGAACGCCATCTCCCAGCTCAATGGCCGCGAGCTGGACGGCCGGCGGATTACCGTCGAGATCTCCAACCCGCAGGCGCCGCGCACGGGCGGGGGTGGTGGCGGCGGGCGACCGGGCGGTGGTCGGCCTGGCGGGGGCCGTCCTGGCGGCGGCGGTGGTGGCCGGGAGAGTGGCTACGCGCATCGGCCATCCAAGCCGGTGAAGTGGTAGTCGACGCGAACTAGACGCGAAACGCGGAAAGGGCCAGCCCGTCGGGCTGGCCCTTTCCTTTTTCGCTCGCGTTGCGACGGCCGGCGATAAGGGGCCATCTGCTTCGTTGGCGCTGCGCTCCTCGCTGCGGCGTACAGGAGTACGCCTCGCTCCGGTGCTCGCGCCGCCTCGCATCTGACCCCTTCTCGCCGCCCGTCCTCCCGCGTTCGAACGGCGGACGGTCATCGCGAAACGCGGAAAGGGCCAGCCCGCTTGGGCTGGCCCTTTCCTTTTTCGCTTGCGCGCGGTTTTTGGCCTGCAACGGTTCAGTTGCCGTCCTGCTCGCCTTCGAGCAACTCGCGGGTGCTGGTGACTTGGATGGAGCGATTCGTGATGAGGTGGGTCCAGACCCAGTTGTGGTGGCGGATGATTGTTGGGGCGTCGAGGTGGGGGCGATCGGCCAATGTGTGGGCGTCGCTGATGACGACGACGGGGTGATTGTGCGAGACGGATGACCTGACTGTTGCGTCGACGCAGAAGTCGGTGGCCCAGCCGGCGATGAGAACGCGGGTGGGGGCGAGGTCTTCCAGGATGGCGCGCAGGTCGGTGCCGGCAAATGGGTCGTTCAGGGTTTTTTGAACGACGACGTCGGTGGGGTGGCGGTTCAGCTCCGGCAGCAGTGACCAGCCGGGTTTCTTTGGCTCGAAGTCGTCTCCCGCGGTCCCACAGTGTTGGATCCAGAGGACTTTGCCGGATCGGCGGCGGACCATTGCGGTGAGCTGATTGATGCGGTCGAGGACGCCCGGAAGATCGTGCTTGGGGGGGCCCGTTGAGCAGCCCCACCTGCATGTCGACGACGATCATGGCGTCCGGCCTGGAGCCGATGGGCTGCCCCTTCCTGTCCGGCGTCTCGGCTGGTCTCTCGGTTACGAGAAGATTCGGTCGTACCTCCCGTAGTCGTGGGCGGCATCCATGAACCACTTCACGATCTCGGGGTCGGACTTCGGGGGGATCTCGCACGACGTCGAGAGGATGAAGGCGGAGTTCCTGGCGGCGGTGTCGATGCAGCGTTTGACGTCGGCGTACATGGCTTCTTTCGACGTCTTCTCGAACTTGGTGGCGTCCACGTTGCCGATGGCCACCGCGCGGCCCTTGGCGACCTCCATGAAGCGGGCGAGCTGGTCGACGTAGAGCTTGGGGTCGGCCTGCTGGTCGAGGTCGAAGGAGATCGTGGAGAAGCCGACCTGCAGGAGGTCTTCGTAGATCGGGTACGTCGTGCCGCAGATGTGGGTCGTGACGCCGACCTTCTTGGCCTTGAAGTGCTCCACCAGGTCCTTGTGGTACGGCGCGATGAACTCGCGGTAGTTGTCGGGGGAGATGAGGCTGATGGAGGCCGTGGGCTCGGAGAAGGACAGGCCGATGCCGGTCTTGACGATGGCGTCGCCCCACACCTTGCAGAAGTCGGTGCACACGCGCATGACGTCGTGGATGAACTGCGGATCCTCGAAGGTGTCGAGCAGCATCGTCTCCGGGTTGCGCAGGAGCATGGCGATCGTCCACGGGCCGACGGCGACCGCGCCGATCGCCGTGGGCGGCTTGGCCTTCACCAGCGCCTCGCACTGATCGAGGAAGCCGGGCAGGCGCGCGGTCTTGTAGGGATCGGGCATGGGCAGCCGGGCCAGCGCGCTCTTGTCGTCGTTGAGCACGTGGGCGTCGATCGAGGGCACCACGTAATCGGAGTACTTCACGCGGCAGCCGAACGCCTCGGCTTCTTTCGCCAGGTCGTTGTAGGCCAGCATGACGTCCGGCTGGTATCGCTCGTAGTAATTCATCATCGCCGTGATGGCGCGGGTCGGGTTCGTGCAGTACTCCTCGATCGACAGCCCGTCGAGGGTGCCGGCGAACGAGGCCACGATCGGATAGACGGGCAGGCGGTCGGCGAACGAGCGCTTGTAGGCGGCCACCACTCGATCGCGCGGCGTGTAGGCGGCCTTGCCCTTCTCGGCGTCCCACAGCCGGTTGGCTTCCATGTACTTGGGCGGCAGCTTGGCCTCGTACTCCATGAACTGGGTGATGGGGTAGCGGATGCCGCCGTCGTGGGTGCCGCGCAGGCCCTCGATGATCTCGTCCATCTGCGACCACGGAATGGTGAAGGCCATCTCGTGGTCCTGGGTCTGGCCGAAGATGCGGTCGCCCGAGCAGGGCAGGATCACCTGAGGCCGGTCGGTGCGCATGGTGGTGACGATGATCTCCGAGCAGTCGATGCGCCCGCCGAACGCCGAGGCCAGCTTGCCGCCGCGCTTCCAGAGCGCCGCCTGGGTGAGGCGCATCACCTGGGCCGGGTTGGCGTAGATGCAGACCAGGTGGGGCTCGAAGGTGGCCCGGTCCAGCGGCGCCACCAGCAGGGTCGCGTATTCGCCGACCTCGAAGCGGTCGGTGGCGGCCTCCGAGCGCTGGCCGGCCTCCTTCGTCTCCGTGTACATGCCCTCGCAGAGCGTGCCGGAGGCGTGCAGGTGGGTGGGCTTCTCGAAGCCGAGGGCGGCGATGCCGAGCGAGCAGATGTGGTCCTCGCG
>Ga0075436_100001727_pt1 | contig 14955 bp, 15 predicted proteins | sample RhiMethybrSRZTD5_FD_75303 | JGI IMG/M metagenome (GOLD analysis project Ga0075436, IMG submission 75303) | Populus rhizosphere microbial communities from Tennessee, USA - Rhizosphere MetaG P. TD hybrid SRZTD5 | ecosystem: Host-associated > Plants > Roots > Rhizosphere > Soil | place: USA...
GGTTCCCCCACGTCAATGAAAGCGCGACGCCGCCGAGCGCGTGCGCGGCAGCGGGAGCTGCTTGCGCTGCCACAGCGCGACCTCGAAGGCGATGATCCCCAGCAGCCCGGCGGTGGCCCACAGGAGCTCGGCCCGGAGCGGATGATGGTGGTGTGCGCGGGTGCCGCAGACGGATGCGGTGCGCGTCGGGCACGACGGCCGCGGGGACGTGTCCTGCCAGGTCACGATCCCGGCGACCACGAACGCGATCGCGAGCGCGGCGATGATCAGCGGCGCGGCCCATCGACGGGAACGTGTCACGTCGAGCACGGTACCACCTTCACCCCCGCGCGTGGGCGGTGGTGTGCGGATCGGTATGGCGGGCTACGCCGCGCTGCGGCCCTGGGCGGCCAGATGGGTCACGAAGTCGGCCGCCGGCATCGGCTTGCCGAAGAGATACCCCTGGCCGAGCGGGCAGCCGCGGGCGATCAGGAACGCCAGCTGCTCCTCGGTCTCGATGCCCTCGGCGAGGCACTGCAGGCCGAGGTTGCGGGCGAGCCCGATCATCGTCTCGATGAGGATCGCCGCGCCGCGGTCGCCGGGGACGTCGGCGATGAAGCTGCGGTCGATCTTGAGCGTGTTCACGCGCAGCTGGTTGAGCCTTCCGAGCGAGGAGTGGCCGAGGCCGAAGTCGTCGATCGCGAGACGCAGGCCGCGCGCGTGCAGCTCCGCCAGCACGGGCTCGAGGTCGGCCGCCTGCGCCATGACGGCGTGCTCGGTGATCTCCATCATCATCCGGTCGGCGTTCAGCCCGAACGCCTCGATGGTGGACATGACCCGGCGGATCGCGGTCGGCAGCCAGAAGGCCGGCGGCAGGTTGACCGAGACGAACAGGTCGTGGCCGGCGTTGCGCCAGTCGCGGCTCTGGCGGCAGGCCTCGTCGACCACCCAGTCGGTGATCGGCCGGATCAGCCCGGTGCGCTCGGCGACGGGCAGGAACGCCGCCGGCGGGAGCAGCCCGCGGTCGGGGTCGTTCCAGCGGATCAGAGCCTCTGCCCCGATCGTGCGGCGGTCGGCCAGGCTCACGAGCGGCTGGTAGTGGAGCTCGAGCTCGCCGCGGCCGGCGGCGTGGCGCAGCCGGCCGGCCAGCGAGAGCTCGCGGCTGGGGTCGCGGTCGCTGGGCCGGTACAGCTGGAAGCCGTCGCGGCCGGCGTCCTTGGCGGCGTAGAGCGCGATGTCGGCGTGCTTCATCAGCGCCTCGGCCGAGTCGGCGTCGTCGGGGTAGACGCTCGCCCCGATGCTGGCCGTGACGACGAGCTCGACTTCGCCGAGCATGAACGGCTCGAGCAGCGCGTCGCGCATCTTGGAGGCGATCCGCTCGGCCGCGGAGCGCATGTGGGCGTGCGCCTGGCTGCGCGGTGTGCGGGCGTCGCCGCGGCCCGTGACGAGGATGAGGAACTCGTCGCCGCCCTGGCGGGCGACCACGTCGCCGGCCCGGGTGACGCGGCGCAGCCGCCTCGCCACCTCCTGGAGCAGGTCGTCGCCGATCGTGTGGCCGAAGTTGTCGTTGATGAGCTTGAAGTCGTCGAGGTCGATGTAGAGCACCGCTGCCGCCCCGCCGTTGCGGTTGGCCGTGGCGATCGCCGTCGTCAGGTGCTCGTGGAACAGCGTCCGGTTGGGCAGGTCGGTGAGCGCGTCGTGGTAGGCCAGGTAGGCGAGGCGGTCCTCGGCCTCCTTGCGAGCGGTGATGTCGAAGATCGCGCCGTCCAGGAACTCGACCTCCCCCGACGCGGTGAAGATGCCGCGGCCGCGCTCGTACACCCATCGCACCGACCCGTCCGCGTGCACGACCCGGTACTCGAGCTCGAATGCGTCGCGGCGCTCGACGGCCTCGCCGACGCCGTGCTCGACCATGTCGCGGTCGTCGGGGTGGATGACGCTCGCGAACGTGCGCACGCTGCTCCCGACGAACTCGGCGGCCGGATAGCCTGTGATCGGCTCGATCTCGTCGCTCAGGAACTGCATCGCCCAGTCGCTCTCCGGCGAGCAGCGGTAGATGGCCCCGGGCACGTTGGAGATCAGTGCCTCGAGGCGGTGCGCATCCCACATGTCGTCGCCGGTGAAGTCGGAGTGGTGCATCGTCCGGGTGTTCGACCGGGAATGAGGTAGAGGCGCCACCCGAAAGGGGGGTGCCAAAAGACGAGACTTCTCAGCGTATTTTCAGATCCGTCTCCGAATCTGTTCAAAGTCGTCGGCCATCATGCCCGTGTCAAGCACACCTGCGGGACCGGATCACCGGCCCACAAAGCTTCTCCCGAAAGGTACGAATCACATGAGAACCCCCATAGCCGTCGCCGCATTGCTCGCCTCGGCCGGGCTCGGGGCCTCGGTGGCGGCCGTCGCCGTCCATGAGGCGGACGGCGGCGCCGGCACCACGATCATCCGCCGCCCGGCGGTCACCGTGAACGCGGCCCCCGCCGCGAGCACGTCCCCGTCCGGCGGAATGAGCGTCAGCGAGATCTACCGGAAGTCCGTCCCCGGCGTCGTCGAGGTGCTGGCGACCGGCCAGACGAGCGGCAACGGCTTCTTCGGCGGCCAGACCGAGAGCGCCCAGGGCACCGGCTTCCAGGTCGACACCAAGGGCGACATCGTCACGAACTACCACGTCGTCGAGAACTCCGACTCCGTGCAGGTGCGCCTGAACAACGGCCACACCTTCCCCGGCCGCGTCATCGGCCGCGACCCCAGCAAGGACCTCGCCGTGATCCGCATCAGCGCGCCGTCGAGCGAGCTCACCCCGCTGACCTTGGCCGACTCCTCGGCCGTCCAGGTGGGTGACTCCGTCGTCGCGATCGGCGACCCGTACGGCCTGCGCAACACCGCGACGGCCGGGATCGTGAGCGCGCTCCACCGCACGATCGTCTCGCCCAGCAACGACAAGATCACGGGCGTCATCCAGACCGACGCCGCCATCAACAGCGGCAACAGCGGCGGCCCGCTGCTGAACTCCCAGGGCCAGGTCATCGGCGTGAACAGCCAGATCGAGTCCGGGTCGCAGAACGGCGGTGGCGGCGGCAACATCGGCATCGGCTTCTCGATCCCGTCGAACACGGTCGCGAGCGTCGCCCACAGCCTGATCGAGACCGCGAAGTCGAAGCCCTACGTCGGCATCGTCCTCGTCACGGTCACCCCGTCGGTCGCGAATGCCACCGGGATGAGCCCGGGCGTCGAGATCGTCGCGGTCACGAAGGGCGCCCCCGGCGACCTGGCCGGCCTGCAGGGCGCCACCGGCACCAAGACGATCGAGGGCACCCGCTTCCAGACCGGCGGCGACGTGATCACGAAGATCGATGGCACCCCGGTGCACACCTCCGAGGAGCTGATCGCCCAGATCGCCACGAAGAAGCCCGGACAGGACGTCCAGCTGCAGATCGTCCGCGGCGGCCACACGAGCACCGTCACGGTGACGCTCGGCAGCAACTAGCCCCCCACGGGGCCAACAGACGGCGGGTCGCCCTCGGGCCTGGGGGCGGCCCGCCCAGCGTTTCTCGGGGGGACAGTCCCCGCGTTGTGGGGACTGTCCCCATCCTCCTGGCCGCTCTATGCTGCTCGCATGATCTCCGGCGAGGCTCGCGAACGCCCACCGGCCTCTGCGGACCTCGCCGGCGGCGCGCTCCCTCCGGGGCCGGGCGGGCCGGCCTGGCGCAACTTCAGCCGCTACCTGCGCGATCCGCTGCGGACGATGGACGGCTTCGCGGCCGAACACGGTCCCGTCGCCTATGTCCGCTTCCCCGGCGGCCACAGCTTCTTCTTCGTCAGCGACGCCGACCTCGTCCGGCGGGTGCTCGTCGACGACAATTCGGCCTTCGTGAAGGGGCGGGCGCTGCGGGCGGCCAAGCGCCTGCTGGGCGACGGCCTGCTGACGAGCGAGGGCGCCGACCACCTGCGCCGGCGGCGCTCGATCCAGCCCGTGTTCGGGCACGAGCGCATCGCCCGCTACGGCGACGTGATGATCGACGCGGCCGAGCACGTGTCGGCCGGCTGGGAGGACGCGGCCCAGGTCGACATCAACGGCGAGATGACCCGGGTCGCCCTGCGCGTCGTCGGCCGCACGATCTTCGACGCCGATGTCGAGTCGGAGGCGCCCGAGATCGGCCGTGTGCTCGACGCGGGCATGCGCGTGTTCCATCGCTTCCTCCTGCCGGGGGCCGAGCTGCTCTGGCGGATGCCGCTCCCGGCCACCCGCCGCTTCAACTCCGCCAAGCGCGACATCGACGCCTTCCTCGAGCGGCTCGTCGCCGAGCGCGCGGCGGGCGGTGGCGGCGACGACCTGGTGGCCGTGCTGCGCGGGCTGCGCGACGAGCAGGGCCGGCCGGCCCTCGACGATGCCGAGATCCGCGACGAGGCGATCACGCTCATGCTGGCGGGGCACGAGACGACCGCCCAGGCGCTCACCTGGACGTGGTATCTCCTGCACCGCAACCCGGCCGCCTGGGAGGCGATGCGGGCCGAGCTCGCGGCCCAGCTGGGGTCGCGGCCGCCGGTGCCGGCCGACTTCGCCCGGCTGCCGTACACGCAGGCAGTGTTCCGTGAGGCGCTGCGCCTGTACCCGCCGGTGTGGGCGCTCGCGCGGATCGCCACCCGGCCGTACACGCTCGGCCCCTACGCCGTCCCCGAGGGCGGCACGATCGTGATGAGCCAGTGGGTCGTCCACCGCAGCGAGCGCTATCACCCCGACCCGCTGCGGTTCGCGCCCGAGCGCTGGCTGGAGGGGCCGGCGCCGGCGCCCGGCGCGTACTTCCCGTTCGCGGCCGGCCCGCGCATGTGCATCGGCGAGCGCTTCGCGATGCTCGAGGGGACGCTCGTGCTGGCGGCGATCGGCCGCAGCTGGTGCGTCGTCCCCGGCGCCGACGCGCCCCGGATCGACGCCCGCTTCACCCTCCGCCCGAGGCACGGGCTCCCGGCGACGGTGCGGGCCGCGTGACGGCCGCTGCAGGCGGGTTTGCCGCGCGCCTTGCGGCGGGCGACTTCGTCGTGACGTCCGAGCTCGTCCCGCCGCGCGAGGCCGACGCCGCCGCGGTGGCCCGGTCGGTCGAGCAGCTCTCGTTCGCCGACGCGCTCAACATCACCGACCTGCCGCGTGCGCGCCCGCGCGTGTCGGCCCTGGCCGCCGCCGCACTCGCGATCGGGGCCGGGGCGGAGCCGATCCTGCAGATGACGACCCGAGACCGCAACCGGATCGCGCTCGCGGCCGACGCCCTGGGGGCGGCCGCGCTGGGCGTCGGCGCCGTCCTTCCGCTGGGCGGCGACCCCCTGCCCGAGGGCGTGCCCGGCACGGCGGTCGGCGACCTGGACGCCGGCGGGCTCGTGCAGCTCCTCGTCGACCTCTCGAAGGGCGTGCTTCCGGACGGCTCGCAGCTCGACGGCTCGCCGCCGCGGCTGCTCGTGGGGGCGGCGGCGTCGCCGAAGTTCACGCCGGCCGGCTCGCTCGCCGCCAAGATCGCGGCAGGCGCGTCGTTCGTGCAGACGCAGATCGTCCTCGACGCCGACGCGTTCGGTACCTGGGTCGAGGGGCTGCGCGAGATCTCGGCGCTCGCCGGCGCGCCGCTCCTGCCGAGCGTGGTCGTCCCGGCGTCGGCACGGTCGGTCGAGCTCGTCGGCGGCTTCGGTGCGCAGGTGGCGGCGGGGGTCGCCGAGCGGGCCGAGGCGGGCGAGGGCGAGGCGGTCGCCCGCGAGATCGTGACCCGGCTCGTCGCGATGCCCGAGGTGCGCGGCGTGCACGTGCTCTCGATCGGGTCGGACCCCTCTGCCGCCGCCCGCCTGGCGGCGTTCGCACGCGAGGTCGCCGCCGGCTGACCGGTCCGAATTGCCAGCAGAGTTAGACGCGTCTAAACTCAGAGTTGGCATGGTCAGCGAATCCGCACAGGACTATCTAAAGGCGATCTGGAAGCTCGAGCGCACGGGTGACATGTCCACGAGCGCGCTGGCCGAGTCGCTCGGGGTCACGTCCGCCTCCGCGACCGCGATGCTGAAGAAGCTCGCGACGCTCGGCCTGGTCGTGCACGAGCGCTACCACGGCGCCACCCTGACCCCGGCCGGGGAGCGGATGGCGCTCGAGGTCGTGCGCCACCACCGCCTGCTCGAGCTCTACCTGATGGAGGCGCTCGGGCTGACGTGGGACCAGGTGCACCAGGAGGCGGAGCGGCTCGAGCACCATCTGTCCGACGAGCTCGAGGCGGCGATCGACGAGGCGCTCGGCTATCCGACGCGCGACCCGCACGGCGACCCGATCCCCTCGCCCGAGCTGCTGCTCGTCCGCGACGAGCTCCTGTGCCTCAGCGACGTCGAGGCCGGCAGCATGACGGTCGTCCGCCGTGTCCCCGACGCCGACCCGGAGCTCCTGCGCTACCTGGCCTCGCTCGGCCTCGTCCCGGCCGAGGAGGTGACCGTCGTCGAGCAGGCGCCGTTCGACGGCCCGGTCACGGTGGAAGTGCGCGGCAGCCGGCATGCGATCGGCCGCTCGCTGGCGGCCCAGATCGAGGTAGGAGCTGAGCATGCCGCCGCCGGCTGACTCGGCAGCCCTGCCGCTCTCGTCGGCGCCCGTCGCCCTGCCCGGCGAGCAGCGCGTGCTCGAGGCCGCCGAGCGGTCGCTGAGCGGCGAGCGGCGCGGCCTGCGCGCCATCTGGCCGTTCCTCGGCCCGGCCTTCATCGCCGCCGTCGCCTACGTCGACCCGGGCAACTTCGCCACGAACATCGCCGGCGGCGCAAGGTTCGGCTACCTGCTCCTGTGGGTGATCCTGGCCTCGAACCTGATGGCGATGCTGATCCAGTCGATGAGCGCCAAGCTCGGCATCGCCACCGGCATGAACCTGCCCGAGGTGTGCCGGTCACGCTTCTCGCGGCCGGTCACGTTCGGCCTGTGGGTGCAGGCCGAGCTCATCGCGATGGCGACCGACCTGGCCGAGTTCATCGGCGCGGCGCTGGGCCTGAACCTGCTCTTCGGCATCCCGCTCGTGTGGGCCGGGCTCCTGACCGGCGTCTTCGCGTTCGCGATCCTGGCCCTGCAGACGCGGGGCGGCTTCCGCCACCTCGAGGCCGTGATCGTCGGACTGGTCGGCCTGATCGTGGCCGGCTTCGCCTTCGAGGTCTTCAACGCTGACCCCTCGCCGCACGGCATCGCCCACGGGCTGCTCGTGCCCGGGTTCGACGGCTCCGAGAGCGTCCTCCTCGCCGCCGGCATCCTGGGCGCGACGGTCATGCCGCACGTGATCTACCTGCACTCGGCGCTGACCCAGCGGCGCGTCGTCGGCGCGACGCCGGCGGCGCGCAGGCGCATCTTCCGCTTCGAGCTGATCGACGTCGTCATCGCGATGTCGATCGCGGGCGTCGTCAACATGTCGATGCTGATCACCGCGGCGGCGGTGTTCCACGCGAACGGCTTCACCGGTGTGGACGGCATCGAGCAGGCATCGAACATGCTCGGGAAGGTCGTGGGCTCGCACGCCGACACGATGTTCGGCATCGCGTTGCTCGCGTCCGGGCTCTCGTCGTCGTCGGTCGGCACGCTGGCCGGCCAGGTCGTCATGCAGGGCTTCGTGCGCCGGTCGATCCCGCTCTTCCTGCGTCGAGCGGTGACGATGGCGCCGGCCATGATCGTCCTCGCGGTCGGGCTCGACCCGTCGAAGGCGCTCGTGCTCTCGCAGGTCGCGCTCTCGTTCGGCATCCCCTTCGCGCTGGTCCCGCTCGTGATCTTCTGCCGCGACCGGAACCTGATGGGAACGCTCACGAACCGACCGATCACGACCGTGGCGGCCATCGGCGTCGCGACCGTGATCGTCTGCCTGAACGTCTTCCTGCTCGTCCAGACGTTCGCCGGGTTGTTCTCGCGGTGATCGCCGAGCCGCGCCGTTAGGCGGCCGGTTGAGCCAGCGGCGTTCCGTGTGTCAGCCGTGGAGGGTGCGGCGGCTGGGGGTGTGGGCGGTGCAGGCGTGGCAGGCGTGGCGGGTGAGGCTCGCCGGTTCGGCGGGTGGCGCGTGACGAGCTCGATGTCACGGGTGGGTGACGAGGGGTGGCGAGAGTGTCGGGGATCTGCAAATGACAGATGCCAACACCGCCAACCGCTCGTCAAGAGCCGGCGAACCGCTAACGATCCACGCGGGCGACAGCGGCGTCGATCCAGCTCGAGAGCGCCCGCGAGGCGGCGACCGCAACGGCGGCGCCCGCCGGAGCGAGCAGCGCGGCGGCGACCACCGTCGCCTGGGTCGAGAGGGCCGGGGCGGCGGGCACGGCCCCGAGGGCGAGCACGAGGGCGCCGGCGAGGGCGGTGCGCGCGGTGGTCATATCTCGTACTTCGGTGCCGCAGCCGAAGACTTGAGCCCCGACCGGGCTATGCCGCGCGCGCAGCGACCCGGATGCTCACAAGGCGTGGGCGGCGGCCAGGAGCTCGTCAACGTCCGGCACCTCGTCGTCGCCGTACCGCCATGTGCCCTGGATGACGCCGTCGCCGTCCACCAGGAAGCAGCTCCGCACCGGCGTGTCCTCCAGACCGTCCAGGGTCTGGCTGACGCCGAACGCCCGCACCGCGGCGGCCGTCCAGTCGGAGAGCAGCGGATAGGTCAGCCACTGCTGCTCGGCGTAGCGCTTGTGGGAGTACGGGCTGTCGCGCGAGACCGCGAACAGGCGCACGCCGGCCTCCGTGAACTCGTCGCTCCTGTCACGCAGGAGCCGTAGCTGTGTCCGTCAGGTGCCGGTCCAGTCGTACAGGTAGAACGACAGCAGGAACGGCCCCTCGGCAGCCAGGCCGGCCAGGTCGACGGGCTGCACGTCCTGGTCGAAGACGATGACGCTGGGGACGGCGGTTCCGGGCTGCACGGGGGCAGGCTACCAACACGCGGGGAGGGCCGGATCTCCTCAAGAACGGGGAGGCCGGGCCGATTCCACGACGAAGGTGGTCACCGCTCTTCACCGGCCGGCTGCACTCCTCGCGGGCATGCTCGCGTGCGCCGGCCTGCTCGCGCTCGCCGAGTGGAGCGGCGGCGGCGGCAGCGGACCGGCAGTCCGGGTCGTCCGCATCACCGAGCGCGACTTCCACATCGCCGCGCCGCGGCGGATCGCCCCGGGCCGCGTCCGGCTCGAGGTGAAGAACGACGGGCCCGACCTGCACGAGCTGATCGTGGTGCGCGATCCCGGGGGCGCCAGGCTGCCGCTGCGTACCGACGGCCTCACGGTGAACGAGGACGCCCTCGTCCCCGAGGAGGTGGGCTCGCTCGAGCCCGGCGTGCCGGGGAGCGTGCGCGGCCTCGTGCTTCGGCTGCGCCCGGGTCGCTACGAGATCTTCTGCAACATGGCCGGCCACTACATGAGCGGGATGCACGCGGTCCTGCTGGTCGGGTAAGCCGGTGCGCGCGCCCGCCTTCGCCCCCTACGCCTCCCGCGGCCGCAAGCCGATCGCGGCCATCCTGGTCACCTTCGCGCTCTGCTCGACCGCGAGCATCGGCCTCTCGATCTGGCAGACGGCCCGTACCCAGCACAGCGCCGAGGTCCTGCGCGTCGCCGAGCGCCAGCAGACGCTCGCCTCCGAGTACGTCCAGCAGGTGATGCTCGTCCGCGCCGGGCAGCAGTCGGATCCCGACGTGACCGCGACGATCCTGCGCCTGAGCACGGACGCCCTGCTCGACGGCGGTGCCGTGCCCGCCGTGCCGGGCAACGACGACGAGGCCGACCTCGCGCCCACCGGCGATCCGGTCGTGCGCGCGCAGCTCATCCAGGAGCGGCGGCTCGTGGACGACATGACCGCCACCGGCGCCGCCTACATCGCCGGCCGGCCGGCGTCGTCCGTGCCGCTGACCGCCGGCGAGCACCTGGCGGTGAGGGCGCCGCTCACGCGACTGCGCGTGCTCTCGATGCTGACGGCGGACGCCGCCCTGAACACGGCGCGCACGATCGTCGCCGACAGCCACAAGGACGTCATGAACCTGATCGGCATGCAGGCCGTCCTGGGCGCCGCCGGGCTGCTGGTCTCGCTCACCCTGGCCCTCGCCCTCGTCGCCGCCACCCGCCGCCAGACGGCCCACTTCCGCAGCATCGTCGACTCGTCCACCGACCTTGTGATCGTGCTCGGCGACGGCGGCTGCCGCCACGTCAGCCGCTCGGTCACTGCCATGCTCGGCGTGTCCGAGGTCGCGGTCCTCGGAGACGGCATCCTCCGCTACCTGCACCCGGACGACCGGGCGCTCGTCCGCTCCGCCCAGACCAGCGGCCGGGCCGAGGAGATCGTCTTCCAGCTCGTCAACCAGCACGGTGAGTGGCGCACCCTCGAGGCCCACGTCACCGACCTGCGCAACGACCGCGCGATCCGCGGCGTCGTCCTGAACGCCCGCGACGTGACCGAGCGCGTGCGGCTCCAGGACGAGCTCGTGCGCCAGGCCTACCACGACGGCCTCACCGGGCTCGCCAACCGCAGCCTCTTCCGCGACCGACTCGAGCAGGCGCTCGCGCGCTCGGCCCGGGCGGGCGGCACGGTCGCGGTGCTGATCCTCGATCTGGACGGCTTCAAGCAGGTGAACGACAGCCTCGGCCACGACGCCGGCGACCGGCTCCTGCGCGTCGTCGCCGACCGGCTGACCGAGACCGTCCGCACGACCGACACCGTCGCCCGCTTCGGCGGCGACGAGTTCGCGGTGCTGCTCGACCAGACCGACGAGGCGCTCGCCGTGAGCGTTGCCCGGCGGGCGCTGGCGCGGCTGGCCGAGCCGGCCGTGGTCGCCGGCCGCGAGCTCGAGGTGGCGGCCAGCATCGGCATCGCGCTGTATACCGGCGAGGCCGGCGGCGACGAGCTCGTCCGCAACGCCGACGTCGCCATGTACGCCGCCAAGGACGCCGGCCGCGGCCGCCACGAGGTCTTCCGCAGCGAGATGGCCCGCGATCCCGACGAGCTGCTCGGGCTCGACAACGAGCTGCGCTACGCGCTCGCCCGGGACGAGCTCACCGTCCATTACCAGCCCGAGATCTCGCTCTCGGGTGGCGAGATCGTCGGCGTCGAGGCGCTCGTGCGATGGACGTCGCCGACCCGGGGCCCGGTCGGCCCGGACGTGTTCATCCCCGTCGCCGAGGCGTCCGGCCTGATCGCGGCGCTGGGCGACCTCGTCCTGCGCGAGGCCTGCGGCGTCACCGCCGGTTGGCTGCGCGATGGCGTCGTCGGCCCCGACTTCGTCACCTGGGTCAACGTCTCCCCCAAGCAGCTCACCATGGGCGGCGTGCAGGACGCCGTCGGCCGGGCGCTGCGCTCCGCCGGCCTGCCGGCGCGCAATCTCGGGCTCGAGGTGACCGAGACGGCCATCATGCCCGGCGCCGCCGCCGACCGCGCCCGCGTCGAGCTGCAGCAGCTGCACGACGCCGGCGTCCGCATCGCCATCGACGACTTCGGCACCGGCTTCTCCTCGCTGGCCCACCTGCGCCACTTCTCGGTCGACATGATCAAGGTCGACCGCTCGTTCGTGCAGGGCGTCGAGCGCGACGCCAAGGACACGGCGATCACGGCGAATGTCGTCGCGCTCGCTCACGCGCTCGGCCTGGTCGCGGTCGCAGAGGGCATCGAGACGGAGGGCCAGCTCGCGCATATGCGCACCGTCGGCTGCGACGTCGGCCAGGGCTATCTCTTCTCCCGGCCCGTGCCGGCCGCCGAGGTCACCGCGTTCCTGGCCGCCGCGCGCGACGACGCGCAGGCCGCCTAAGCCGCTTCGCCCAGCTCCCCGACCGGCTCCTCGGCGGCCGCGGGCTCGGCGCCCGCCAGCTCGCGCATCGCCGAGACCAGGACGAGCGTCGCCACGGCGCAGCCGGCCGCCGCGAGCACGTAGACCCCGCGCACGCCGATCAGGTGCAGCATGAAGCCGGCCGTCGGGAACGAGAGCGCGAACGCGCTCATCGCCGCCGCCTCGGTCGCCGCCGTCGCTCGCGAGCGGACGGCGTCGGGCGTGCGCCGCTGCAGGATGCCCTGCTCGGAGACCATCACCGCGCCGTCGGCCAGGCCGGCGGTCGCCATGCCCATGAGCGCGAACGCGAACGCCGGTGCCACGGCGACCGCTGCGAACCCCGTGCCGATGAACGCGCAGCCGACGACCATGGTCGCGCGCTCGTTGCGCTCGGCCAAACGGCGGCCGAGAAAGGACCCGGCGATGGCGCCGCCGCCCCAGCAGGCTGCCAGGAAGCCGTAGCCGACCGAGCCGACGCCGAACGAGCGGGCCAGCGGCAGCTCGGCCACCAGGATCGGGCCGAGCAGGAAAAGCAGCACCACCCAGGCGAGCAGGATCAGGCGCAGGACCGGGTCGGCCATGACGAACCGGAACCCGGCCCGGATGCCCGCATGCGCCTCGGCGTCAGCCCGGTCGGGGTCGGCGAACGTGCCGCGCACCGACCAGATCAGGACGGCCGACAGCGCGAAGCAGGCGGCGTTGCCGGCGAAGACGGCCGACGGCGAGACGAAGCCGGCGATCGCGCCGCCCAGCATCGGGCCGAGCAGGGCGCCGGCGTTGCGCCCGATCGAGATCGTGCTGTTCGCCCAGGCGACGTCGCGCGGCTCGACCAGGTTGGGCACCGCGGCGGTCGACGCCGACATGTACGGCGACTGGGCGACGGCGCTCATCAGCGCGAGGAGGACCAGCCCCAGCGGGCTTCCCGTGATCGCCATGGCGATCGCCACGACCGCCGCAGCCAGCTCCGATGCGAGCATCACGCGGCGGCGGTCGAAGCGGTCGCCGAGCGTGCCCATGAGCGAGGTGGCCACGCCCTCTGCCCCGATCGCGGCGAAGAGCGCGGCGGACATCCACGCGGTCGAGTGTGTCGACGCGTAGATGGCCACCATCAGCGCGATCCAGGCAGCCTCCGTGCCGGTCACCGAGATGACGCGGGCAGCGGCGAGGCGGCGGATTGCGATGCGGGGCTGGGTGGACACGGGTGACTCCTGAACGGTCGACGGCGGGGTTGCTGCGGCGCGCGGTGCGCCGCGCGCCGGTCAACTGTTGGAAGTCGGTGCCACGCGAGTAATCTAGCCGTCCTCCGGCGTCCCCGCCAGGAGCCGGCGGCGGAGCGGGTCGTCGCGGAGGATGTCCGCCATGGCCGGGACGGCCGCGGTGACGAGGGCGAGGCCGGCCGTGAACGAGACGATCGCGGCCGCCCGGGCGGCCGTTGCCGGCAGCGCGGAGAGGACGAACCCGCGCGTGAACGCCTCGATCTCCGGCAGAGTGAAGACGGCGGCCAGCGCGCCGACGATGCCGGCGACCGCCATCCGCGCGTCCCCGGACGCCGCGGCCAGGGCGGCGGCGACGAGCAGGATCGTGGCGGCCGCGTACGCCGCCGCGAGGGCGAGCACGAGCGGCGACGTTCCGCCGTCGAGCAGGATCCCGATCCAGCCGGCCAGCCAGGCGGCGACGGTGACCGGGACCAGCGCAGCGGCGAGCCCGCGGTGGAGCGGGCGGCGGCCGTACCGCACCGCGGCGATCGCGGCGGCGAGCGGCACCAGCAGCGCCGCCAGCCACGGCCACGGGGGCGGGCCGATCGCGTACCACTCCCACCCGGCCAGGCGCGCTCGCCGCCCGTCGACGAGCAGCGGGATCGACCACTGCGCCACCCGCCGGGGCGTTGCGCTCCCGTCCGACACCGACGGGCGCGGGCGCAAGCGGCTCTCGTGCCAGGCGTAGGTGTGCCCCGACGAAACCCGGCGCCAGGCCGGGCCGGACGCGGACTTCACGGCATCGGAGCTCCCGACGACCCCGGTCGACCAGGCCGTCGGCGAGGCGGCGTTGGCCGCGACGCCGTCCGCCGAGAAGCGCAGGAACGGCTCGCCCTCGAGGCCCAGGACGACGACCTCGTGGCCGCCCGAGACGGTCAGCTCGAGCTTCAGGTCGCCACCGAGCACCCGGGCGCGGACGCCGGCGGTGCGCGGGGCGAGGCCGATCACGCGGGCCTCGAAGTCGGTGGCGATGCGCCCGCCCGTGTGCGCGGACGCGGTCGCCGGCGCCACGAGGGCGAGGGCGACGGCGAGGAGCGCCGACCGACCTGCGATCGACGCCGTCCGGGACGGGCTGCGGTCCCCCACGATGCACGTCACTTCTACCACGCGGCGCTAGATTGAGAGAGTGGCCGGCGCGTCCCCCCAGTCCGTTGGCGGCCCGCCGAGGAGGCGGGCGGCGATCGAGGCGGCCGTGCTCGCGCTCGTCGTCGCCGGCATCGCGCTCGGGGTGCTCCTGGCGATCTCGCCGGACTCGAACGGCGCCGCGGCGTCCGGGGCGAACGGGTCAGGCCCCTCGGGCCTGCGCTGGACGCTCCCGAGCACCCCGGCGCCGGCCGTGCGGCTGCCCGACCAGGACGGGCGGATGACCAGCCTCGCCTCGCTTCACGGGCACACCGTGCTGCTCACCTTCCTCGACTCCCGCTGCACCAACCTGTGCCCGATCGAGGGCGCCCAGCTGGCCGCCGTGCAGGAGCGGCTGCCGGCGGACCGGCGACCCGAGCTCGTCGTGATCAGCGTGAACCCGGCCGACACCCGCGCGTCGGTGGCGAAGTTCGTCCGCCAGGCGGGCTGGACGCAGCCGTGGCGCTGGCTGCTGGGCACCAGGGCGACGCTCGCGCCGGTGTGGAGGGCGTACCACATCGGCGTGCGCCTGAGCCACGGTCAGGCAGTCCAGACGGGGAAGACGACCATCCGGGTCGCCGGCAGCGTCGTCCACACGATCGCGCTCTACGTCATCGACCGGAACGGCCGGGAGCGGTACGGCTACCTGCCGCCGTTCCGGCCGGCGGCCGTCGCGTCGGCGATCTCCTCGCTGACCCCGGCGCCCTGAGCCGCTACACGACGTCGGCGGGGCCGTCCGGCGCGGGCTCATCCGCGAGCAGCCGCATCAGCGCGAACGCGATCACGGTCAGGAGGACGACGTTCGACTCGATCGCCATCGCGACGCCCGCGATCTGCTGGTCGGCGAG
>Ga0075436_100001728_pt1 | contig 14953 bp, 16 predicted proteins | sample RhiMethybrSRZTD5_FD_75303 | JGI IMG/M metagenome (GOLD analysis project Ga0075436, IMG submission 75303) | Populus rhizosphere microbial communities from Tennessee, USA - Rhizosphere MetaG P. TD hybrid SRZTD5 | ecosystem: Host-associated > Plants > Roots > Rhizosphere > Soil | place: USA...
TATGGCGCGCTCTACGGACTATCGGATTTCAAGGCCGTTGTAGGCCAATCCTAAGCCAGTCCGCGATGCTGTCCTCGGGCCCACTTGCGGCGGGCCCGAGGCGCCGCTCATTTCTTCATCTTATCGTCCGACATCTTGTCCTTGGACATCTTGTCCTTGGACATCTTGTCCTTCGACATGCTGTCCTTCGACATCTTGTCCTTCGACATCGAGTCGCTCTTCATCGTGTCCTTGGCCATGCCCCCGCTCTTGGACATGTGGTCCTTCGACATGGTGTCCGTGTTGGTCTGGGCGAACGCTGTCGTCCCAAGCGCGAGCGTCACACCGAGAGCGGCGGCCGACAGGGCGGGTAGGATCTGCTTTGCGGACATGGTTTGTATCCTCTGTTGCTGATGTCGACATGGGCGGCGGAGTCCTGCCCGCCACACGGTCCTTACGGACGACCCTCGCCGGCGGTTACAGCCGACAAGACGCACTCCCTTCACCAAAGCGTGAGCGCGCCGTGTACGCCGCCTCTCGATATGGTGACCCGTGCGCCGGTCGTGCCCGTGGTATGGAGCGGTCTCTGATCAGGAGCCGGAGGAGGCCCATCGCGTGGCGCAGGCGCAGCGACCGATGAGCGCCGCGGACCGGCGACGCGGCGCCCTGATGGCAGCCGCGCAGGCGGGTGATGCCGCGGCCTATCGGATGCTACTGCGGGAATGCGTCGGCCTCGTCCACACCCTCGCGCGACAGAAGGGCGTCACACGCGGCCGCATCGACGACGTCGTGCAGGAAACGCTGTTGAGCGTCCATCGAGCGATGCAGACCTATGACCCGCAACGCTCCTTCACCGCGTGGCTCAACGCCATCGGAGAACGCCGGGCGATCGACGCTTTGCGCAGCGACAACCGCCGCTGGGGGCGCGAGTTGCACGCTCCCCTCGCCTACGCGAGCTATCCCGATACAACAATCCCCGAGCTTCCAATGCAAAAGGCACAGGCGGGCGGCCGGCTGCGGCTCGCCATCGGGCGCCTCCCTGCGGCGCAGCGCGAGGCTGTCGAGCGGCTGATGATCGAGGAAAAGAGCCTCTCCGAAGCGGCGGCCCTCACGGGGCGCCGTGTCGGCGCACTCAAGGTCAATCTGCATCGTGCGCTCAAGACGCTGCGTACCGCGCTGCAGGGAGAATGAGCATGTCCGCCGCCCCGCACGATGCGCTGATCGAGATGCTGGCGACCGGCCTGCGGCCTGTGCGGCGCCTGAGCCCTCCGGCGCTGCGGGCCCTGGTCTGGCTCGGTCTCGTCGCTCTCATCGCTATCGCTCTTGCTGCGGTGGCCGACCTCGATCGCCTGGAGCGCCGGCTCGCGGCGGCGCCCGACCTTTGGCTGGCGGTCCTGGGGTCCACGCTGACGACCGTCGGCGCAGCCCTGGCCGCGTTCGAGATGAGCATGCCCGATCGCAAGCCTACATGGGCGATGCTGCCCCTCCCGCCGCTTCTCCTGTGGATCGGCGCGAGCGGTCTCGGATGCCTGCGCGGCTCGATGGTGCCGGGCACCCATATCGCGCCATTGCACGAGGCGAGCGACTGTCTCCTTTTCATCCTTGGGGTGTCCGTGCCGCTGGGCGGCGCGCTTTTCCTACTGCTGCGCCGCGGTTTCGTGCTCCGCCCCGGCCTCACTGCTGCGATCGGCGGGCTCGCCGTCGCTGCGGCCGCCGCGACGCTGTTGAATTTCTTTCATCCGTTCGAGGTCGCCGCGACGGATCTCGCGCTGCATGCCGTGGCCATTACGCTCATCATCGGCGTGAGCCGCCTCGCTGTCGGGCGCGCGTTGCCGCGCTGATGGCCGGCTCAGCGGGTTTCATCGCCCGTCGGGGATTTCAAGCGACGCACATCAAGGTGGCAATCTCGACTCCGGCGACGCCCATCGCACGCGACAGCATCAAGCAACCAAACGCACTCTCCCCCGGTTGTGACCGGCCGCCCTCATTGCCATCAGGGCCCGCGCGCCGACGAAGTTCGCCCCAATGGCGACGACCCGGTATGGTGTGTGGCCATCCGCCATTGTCGGAATCCGGACCGACGCGCCTTCTGTCTTGACCTAGGTTTCCCTCGTGGGGTGGTGCCCCCCTTAAGGGACACAGCCTTGCTGCATTGGCGCAGGCGTTCGGCAAGTTTGTATCGAGTCTTGGCGCACGCTGATCAGACGTCAAAACCCCCGAAGCCCCGGCATTGTTTTAATGCCGGGGCTTTCGCGTGAGACGCGCACGGGCATCACGCGCAAGGCTCAGCTAAGTGCCAAGCTTCCGCTCGCAGCGCGTGCTCATCTCGAGCGGCCGCCTCTTCGCCGCGGCGTGTAGGCGACGACGCGGTCGAGATCCAGCGCCTTGAGCAAATTCTTGTGCAGCGGCCGACGGCCGGTGAGCGTCAGATTGAGCGAGCTCCGGTTGACCCCGGTCTGCTGCGCCCATGCGCTCTGGCTCCCGGCTTTCTCGATCTGGGCTTGAAGAAGCGCGATGACATCTTCGGTCGACAGCAAGCGCCGCTGCCGTCTTCGCTTTGGAACTCGATTCGCCATTGATCACGTCTCAGGGGAGTCGTGCCTTACATCATCAGTGGCGGCCGCACCAGCCATGCCGTTCGGACAACGTCCGCTGTCGTCCCGGCCGGCGCGCGAGGCCTCGCGTGCGGGCCGGCGCAGCGGCAACAGTCGAACGAGGAAATGTAGTGCGTGATGACGTTCAGTCCTGCATCGCAACTCGATGGAAGGAGAGGAAATTCCGTTTCGACCCCAGCAAGCCGCGCTGGAACGAGATTGCGAAGCTGCTCGCACAAGTCGCCGGCCTCTTCAGCGGTATCGCGCTTGTTCTGGTTTCCAGGTCACGGGATGCTTTCGGCGTTCTGGATCGGGATGTTCGGGATCGGCAAATGGGTACGCAACGCCGGTACAAGCGCACATCGGCTCCGTCGGACCGGAAGCACATGAGCTATTATGTCGACGCGCGGGTATGGCCGTGCTCGCGTGACGTCTGCGAGGTGACGGCCCCGCGCGATGTCTTCGACTATATCGAGCGCCGGCCGCCCCGGAATGGCACATTCCGCGCCAGCAGCTCGATACCATGACCGATCATGGCCGGCTGCGGCTGAGCGTCGGCCGCGGGCGACTCGGAGTCGATTGGCTCGAGGGGCCGGCTCCGCCGGGGCTTCCATGAAGGTTTGATGACAGAATCAGCCGTTTAGGGGGTTATCCACCCCCTCTCCACCTGCCGATTGTCGCACCGTCACGGGATTGCAACACGAATCACCTACCGATTCTCGCGAAAGCGATGCCGATGGATCGTGAATGGTGACGACGTCCGAGTCCGCGCAACGATTTCGCGCCTTGTTCATCTCCGACGTGCACCTCGGAACCCGAGGTTGTCAGGCCGAGCAGTTCCTCGACTTCCTCCGCCACCACGACGCCGACATTATCTATCTGGTCGGCGACATCGTCGATGGTTGGCAGCTCCGCTCCAGCTGGTACTGGCCGTCAACCCACAACGACGTGGTGCAGAAGCTGCTGCGCAAGGCGCGCAAGGGCGCCCGCCTCGTCTACATCCCGGGCAACCACGACGAATTCCTGCGCGACTTCTACGGCACCCATTTCGGAGGAGTGGAGGTCGTTGCCGATGCGCTGCACGTCGGTGCCGATGGCCGGCGCTATCATGTGACCCACGGCGACAACTTCGACCTTGTCGTGCGCCACGCCCGCTGGCTCGCGCTGCTCGGCGATCACGTCTACCGCTTCGCGCTCGTCCTCAATACGACGTTCAACGTCGTCCGGCGCCGGCTCGGGCTGCCATACTGGTCGCTTTCGCAGTGGGCGAAGCTCAAGGTCAAGAACGCCGTGAACTACATCGGCGCCTTCGAGACGACGCTCACCATGGAGGCCGAGCGCCACCAGGTCGACGGCGTCATCTGCGGTCACATCCATCACGCCGCGATGCGCGACATCGGCGGCCTGCGCTACATCAACTGCGGCGACTGGGTCGAGAGCTGTACCGCGGTCGTCGAACATCCCGATGGCCGGTTCGAGATCGTCTCCTGGATACGGGACACGCGGCGCGCCCCGCCCCGGCGCGAGCTTACCGAGGCGAGAGCCGCCTGATGCGTATCCTGATCGCAACGGACGCGTGGTTTCCACAAGTCAACGGCGTCGTTCGCACCCTGACTGCGGTCGCGGAGCGCCTGGGCAGTTTCGGTGTCGACGTCGTCTTCCTCACTCCCGAGGGCATGACAACCTTCGCGCTACCAAGCTATCCGGACATCCGCGTTGCGCTGCCAAGCCCGCGCAAGGTCGCCGCGCATATCGACGCGCTCGCGCCCGACGCCATCCACATCGCCACCGAGGGGCCGATCGGGCTCACGGCACGCTGGTATTGCCGCTCGCGTCGGAAGCCCTTCACGACGAGCTTCCACACGCGCTTTCCCGAATATCTTGCCGCCCGCTGGCCGGTCCCGCCCTGGCTGAGCTGGAGCTGGCTGCGCTGGTTCCACAACGGGAGCGTCGGCACGATGGCGGCGACGAGCTCGCTCGCGGACGAGCTTTGCGCCCATGGCTTCAGGCATGTGACGCACTGGCCGCGCGGCGTCGACGCCCAGCTGTTTCGGCCGCGGCCGGACGCCAGCTTCGGCCCGCTGCGCCCCATCTTTCTCTCGGTCGGGCGGCTGGCAGTCGAAAAGAACCTCGACGCGTTTCTCGCGCTCGACCTGCCCGGCACCAAAGTCGTGATCGGCGAAGGTCCGGCGCGCGACGAGCTCGCACGCATCTGCCCAAACACAATCTTCCTCGGCGCCAAGCACGGCGAAGATCTGGCGCGGGCCTACGCGGCAGCCGACGTGTTTGTGTTTCCGAGCCGCACCGACACGTTCGGCCTCGTGCTCCTGGAAGCGCTCGCCTCCGGCACGCCGGTCGCGGGTTTCCCGGTGGCGGCGACGCGCGATGTGGTCGGGTCGGCGCCGGTCGCGGTGCTCGACGATGATCTGCGCGCCGCGTGCCTGCGCGCGCTCGCCCTGTCGCGAACCGCGTGCCGGACCTATGCGCAGGCGATGAGCTGGGAGCAGAGCGCCCGCTGCTTCCTCGACAATGTGCGGCAGGCGACGCTCGCGCCCTCGCCCCCCGTTCCGGCGCCGTTCCTCGACACGGACGCCCTGGCGAAGCGGACCGCGACCGCTCGCTGACGGACAGCTCGGCGCAGGACTGACGCCGGAAACATTCCGGCGAGGATGGACGCACCCTCGGAAAGAACCCGATACAGCCGACGCCGCCCGGCCGAGGACCGGGCGGCGCCGAGCCGCTCACACAGACGATGGACGCGGTTACTTACTCATCGCCTTGATTGTCATTGTCATCGCGACCGAAGTTGAACATGTCGAACAGATCGCCGATCGCCGGCATGTTGCGCGGCACGTAATCGTCGGCGTCGCCGTTATTGCTGTGCACCGGGTTGGGCAGGTTGTCGCGGCTACGCGCCGTAAGCGTGGTGCCGAGCTTCCAGTTGCGTTCGACGAACTTCACGAAAGAGGAGTGCTCGTTGTAGACGTGGCTGACATGACCGCCGACCGAGAAGGGCGAGACGGCGATCATCGGGATGCGCGGGCCGGTGCCGAAGAAATCGACCCACTGGATGAACCCGGAGTCGTAATAGCCGCCGCCTTCGTCGACCGTGACGAAGATTGCGGTGTCGTTCCAGACCTGCGGGTTGGCCTTCACGAGATCGATGATGTTGCCGGCGAAGGCCTCGAAAATGTTGAACTTCGAGGAAGCCGGATGGCCGTCCATCGCGCCGTCGGGCTTGACGTAGGACACAGCCGGCAGCGTGCCGTTCTTGATGTCCGTGAACAGGTCGGTCACGTCACGCATGTGATCGGCCCGCATCGCCGGATAGTTCGCCTGGAACTCGAACGGATTGCAGATGTTGCAGTAGCCGTTGATTGGGTTGCCGGCGACCGACAGATTGTAGCCGCCGCCATAGTACTTCCACGGAATGTTGTGAGCCGTGAGCACGTCGCCGATCGATCGGATGGTCTGCACCGGCACGATGGTGCCGGTCTGTACCGCGCCGCCCGGCGTCCATGCCGGGTTGACGTTGACGGCGTTGTAGAAAGCGCCGGCCTGGCACTTGGGATCGACCTCGTAGGGCAGCTTCTGCAGGTAGTCGAGGATCGGCTTCACGCCGGGCGCCGTCGGGTCGGAGCAATTGAACCACTGCCTGCGCAGCGTATAGAGATTGAAGTTGCCGCTGCTGTACGCGGCGATCTGCGGGTTGGGATTGTAGACCTGCGACGCGGGTGGCGTGCCGACGCCGCCGGAGCTGGTGCCATTGGTGAAGAACACCTGGTCGGCGAAGCCGAGCGGAACGCTGTCCGGCCCGGTCCCGCCCATCACCGGCTGATGATAGTTGTCGCTCATCGTGTACTTGTCGGCGAGCGCCTTGAACAGCGGCACGTCGCCCTGCTGCATGTTGAAGAACGCCATGGTCTGGCCGGTGTCGGTCGCGACCTGCGGCGGGGACGTGAGCGGCGATGTGTTGTACGTCGTGGTGATCGCCGACTGCAGGTCGTGCAGGCAGCCGGTCGGATTGCCCTTGGAGACGTGCTCGTTGTCGATCGCACAGTCCACCTGCTGCACCATCTGGAAATACTGATGGATGGTGTCGGCCGTGTAGGCGTCGTACGGCATGGTCGGGCCGGTCATCTGGAAAGGCCCGGGCGGCAGGCTGGTCACGTGCGTGATGCGGGTGTCGGGCCCTTGCGTGTAGGGCAGCCCGGTGCCGCCGGTGCCGAACAGGAACTGGTCGGCCGCGGGAAGGCCCGGATCGCCGCCCGGGACAGACAGGATGAACGCGTTGGGCGGGTTCTGCACGCCGGCGACGTCGGGCACCGGCAAGGTGGTGTAGAGCGACTTGGTCGAGCTGCCGGCGCTGATGAAGAAGTTTCCGGGCCCGTTCGGGGGTGCGATGATCTTGTATTGCTGCCCCTTGGCGAAATGCGGACCGGGCGAGCCGTCCGCATTGACGATCCCTTGCGAGAGCAGGTTGAGCACCCGATCGTGCGGGTGTTTCGCCACGTAGGTCGCGAACAGGTGATCGAAACTGCGGTTCTCGCCGACGATGATGATCACATGCTTGATCGGGCTCGCGGTCGGAATCTGGTCGACCGCCTTGTCCGGATTAGCGGCATGACTCGACGCAACGCATACGAAGGCCGACGACGCCAGGAGTGCCAGGCACGTGGCGGAGCGCCGCGGCCATCTCGTTATGCTAGCCATGAGTTCTCTCCCGAAAGTTGAGACGTAACGGGAGGAACGCTTAATTTGTGCGGATGACAGGCACGTGGAGAGACTGTTTCGGTTGCGCGATGGTTTCGTGACGCTGCGACAGGTACCGATTGCCGCAGTGCCATGCGCGATCACAACCCTGCGAGTTTTGGCCGCCTATCCCCAGAATGGCTTGACCTTTGTAAACTCCGCATAGGCCTGGCGGGCCTCGTGCATCAGCGGAGCGAGGCGCGCTTCCTCACGCCCTGACAGCCGACCGGCGGCGAATGCCTTCCGGGTACGTACACGCTGGAGCTTGCCACCCGACTCGTCACGTTCGACGAACTGTTCCGACAGCTGCTCGTGCACCCGGATGTCGTTGAGATCGCCGAGCGCGTCCTGCAGCCGCTCGAGGGCAGCAGCGAAATCGCGCCAACGCTTCGCCTGCTTCTTGCGCGGAAAGGCGCCCGCGAAGAATTCCGCCGCATAGCGGAGCTTCTTGACGTCAATGCGCAGCCGGTGGCGGTCGTTCCCATCAAGACGGGCGAGGTTCCTGCCGCGTTTCACGATCTTCTTTCTCCGCCGCTGCAGCTGTTCGGCGGCAGCCAGCGCGATGTTCTGCTGCTGGTGCAGCTGGACCAGATCATCGCTGCTCTCGGTCCAATCGCCGGCCTCGATCCACGCCGCGAGATCGAGGCAGAGGGTCCGCAGGCGGTCGCTGTCGGCGGCGGTACGGGCGCGCGCCAACGCAGTCTTGCGCCGGCGCTGGAGCTCCTGCGCAAGCACGGCGAGCTGGCCGCCGCGCCGACCGTTTGCGGCCGGATTCACGACGCGGGTCAAAAATATCTCGAGCTCACGCGCCGGCCCGAGCTCGCCCATGATCCATTTCAGCTCGGCCTTCACCGCTTTCGTCTGCTGGTCGCCGAGCAGGTTGGAGAACAAGGATATTGCCGCCCGCAGGCGCCGCAGTCCGACCCGCATTTGGTGCAGGCCGTCGGGATCGCCCAGCAGCATCACCGGCTGGTTGGCGACGGCCTGGTGCAGACAAGCCCGGGCGATGATCTGGAATGCGGATCGCGCGTCGAGATCCGGTGCAAGCGCGACGGGCGCCGCCTTCACGGCGCGCGGCTTGCCCTTGCCAAGGAGTGCATAGCCGCGATCCGCCTTGCTTTCGACCGCCAGCCGCATCGGCACGTCCTGCGCCAGCGTTTTTGCCAGGCGGAAGAGATCGGCAGGTCGGCCCTGCTTGAGCTCCAGCTCGAGCTCGCAGATCGGCGAGGATTTACGGCCGGCCTCCACGCTGCCGCGGTCGATGGCGACCTCGACTTTGCTGTCGCCGCTCTGAACGTCGAACACCTTGCGGCGCACACGCGTCTCGAAGACGGGGCGCAGCGTCCGGCGCAGCTTCTTTTTCCGAAGTGGCCCGAGGCCCTTGTCGCGCATGGCGTCGAGGTCGGGTTGGCGGGTGGGAATGTCGTGCTCCCACTCGTCGCGCGCAAACAGCACCGCACCCGTCCCGTTCTCGCGCTTGACGGTCTGAACGAGGCGGCCACCGATCCGGCGCACACGCAGCGAAAGCCCGTTCTCGCGCAGCTTCAGCTTGTCGGTATCGAAATAGACGGAAACGAGCCGCGTGCCATTGCGGCCCGCGGGGGTGGCGCGCTTGAGCGGCCCGCCCTCGGTCAGGCGCGGCAAATAGTCGGGCGGCACCTCGAGCTTGAGCTCGATTTCACGCGGAGCTGACATTTTGGAAACACACAGCCGAACCGGAGGCGCCCGATAATCGCGAATCACGCGACCGAATTCCAGGGGTCACCTCGCCGCCCCGGCGCCCTTGTATGACATTTTTGTGACAGGGAACCCGTGCGAGCCGCCCGCCGTTGGTCTACCGGCCCGGGAGAGCGGAAATACCGCTCGGCGATTTCATGACGAACCTGGATCTCCGATCCACAGGCACAACATCGTCGCGTCAGGTGACGCTGCGCGCCCTCCTGCTGGGCGAACGCATCGACCTCGCCGGCCTTGAGCGAAGCGACGTCATTTCCACGATACCGCTCGCGTTCCGGGTCGGCCAGAACGGCTATGCCGTCCTGTTTCGCTACGGCGCCGTCGTGCTCATTGGGCTGTCGCCCGTCGAGGAGGACGAGCTCATCCGCGCCCTCCAGCCGCGCGTCACGGGGGCCTTTGCACGGCCGGAGGACGAAAGCGCCCTCATCGAGATCGCGCCCGACGGCGAGGACCAGATCGCCCCCGGCGGGCCGGTCTCTTTGCGCGATCTCTCGCCCCCACGCCTATTGGTGCTCGCCGATGTCCTGGGCAAGAACGTCGCCCTGGGGCGCGACGAGCGCGAGGTGGCCAAGGTGATCGAGGTGGTCGAGCCGTTTGCCGCGACGCTCGCGCGCACTGGCCGCTCACCCTCGAACCGGCGCGAGATTCTGAAGAAGATCGGCAACGCCCTACTGGTGCACCATCGCATGTCGGGCCGGGTGGAAGTGCAGGAGAAGCCCGACATCCTGTGGGACCATCCAGAGCTCGACCGACTGCACGCGCGGCTGGTCGATGAATACGAGCTCAAGGAGCGCGCGGCCGGTCTTGCGCGCAAGCTCTCGGTTATCGACGAGACCACGCGCGCGCTCACCGACATCATCGACACAGAGCGCAGTGTCAGGCTCGAGGTTACCATCGTGGCGCTGATCGTGGTCGAGGTGCTGGTTGCGGTCTACGAGATCTTCGTCCGCGTGCCGAGATAGCGGGCCCTGGACTTCCTTACTCCACCTTGATCCTGAGCTTACGCACCAGGGCGCTCCACTTCGTCTCCTCCGCGTCGATGTCGGCCATCTGCCGGTCGCGTGGCCCCGGCAGCGCCTCGCCACCCTCATCGGCGATGCGCGCGCGCACCTGCGTGTCGGCAAGCGCCGCACTGAGCGCCGTGTTGAGGCGTTCGCCGATCGCGCGATCGAGGCCGGCGGGCGCCACCATCCCGTAATGGATCACGGCGACGTAGCCGGGCACTCCCGACTCGGCGAAGGTCGGCAGGTCGGGAAACAGCGGCGAGCGGCTCTCGCCGGTGACCGCGACGGCGCGCAACAGTCCGTTGCGAATGGCCGCGATCACCGAGGGCAGCGTCGTGATCATCATGTCGACGCGGCCGCCGATCAGATCGGTCAGCACCGCCCCGGTCCCGCGATAGGGCACGTGGGTGAGCCGGATCCCGGCCATGCCGGCAAAGAGCTCGGTCGACAAATGCGAGCCCGACCCCACACCCGCGGTTGCATAGATCAGCTTGCCGGGCTCGCGCTTGGCCAGCGTAATCAGTTCGGCGACGCTGTGCACCGGGACCGATGGGTGGACGACGAGAACCTGCTGGAACGAGCCGATCAGCCCAACGGGAGAAAAATCCTTGCGCGGATCATAGCCCGGCGTGGCGTAAAGGCTCGGCGCGATGGCGAAGACACCGGAGTGTCCGACCATCAGCGTGTAGCCGTCCGGCGCCGCCTTGGCGACCGCCCGGGCGCCCACGGTGCCGCCCGCGCCGGCCCGGTTCTCCACGACGATCTGCTGGCCAAGCGAGGCGCCCATATGCTGCGCCAAGAGCCGGGCGAGGACGTCATTGCCGCCGCCTGCCGCAAACGGCACGATGATCATGATCGGGCGCGCCGGATAGGCCTGGCCGCGGGCCGGCGCGGCCGCAGCGAACAGGTCCGCGACCGCCAAGCCGAGGAGCAATGCGAGCACGGTGCCGGGACGGCGGGTGGACACGGCGCCGGATTGCAGGTTGGTCACGCGGGTCTCCTTCCAGGAGCGGGGAGCGAAGGGATAGTATGCGATCAGACGATGTGTTGCGCGAGCGGCCGGACGTGCTCGTGGTGGGGGCCGGCAATGCCGCCCTGTGCGCCGCGATCTCGGCCCACGAGGCCGGCGCGCGGGTGCTGATGCTCGAAGCGGCGCCATTCGAGGAGCGAGGCGGCAACTCGCATTTCACCGGCGGGGCGTTCCGCTTCGCCTTTCGCGGGGTCGACGACCTCGCCGCGGTGCTGCCCTCGCTCGCCCATGAGAATTTGGACCACGTCGATTTTGGCACCTATACGCAAGAGCAGTTCTTCGACGATCTGTTCGCGCTGACGCAGTACCGAACCGATCCCGATCTCGCCGAGATCCTGGTTCGCAGCAGTCTCGACACGGCGAAATGGTTCGCCCGCCAAGGCGTCAAGCTGCAGCCCGGCCTCGGCCGGCAGGCCTACAAAGTCGACGGCAAGTTCAAGTTCTGGGGCGGCCTCGCGCTGCACATCTGGGGCGGTGGTCCCGAAATGCTGCGGGCGCTTTATGCCAATGCTGAGCGGCGTGGCATCCCGATCAGCTTTGCCACGCCCGCGGTGCGCCTTGTCCGTGAGGACGGACGGGTGACGGGCGTCGTTGCCGAGCGGAACGGGGTGCCGGTGGAGATCAAGGCCGGCGCGATCGTGCTCGCCTGCGGCAGCTTCGAATCCAACCCGGAAATGCGCGCGCGCTATCTCGGGCCGGGCTGGGAGCTCGCAAAGGTCCGCGGGACCCGCTTCAACATGGGCGCCGGTCTCACCATGGCGCTCGCGATCGGCGCGCGACCCTATGGTCATTGGTCCGGCTGCCACTCCGTGGCATGGGACGTCAACGCACCGCCCTACGGCGACCTGACGGTCGGAGATCAATTCCAGAAGCACAACTATCCCTTCGGCCTGCTGATCAACGCCCGGGGCGAGCGCTACCTCGACGAGGGCGCCAATTTCCACAGCCACACCTATGCGAAGTACGGCGCCGAGATCGTGAAGCAGCCGGGAATGTTCGCCTGGCAGGTGTTCGATGCCAAGGTCAGCCACCTGCTGCGCGGCGAATACCGCATCCGGCGGGTAACCAAGGCCGAGGCGGGCACGCTCGAGGAGCTGGCCGAAAAGCTCGACGGGGTCGATGCGGAGGCCTTCCTGCGCACGGTGCGGGCGTTCAATGCGGCCTGCCGCGCCGACCGGCCGTTCGACCCTAATGTGCTCGACGGCCGCAGGACGGTCGGCCTGGCGATCGAGAAGACGAATTGGGCCAATCCCCTGGATACGCCCCCGTTCCACGCCTATCACGTGACCACCGGCGTAACGTTCACGTTCGGCGGATTGAAGATCTCAACCCAGGCCGAGGTGGAGGATCTCTATGGGCGCGTGATCCCGGGCCTCTATGCGGCGGGGGAGATCGTGGGCGGACTCTTTTATCACAACTACGCCAGTGGCACCGGCCTCATGTCCGGCGCGACCTTCGGTCGCCTGGCGGGCCGCAGTGCCGCGCAGTTTTCGCGCGGTGAAGCGCCGGTGGCCGCAACCCGCGACTGAACAGCCCGATTGCGTCACGCGCCGAATGACACGTGCGCGCAGACGATCTTCCAGCCTTCGGCGGTACGCACCCAAGTCTGGCTTTGCCGGCCGATCTTGTCCGAGCCGGCCGGACTGTATTCGGTGTTCGCAACCCCGAAGTCATGGCCGAATGTCATGATGCGGGTGTTGCGCAGCGTGCGGCGCTGGTCGACCGCGCCACGCTTGCGGCGGAATTCGGCGATTTCCGCATGGCTGCGCAGGAGCTCGTTCGCGCGTGTGCCGTAGCGGAGCGTCAGCGGGCTGTCCCAGAACATCCGGTTGAGCGCGGCAATGTCGTTGTCGACCAGCGCGCGTTCGTAGGCCTCGAAGGCGGCGGTGAGCTCGGCGAGCGCGTGCGGGTCGTTGATTTCGGGCGGCTCGCTCATGCGGCGACCAGGCGGAAGCGCTCCCACATCGGCGGAGCCTGGCGCAGCACGTTCGCCCAGCCATCCTGCTGTTCGTGCTGGCCCGGCGAGATGTGGCGCCCAGCGTATGCGAACTCCGGCGCCTCGGACGCGAACGGATACGGCGACAGGGCGTAGATCCCCTCCTCCTTTGGCCGCATCGTAACGGTGGCGTCGTCCCGGTTGGTCAGTGGCACGTGGGTGAATGTGGTTTCCCCACGCTCGCTCGGATGGGTGCGATTGAAATAGAGCGCGAGAGTGTCGAAGAATTGCAGCTGCTTGTAATTCTGGAAGAGCTTCGACTCATCGATCAAGCCCGCAGTCTCCGGGTCCTTCGCGAGCTCCTCCTTGAGCCGCTTCTGGCGCACGAGCTCGCCGTCGAGCATGCGTTGTGCGAGCGGCCGGTCCTGCGCCGGAATCCTGTCGATCAGCACCATGCTGGAAAGGCCATATCGGCCGTTATAGAGGCCCCAGCTGTGCATGCTCGACATCAACCCGCAGAACGGGTGCTGCCGCTCATTGTAGTCGGGCGAGCGGCGGCTGGTGACGGTGATGTGTTCAGGGGGCGTGTCGACCAGATTGTACGGCAGCGCCGTCCTGGGATCGGTCACGGGATCGCGGTCGAACTCGAACCAGCCGGCGTCGTGATGCAGCACGACGTGGCACATCAGGTCAGCGGGCTGCGCGGGCTCGAATGCGCGATTGCCGAATTCTCGGGCGAACTGATGGGCAAGCGCGGTGTGCTCGTACATCATGACGGCAAGGCGCGGCTCGCCCTCGGGCGCAGTCTGGATGATCACGATCGAAAACCTCGATGCCTGCCAAGTCCCGGCCGCAATGCGGGCAGCCGCAGCGACAGGACGGCGTTGTGGGAAAAATTCAAGCACAGACGGCAGCCGGTGTCATGGCCGCGTCAGGGCGGCATGTTGGCGGCTCAGCGCACGCCGCCGGCGTTCACCACAGGCCCCGTCAGGGCCTCGAACCCCTTGCGCAACTCGACAAGCTTGGCCTCGTCGCTCACGAATTCCCGGGAGCCGTTCGCCACCTTGTAGGACGAAAGCGGCTTCAGTCCCGCGGGCGGCGGAACGTCGATGCGCGCCGAGAACACGCCGACCCGGCTCTGCTGCTCCTTGGCGTACCAGGTGAGGAAGAGCTTCGCGGCGTTCCGATGCGGCGCATCCTTGAAGATGCCCGCAGTCACCGTGAACAGCGGCGTCGGATCGTCCTCGGAGAACGCCGATTCAATCGGCGCGCCGATGCGCTTGACTTCCGCGGCCGACGAGGTGCCATCCGGGGTCGCGTTGCCCGGCAGGACCATCGGTTTCGCGGACCCGCGGGGCGGCGCCATTGGCTGCCTCGCCGCGGTCACGGCGTCACGGACACATGGCCCACCATGTTGGGATGGAAACGGCAGTAATAGTCGATATCGCCCGGGCGCGCCAGGGTGGTCCGCGCGCTCTTGTTGGGCGGAATGAAGACGTCCCACTCCTTCTTGCGCCCGGTCGCGGTATGGGCGACGAAATCGCTGTTTACCCATTCGATCGTATCGCCCACATGAGCCGAGACCTGGGCCGGCGCGTAGGCGACATTGTCGACGGCGACGCGGATGGTGGCGGCTTCCGCGCGCGACGCAGCAAGCCCCGTAATCGCCGCCAGGACCAGGCACCAGAGTCTCGGCATGGCAGGGGGCCTATTTCAGGTCCTGCGCCACATGCTCGGCATGCTGCTGGTGGCCCTGGAAGATTTTCAGGCCCGCCGTCAGCAACGCCTTGAGCTCGTCATTGCTCGCGCCCGGGATGAGCGTGCTTTCGAGCGCCCCGTTGACCGTCTTGTGGTAGGCGACCTCATTCGTCGCATAGGCCCGATCGAACGCTGCGCCGTCCAGCTTCTGCAATTCCGCCTG
>Ga0075436_100001731_pt1 | contig 14950 bp, 14 predicted proteins | sample RhiMethybrSRZTD5_FD_75303 | JGI IMG/M metagenome (GOLD analysis project Ga0075436, IMG submission 75303) | Populus rhizosphere microbial communities from Tennessee, USA - Rhizosphere MetaG P. TD hybrid SRZTD5 | ecosystem: Host-associated > Plants > Roots > Rhizosphere > Soil | place: USA...
ATTATTTTGATTTCCGCCAAGGGCGATCGTCTCCGCTTCGGCCGCCAGCAGGAGGGCGGCTGGGCCAAGGTGCCCGACACGCCGCGGCCGCTCCTGTTGGCGCGGCCGTAAGCGTCGAATTCAAGAAATAAGCTTCAGCCCCTTCAGGCTGGCGTGTCCCTCCTTGCCGACGATGATGTGATCGTGCACCTCGATCCCGAGCGGATGGGCTACCTCGACGATCGACTTCGTCATCGCGATGTCGGCGCGCGAGGGCGCGGGATCGCCGGAGGGATGATTGTGCACGAGCACGACGGCCGTGGCCGATAGCTCGAGCGCGCGCTTCACCACTTCGCGCGGATAGACCGGCGTGTGATCGACAGTGCCGGTCTGCTGCACCTCGTCGGCGATCAGCTGGTTGCGCTTGTCGAGAAACAAAACGCGGAACTGTTCCTTTTCCGCGAACGCCATCGCGGCGCGGCAATATTCCAGCACCGCGTTCCCCGACGACAGCACCGGCTTCGCCCGCACCTTGCCACGCGCGAAATAGTGCGCCGCCGCCTCGACGATCTTGAGTTCGGAAATCACCGCCTCGCCCGCGCCGTCGACCTCGGCAAGCCGCGCCGGCGGGGCGGAAATAACCTCCGCGAAGGAGCCGAATTTTTCGATCAGCGCCTTGGCGAGCGGCTTCACGTCGCGCCGCGGCAGCGCGCGAAAGAGCACGAGCTCCAGAAGTTCGTAGTCGGCGAGCGCGGCCTGCCCGCCTTCGCGCAAGCGCGTGCGCAGGCGACCGCGATGGCCGTGATAATGCGGCGCTTCTTCGAGACCCTTATCTTGCTTCCGCCCCATGGCCGCGCGTCTCAAGCGCGGTAGGGCGGCTTGTGCAGGCCTTTCGGCGAGAGCGTGAAAATTTCGACGCCGGTTTCAGTGACGCCGACCGAGTGCTCGAACTGCGCCGAGAGCGAGCGGTCGCGCGTCACCGCGGTCCAGCCGTCGGAAAGCACCTTCACGTGCGGGCGGCCGAGATTGATCATCGGCTCGACGGTGAAGAACATGCCGGGCCTGAGCACCGCGCCTTCGCCCTTGCGGCCGATATGCACGACGTTCGGCTCGTCGTGAAAAAGCCGCCCGACGCCGTGGCCGCAAAAATCGCGCACGACGCTCATGTGGTTGGGCTCGACCACCGACTGGATGGCGGCGCCGATGTCGCCGATCATTCCGCCGGGGCGGATCGCGGCAATGCCGGCCATCATCGCCTCGTAGGTGACCTCGACCAGGCGCTCGGCGCGGCGCGGCACCTCGCCCACCGGATACATGCGGCTGGAGTCGCCGTGCCAGCCGTCGAGCACGAGCGTCACGTCGATGTTGACGATGTCGCCTTCGCGCAGCGGCTTGTCGTTGGGAATGCCGTGGCAGACCACGTGGTTGATCGAGGTGCAGATCGACTTGCCGTAGCCGCGATACATCAGCGTCGCCGGCAACGCGCCGCGATCGAGGGCGAATTCGAACACGAGCTTGTCGAGTTTTTCGGTGGTGACGCCCGGCCTCACCTCGTCGACCAGGAGATCGAGCACCTCGGCGACGAGCCCGCCCGCCCGGCGCATGCCTGCGAAGCCCTCGGGCCCGTGCAGCTTGATCTGCCCGGTCTTGCGCAAGGGGGCGGTGGCGGCTTCGACATAGCTCATGATGAGGCTCCGAACCCCCGAATGTAGGGGATCGAACGAGGCGCGCAAGGAAAGGATCAGCCCAATACCGGGATCGGCGCAACGATCTCGATACAATCGGTCGAAATCTGGCAGCGCAGCGCAATGGCCTCGACGCCCGCCGCCAGCGCCCGGTCGAAAGCCTTGCCATAGGCCGGGTCGATGTCGCGCGCGAGCGCGACCCCCTCGGCCGAGCCGATCTGCACGAGAAAGAGCATGACCGCACGCGAGCCCTTGCCGGCCTCAGTGGCAAGCTCCTCGAGGTGCCGCGTGCCGCGCGCGGTGACCGCATCGGGGAATTCGGCGCGGCCGGGCGTGCGCATCATGTGGACGTTCTTGACTTCGAGGTAGCAAGGCGGTTTTCCGTCGGCTTCCAGCACAAAGTCCACGCGGCTCGCGCTTCCATAGCGGACTTCGCGGCGATGACGCGCGTAGCCGCTCAAGCCCGGCACCCGCCCTGCGGCGAGCGCTTCGGCGACTAGACGATTGGGGTGCGCGGTGTTGACGCCCACCAGTTCCGGCCCGCCGCCGAAATCGGCTTCCACCAGTTCCCAGCTATGGCCGAGCTTGCGTTTTGGATTGTCCGATCTGGAGAGCCAGACGCGCGCGCCCGGCGTCATCAAGCCGAGCATCGAGCCGGGATTGGCGACATGGGCCGTGGTTTCGCTGCCGTCCGCAAACGTTACGTCGGCGAGGAAGCGCTTGTAGCGCCGCTTGAGCGTCGCCGGAATGAGCGGGGCAGGAAATCGCATGCGCGCTCAGGCCGCGATCTTGCCGCCGAGTTCGTCCTCGATATGCGCCTTGATGATTTCGTCGAAACTCGCCTCGGCGCGGAAGCCGAGCTCGCGCGCGCGCTTGGCTTCGATTTCCTGCGGCCAACCCGAGACGATGCGCTCGACCAACGGGTCGGGTTTGCGCTTGATGCGGGCGGCGACTTTCGCTCCCGCCACGCGTTTCAGCGCCTCGATCTCTTCGGCGACCGTGACCGAAACGGAGGGCATCGCGAGGTTGCGGCGCGGACCGATCCTGGCGGTGTCGAGCGTCGCGGCGTGAATGAGAAACCCCACCGCCGCGCGCGGGCTCGCGTGGCCGTGGCGCACCGTGTCGGGAACCGGCAGGATCGCCTCTTCGCCCGCGAGCGGCTCGCGGATGATGCCGGAGAAAAATCCCGACGCCGCCTTGTTTGGCTTGCCCGGCCGCACGCAAATCGTCGGCAGCCTGAGCCCGATGCCGTCGAAGAAACCGCGCCGCGTGTAGTCGGCGAGCAACAATTCGCCGATCGCCTTCTGCGTGCCGTAGGAGGTGAGCGGCGTCAGGTGAAAGTCGTCGCGGATCGGGCCGTCGAACGGCGCGCCGTAGACGGCGGCCGAGCTGGTGAACACGACCCGCGGCCGGTAGGCGCGCGCGCGGATCGCATCGAACAGAAAGCGCGTGCCGTCGAGATTGATGCGATAGCCTTTTTCGAGGTCGGTCTCCGCCTCGCCCGAGACGATCGCGGCGAGATGGAAGATCACGTCCGGGTTGCCGGCGACGAGCGCCGCCGCTTCGCCCGGCACCGACAGATCGCCTGTGCGCGTCGCGATTTCGAGCGGCTTTTCGCGCGGCTCCGCCGGCGCCACGACGTCTTGCAGCGAGAGCTTCGAGATCGCCTTGCCGCCGAGCTTCTTCTCGCGAAGCAGCCGCTCCGCGAGCTTGCGCCCGATCATGCCGGCGGCGCCGATGACGAGAATATGCATGGGCCTCTCCTTCTTCGTCAGATCGCGAAACCGCCGTCGATCAAGTGGATCGCGCCGGTGGTGAATTTGGATTCGTCGGAAGCCAGATAAACCGCAAGCCACGCGATCTCCTCCGGCGTGCCGAGGCGGCCCATGGGCTGGCGGTCGATGAAGGCCTGGCGGACCTTGGCCTCCGTTTGTCCGCTGTTTTTGGCAAGCGTCGCGATGCGGTCGTCGAGCGAAGGCGACTGCACCGTACCCGGACAGATCGCGTTGGCGCGGATGCCCTTCTTGATGAAATCGGCGGCGACCGATTTGGTCAGGCCGATCACGGCGGCTTTCGAGGCGCCGTAGACGTAGCGGAGCGGCAGACCGCTGACGGAAGAAGCGATCGAGGAAACGTTGATGATCGAACCGCCGCCCTTTTCGATCATGCCCGGCAGAAAGGCGCGGATCGTGCGGTGCATCGATTTCACGTTGAGGTCGAAGGAGAAATCCCAGTCGGCCTCCGAACATTCGAGCACGGAACCGTGGTGCACGTAGCCCGCGCAATTCGCGAGCACATCGATGGCGCCGGTTTCGGAGGCGAGTTTCTCGACCTCGGCCGTATGGCGCACGTCGAGCTTCCGGCCCTCGGCGCCCTTCACCTCCTTCGCCTTGGCGGCGTCGAGATCGGTCGCAATCACCTTGCCGCCTTCGCGCACGAAGGCTTCGGCAATGGCCCGCCCGATTCCCTGGCCGGCGGCGGTGACGAGGCAGATTTTTCCCTTCAAACGATCCGTCACGGCTCTGTTTCCTATAACGAGTTGCGGATGGCTTCGAGCGGGCGCCGCTGCCGCCCGCCGTCGAAATTCTCCGGCGCGAGCCAGCGCTCGAACGCCGCTTTCGCGCGCGGCCATTCGGAATCGAGCATGGCGAACCACGCGGTGTCGCGGTTTCTGCCCTTGACGATCATGTGTTGGCGAAAAATTCCTTCGAAGGTGAAGCCAAGCCGCAACGCCGCCCGGCGCGAAGCGGCATTCAGCGCATCGCACTTCCATTCGTAGCGGCGGTAGCCGAGCGTTTCAAAAACGTAGCGCGCAAGCAAATACTGCGCCTCGGTGGCGAGCGCCGTGCGCTGCAGCGCCGGGGCGTAAACGATGCTGCCGACTTCGATCACGCGCGCCTGCGGCCGCATTTCCATCAATGCCGCCCAGCCGGCGGCACAGCCATCGCGACCGACGATCGCGTAATAGATCTGCTCATTGAGCGCCGCGATCTGTTCCACAAAATTCGAGAACGCGCCGGCATCCGCAAACGGCCCGTAGAACATGTAGCTCCACAGCCGTTCGTGGGCGCCGAACGCCCGCCACAGATCGGCCGCGTGCCGCACGGAATCGAGCCGCTCGAGGCGCCCGAAACGGCCTTCAAGCAAAATAGCGCCGGGCTTCTGCGCGGGCGCCGCGTCGACGACGGGGCCGACCGGCTGGTCGGCGGATTTCGCTGTGAGCGCGTGCACTCAGCCGCCCCGCGCTTTGCGGTCTTTGGAAAAGAATTTGTTGAGCTCGCCGCCGGACGCGGCCTCGGCGAAGCCGTCGAAACGGCCCTCCTCGGCGATCTGCTTCGCCATGCGGATAAAGCCGCCCCAGGCCGAGCGCGCGAGCGCGCCGCCGACGCTGATCCGCCGCACGCCGAGCGCCGCGGCGTCCTTCAGCGAAATTCCCATCGGGCCGCCGATCAGGAGATTCACCGGTTTCGGCGCCACCGCCTTCACCACCGCCGAAATCTGCTCCGGCTTGCTGATCCCCGGTGAATAGAGGCAATCCGCGCCCGCATTGGCATAGGCCTTGAGCCGCACGATCACCTCGTCGAGATCGGGCCGTCCGACCAGGAAGCACTCGGCGCGGCCGACGAGCAACACCTCGCCGCCGGCCTTGTCGATGGCCGCGCGCGCCGCGCGCATCCGCGCGGTCGCGGCATCAAGATCGTAAAGCGGCTTTTCCCGCTCACCGGTGGAATCCTCGATCGAAAGCCCGGCGACGCCGGTCGCGACCGCGAGCGCGACGCTTGCGGCGACGCCCGCGGGATCGGCCGCGAAGCCGCCTTCGAAATCGGCGTTGATCGGCACATCGGTCGCCTCCACCAATGCCCGCAAGTGCGCAAGCACGACCTCGCGCGTCACTTGGTTGTCGGGAAAGCCCTGCGACCAGGCGAAGCCCGACGAGGTGCTGGCGAGCGCTTTGAAGCCAAGGCCCTGCAGCCAGCGCGCGCTGCCGATGTCCCACGGATTGGGGATGACGAAGCAGCCGCTCGCATGCAGCGCGTGGAAGGTTTTTCGCTTTTCGGCGACGGTGGGCATGGCGATCCTTTTTTACCCTCCCCTTGTGGGGAGGGGAATTCAATGATTGTCGCGCGGCACGCCGCCCGTCTGCGCGACGCGCTGATACTTGACCGCGGGCTTCAACACCATGCCCTCGTCGAACTGCTCGATCATGCCGCGTTGGATTTCCTGCCACGGCGTCTGACTCTTGGGGAAATGATAGCCGCCCGCCTTCTCCAGCGCCGCGCGTCGCTCGGCGAGTTCGGCGGGCGAAATGAGAATGTTCGCCTCGCCCTTTATCAGGTCGATGCGCACGCGGTCGCCGGTTTTCAGGAGCGCGAGCCCGCCGCCGGCCGCCGCTTCCGGCACCGCGTTCAGGATCGACGGCGATCCCGAGGTGCCCGATTGCCGCCCGTCGCCGATGCAGGGCAGCGACTTGATCCCGCGCTGGATGAGCGCCGCCGGCGGCTGCATGTTCACCACTTCGGCGCCGCCCGGATAGCCGATCGGCCCGGTGCCGCGGATGAACAGCATGCAATGCTCGTCGATTTTCAGCGACGGATCGTCGATGCGGCGGTGGTAATCCTCCGGCCCGTCGAAGACGATGGCCCGGCCTTCGAACGCCTCGCGGTCCTTGGGGTTCGAAAGGTAGCGGTCGCGGAATTCCGGCGAGATCACGCTCGTCTTCATCACCGCGTTGTCGAAGAGATTGCCGGAGAGCACGATGAATCCCGCCTCCTTCACCAACGGCGCGTCATGAGTGCGGATCACGTCGCGGTCCCACGAGCGTTTTCCCCGGCAATTCTCGCCCATCGTCTTGCCGTTCACCGTGCGCGCGTCCTGGTGAATCTTTCCGGCTTCGATCAGCTCGGCCACCACCGCCGGAACGCCGCCGGCGCGGTGGAATTCCTCGCCGAGATACTTTCCGGCCGGCTGCATGTTGACCAAGAGCGGAATCTTATGGCCGATCCGCTGCCAGTCCTCGACCGAGAGCGGCACGCCGATATGGCGGGCGATGGCGTTGATGTGGATCGGCGCGTTGGTCGAGCCGCCGATCGCGGAATTCACCACGATCGTGTTCTCGAACGCCTCGCGGGTGAGAATATCGGAAGGCTTCAGGTCTTCGTGCACGATCTCGACCGCGCGCAGGCCCGTCTCGTAGGCGATCTGTCCGCGCTCGCGATAGGGCGCCGGAATCGCCGCGCAGCCCGGCAGCGACATGCCGAGCGCTTCCGCCAACGCGTTCATGGTCGAGGCCGTGCCCATGGTGTTGCAATGTCCGGCCGATGGCGCCGACGAGGCGACGAGATCGATGAACTGGTCATAATCGATCTTGCCGGCGGCGAGTTCCTCGCGCGCCTTCCACGCGATCGTGCCGGAGCCGGCGCGCTCGCCTTTCCACCAGCCGTTCAGCATCGGCCCGCCGGAGAGCACGATGGCGGGCAGGTTCACCGTCGCCGCCGCCATGATGCAGGCGGGCGTCGTCTTGTCGCAGCCCGTGGTCAGCACCACGCCGTCGAGCGGATAGCCGAACAGCAACTCGACGAGGCCGAGATAGGCGAGGTTGCGGTCGAGCGCCGCGGTCGGCCGTTTGCCGGTCTCCTGGATCGGATGTACCGGAAATTCGAGCGCGATGCCGCCGGCGGCGCGGATGCCCTCGCGGACGCGGTGCGCGAGTTGCAAATGGTGGCGGTTGCACGGCGACAGGTCCGAGCCCGTCTGCGCGATGCCGATGATCGGCTTGCCCGACTGCAATTCCGCGCGCGTCAGCCCGAAATTGAGGTAGCGCTCGAGATAAATCGCCGTCATGCCCGGATTTTCCGGATTGTCGAACCACAATTGCGAGCGCAGGCGGCGCTTCGCGACTTTCGCGCGGGTGTCGGCCATCGTCTCCTCCCGGGAGATTTGCTTTGGACCAATTCATGCGCCTAAAGTCCCGGCGAAATCAACGGGCGGAACATCCGGGGAATACGCCATGCAGACCGTGCCGGCCTTCGACCGCATCGGCGAGGAAAACGCCTTCGCCGTGCTTGCGCGCGCAACCGAGCTTGCGGCCAAGGGACGCGACATCATCAATCTCGGCATCGGCCAGCCGGATTTCTCCACCCCCAAGCACATCGTCGAGGCCGCGATCAAGGCGCTGAAGGACGGCCATCACGGCTACACCCCCGCGGTCGGCATCAAGCCCTTGCGGGAAGCCGTGGCCGCCGACCTGCACAAGCGCTTCAAGGTGAACGTATCGCCCGACGAAGTGATGATCATGCCGGGCGGCAAGCCGACGATGTTCATGTCGATCCTGATGTTCGGGGAGCCCGGCGCCGACATTCTCTATCCCGACCCCGGCTTTCCGATTTATCGATCGATGATCGAGTTCACCGGCGCCAAGCCCGTTCCGGTGCCGGTGCGCGAGGAAAACGGCTTCGCCTTCTCGGCCGAGGAAACGCTGAAGCTGATCACGCCGAGGACGCGGCTCTTGATCGTGAATTCGCCCGCCAATCCCACCGGCGGGGTCACGCCGAAGAGCGAAGTCGACAAGCTGGTGGCGGGGCTGGAGAAATATCCCAACGTCGCGGTGATGTCCGACGAGATTTACGATCACATGCTCTATGACGGCGAGCAGCACGTTTGCCTGCTTTCCTACCCGTCGATCCGCGACCGGCTGATCCTGTTGAACGGCTGGTCGAAGACCTACGCCATGACCGGCTGGCGGCTCGGTTACGCGGTGTGGCCGGGCAAGCTTTACGAATATGCGCGCAAGCTCGCGGTGAACCTGCACTCCTGCGTCAATGCGCCCGCGCAATATGCCGGCATCGCGGCGCTCACCGGCCCGCAGGACGCGGTGGCGAAGATGGTCGCCGAGTTCGACAAGCGCCGGAAGGTCGTGGTCGAGGGCCTGAACAAGCTCCCCGGCACTTCCTGTGCGACGCCGAAGGGCGCCTTCTATGCGTTTCCCAACATCAAGCAGACCCGGTGGAAGGCGAAGGCGCTCGCCACCGCACTGCTGGAAGATGCCGGCGTCGCCATTATCGGCGGGCCGGATTTCGGCGTATTGGGCGAAGGCTATGTGCGCGTGTCCTACGCCAACTCCACCGCCAACATCGCCAAGGCGCTCGAGCGCATGGGCGAGTTCCTGGCAAGCCGCAAGGCGGCCTAAGCTCACGGCTTCATCGCGAATTCGAACGCGGGCCCTCCATCCACTGTATTCGTGCTGCAATATGAAAGCCGGAGGTAATCCCTGCCGGTGTTGTCAGCGTCAGTGCCCCGCCCAATACTCTCCACCGCGCCGGAGTGATTCCCGCCAGGAGCGCAAATACGCGGAAAGCAGACTCCGGACGACAGGGGGGATCGATGAATATCCGGACCCGCCGCCGCGGGCTGACGCGCCGCGACGTGATCAAGACCGGCGCGAGCGCGGGCCTCGCGGCGAGCGTCGGCCCGTTCTTCCACGTCAATCCGGCGCGCGCCGCCAGGACGCTCAAAATTCTGCAGTGGAGCCATTTCGTTCCCGGCTACGACAAGTGGTTCAACAACACCTACGCCAAGGAATGGGGCCAAAAAAACGACACCGAGGTGATCGTCGACAACATCAACCTCAATCTCATCTACGCGCGCGCCGCCACGGAAGTCTTGGCGCAGAAAGGCCACGACCTCGTACTGTTCCTGGCGCCGCCCTCGATCTACGAGAACGAGGTCGTCGATCTCGCCGACGTTTACGCCGAGTGCGAGAACAAGCACGGCAAGCCCGTCGATCTTGCGGTGAAGAGCACCTACAATCCGCGCACCAAGAAATACTTCGCCTTCTCCGACAGCTACGTTCCCGATCCGATCAATTACCGCATGGATCTGTGGGAGGAGATCGGCATGAAGCCGGATTCGTGGGACGAGATTCGCGCCGGCGGCAAGAAGATCAAGCAAAAGACCCGCATTCCGGTCGGCGTCGGCCTTTCGGCCGAGCTCGACACCGCGATGGCGATGCGCGCGATCATGTATTCGTTCGGCGCCCACGAGCAGGATGTCGAGGGCAACCTCGCCATCAACTCGAAGGAAACGCTGGAGGCGCTCAAATTCGTCAAGGCGCTGTTCGAGGAGGCGGAGACGCCCGAAGTTCTCGCCTGGGATCCGTCTTCCAACAATCGGCAGATGCTGGCGGGGAGATCCTCGCTCGTCTTGAACGCAATCTCGATCACGCGTGCCGGCGAGAACGACAAGCTGCCGATCCACGAGAAGATCGGGCTCGCCAAGGCCGCCAAGGGCCCCGTGCGCCGCATGAGCCTCGAGCACGTGATGGATTGCTACGTGATATGGAAGTTCGCCGAGAACATCCGGGGCGCCAAGAAATTTCTCGTCGATTACATGGACGGCTTCAGGCAAGGCTTCCTGGCAAGCGAGTTCTATAACTTCCCCTCCTTTCCGGCGACCGTGCCCGACATCAAAGACCTCATCGCCAAGGACACGAAAGCGGTGCCCGCGGATAAATACGCGGTGATGTCCGACTCCCTCGATTGGTCGACGAATGTCGGCTATCCCGGCTATTCCAACGCCGCCATCGACGAGACCTTCAACACCTGGGTGTTGAACAAGATGTTTGCGCGCGCGGCGACCGGCTTCGAGACGCCGGAGAACGCGCTCAAGCAAGCCGAGACCGCGATGAAGGCGATCTGGGCGAAGTGGAAGAACAAGGGGATGATTTAAAACCCGCCGGCTGCATCGAGGTGAACTCGCTACAGCCGGTAAATTCGCGCCGCATTGTCGTGGAAGAGCTTCCGCTGATCGGCGAGCGGAAGATCGGCGACCGCGGCGCGGAAGCCGTCGTAAATCGTCGCGAACGAACCGACGATGCCGTCGACCGGAAAGTTGCTCGCAAACATGCCGCGTTCGGCGCCGAAAATCTTGACGGCGTCGCGGATGATCGGGCCGTTCGTCGCCAACGTCCACGGCAGGCCCGGCTCACCGAGGCCGGAGAGCTTGATCGCGACATTCGGATGGGCCGCGGCCCGCTCCAACGCGCGCCGCCAGCCGGCGAGGCCTTCGGCACTGCGATCGTTCGGCAGGCCGGTGTGCACGATGATGATTTGCGTGTTGGGGAAATCGGCGGCGATTTCCGCGAGCGCATCCATGTGCCACCATGGCGTCTGGATGTCGGCGGAGAAGCCATGCTTCTCCAACAGCGCATAGCCGCGCCGCCATTTCGGGTCGTCCATCGAGCCGGCCACACCGCGCTTCGCCTCGCGCGCGCTCGCCGCGGGCTTCGGGAAGTTGCGGATGCCGCGCGTGAGCGGGCTCTGCGCGTGGCCCGCGAGCACGTCCGCGATGTCGGCGCGATCGAGCGGCGCGTTGCCGACGAGCGCCGAAGGCAGGCCGAATTCTTCCGCGACCTTCGTCACCCAGCGCGTCTCGCCGACGGGATCGGCCGGGTTCCACCAGGCTTCTTCGTGCACCGTCTTGACGACACGGTTTTGGCCGATATCGCGCCGATACTCCGTCGGCATGTAATTCTTCTTGATCGAGGAATAATCGCCGTAGCGGAAGTGCACGGGCTTCGGATCGCAGAGCCAAGGGTAATAATTCTGATCCAACCGCCAGAAATGCTGGTGCACGTCGATGATCGGAAGTTGCCGCTGCGCCTCGCGCAGCTCCGAATCGTCCGCCATAAACCGCTCCTTGCCCGCGCCCCGTGAAAACGGGCGGCCAGCGTAGCAGAAATGTCGTAGACAATAGCCGAGCGATCCGGCGTTCGCGACCAGGTGCAGTCATGACGGCCAAGAACTTCGCCATCTTCGAAACGGCGATCGGCGCCTGCGGCATCGCCTGGGGCGAGCGCGGCATCGCCGCCGTGCAGTTGCCCGAGGCGAGCGCGCAAAAGACGCGGGCGCGTATCTCGCGGCGATTTCCCGACGCCCGCGAAGCCCCGCCGCCGCCGGAGGTGCGGCGCGCGATCGACGGCATCACCGCGCTGCTGCGCGGCGAAGCGAGCGACTTGTCGGCGGTCGCCCTCGATATGCAGGACCTGCCGCCGTTCAACCGCCGCGTCTACGAGGTCGCGCGCGCGATCCCGCCGGGCGCCACCCTTTCCTACGGCGAGATCGCGGCCAAGCTCGGCGAGCCGCGCGAGGCGGCGCGCGACGTCGGACAGGCGCTCGGGCAAAATCCCATCCCCATCATCGTGCCGTGCCATCGCGTTTTAGCCGCGAACGGAAAGCCCGGCGGCTTCTCGGCGAGCGGCGGGGTGACGACGAAACTCCGCCTGCTCACGATCGAGCGGGCGAAGATCTCGGATGAGCCGGCGTTGTTTGAGAATCTACCGCTCGCGGCAAAGCCGCGTTTGCGCCGCTAGGCGCTTCGAGCCGAAAACGAAAACGCCGCCAAGTCCGAAGACCTGGCGGCGTGATTTGGTTGCCTCGAAGCAATCGTAGAACCGGCAGGCATTTAGGCCCGCTTGAAGTGTGACTTAGAAGCCACAGTAACTACCGAAACGCCTTTAGTGCCAAGTTGTCACTGGGCTATGACCGCAACGCTCTGTAATGATCTGGGATACTTAGGTCCGTGGGGGCTTCAATGAAAAAATTTCTGATCGCAACCACCACCATTCTCGCGCTGTTGAGCGCTGCTGGCTGTGCGGGCAAAGCACCGATTGGCAAGGCGCCTGTCGTCGCCAAGGGCTGAGTCTTGAAAAAGTTTCTCGCCGCAGGGCTCGCTGCTGCTGCTTTCTGTGGCGCGCCTGCGCTCGCCGCCGACATGCCGGTGAAGGCGCCCGCGGCTCCTCCAATGTTCAACTGGACTGGCTTCTACGTCGGCGTGAACGCCGGCGGGGCGTGGGGCCGCGAGAGCGAATCACTCGTCCTAACTGGGCTTTTTGTGGGACTTCCGGAGACCCCTGCGCTGAACAACGCAGGCTCGCAAGGTACGCACGGATCGGGTTTCATCGGGGGCGCCCAAGCTGGCTACAACATTCAGACGGGGCCTGCCGTTTTTGGAATCGAAGCGGATATCAATTCGCTAAGGCTGCACGGGCATAGATTTATTCCCAATGTGCCAAACCCGTCAGCCAACACTTATGCCTTTGCCGCCACTTCCGATACTGACTGGATGGCGACAGTGCGTGGACGCGCCGGCTTCGCGAGTGATCGCTTGCTCGTCTATGTCACCGGTGGTGTTGCCTTTGTCGATGACAAGTTCTCTCAGACGATCACGCAGCTCAATGCGCCATTTTCAGAGACTGGCTCGGCCTCGGCGACTAAGAGCGCCGGAATTTTTGGCGGCGGCCTTGAATATGCGTTGGGAAACGGCTGGAGCATGAAGGGCGAATATCTCCATGCCAATCTCGGCCGACTGTCATTTAGCAGCGCCGGCTTCTGTCCAGGCGTGCCCATATGCGCAGCGTTCACCGGCAACCACGCCGACAAGCTAAGCATCGATATCGCGAGGGCCGCTATCAACTACAAGTATTAACGTCATTTCTGTTGTTGGCACTTAGCGGACATTCCGCTCACCGCTAAGAATGTTCGAGAAACTAGCAGAGGCCCTCAGCGCCGAGCCGACCGAGTTTTTGAAGCGTCGAAAATAAGCCCCGTGGCGACAGGGCGCCCACCGGGCGCCGAATAACGAAAGCCGCCCCTGGGGGCGGCTCCCGAAAAACGCCGCAAAACAAGGTTTGAATTTGGTTGCGGGGGTAGGATTTGAACCTACGACCTTCAGGTTATGAGCCTGACGAGCTACCGGGCTGCTCCACCCCGCGCCAATCCAAATGAATAAGCGATGCTTTCTATGTAGCAAGCCGCCCGTGTAAACGAAAGGGCGGACTGCTTCTTCTATGCCGAGCGATCCCCTTGCAGGGCCTGGATCTGCGCTTGCACGCGCTCGCGATTGTCGCGCGCTTCGGGATGCCCGGGCTGAAGCGCGAGCACCCTGTCGTAGGCCTGCAGCGCTTCGTCGAGGCGGCCGAGCGTCGCGAGCACGTTGGCGCGATTGTTCAGGAGATCGACGTTTTCGGGCAGCAACGCGAGCGCGCGGTCGTAGCCCGCCAGCGCCTCATCGAAGCGCGCGAGCTCGGTGAGCGCGCTGCCGCGATTGTAGAGCGCGCGCGGATAGTCGGGACGAAGCGCGAGCGCGCGGTCGTAGCTTTCGAGCGCCTCTTCGTGGCGGCCGAGCTCGCTCAGCACGGTGCCGCGGTTGTAGTGCACTTCCGCGTCCTTGGAATTGAGCGCGAGCGATTTGCCGAAGCTCGCGACCGCCTCCTCGCGCCGCTCGAGCGCGTGCAGCACGACGCCGAGATTGCAATGGGCTTCGGCCGATTCCGGATAGCTTTTCAGCGCCTTCTCGATCAATTCGCGCGCTTCCGCGAGCTTCCCCTGCTGCTGCCGGAGCACGCCGAGCAAGTGCAGCGCGTCGTATTGCACCGGAATCGAAGCGAGGATCGAGCGATAGATTTTTTCCGCCCCGTCAAGGTCGCCGGCCGAATGCAGCTGCACGGCCTGCCGGATGGCCTGTTGCAGCCTCTCGACGGCGTGTTGCGGGTTCGAAAATTCGGACATGCGGAGAACGGCCCTCGGAAACGGCGGCTTCCATAAAATAAAAATGCCGCCCTGATACGGCGGCATTTCGATATTCCATGATCATCGTGAAGAAGCAAACTGTCCTCGGCAGGCCTGGCAGCGACCTACTCTCCCAAGTCTTGAGACTTAGTACCATCGGCGCAAAGGAGTTTAACGGCCGAGTTCGGGATGGGATCGGGTTCAGGCTCCTTGCTAAAACCACCAGACCAGCGAAGGACAGTGAAGCAAGCCTTTAGCCACCGGACTTGATCCGGTGGGCAAGCGTAGCGAGCGCAGTCCCCGGGCTTGTCCCGGGGACCTCGCACCGCATACGCGGGTCTTTCTCTCCGATGCGTCGCCACGCGAACTTTCGCATGGGCACGAACAATGAGAGCAATCAAGCCGATTGAGCGATTAGTACCGGTAAGCTGCACGCGTTGCCGCGCTTACACTTCCGGCCTATCAACGTGGTGGTCTACCACGGCTCTCGGGGGAGAACTCGTTTTGAGGTGGGTTTCTCGCTTAGATGCTTTCAGCGATTATCCCGTCCGCACATAGCTATGCAGCACTGCCGCTGGCGCGACAACTGCTCCACCAGAGGTGCGTCCATCCCGGTCCTCTCGTACTAGGGACAGATCCTCTCAATTCTCCGACACCCACGGCAGATAGGGACCGAACTGTCTCACGACGTTCTGAACCCAGCTCACGTACCACTTTAATTGG
>Ga0075436_100001733_pt1 | contig 14948 bp, 12 predicted proteins | sample RhiMethybrSRZTD5_FD_75303 | JGI IMG/M metagenome (GOLD analysis project Ga0075436, IMG submission 75303) | Populus rhizosphere microbial communities from Tennessee, USA - Rhizosphere MetaG P. TD hybrid SRZTD5 | ecosystem: Host-associated > Plants > Roots > Rhizosphere > Soil | place: USA...
CGTCCGCGCCCGAGCAGAAACGTGCCGTCGTGTTCGACGACCCGGACCGGCCGCACGAGGCACGCGTCCTGTGGCGGCCGGCCCTGGGGGCGGGAACGGAGATCGTCGGGCCGGCCGTGATCGAGGAGCCCAACTCGACCACGCTTCTTCCGCCCGGCGACCGCGCCATCATCGACACGCGCGGCAATATCGTGATCACGCTCGCGGAGCGCACATGAGCGAGGCGAACAAGATCAATCCGATCACCGTCGCGGTGGTGCGCAACGGCGTCAATGCCTATGCGGACGAGATGGCGCACGCGCTGTGCAAATCCGCCTACAACATGATGATCTACGAGGTGCGCGACTTCTGCTGCGGCCTGGTCGACCGCGAGGCGCGCATGATCTCGCAGAACAAGGGCGGCCTGCCGATCTTCCTTGCCGACCTCGGCATCGCGGTGAAGGACGGGATCGAGCGCTACGGCCTCGGCGGCTTCGCCCCCGGCGACATCGTCATCATGAACCACGGGCGGGTGTGCGGACAGCACCTCAACAACATCGTGATCTATGCGCCCTGCTTCCACGACGGCGAAGTCGTCGCTTTCGCGGCGACCCGCGCCCATTGGGTCGACATCGGCGGCATGCGGGTCGGCTTCGGCTCGGTCGAGACGACGGAGATCTACCAGGAAGGCCTGCAGTTCCGCTCGCTCAAGATCTACGAAGCCGGCAAGCGCAACGAGACGCTGTGGCAGGTGATCCACGACAATGTGCGCTTCCCGGAAGCCGCGCTCGGTGACCTGCGGGCGCAGATCGCGTCGTGCCAGCTGGGGATCCGCCGCTTCGGCGAGCTGGTGAAACGCTACGGCCCCGACACGGTCGAGCGCTGCATCCACGCGATCTGGGACCAGACCGAGCGCGAGGCGCGCGCCGTCATCGAGCAAGTGCCGGACGGCGTCTACGAGGCGGAAAGCTTCTTGGACAATGACGGCCGAACCCTCGACAAGCCACTGCGCATCAAGGTCAAGGTGACGATCGACGGCGACCGCATGATCGTCGACTTCTCCGACGTGAACGACCAGGTGCCGGGGCCGACCAATTCGGGCTATTCGGGCGGCCTCGCCGCCGCGCGCATCGCCTACAAATGCCTCACCCAACCGCGCGCAGCGGTCAACGAAGGCTGCTTCCGCCCGCTCGAGATCATCCTTCCGGAGGGCAAGCTGCTCAATGCGAAAGCTCCGGCGGCGCTCGGCCTGTGGAGCATTCCGCTGCCGACCGTGATCGACACCATCCTCAAGGCGCTGGCGCCGGCGCTGCCCGGGCGCATTCCGGCCGGCCACAAGGGCGACATGGGCGGGTGCTCGATCGGCGGGTTCCGCGCCGACGGCCGCCGCTTCCTGCTGATGAACATTTTCGGTGGCGGCTGGGGCGGGCGGCCGCACGAGGATGGCGAGAGCGCTTCGGTCTCGATCTGCCAGGGCGACGTGCGCAGCGCCCCGGTCGAGCTGCAGGAGATACAATATCCGTTCCTGATCGAACGGTTCGCGTTGCGCGCTGACTCGGGCGGCGCCGGCCTGCATCGCGGCGGGCTCGGGGTCGAGCTGACCTACCGGGCGCTGCAGAAGGCCGTCACCAACGTGAACTGCGAGCGCACGAAAGACCCGCCGTGGGGTCTGCATGGCGGCAAGCCCGGCGCGGTCAACGAGGCGCTGCTCGTCCGCCGCGACGGCAGCGAGCAGAGATTGCTCAAAGCGACCGGCGTGCCGATGGAGCCCGGCGACCGCCTCACCTTCCGCAGTGCGGGCGGCGGCGGCTGGGGCAATCCACGGGCGCGCGATCCCGCTGCGCTCGCCGAGGACATCGCCAAGGGCTATGTCTCGCGCGACGCCGCGCAGCGCGACTACGGGATCGAGCCGCCATGCTGAGCCAGCAGCGCCGTCAGCGCCTCTTCGCCGCCATGGCGGAGGCTGGTATTGCCGAGATGGTGCTCTACGGCAATGCATGGCAGGCTGACTATCTGCGCTACGCCACCGATTTCGGCATCCTCGAAGGGCACGGCATCGCCATCGTCGGCGCGGACGGCGCGGTCGAGCTCTATCTCGACAGCGCCGTCGAGGCCGAGCGCGCCGAGGCGGAGGCGCCCGCCGTCAAGATTGTCCTTGCGGGCGACATCGCCCGCGCGGTCGGTGCGCGGCTCGACCGCGTCGCCAACCACCGGCTCGCCGCGGCGCCGCGCCGCTTCGTGCCGAAATGGCTGGCGGATGCGGAGCGCAGCTTTGCGCTGGAGGACGGGACGGCGCTCCTCGACACGCTGCTGATGCACAAGCTGCCGGCCGAGATTGAGGCGATCCGTCGCGCCGCGAGCATTGCCGACGACGCGTACGCCGCCTTCCGCGAGGCGGTGAAGATCGGCCGGCCGCAATACGAGCTGGTCGCCGATGTCGAGGCCCATCTGCGCCGCCAAGGCTGTCCGGACAATTTCATGATCATCGGCTCGGGCGGCAAGGACGTGCTCGGCATGACGCCGCCGTCCGATCGTCGCATCGCGGCGGGCGATCTGGTGACGACGGAGCTCACGCCCTGCGTCGACGGCTATTACGTGCAGATCTGCCGCACCGTGGTGGTCGGCCGCGCGACCGAGACGCAGCGCCGCGCGTTTGGCGTCTTTCGCGAGGCCTTGGAAGCCGGCGTGGCGGCCGTGCGGCCGGGCGCAACCGCCGCCGACGTGGCGCGCGCCGAGAACGATGTCTTTCGCAAGTACGGTCTCGGCGACTATGTGACCAGCAAGTGGACGCGCGTGCGTGGCCATGGCCTCGGGCTGTTCTGCGATTCCAAGCCGCATATCCTGGAGGACGTCGATACGCCGCTCGTTCCCGGCATGGCGCTGATCGTGCACCCCAATACGTATCATCCCGAGGTCGGCTACCTGGTGCTCGGCGATGCGGTCGTCGTGACCGAGCGCGGCGCCGACGTGCTGTGCGGTACGCCACGGGAGCTGTTCGAGGTGCCGGGATGAAGTGCAGCTGCGTAGGGTGGGCAAAGCGAAGCGTGCCCACCGAACCATCCACGTGGGCACGCCGCTTCGCGGCTTTGCCCACCCTACGGCGGGCATGCCCATGCGCCGCGGCCTGATCGCCCGCTCCGAGGCCGAGCTGCCCGATGCGGCGCTCGAGGAGAGACTTGCGCGCGTGCGCGCCGCGATGACGCAAGCGCAGCTCGACGCGCTCATCGTCTACACGAACAATACGCGCCCCGCCGGCGTATCGTGGCTCACCGGCTTCGTCCCGTACTGGTCGGAGGCGCTGCTGGTGCTGCCGCGCCAGGGCGACCCGGTTCTGGTCGTCGCGCTGACTTATCGGGTGAAGACCTGGATCGAGCGCACCAGCCGCGTGGCCGACGTGATCCATACGCCGCGCATCGGTATCGAGGCCGGCCGCCGCATCGCGGCGGCAAAGGCCGAAGCGGCGGTCGGCGTCGTCGAGCTCGACATGCTGTCCGCCGGAATCGCCGACGACATCAGGCAAGCCGGGCCGCACCTTGTCGTCTCCGACGCGAGCGAGCTGTTTGCGCAAGCGCGCGCGCCGGCCGATACGGCCGAGGTTTCGCTCGCGGCCTCTGCGACCGCGATCGCGCTTCGTGCGCTGGCCCAGATCCCCCACGACGGCGCCGAACTCGGCACGATGCTCGCCGCCGCCGAGGCGGCCGCGCGCCAGGACGGCGCCGAGGAAATCTATCTAGCGGCGGCGCCCGATCTTGCCCGCGATCGCCGCTTGCGCCGCATCGAGGGCGAGGTCGCACGCGGCTCGAGCTTCGCGGTGCGCGCCAGCGTCGCCTACAAGGGGAGCTGGGTGCGGTTCACGCAGACCTTCGGCTGCAGCCAGGCCGCGAGCGAGACGGCGACGGAGCGGCTCGCAGTCGCCGTGAAGGGTTTGCCGGATGCGCGCGGCTTCGACGGTTTCACATCATGGCTCGTCGAAGGCTGCCGGCTCACGCAGCCGCTGGAGCCGCTGATGGGTTCGGGGCTCGCGCCGGCGGCGCTGTCGCCCCACACCTTGGTCTCAGCCCAGGGCTGCCTCCACATCGAGGGCGCCCCGGTGCTGGTCGGGGCCGCCGCACTGGTCGGATCCGGGGTGCTTCGCGCCGATCGGGCAACGACGCCACGCAGCGTGGAATAGCCAATGATCCCTCGCGAAACCTTTGCGCTGATTGTGGGCGGGGGGCCGGTCGGGCTGTCGGCCGCCATCGAGCTCGGCTGGCGCGGCGTGCCCTGCGTGCTGGTCAACGACAATCTCGAGACCGCCAAGCACCCCAAGTGCAACAACACGAATGCGCGCTCGATGGAGCATTTCCGCCGGCTCGGCATCGCTGCCGAGCTGCGTTCGGCCGGGCTGCCGGCCGGTCTCGCGCGGGCGAGCGCCTATGTGACGCGCTTCTGCGGCCACGAGTTCGGCCGCCTTCCCCGCCCCTATTCGGACTGGCCGACGCCCGAGTTGCCCAACACGGTCTCGCAGATGGTGCTCGAGCGCGCGCTCAAGCGCTGCGCCGAGCGGGTTCCCGGGGCGCAGATCCATTTCGGCTGGCGCATGACATCATTCGCGCCGCATGACGGCGGCGTTGCGGCGCAGGTCGAGAACGTCACGACTGGCGAGCGGATGGAGATCCATGCACGCACCCTGCTCGGCGTCGACGGCGCAAGCAGCACGGTGCGCAAGGCGCTCGGCTTCGGCATGGTGGGCGAGGACGGGAGCACCCAGCGCGCCTTCATGGGCGGCACCATGCTGTCGACCTTCATCCGCGCCCCGACCCTGATCGAAGCGAGCGGACGGCCGCCCACCCACATGACCTGGATCATCAATCCCGAGATGCGGGCGATGATGTATTCGCAGGACGGCCGCGAGCTGTGGGTCGTTCACTATCAGGTGCCGGCGGACGTCGATTGGCGGACGATCGACATCCGCGCGGTGATCCGCGCCATGCTGGGCGCCGACGTTCCGTTCGACATCATCTCCGGCGGCCCGTGGACCGGCGGCCTCGCGCTGGTCGCCGAGCACTACCAGGCCGGTCCGGTGTTTCTCGCCGGGGACGCGGCGCATCTGTTCACTCCGCTCGGTGGCCTCGGCATGAACACCGGGATCGGCGACGTGATGAACCTGTGCTGGAAGCTCGCGGCGGTCCATCACGGCTGGGCCGGGCCGCGCCTCCTCGACACCTACGAGACCGAACGGCGGACGTTCGGGCTGCGCAACTCGCAGCTCGGCGTTCAGTGCACACGCGTGATGGACGGCTGGCGGGTGCCGGACGACTTCGAGGCCGACGGCCCGGTCGCACAGGCGAAGCGGGAAGCATTTGGCGTGCGCGTCATGGACGACGACCGGCCGCAATATCTCACGGTCGGGCTGCAACTCGGCGAACGCTACGAGGGCTCGCCCATCATCTGGCCCGACGGAACGCCGGCTCCGGCGGACCGCTGGGACAGCTATGCACCGATCGATCGGCCGGGCGCGCGCGCGCCGCACTATTGGATCGCGCCGGGCCGCGCCTTGTTCGATGAATTCGGGCCGGGCTTCACCTTGATCGACAACGGGGCGGATGCGGGCAGCGCGGAGGCATTCGCGCAGGCCGCCGCCTCCCGCGGCGTGCCGCTGACCGTTATCCGGCCGCCGCCATCGCCCGAGCAGCTCTACCGCACCAAGCTGGTGCTCGTTCGTCCGGACCAGCACATCGCCTGGCATGGCGACGCGGCGGAGGACGCGCTCGCGGTCATCGATCTGGCGCGGGGGATGTAACGCGCCCCCTCACCTCCCCAAAATCTGCGACGCCATCGCGCGCGGATCGCGGTTGCGCCAGGCGCCGACATCGACCGCGTGCAGGAACTCCTCGATATGGCGGTTGAACTCCGCCGGATGCTCCAGGTTGATGGCGTGGCCGGCGTTCGGCATCACCACCAGCCCGGCGGTCGCGATATTGCGCTTCATCAGGATGCCCGGCTCGAGGCAGGGGAAATCCTCGTCGCCGGTCATGATCAGCGCCGGCGCCGTGATGGTCTTCATCTTGTCCACGAGGTCGTAGAGCGACGGCCGGCGGTTCTGCACGCCGCGCTGGGTCAGCGCCGAGCCCTTGGTCGAGTGTTCCTTAAGCTGGTCCACGAACTCACGGAAGCCGCGCGGGTCCTTGTTCTGGAACTGGACGCGCGAGGGGCCGAGCCCATAGCCCTCCGCCACCTTCTCCATGCCGAGCTCCTCGATGCGTTTCGCGGTCGCGGCCGTCTCCTCCAGGAACTGCTGGCGCATGGCAGGCTCGGCGCCATAGCCGCATCCGGCGATCACCAGCGAGCGGGCGCGGTCGTGATAGTGCATGCCGAAATGCACCGTCGCGAAGCCGCCCATCGACAAGCCGATGATGTGCGCCTTGTCGATCTTCAGCGCGTCCATGACGGCGCGAATGTCGTCGCGCGCACGGTCCTGCGAATATTTGTCGACCGTGTCCGGCACGTCGGACGGCGGGTAGCCGCGCGCATTGTAGGCGATGCAGCGGTAGAAGCGGCCGAAGTAGCGCAGCTGCGGCTCCCACGAGCGCACGTCGCCGGCGAACTCGTGAACGAACACGATCGGGATTCCGGAGCCGACCTCCTCGTAGTAGAGCTTCACTCCGTCGTCGGTGGTCAGATGCGGCATGTGGTGAGACTCCGTTTAATTCGAGTTCGTTGAATCTCGATTGGACTATATCGGGGCATCTTCCTGCTCTTGCGAATTATATGAGTGGGTGTGAGGATTGCCGCGAACGGAATGCCGCCGATGGGGTCTCTCCACCGCAATCGGCGGACGAATTTGACGCAATTGAAGCATGTCGGCTCCGCGCTGCAAAGCGCCCAAGTCGTGTGCGCGCATGTTTGCGAACGGCGCATGAGGCTGGTTGCGATCGGGGCATGACGCTGGCACAAAGGGCCTACACGTAAGGCCGAACCGGTCCCAAGGGAGGACTCAATGGCGTTACCTGCGCGAGCGCGCCTTTTCATGCGGCGAACAGCGGCGCTAGCCGCGCTTTCGGCGCTTGTCGCGTTGAGCGCGGCACCGCACGCGCGCGCCGCGTGGCCGGAGCGGCCGATCACGCTGATCGCCTGCTTCCCGCCCGGCGGTGGCACCGACATCGCGGCGCGGCTCGTCGCGATCCCGCTCGGCGAGGTGTTGAAAGTACCGGTGATCGTCGAGAACCGCGGCGGCGCCGGCGGCAATATTGGCATTTCGGCTGCCAAGCGCGCGAAGCCGGATGGCTACACGTTCCTCGTCTGCTCCAGCGCCTTCGTCGTCAACCCGAGTCTGTATGCCAACCCACCGTACGATCCGAAGGATTTCGCGCCCGTCATGGTGCTCGGCGCCTCGCCGAACGCGATAGTGACGCCGGCGCAGTCCGAGTTCAAAACGTTGGGTGATCTCATCGCCAAGGCCAAGGCCAATCCCGGCAAACTCAACTGGACTAGCCCAGGCGCCGGCACGACGCCGTACCTCGCGGGCGAGCTCCTGCAGGAGCGCGCCGGCATCAAGATGGTGCACATCCCGTTCCAGGGCGCCGGTCCGGCGCTCACGGCCGCGCTCGGCGGGCAGGTCGACATGTACACTGCGGCGCTCGGCTCGCTGCAGCCGATGATCGATGCCGGCAAGCTGCGCGGGCTCGCGGTCACGGCAGCGAAACGCTGGACCGACCTGCCGAACCTGCCGACGCTCGAGGAACAGGGCATCCATGACGCCGCGAACGACACGTTCCAGGGAATCTTCGCGCCGGCCGGCACGCCGCAGCCGGTGATCGATCGCATGGTGAAGGAGCTCACCGCCATCCTGGCCCGGCCTGACATCGGCGATCGCTTCGCCAAGTCGGGCCTGCCCGTCACGGCCGAGCCGCCGGACGCATTCCGCGCGCGGATCGCCCGCGAAATCCCGATGTATAAGGAGATCGTCGATAAGGCGGGGCTGAAGATCCAGTAGACGCGCCGGTCGTCATCGCCAACGCAGTCGGGACATTGCGCATGCCGCAGCCGCTCGCCGGGATCCGCGTGATCGAGCTCGCCAATTTCATCGCCGGCCCGCTCGCCGGCACGCTGCTCGCCGACATGGGCGCCGAGGTCATCAAGATCGAGCCGCCGAAGGGCGACATGGGGCGCGCAATGCCGCCGCAGCGGAGCGACGAAAGCGTGAGCTTCGTCGCGCTGAACCGCAACAAGCGCAGCCTGGTGCTCGATCTCAAGCAGCCGGCGGCGCGCGAGATCGTGCTGAAGCTCGCTGCGAGATCGGACGCGCTCGTCGAGGCCTATCGCCCAGGCGCCCTGGAGAAGATCGGGCTCGGCGCCGACGACGTGAAGGCGGTCAATCCGAAGATCGTCTACACCTCGGTGTCGGGGTTCGGGCAGACCGGCCCGTACCGGCGGCGCGCCGGCGTGAACCTGATCATCGAAGCCTTTTCCGGCGCGCTTTCGGTCACCGGCGAGCCCGACCGGATGCCGACCCGCCCGGGCATCCAGACCGCGGACGTGTTCGGCGCGCTGTTTGCGACCTATGCGACGCTGTCCGGCCTGATCGGCGCAGCGCGGCACGGCGAGGGCCGCATCGCCGACGTGTCGCTGGTCGAGGCCTCAATCGCGGCCGCCGCCTGGGAGGCAGCGGACTATCTCGCCACCGGGACTGTCCCAAAGGCGCTCGGCAACAAGCACCGGCTCAACGCGCCCTATCAGCTGTTCGAGACGCGCGACAAGCGCCATCTCGCGATCGGCACGCCCAACGATCAGCTCTTCGCCCGGCTCATGGCGGTGCTCGACCTCTCCGCGCATGTCTCCGATCCGCGCTTCGCCACCTATGCGAGCCGCAAGTCCAATGAGGCGCCGCTCTTGGAGCTCGTCGAGCCGGCAGTGCGCCGGCGCGATGCGCTCGAGCTGGAGGCGGCGCTGATCGCGGCGGGACTGCCCTGCGCGCGGGTGAACAACTTCAAGGAAGTGTTCGACGATCCGCATATCGCGGCGCGCGGCGTGGTGCAGGAGATCGACCACCCGCGCCTCGGCCGCATGCAGGCGGTGCGCAATCCGGTGCTGCTCGACCACGACGGGCCGGCGATGGATCGCCCCGCGCCGATGCTCGGCGAGCATTCGGCCGAGATCCTGCGCGAGCTTGGCTATGCGGACGCGGCGATAGACGACCTCGCGGCGGCCGGCGTAACGCGGCTCTCGTCTGCCGGGGCGCCGGTCGCGGCCGAGTAGCGCCGGCGCCCACTATTTCCGGACGACGGAGAGAGAAACAGGACTCAATCATGCCTCTTGCCCGCAGTTTTCTCTATGTCCCGGCCAACCGGGAAAAATTCCTCGACAAGGCGCTCGACCTGCCGGCCGATGCGCTGCTGCTCGACCTGGAGGACTCCGTGCCGCCGGCCGAGAAGGACGTCGCGCGCGCCGCCGTGCACGAATATGCGCCAAAAATTCCCGGCGGGCGCCTGTGGGTGCGCGCCAATGCGATCAACAGCGACGACGGCCGGGCCGACCTCGAGGCCGTCGTGGGCGTGCCGGGGCTGTTCGGGATCGTCGGGTCGAAGGTCGACACGCGCGACGAGGTGCTGCTGTGGGACCGGCTGATCGGTGAGCTCGAGCAGAAGCGCGGCGTCGCCCCCGGCACGACGAAGTTCGTCGCCTCGATCGAGAGCGCGCGCGGCGTGTGGCTCGCCTATGAGATCGCAACCGCGGCGAAGCGCGTCGTCTCGCTCTCGTTCGGCGGCGCGCGCGACGGCGACCTCAATACCGATCTCGGCTGTGCCTGGTCGATCGATGGGCCGGAGATGATGCATGCCCGCCAGCACACCCTGGTGGCGGCCCGCGCGGCCGGGTTCGACACGCCGCTCGACGGTGTCTTCGCCGACATCCGCGACCCGCAGGGTTTCGAGCGCGACACCGAGCTCTCGCGCCGGCTCGGCTACCGCGGGCGCAAGCTGATCCACCCCTCGCAGATCGAGCCGTGCAACCGGCTCTATCGCCCGACCGCCGCCGAGCTCGACTACTACGCCCGCGTGCTTGAGGCCTTCGACAAGGCGGTCGCGCAGGGACGCGCCAGCACCACCGTGGACGGCAAGATGATCGACGTCGCCATGGCGCATGCGGCGCGTCGCGTGCTGGACCAGGAGAAGGTCTGGGCGAAGACGGGATAGGCACAGCCGCGCCGCAAGTACAGCGTCATGCTCCGCGCAAGCGGAGCATCCAGTATTCCGTGTGGCTGCGGACGTGGTGTCTTTGTCGATCTGTCGTGAGTCCTGGATCGCCCGCTTTAGCGGGCGATGACGGACTGCTTAGCGCTTCGCCTTCCCGAATGGCGCGCCGTCCTCCTGAAACAGCTGCACCACCGCCCCCTCGCCCGCCTCATCCATGAGTCCCACCGTGATCGCCGGACCGTCCGTCGTGCGGACATTGGCGATGCGCCGCGGCTGCCAGTCGGCTTGGCCGATCATGTGGCGGATGACGGCGATTTCCGCGACCACGCCGTCGTAGACGCGATCCTCGTCGAACTCCGCCCCCTGGCAGTGCGGGCACAACAGGCGCTGCGGAAACAGCGCGGCCCGGCAGGTCCTGCAGCGCCAGATGCCGACACCCGCGGTCATGCGCCGCGCTCCAGGATTGCGGCCGCCGCGGTGCCGCCGTAGCGATACATGGTCATGCCGTAGCCGGTCGCGACGGCGAGCCGCGCATTCTCGATCTGGCGCTCGCCGGTGCGGCGCTGCAGTTGCAGCACGGCTTCCGCGATGCCGTTGAGCCCGCCGGCCGGACCGCCCGGCTGGCCGGCGGACAACATCCCGCCCCAGGTATTGAGCGGATAGCGCCGCTCGCCGATGTCGCGGCGGCAGAAGCGCGCAAGGTCGTGGCCGGGGATCATACCGAGGTCGTCGAGCTGGGCCAGCACCATGGTGGGATAATCGTCATAGATGCTGGCGACGTCGATGTCGCCCGGCGCAACGCCGGCCTCGTCCCACAGCGCGGCGGCGAACGTGGATATGCCGGTCTTGAGCCCATCGCCCTCCTGATTGTCGTAGTTGAAGCTTGCGCGATGCGCCCGCACACGCACACCCGGCCGTCCCGCCGGCGCGCGATCGGGATGCGCCACCACGATCGCCTGCGCGCCCGCCACCACCGGGACGCAGTCGTAACGGGAGAGCGGGTCCGCGACCATCGGCGCCGCAAGGTACTCGTCCATGGTCAGCGGCGCGCGATAGACCGCGAACGGGTTCTTTGCCGCCCATTCGCGCTGCGCGATTGCGAGCCGGCCATAGTCGGACTTGTCGAGCCCGTAGGTTTTGATCTGGCGCGACGCGACCAGTGCATAGACCCCGTTCGGTCCGCCATGACCGAGCGGCGCCAGATGATCGCGCGTCGCGATATTGTAGTTCGCCGCGATCTTGCCGTAGCCGGCGAGCCCGGTGGCGTCGCCGCCCACCACCAGGATCGTATCCGCGGCGCCCGCATCGACGCCGCGCAGCGCGTGACCGAGCATGTTCATCGCCGAGCTGCCGCCATTCGTGTCCTGCAACAGCCAGCGCAAGGAGAGCCCCAGCTTCCAGGCCAGATCGACCGCCGTGTCGGGCGCGAGCGAGAACGAGGCGACCGCCAGTCCCTGCACGTCACCCGCCGTGATGCCGGCATCGGCGAGCGCCGCGACCACGGCATCGCGGATGAACGTATGCGCCGACTGGCCGGGCTGCGGCCGCCGCGTGTAGGCCGACTGTCCGACCCCGATGATGGCGGCTGATCGCACGTTCATTCTCCCCTGGCCATGCCTGGCCGCAGCAATTAAGACGGACCCTTCACGGCAGGGCCGATCATCCTTCGAGGCTCGCACCTCAGGATGACGATTCCTGCTCGGCGTGACTAGGCAGGTTTTGATGATCCGCGCAGCCATTCTCGGGCTCGGCCGCTGGGGCCGCTCCCTCGTCAATTCGGTCCACGGCAAGAGCCGCGACATCCAGTTCGTGGCCGCGCATACGCCCAGCCGCGCGAAGGTCGAGGATTTCTGCCGCGAGAACGGCCTGACCTTCGTGGCGGACTACGCGACGATCCTGGCCGACCCGGCGATCGATGCGGTCGTGCTCGCAACGCCGCACAGCCAGCATGCCGAGCAGATCCGCCACGCGGCGGCCGCGCGCAAGCATATCTTCGTCGAGAAGCCGATGACGCTCGATCTCGCCAGCGCGCGCAAGGCCGCAAAGGCCGCGCACGAGGCCGGCGTCCTGCTCGCGGTCGGGTTCAACCGCCGATTCCATCCATCGGTCGTGGAAATCCGCAACCGCAAGGCCGAAGGGCGGCTCGGATCGGTGGTTGCCATGGTGGGCCAGCACACCACCAGCACGCAGGCCTTCATCGCGCTCGACAACTGGCGGTCCAGTGCCGTCGAGGCGCCCGCCGGCGCCATGACGGCGGTCGGCGTGCACCTCCTCGACACCATGATCGAGTTCGGCGGAAAGGTGCGCGACGTGCACTGCGTCACCGGCGTGCATGGCAGCGGACCGGCCGAGGACACCACGACGGTGCTCATCAACTTCGCCGGCGGAGCAACCGGCACCATCTTCTGCTCGGTCGCGACAGCGACCAATTTCAATCTGGCGGTCTATGGCACGCAAGGCCTGGCGGAGATTTCTGGCGCATCGCTGCAGCGCTTCCGCTATGTGCCGGTCTCGACCCAGGCCCCAACCGGGCCGGTGACGGCGCCGCCCTCCGAGCAACGCGATTTCTCCGGCTTCGACACCCTCAATGCCGAGTTGACGGCATTCGCCCGTTCCATCGTGGAGAAGACCCCCTACCCGGTCCCGCTCTCGGAGGTGCTGCACGGAATGGCGGTGTTCGATGCCGTGGTGGAATCGGCGCGAAGCAAAGCAATCGTCGCGGTGGCCGACTAGGCGACCGGCGCGCGGGTCACTCCTTCATCGCGGGTTCGCAATCATCCACCGGAACGCGGCTTCGAGATCGCGCGTATAGCGCTCGGTGTCGAACAGCGGGCAGATGTCACGATTGCGCAGGAGCTTCGCGCGGATCGCCGCCAGACGCGCGTCGTCGTGCGCGAGCGCGAGTGCGAGCGCCTCGTACTCGGCGAGTGACGTCGTGACCAGCTCGGGCAAGCCGACCGCATGCAGCAGGCTTGCCGCCACCCGGCCGGCGAAGGTCGAGCCCTGACAGGTCAGCACCGGGATGCCGGCCCACAGCGCATCACTCGCCGTGGTGTGCGCGTTGTGCGGCAAGGTGTCGAGCACGAGATCGGCAAGCCGGAGCCGAGCCAGATGCTTTTCCAGCGGCACCAGCGGCGCGAACACGATCCGCTCGGGCGAGACGCCACGGCGCTCGGCCTCGCCGGCAAGTCGGGTCTTCGCCAGCCCGTTCACGTCGAGCAGCCACAGAACGCTGCCTTCGACCGAAGACAGGAGCCGCATCCAGATGTCGAACATCGCCGGCATGAGCTTGTGCGAATTGTTGAAGCAGCAGAACACGAAACCGTCGGGCGGGAGCCCGGCGTCGCCGCGCGTCACCGGCTCGGGCGAGATCGCGCGCTTGCGATCATTCGGCTGATAGCAATTCAGCAGGTAGACGACCGTCTCGGCGTAATGGTGGTGTTCGTCGGGCGGGATCACGATCTTGTCGGCGACGATGTAGTCCATGTACGGCGCGCCCATCGTTCCGGGAAAGCCCAGATAGTTGACCTGCACCGGACACGGGCGCAGCGCGAAGACGCCGGTTCGTTCGAGCCCAAAGAGCCCATTCAGATTGACCGCGATGTTGATCTCGTTGCTGCGCAACAGATCGGCGATCTCGCGATCCGGCTTGGTATCCGCGTCGATGAAATGCTCGAATGCCTGTTCGAGGCGGGCACGCATCGGGCTCCTGGTATTCGGCCCGGTCGAGATCGCATAAACCTCGAAGGCGCTGCGGTCGTGGCACTCGAACAGGCCTGCCGTGAGATAGGCCGTCGGCTGCTCGCGGAATTCACCCGAGACGTATGCCACCCGAATCCGGTCGTGCCGATAGGCTTGGCCGTGCCAGAGCGGCGTCGGGCTCGCCGGGTAGCGATCCGCCACATAGGTCTGAGCACAGATCAATTGGGTATGCGGCGAATCCGATGTCGCCAACAACGTGAACGGCGCGGATGCCTTCTCTCCTTTCCGCACGCGCCCGTGCAGCCGCGCGATCTCGTCGTCGAGGCCCAACCACTCGCAGATCAGCATCTTGCAGTGAAGGCGCGTCCCTTCGATGAAAGGGATTTCCGGCTGAACCGACATGAGCCTGTCGTAGATTGCCACGGCCTCGTCGTACCGCTTCAACTCGCGCAAGGCAGCGCCCGCATTTACGTAGGCCGGCACATAGGCTGGATCGATCAGGATCGCGTTGCGATAGCCGATCAGCGCTTCCTCGTGGCGGTGCAAGCCACTCATCAGGACGCCGATGTTGTAGTGCGCTTCGACGTTGTTCGGGTTGATCGCCAATGCGTGCGTGAAATGCTCGAACGCGTCGCGCGGACGGCCCAGGCCGGCAGCGACGCCGCGCTGAACGGCAAGCTGATCCGGGTTCATAAGCTCCTCGTGAAATCGGCGTCGTCATGCCCTCCCAGTCTGTGACATTGAAGCCGAAAACGGGAGCTGCGGCATTTTGTTGCGTTTTTTGCCGTTGGCGCAATGACATGCTTCCTCAATGCCCCCCTCCGGACCTCACGTATCACTAAACACCCCGTTAACCCTTGCATGCCAGCATGCCGCTCGCATTGAGCCGAGTGGCTGGCCGGGCATGCATCCCCTGAACGCGACGATCGTCCGGACCGGACTCGAAGTGCTGTATTTCAGCGGCGCGCATCTCCTCATGCGACCGTTCTGCGCCGGCGTCGGCTCGATCCTGATGCTGCACCACGTGCGCCCGCCGAGCGATGACGCCTTCCAGCCCAATCGGTTGTTGGAGGTCGCGCCCGGCTTCCTCGAGCA